>Ga0210096_1000040_pt1 | contig 71826 bp, 61 predicted proteins | sample China_Galinas_PW_4_FD_184864 | JGI IMG/M metagenome (GOLD analysis project Ga0210096, IMG submission 184864) | Wetland microbial communities from San Francisco Bay, California, USA, that impact long-term carbon sequestration - China_Galinas_PWA_D2... | ecosystem: Environmental > Aquatic > Marine...
CTCGATCCGAACCTGGGTCGCGGGCTGGAACGAGGCCCCCAAACCCTACGTCTGGCACAAGAGCGCCGACGAGATTCTCGAGGGCCTCGCCTCCTATTGTCGGCGAATTAACGACTCAGGTCACTAGCTCCAGCGCGTACAGCTCTAGGTAGACCTCCCCGAATTCGACATCTTGGTCGGGGTAGACCTCGAACATCTCTTCGACGGAGGCTCCGCGCGCCATATCCTCGTCGCTCGCGTAGAACTCGCCATAGAGACCGGTGACCGGTGGCAGCTCCAACGCCTGGGCAGGAACTGGCGTGATACGAAATCGTGCCTTGTCGTACTGCGCGATGCGTCGTACGTTAGCGCCAAAGATCGTACTACGCAACAGGAGGCTGAAATGGCAACCAAGCTCACGGACTATCCCGCCGCACCCGGGCTGGGCCGCTACGACTGTGCCGCACCTCTCGATGGGTCGACCTGGGACCTCGCCGCCAGCGCGGACTTCGTCGGCAGAGTGACATCGACTGCGACCAACGCCGCCCGCCAGCCAGCCAAATGTGGGCGCCGGGTCCGAATCAGACATTCTCTCGATCAGCAGCCGGAGCGGCTCGTGCACCAGTTCCGGGCGGGCTAACCGATGTCGGGGGGAGGGGATCAGGTGCGCGGACCAACACTCCGAGAGAGGCGGACTCGACCTAGCCGCTGTTCGCGGCAGATCGCGACGGCTGCCTGCTGGCCCCAATTCGGGAGCCGACCTCTACCGGAATTGAGACCGCGACAACAGCGGTATCGGATCGAGCAAATCCCGCGTTACACTCGCCTCATGAGCGAGACCCTCGATCTGACGATCCTCTACGAGGACGGGGAGGAAGGCTGGATCGTTGCCTCGGTTCCAGCCGTACCAGGGGCGCTCAGCCAAGGTCGCAGCCGCGAGGAGGCGCGTGAGAACGTGCTCGATGCGCTGGCGCTGATGCTCTCCCCCGAGCCCGGCGAGAAGCGCGAGCGCGAGTTGCTACACCTCAAGGTCGCGTGAAGCGACGAACGCTCGAGCGGCACCTGCGAAGGCACGGATGCCGAAAGCTCGACGAGGGCGGTAACCACACGCGCTGGGTCTCGCAGGCGGGTCCACGGTCGGCGGTGCCGCGCCACCGCGAGGTCGACTGGAAGCTCGTGCGGGCGATCTGCAGGCAACTCGAGATCCCACCGCCGGACGGTGGCCGTTAGCGAGTGACCGGTGGTTCGACTACCGTCAAGGCTCGTCGAGCCCCTCACACACGAAGCGCCCCCGGAAGGAATCGAACCTTCGCTTCCAAACTGCGATATTTGGACCCGGAATCCACCGGCGGGGGCTGCCGCCGCTTTCGCGGCGTGCCGACGCTAGGTGCACGAGACGCGCGGGTGGTGCGCTGGAAGTGAATTCTCTGTGCCGTCTTGCCTACGCCTCGGAGAAGCCGAGGCGCAGGTAGATGCGGCGCAGGGGCTTCGGGGCCCACCAGTTCCACTCGCCGAAGAGGCGCATCAGGGAGGGGACGAGGAGGGCGCGGACGACGGTGGCGTCGAGCAGCACGCCGACGGCCATGCCGATCGCGATCTGCTTGACGAAGAAGACGCTGCTGACGCCGAAGGCGAGGAAGACGAGGGCGATCGCCAGGGCGGCGGCGGTGATCACGCGGCCGGTGCGGGCGATGCCGGTGGCGACCGCCTCCTCGTTGCCGTCGCCGGCGTCGTGGCGCTCCCTGATCCGCGCCATCACCAGCACCGCGTAGTCGGTGGCGAGGCCGAAGATCACGGCGAAGAGGAAGACCAGGCTGGTCACCTCGATCGCCGCCGGGCCGGCGTAGGAGAGCGGGCCGTCGAGCCAGCCGGCCTGGAAGCCGAGCACGAGGATGCCGAGCGTCGCCGCCAGGGTGAGCGAGTTCATCAGCAGCGTCTTCACCGGCAGCAGCGCCGACCCGGTCAGCAGGAAGAGCAGGACGAGGGTGGTGAGGACGATCAGCCCGACGACCAGCGGCGCGTGCCGGGCCAGGCTCCGCTTCTGGTCGATGAAGCCGGCGGTGTTGCCGGAGACGAGCGTCGCCGAGGCGCTGGGCGGCGGCAGCTCGCGGATCGCCCGCACGGCGTCCTGCGAGCTCGCGTGCAGGGCCTGGGCGGAAGGGGCGAAGTTGGCGAAGGCGACGCGCTCGGAGGCGCGCGCGAAGGGCGCGCCGCCGGCGATCCCGCCGACGGCTTCCACCCGGCGTCGGTAGGCGGCGAGCTGGGCGTCGCTCGCGCGGCCGTCGACGGTCACCGTCACCGCTTCGGTCACGTCGCGCGGGTAGTGGGCTTCGAGGTAGCGGTAGGCGTCGTAGGAGGGCTGGCCGGGCGGGACCGCCTCCGAGCTGGGGCCGGTCAGCGTGGTCCACGTCAGCGGCGCGGCGGCGGCGAGCAGCAGGGCGGCGCTGGCGAGCGCGACGCCGACCGGGCGGCGCATGACGCCGCGGGCGAGGCGGTACCAGCCGTCGGAGGTGTCGGACACCGCCCGCCCGCGGCGGATCGAGAGGGCGTCGATGCGCGTGCCCAGCAGGGCGAGCAGCGAGGGCACGACGAGGATCGCGATCAGCGAGGAGAGCAGCGCCACCGAGGCGCCGGCGACCGCCATCGAGTAGAGGAAGCGCTGCGGCATGACGATCAGCGCGGCGAGCGCGGCGGCGACGGTGAGGCCGGAGAAGACGACGGTGCGGCCGGCCGTCTGCACGGTGCGCCGGTGCGCCTCCCGCGACGCGCCGGCGCCGCCCAGCTCCTCGCGATAGCGGGAGACCATCAGAAGCGCGTAGTCGACCGCCAGGCCGAGGCTGAGCCCGGTGGCGATGTTCAGGGCGAACAGCGAGGTGTCGGTGAGGCTCGCCATGACCCGCAGGACGAGCAGCGTGCCGACGATCGAGACGACCCCGAGCAGCAGCGGGATCGAAGCGGCGATGACGCCGCGGAAGACGAACAGCAGCAGCAGGGCGAGGAGCGGGAAGGCGATCAGCTCGGCCTTGGTCAGGTCCTTCCTGGTCTGGTCGTTGGTCTCGTTGAAGCCGGGGGCGAAGCCGCCCATCCGCACGTCGAGCGGGCTGGCGGCGAGCAGCGCCTCGACGTCTTCCGCCGCGTAGCCGCCGGCGTCTTCGATGTCGGTGGTTGAGAGGTAGGCGACGATCGCGAGCGACTCGCCGTCGCGGGCGATCAGCTCGGCGCCGGCGCGGCGCTCGCGCAGCGGGTCGACGACGCGGCCGATGTGCTCGACCCCGGCGACGCGGCGGCTCAGCGCCGCCACCTGCCGCCGCAGCGCCGGGTTCGCGGCGTCGAGCCGGCCGCCGCCGGGGGCGCGGACGACGAGCACGATCGCCGGGTTGGGGTTGTAGCCGAGCGAGTCGCGCAGCAGGGCGGTGGCGCGCTCGCTCTGCGAGGCGGGGTCGGCGAAGCCGGCCGCCTTCAGGTGCCGCTCGACCCCGTGCCCGAGCGCGATCGCCAGCACGGCGAAGGCGGCGACCGCGGCGAGGACCCGCTTCGGGTGGCGCCAGGTGAGGTCGGCGATCCTGGTCATCGGCGAAGCGAACGGCGAGCCGGGACGAGATGTGAGATCGACATCGCGGGGGGCAATGTACCAGAAAGCAAAGTGCGCACTTGGAAAAACAAATTAGCGTTGTTACGATCGCTACCATCGGAGCGATGCCACGTCGCGAATACGACCAGTCGTGCAGCCTGGCCTGCGCGCTCGACCGGATCGGCGAGCGCTGGTCGCTGCTGATCGTGCGCGAGCTGCTGCTCGGGCCGCTGCGCTTCTCCGACATCGTGCGCAACGTCGGCAACGCGCCGACCGACGTGATCACCAAGCGCCTGCGCGACCTCGAGCGGCACGGCATCGTCGAGCGCCGGGCGCTCGGCCTGCCCGCGACCGGGGTCGCCTACGAGCTGACTGAGGTCGGCCGCGACCTGGAGCGGCCGATGCTCGAGCTCAGCCGCTGGGGTATGCATTTCGAGCGCGTCGACGACGTCGCCGACCTGCCGCCGAGCTCGCTCGCCAACGCCGTGCGGGTGCTGGTCCGGCCGCCGGAGGGCGCCCGGATGACGGTCGGCCTGCGCAGCGGCGGCGAGGACTACACGCTGCGGATCGAGGACGGCTGGACCGCGGCGGCCCGCGGCGCGGCCGAGGACGCCGACGTGACCCTGGCCGGCGACCCCGCCCCCGTGCTGGCGGCGCTGGTCGCCGGCGAGGCGGCCGAGCGGGCGATCGAGATCGAGGGCGACCGGGCGGCGCTGGCGCGGCTGCGCGAGTGGGTCGTCCTGCCCGAGCGCCTGCGGCAGGCGGCGCTCGACGCCGCCCCCGACGCCGAGACCGCTGCCGCGTAGGCGTCCCTACCGCAGTTCCGCCGAGCTCTTGCCGAGCAGCTGGCGCGCCACGATCAGCAGCTGGATCTGCTGCGTGCCCTCGAAGATGTCGAGGATCTTCGAGTCGCGCGCCCACTTCTCCAGCAGCTCGTCCTCGCCGTAGCCGGCGGCGCCGCAGAGCTCGACGCAGCCGAGCGTCACGTCGACGCAGGTGCGCCCGGCCTTCGCCTTGGCCATCGATGCCTGCAGCGAGTTCGGCTTGCCGTTGTCGGCCATCCAGGCGGCCTGCATGGTCAGCAGCCGCGCCGCCTCCCAGTCGGCCTCCATCTCGAGGAAGCGCGAGGCGGCCGCCTGCTGGCAGAGCGCCGGCGTCGCGTAGTCGAGCGAGACCCCGGCCTCGGCGAGCAGGTCGCGCGCCCGTTCCAGCGCCGCCCGGGCGACGCCGACCGCCATCGCCGCGACCAGCGGCCGCGTGTTGTCGAAGGTCTGCATCGCCCCGCCGAAGCCCTGCTTGGTGTCGATCTCGGGGTTCCCGAGCAGCGCCTCCTTCGGCACCCGGCAGTCCTGCAGGGTGAAGTTGGCGGTGTCCGAGGCGCGGATCCCGAGCTTGTGCTCGAGCCGGTCGAGCTTCAGCCCCGGGTTGTCGCGCTCGACGATGAACGACTTGATCGCCGCCCGCCCCTTCGAGGGGTCGAGCGAGGCCCAGACGACGATCAGGTCGGCGCGGTCGCCCGAGGTGACGAAGATCTTCTCGCCGTTGAGCACGTACTCCTCGCCGTCGAGCTCGGCGGTGGTGCGGATCGCGGCCGAGTCCGAGCCGGCCTCCGGCTCGGTGATCGCCATCGCCGCCCACTTGCCGCCGTAGCGCTCGAGCTGCTCCTCGCTGGCGACCGAGGCGATCGCCGAGTTGCCGAGCCCCTGGCGCGGCATCGAGAGCAGCAGGCCGACGTCGCCCCAGCAGAGCTCGACGATGCCGAGCACGGTGGAGAGGTTGGAGCCGTTGCGGTTGCCTTCCGGGGCGTCGCCGTTGGACTCGCGGCGCACGCCGGCGGCGCCGGCGCCGCCCATATCGGAGCCCTCCTCCAGCCCGTCCATCAGCGAGGCGAGCATGTCGAGCTCCTTCGGGTAGGTGTGCTCGGCGTCGTCGTACTTGCGCGAGATCGGCCGGAAGACCTCGGAAGCGACCTGGTTGGCTTGGGTTGCCAGCGGCTTGAACTTCTTCGGTATCTCGAGATTGATCATGGTTGCCTTTCGCTCGGTCCTCGTGTGGGCGCTAGACGAGCAGGGCGCCCTCCATCACGCCCGCTGCGCGGAGGTCGCGGTACCAGCGCTCGACCGGGTGCTCCTTGACGAAGCCGTGGCCGCCGAGCAGCTGCACCCCTGCGGAGCCGATCTCCATCCCCTTCGCGGCGCAGAGCTTGCGCGCCAGCCCCGCCTCGCGCTGGAAGTCCTTGCCCTGGTCGGCGCGGCTCGCGGCGCGGTAGGTGGCGAGCCGCATGCCGTCGGTCTCGATGCCGATGTCGGAGACGCCGAAGGCGACCGCCTGGCGGTTGGAGATCGGTTCGCCAAAGGCGGTGCGGTCGTTGACGTAGGGGATCACGTAGTCGAGCACCGCCTGCGCGGCGCCGACGGCCAGCGAGCTCCAGGCGATCCGCGCCCGCTGCACGCACTCGACGTAGTCCTCGCGCCTGCCCTCGCCGAGCAGGGCGTCGCCGGGCAGGCGCACTCCCTCGAGCAGCAGGCGGCCGGTGGCGGCGGGCCGCAGCCCCATCGCCGGCTCGTCCTCGACCGCGAGCCCCGCGCCGCCGGACTCGACGACGAACAGCGCCGGGCCGACGCCCTCGGCGTCGGCGGCGACGAGGAAGAGCTCGCACTCGGTCGCTCGGGCGAGCAGCGACTTGGCGCCGTCGAGCACCCAGTCGGCGCCCTCGCGGCGCGCCTTCGTCTCGAGGCTCTGCGGGTCGAAGAGCGGCCGCGGCTCGAGCAGCGCCAGCGCCGCGGCAGGCGCGTCCTCGCCGGCGAAGGCCGGCAGGTAGGCGGCCTCCTGCTCGGCCGTCCCCCAGCGGCCGATCGCGGTGGCGACGGCGCCGGGCGCGAGCGCCGCGTAAGCGATCCCCATGTCGCCGTGGGCGAGCGCCTCGCCGACCAGGGCGCTGGTCGTCGCGGACTGCTCGCTCATCACACCGCCGAGCTCCTCGGGGATGCCGAGCGTGTTGACCCCGAGCTCACTGGTCTGCGCCAGCAGCTCCGCCGGCGTCTCGCGCTCGGCGTCGGCAGCCTGCGCGGCCGGCCGCACCTTCGCCTCGGCGAAGTCGCGCACCGCCTCCTGGAACATCTGCTGCTCCTCGTCGGGGGTGACGTCGAAGAGGCTGCGCGGCTTGCCCGCCGACTGGCGCGCCGGTTTGCCCAGCTTCTGGGTCGCCTTGAAGGCGCGCCCGGCGACGGTCGCCGTGCGGAAGCCGCCCTTCGTGCCCTGGAAGACGATCCGCTCGACCACTTTGCGCAGCCGGACCCTGTCCAGCAGCTCGGTGCCGGCGAGCCAGCTGAGCGACCGCAGGACGGCGCCCTGGCTGCGCTCGACCACGCCCGTTTCGTTGCCGTTCTCGTTCACTTTCGCGTCCTTCCGCCGTTGGTGGGGGTGGGTTTGGCCTCGACCGGCGTCACGCGGCCGTCGAGGTGAGGGGTGTTCCGCTTGGCGTCGCGCACCGCGAAGCCGATCTCCGGGTGGCCCGCGTCGCAGAGGAACTCGACCCGCCCCGGGAGGCGGATCGGCTTGCGAAAGGCGACCTCGACCGCGAAGGCGTCGGGCAGGCGGCTGGCGAGCGCCGCGAGGCAGCGCGCCTTGGTCCACATCCCGTGCGCGATCGCGCCGGGGAAGCCGAGCGGCCTGGCGGTCAGCGAGTGCATGTGGATCGGGTTCCGGTCCCCCGACACGGAGCCGTAGCGCCTCCCCAGGTCGCCGCCAAGCCTCCACGTGGCGCTAACCGTCAGCCCCTCCGGGGGCCGATGGGCCGATTTGTCTGCTCGGGGCGGACTTTTCGGCCCGTCGGCGGGCTGTTGGCGGTGGAGGAAGGTGCTGGTCGACTCCCAGGCCTTCTGGCGGCCGGTCCAGGCGGCGGTCTCGATCGCGAAGGTCCGGCCGCGCTTGTGCGCTTGCAGGGGGGTGGCGTGGACGGTCAGCTTCAGCTCCTCGCCGAGGCCGAGCGACCGGTGCTGGACGATGCGGTTCTCGACGTGGACCAGGCCGACCGCCCCGAAGGGGAAGCTGCCGTCCGCCATCAGCGCCATGTGCAGGGGGAAGGCGAGCACGTGCGGGTAGGTCGGCGGCAGCGTGTCGCGCAGCGCGAAGCCGCAGACCCTGGCGTAGGCGGCGACCCGCTCGGGGTCCGGCCGCACGCCGGCGAGCTCCAGCTCGGTGTCCGGGACCTCGGAGGCGCGGCCGGGCACGAAGGGCAGTAGCGAGGCGCCGGGCAGCAGCGGCGCCGCGGCGCGCGCGTAGAGCGGCAGGATGCTGGGCGGGCTGTCGAGCGTTCGCGTCGCCATCAGATCGTCAGGCCCCCAGCAGGCTCTGCCCGCAGACGCGGACGACGTTGCCGTTGACGCCGGTCGAGGCGGGGTTGGCGAACCAGGCGATCGTCTCGGCGACGTCGACCGGCAGGCCGCCCTGCGACATGCTGTTCATCCGCCGCCCCGCTTCGCGGACCGCGATCGGCATCGCGTCGGTCATCTGGGTCTCGATGAAGCCGGGCGCGACGGCGTTGATCGTCGCGCCGCGCTTCGCCAGCTCCGGCGCCAGCGCTTCGACCATCCCGATCACGCCGGCCTTCGAGGTCGCATAGTTGGTCTGGCCGGAGTTGCCGGCGATGCCGCTCATCGAGGAGACGCAGACGATGCGGCCGTTCTCGCGCAGCAGGTCCCTGTGCAGCAGCTCGTCGTTTATCCGCTCCTCGCTGGAGAGGTTGATCTCCAGCAGCGAGCTCCAGCGGTCCTCGGGCATCTTGGCGATCGTGCGATCGCGGGTGACGCCGGCGTTGTGGACGACGACGTCGACGCCGCCGGAGAGACGCTCGGCGATCGTCGCCGGGGCGTCGGAGTCGGTGATGTCGAGCTCGATCGTCTCCGCCTCGAGCCGCTCGGCGACCTTTGCCAGGTCGCCGGCCAGGGCCGGCACGTCGAGCAGCGCCAGCTCGGCGCCGTCGTGGTGCAGCACCGTGGCGATCGCCTCGCCGATCCCGCGCGAGGCGCCGGTGACCAGCGCCCGCATGCCGTCGAGCGGCTGCCGCCATTCCGGCGCCGGGGCCTCGGCGACGCCGGGCCCGATGCGGATCACCTGGCCGGAGACGTAGGCCGAGCGGGGGGAGAGTAGGAAGCGCAGGGTCGAGTCGAGCTGCCCCTCGGCGCCCTCGGCGACGTAGACGAGCTGCACGGCGATCCCGCGGCCGATCTCCTTGCCGAGCGAGCGGGTGAAGCCCTCGAGCGCGCGCTGCGCGGTCCAGGCGCGCGGCGGCAGGCCGTCGGGCGTCGTGCCGAGCACGACGACGCGGCCGGAGCGCTCGACCCGCCGCACGTTGGGGTGGAAGAAGCGCTGTAGCTCGACCAGCTCGGTCGAGTCGGAGATGCCGGTCGCGTCGAAGACGAGCGCCGCGACCGGGCTGTCGGATTTCGGCGGCGGCGGGGCGCCGAGCTCGCCGAGCACGCGCTCCAGCGTCTTGCCGAGCCGGCCGCCGGGGGCGCCGCCGCTGAGCACCGGTCCCTGGGGCTCGGCCGCGCCCTCGGCGCGGCGCCGCAGCTCGACCGGGCGCGGCAGGCCGACGCGCGGCGCGATCAGCTTGCCGGGGGGCGAGTTGACGAGCTGTGCGTAGAGGTCGCTCATTTGCCTTTCCCGTCCTTTCCTGGGGCCTCGAGGATCGCCACGACTCCCTGCCCGGCGGCGGCGCAGATGCTGACCGCGCCGCGGCCCGAGCCGCGCTCGTGCAGCTGCTTGGCCAGCGAGGCGACGATCCGCCCGCCGGTCGCGGCGAAGGGGTGGCCGGCGGCGAGCGAGCCGCCGTTGACGTTGAGCTTCTCGCGGTCGATCGCGCCGAGCGGCTCGTCGCGGCCGAGCCGCTCGCGGCAGAAGCGCTCGTCCTCCCAGGCGCGCAGGGTGCAGAGCACCTGGGCGGCGAACGCCTCGTGGATCTCGTAGAGGTCGAAGTCCTGCAGCTTCAGGCCGTTGCGGTCGAGCATCCGCGGCATCGCGTACGCCGGCGCCATCAGCAGCCCCTCGCGCTTGTGCACGTGGTCGATCGCCGCGGTCTGGCCGTCGACGAACCAGGCGAGGATCGGCAGGTCGCGCTCCCGCGCCCACTCCTCGCTCGCCAGCAGCACTGCCGAGGCGCCGTCGGAGAGCGGCGTCGAGTTGGCGGCGGTCATCGTGCCCTCGGGGCCGCCGAAGACCGGGCCGAGCTTGGCCAGCTTCTCGGGCGAGGAATCGGGGCGCAGGTTCTGGTCGCGCTCGAGCCCCAGGTAGGGGTTGACGAGGTCGTCCATGAAGCCGCGCTCGTAGGCGGCGGCGAGATTGTGGTGGCTCTGCACGGCGAGCTCGTCCTGCTGCTCACGGGAGACCTCCCACTCGGCCGCCATCGTCGCGCAGTGCTCGCCCATCGAGAGCCCGGTGCGCGGCTCCTCGTTGCGGGGGATCGAGGGGACGACGTGGCCGGGGCGCAGGCGGGTCAGCTGCTTCAGCCGGCCGGCGGTCGACTTCTCGCGGTTGGCGTCGAGCAGCACCTCGCGCAGGTCCTCGTTGAGCCCGATCGGCGCGTCGGAGGTGGTGTCGGCGCCGCAGGCGATGCCCGAGTCGATCTGCCCGAGGGCGATCTTGTTGGCGACGAGGATCGTCGTCTCCAGGCCGGTGCCGCAGGCCTGCTGCACGTCGTAGGCGGGGGTCTCGGGGGCGAGCCGCGTGCCGAGCACGCTCTCGCGCGTCAGGTCGCGGTCGCGCGAGTGCTTGAGCACCGCGCCGCCGGCGACCTCGCCGATCGCCTCGCCGCCGAGCGAGAAGCGCTCGATGAGCCCGTCGAGCGCCGCGGTCAGCATGTCCTGGTTGGAGGCGCGGGAATAGACCGAGTTGGAGCGCGCGAAGGGAATCCGGTTGCCGCCGACGATGGCGACACGACGGGGACCGTCAGTCAACGTCGATGCCTTTCGTATTCGGAGTGCGATTTACCGCGTGCAGGGGCCGAAGCCTCCCGCCGCTACATGGATCAGTGCAAAGATAAGCGAGACACCAATCGATGTCAACGTCACTGTGACCGGTCGCACACGGCGCGACCGGCGCAGACGGAGCATTTGCTTCCCCGGAGGGGGGCACGAGGCTTCATCTACCGCCGGGAGCGCCGGAGCAGCCGGCGACTACTACTCGTAGAGCTTGACGACGCGGACCGCGCCGTCGGGGGCGGCGTCGACGCAGAGGTCGCAGAGGACGCACTCGTCGAGGTTCTCGGCGACGATCTCGACGCCGGAGCCGGTCGCCGCGAAGATGTCGACGGGGCAGACTTCCTCGAGCTTCTTCGCCAGCTCGGCGTCGCCGGTGACCGAGGCGTCGACCTCGACGTCGATGAAGACCCCGTTCAGCGTCTCGGCCATCAGACCGTCGCCCCCAGCTTCTGCTTGACCGCGTCGGGGATCTCGTCGATCCGCTCGACGACCCGGATGCCGGCGGCTTCGAGGCGGGCGATCTTCTCCGTCGCCGTGTCCTCCTTGCCCTCGACGATCGTGCCCGCGTGGCCGAAGCTCATCCCCTTCATCTCCTCGTCGTCCATGAACTTGCCGGCCATGAAGGCGACGATCGGCAGGCGCGAGTCGTGCTCGGCCACCCACTCGGAGAGCTGTGCCTCCATGCGGCCGCCCGGCTCGGTGTAGATGACGATCGCCTGCGTCTGCTCGTCGGCCTCGAAGTAGGGCATCAGCTCGGCGTAGGTCGAGCCGATGATCGCGTCGCCGCCGATCGAGACCGCGGTCGAGACGCCGAGCCCGGCCTGGGTCAGCGAGGAGGAGATCTCGGTGGTCATCCCGCCGGAGCGGCTCATCACGCCGACCGGGCCGGGCGCGTAGGCCTTGGCCGCGTCTTTCGCCGGGCCGCCGATGCCGCCCATCTTGCAGACCTCGGGGACGATCAGGCCGAGGCAGTTGGGGCCGATGATCCGCGCGCCGCGCATCTGCGCCAGCTCGACCATCTGGGCGACGTCGCCGCGCGGGATGCGCTCGGTGACGATCACGATCAGCTTCACGCCGTTCTCGATCGCCTCCAGCGCCGCGTCCTTGGTGAAGGCGGGGGGGACGGTGATCACCGAGCCGTCGATCGGCCCGCCGTGGTGGGCGACCGCCTGCTCGACCGTGTCGAAGACCGGCACGCCGTGCACCTCGCGGCCCTTGCGGCCGGGGGTGACGCCGCCGACGATCTTCGAGCCGTAGTCGAGGCACTCCCTGGTCAGGTTGACCGCCTCGCGCCCGGTGATTCCCTGGACGATGAAGGTCGTCTCCGTGCTCAAGAGGATGCTCATCGGCGCCTTCCAATCCGCGCGTTGGACTTTTTACGTGCTATAGGCCGGACAAAGTCCAACGCGGCACCGTCTGCGCTGAGGTTGCTCATGCGGGGGCCCCCTGGATCTTCGCGACCGCGCGCCCCGCGGCCTCCCACATCGAGACCGAGCGGTCGCAGTACTCGACCCCGTACCTGTCGAGGATCTTGAAGCCCTCCTCCTCCCAGGCGCCCGGGATGCGGAAGATCGCGATCGTCTCACCGGGGTCCTTGCCGAGCTCGAGGCAGGCCTTGATCACGCCGCGGGCGACGATGTCGACCCGGGTGTTGGAGACGATCGACATCATCACGGCGATCTTCTCGACCCCGTCCTTTTCCAGCACCTGCTTGGCCAGGCCGCAGGCCTTGGCGACCGAGGGGTTGCCGCCGATCTCCGAGTAGTTGGCCGGCCTGCCGCCCTGGCTGCGGACCGCGTCGGTCAGCGTCAGCGAGCCGCCGCCGGCGCCGATCACCAGGCCGAGGTCGCCCTCGAAGCCGTGGTCCTTGCCCTGGATCACGCCGCGGTGGTCGGCGGCGTCGATCGCGCCGACGTTGCGCTCGAAGTCCGACGGCTCGTAGGGCTCGCGCGTGTCGTCCTCGGCGATCTCCAGCCGCTTGCGCAGCAGGCCCTTCTGGCGGCCGACCGCCTCGTTCTCCATCTCCATGTGGGCGTCGAGGGCGACGAAGCTGCCGTCGGCGAGCTCGGCAAGCGGGTTGATCTCGGCCAGCGTCATGTCGTTCTCGCGGAAGAGCCGGGCGAGCCGGGCGAGGATCGGGGTCGCGCGCTGCAGCTGCTTGCCGGTGACGCCGGTCGCGGCGACCGCCTGCTTGGCCTCGAAGTCGGCTACCGGGAGCAGGTTGGAGACGTGGCCGCGGCCGACGTGGTCGGGGTGCTGCTCGGCGACCTCCTCGATGTCGATCCCGCCCATGTCGCTGAACAGCATCAGCGGGCGCTTCGCGGTGCCGTCCCAGACGACGCCCGCGTAGTACTCCTGCTTGACCTCGGCTTTCGGATCGACGAGCACGCCGCGTGGCATGTGGCCGTTGATCTCGAGCTCGAGGATCGCCGCGGCGTGCTCGGCCGCCTCCTCCGGCGTGTCGGCGAACTTGACCCCGCCCGCCTTCATCCGCCCGCCGGTCAGCACCTGCGACTTGATCACGGTCGGGCCGCCGATCTCCTCGGCGACTTTCCGCGCCTGCTCGGCGCTCGTGCAGAAGCCGTACTTGGTGACGGGAATCCCCGCCTGCTCGACGATCCTGCGTGCCTCGTACTCGTAGAAGCGCATAAAGGGTGCGAGACCCTATAGGAGACCCCCTCCCGAAATCATCGCGGCCCGGATGAGGCCGAGTGACGCTGCGCGATACGGCCTCGTCCCGGTGCCCCGCGTAGCGCTGCTACGCGGGAACCGTGCCGTGACCGTCTCGCTTGGTCCTCGGCCTCCCCGGCCTCGCGCTCATTCTGTTCGGGGCTCTTCAGTGCTGCTGCGTCTCTTTTCCAACATCTCCACAGCTCGGAAGAGATGCGGTCAGCGGCGTCGTTTCGAGTCGTCAGCGCAGCCCCGTCGAGCGAGTCGACTTGCTCGATCCCGCGCAGCGCGCCGGTGAGGAAGACCTCGTCAGCGGCGCGTAGGTCGCCGCGCGAGAGCGGTTCCTCGCAGGTCTCGATTCCGAGCGTCGCCGCGAGCTGGAGCACGCGCATGCGGGTGACGCCGGGCAGGATGCGGCCGTCGAGCGGCGGTGTGAAGAGGGCGCCGTCGCGGACCGCGAAGACGTTTGCGCGGGAGGCCTCGAGGACCTCGTCGCCGTCCACGATCAGCGGCAGGGCGCCGTCCGGCAGCCCCGCCTGGACCTCGTTGAGCAGTGAGCGGTCGGCCCACTTATGCGGACCGAGACCGCCCGCAATAGGCGCGCCGCCCAGCGCGATCGACGGCACTGGCGTATTTCCGGTCCATTGGACGGGAAACTCGCCAGGCGCCGGGCGGGACGCGACCGTCGCCGTCAGCCTCCCGTTCGTGGACGGCGCCACGGTGATCCGCATCGCTTCGGCGGCCGCGCCAGTCGTCGAACCGCCCCGCGGCCGGTCGATCGCCGGCACGTCCAGATCTGGCGGAGCGCAATCGGGATAGAGCGCGTCGAGGCTTGCGCGGAGGCGGGCGAGGTGGGCGTCGGGTTCGACCGGGCGGCCGTCGAGGACGAGCAGGGTCTCGAAGACGCCCTTGGCGGGGTCGGGTCGCCAGTGCGCGGCCACGGCCGGGATTCTGGCAGTCTCACGCCGATCGGCCCACGAGGCGCCAGTTGAAGACGCTGCTGATCGACAACTACGACTCCTTCACCTACAACCTCTTCCAGCTGCTGGCGGAGGTGAACGGCGAGGAGCCGGTCGTCGTGCGCAACGACGAGGCGAGCTGGGACGAGCTGGCGCGGCTCGGCTGCGACAACGTCGTGATCTCACCGGGGCCGGGGCGGCCGGGACGGGTCGAGGACTTCGGCGTCTGCGCCGAGGCGATCCGGCGCTCGGCGATGCCCCTGCTCGGCGTCTGCATCGGCCACCAGGGAGTCGGCGCGCTGCACGGCGCCGCGGTCATCCCGGCCCCCGAGCCGGTGCATGGCCGGGCCGGCGCCGTGCTGCACGACGAGGCGCCGCTGTTCGCCGGCATCCCGCGCGAGTTCCAGGCGGTCCGCTACCACTCGCTGTGCGTCGAGCAGCCGCTGCCGGACGAGCTGCGCGGGACGGCCTGGACGAGCGATGGCGTGTTGATGGCGATGGAGCACCGCGAGCGGCCGCTCTGGGGGGTCCAGTTCCACCCGGAGTCCGTTTGCACGGAGCACGGGCGGCGGTTGCTGGAGAACTTCCGTGACCTGAGCGCGTCGTGGGGGGACCGGCAGGGACACCCTCGCCCCGACAAAACGCGGTCTAATGAGACCGCGTTCTTGAGTATCCGCCGGTTCGAGGGTGTCCCTGCCGGTCCTTCACGGGAGCTGCTCGTTAGACGGCTAGAGGAGCCGGTGGATCCCGAGCGGGCGTTCGTAGAGCTTTATGGGGAGAGCGGGAACGCGTTCTGGCTCGACAGCAGCCGGGCGGGGGAGAGCGGGCGGTTCTCGTTCATGGGGGACGATGGCGGGCCGTTGGGCGCCACGGTCTCCTACGACGTGGGCCGGAGCGAGGTGCGGATCGAGCGTGGGGGCGAGGTCGAGCTTCGACGGGAGTCGATCTTCGACTACCTCGCGCATGAGCTCGATACCCCGCCGCCGTCGGCGCGCGAGCTCGACCTTCCGGCCCTGGACGGGCCGGAGCTACCCTTCGAGTTCCGCTGCGGCTTCGCCGGCTGGCTCGGCTATGAGCTGAAGGCCGAGTGCGGGGGGGACGCGGCGCACGAGTCGCCGCTGCCCGACGCCTTCTTCGTCTTCGCTGACCGCATGCTCGCCTTCGACCACGCCACCGGGCACACCCACGTGCTGGCGCTCGCCGAGCAGGGCGACCGGGCGGAGGCGGAGCGCTGGCTCGACCGCACCGAGGCCCGCCTCGCCGCCCTACCACGGTCGCCGACGGGCCGAAATGTCCGCTCCGGCCGGACTTTTCGGCCCGTCGGCGGGGAGGTGGAGCCCAGGCTCGTGCGCTCCCGGGAGCGTTACCTGGAGGAGATCGAGCAGTGCGGGCGGCTGCTGGCGGAAGGGGAGACGTACGAGGTCTGCCTGACGAACGCGGTCCGGGCTGATCTCGGCGACAGTGGCGAGGGGGGCTGCGGGCCCGATCCGCTGCAGCTCTACCGGGCGCTGCGCCGCGCCAACCCCGCGCCGTACGCGTCGTACGTGCGCTGCGGCGACGTCGCGGTGCTCAGCTCCTCCCCCGAGCGCTTCCTCCGGGTCGGCGGCGACCGCCGGGTCGAGGCGAGGCCGATCAAGGGGACGAGCCGCCGCGGCGAGACCCCCGCCGAGGGCGCGCGGCTCGCCGAGCGGCTGCGGACCGACGAGAAGAGCCGCGCCGAGAACCTGATGATCGCCGACCTGCTGCGCAACGACCTCGGCTCGGTATGCGAGGTAGGCACGGTGCACGTGCCCTCGCTGATGGGGGTCGAGACATACGAGACAGTGCACCAGCTGGTCACGACCGTGCGCGGGCTGCTGCGCGAGGGGCTCGGGCCGCTCGACTGCGTGCGCGCCTGCTTCCCGCCGGGCTCGATGACCGGGGCGCCGAAGCGGCGCACGATGGAGATCATCGACCGGCTCGAGGGGGAGGCGCGCGGCCCCTACTCGGGGGCGATCGGCTGGTTCGGCCTCGGCGGCGCCTGCGACCTCAGCGTCGCGATCCGCACGATCGTCCTCGACGGCTCCTCAGCCCGGATCGGCGCCGGCGGCGCGATCGTCGCCCTCTCGGACCCCGAGCGCGAGTACGAGGAGATGCTGCTCAAGGCGAGCGCCACGGCTCCGGCTCTCGGGTACGGCCGCACCACGTTGGCGGACTCGATCTCACGGGTCGCACCCGCCTCTGTTTAGCCGGGCCGCTCACGAGCTCGGACCGAATATCTCCTCGACGAAGAAGCGGGCGGCGGCGTCGAGGCGGTCCCCGAAGGTCCCTTCGGCAACCTCCAGCACCTGTTCGGCGCTCTCGAGTCCAAGCTCGCCGGCCAGAAGGCGCACGTCCGCCTCATCCTCGCCGACCCGGTGGGCGAGGACCTTGAGCGCGAGCAGTGTGCGCGGCGAAGCGGCGAGGCATCGCAGGCCCGGCAAATCGAGCACCGGCGTTGCCTGCGGATCGTCTCCAGCGAGAAACCCCTTGACCGCGTCGTTGAGCCATCCGCTGGGAAGGTCGTGCCGCGCGGCCACCACAGCGGCCGCCTCGTAGACCACGTTCTTGGGCTCGAACACGGCGTCGATGTCGCGGGTGGCCCGGCGCTCGTCGTAGGCGAGCGCGATGGCAGCCCCACCGACGACGTACATGTCGGCGCTGACTCCTCGTCGCTGAAGCTCAGCCGCCAGGCCGGTCAGCGCCTCGATGATCTCATCCCGGTCCATTGTTCAGACTCGGTGCAGCGAGCGCTCAGGCACGAAGACGCCGCGCCGCCGGAAGGCGGCGGGCGCCTGGGCGATCGAGACCGCGCGAAACCCGGGAACCTCGCTGACGAACCAGAAGCGATCGAGGAAGCGCGCGGGCTCGGTCGACCAGGCGGGCCGCTCGAGCCCATGCGCCAACGCCAGGTGCTCGGCGAGGGCTCCGAGGTAGGCGTCGTGGCGGGGGTCCCCGGTCGGCTCCGGTCGGTCGGCGATCGCCTCTGCGCGGGAGCGGTCGTCGCCGCGCAGCGAAAACTCGTCGAGGAACTCGCGCACCGCGAAGCTGAAATCCCCGCCGCCGCGAGCCCGCGCAGCCACGCCGGCCAGCGTCTGCCCCAGACGCTCCGCGGACGGCGGGTTTGCCGCAAGCCACTCAGAGCCCGTTGTCAACGGCGATGACATGTTGTCGATGGTACGAGCTGCGCCAGTCGACAGCCCCTGCGATGCGCGTAAGCGGGACAGATCAACGCGCGAAATAGGGAGCCAGGGAACCGCGAAAACGGTACCGTGTACCTGTGGTCGCCGCCCGGCACCGGCAGGGTCGTCCGCGTGCGGATGGAGGGCCTGCTGGGCGAGCGCTTTCTCGCCGGTGCGGTGCTGCACACCGGCCCGCAGCCGTTTCAGCTCGCCGAGCGGATCTATGCGTTGCCGATCTGCACCCTGTGGGCGTAGCCCGGCGCGCGCCCTCGGCTACAGCCGAACCAGGCTGGCCTTGTGCACGACGACCACCAGAGCAGTCACGTGACTGCTACAGTAGTCGGTATGGATGTCTCGCGCCCCTACGGCGTCATCTCGCACCCGCTGGACGGCGCAGTCCTGCACGTGCTCACCGGGACCACCGGCGGCATGAGCGGTCGCAGGGTCGCGGAGTTGACCGGCAACGCGCAGGAGGGGGTCAGGAAGGCGCTCCGGCGCCTCGTGGACAGCGGAATCGTGGAGCAGCAGGAGGCGGGGAACGCGATCCTCTACAGCTTCAATCGCCGCCACCTGGCGGCGCCCGCGGTGGAAGAGCTGACCGACCTGCGGCGGCTGCTGCTGACCCGGCTCGCCGACGCATTCGAGGCTTGGAACCCGGCGCCCCTGCACGCCTCCGTGTTTGGCTCGACCGCACGCGGTGACGGAGACTCGAACAGCGACATAGACCTGTTCGTCGTCCGGCCGGACTCCGTGGAGGCCGACGATCGGAGCTGGCGAGAGCAGATCGAGCGCCTGCCCGGGGAAGTTCATGACTGGACCGGCAACCACGCGAACATCGTCGAGGTCCCTGAGTCGGCTCTGGTCGGCCTGCATCGCCGCCGGCCGGCGGTCGTCGACAGCCTGGAGGTGGACGGGTTGACCCTTGCGGGGCCCGACGTCGCCGCACTGCTGGAGGCCCAAGGCCGATGACCCGCGCCCGAGGCCGCAGCCAGCGATGCTCGCCCCAGGATGCTCGCAACCGCCGCAATCACGCCGCGAAGTTCCTCGAAGTGGCGGAGATCGCCGCCGGGGAGCACGAGCAGGACCCTGAGTACGCGAGCGTCGCCGTTTCGCTCGCCGTGCTGGCGGGCATCGCCGCCTCGGATGCCGCCTGTTGCAAGGCCCTGGGGGAGCGCTCGCGCTCCCAGGATCACCATGACGCGGAGGAGTTTCTACGGCGCGTCACCGATGGCGAAGACGCAGCCAAGCAGCTGCAGCAGCTGTTGAGCCTCAAGGACGAGGCACACTACGGCTTCTTCGACGTCAGCGCGGCCGAGCTCAGGGGGGCGCTGCGCCGGGCTCGGGCCCTGGTGGCGTTCGCCGACAACGTGCTTCGTCGCTGAACGGGCGCGCCCGCGGCGCCTACAGCCGCACCAGGCTCGGCGACTCGATCTCGCGGGTGACGCCGCGGAAGTCGATCGTCAGCGGCGCCGCGGCGACGACCTCGGCGTAGTCGACCTGCGGGTGGGCGGTGACGATCGCGGCGATGTCGGCCTCGGCGAGCGCCCCCTCCAGCGCGACCGAGCGCAGGCCGAGCTCGGCGATCTCCGGCACGAACGGGTCGTGGTAGGAGACCTCGGCGCCGAGCTCGCGCAGCAGCGTCACGATCTCCAGCGCCGGCGCCTCGCGGACGTCGCCGACGCCCGGCTTGTAGCTGACGCCGAGCAGCAGGACCTTCGAGCCCTTGACCGACCTTTCCGCCTCGTTGAGGGCGCGCGCGATGCGGTCGACGCAGTAGCCGGGCTGGGCCCGGTTGACCTTGCCGGCTAGCTCGATGAACTCGGGGTAGAAGTCGTGCTCGCGCGCCTTGAAGGCGAGGTAGAAGGGGTCGACCGGCAGGCAGTGGCCGCCCATCCCCGGCCCCGGGTCGAAGCGCATGAAGCCGAACGGCTTGGTCGCGGCGGCTTCGACGACCTCCCAGACGTCGATCCCCAGCCGGTCGCAGAGCTGCGAGAGCTCGTTGACCAGGGCGATGTTGACCGAACGGAAGATGTTCTCCAGCAGCTTCGCCAGCTCGGCCGGCTCGGGCCCGGAGAGCGCGACGACCTCCTCGCAGACCAGCGCGTAGAGCTCGCGGGCGCGCTCGGTGCAGGCGGGGGTGATGCCGCCGACCAGCTTCGGCGTCGTGCGCACGGTGTAGTCGGTGCGCCCGGGGTCGATCCGCTCGGGGGAGAAGGCGAGGTGGAAGTCGCGCCCCGCCTTCATCCCTGACTCCTCGAGGATCGGCAGCAGGCGCTCGCGCGTCGTCCCCGGGTAGGTGGTCGACTCGAGCACGACGAGCTGCCCTGGCTGTAGCACCGCCGACAGCGTCGCCGCCGACTCGTTCAGGTAGGTCAGGTCCGGTTCGCGCGAGCCGGTAAGCGGCGTCGGCACGCAGACGATCACCGCTTCGCACGATTCCAGCTCGGCCTGGTTCGAGGACGCGCGAAGCCGCTCGTCCAGCGAGGCGAGGACCGTGTCGGGAATGTCCTCGATGTGGCTGCGGCCGGCGTTCAGCCCCTCGACCTTGCGCGCGTCCGCGTCCAGCCCGACCACCTCGTTGCCCGCCTCGGCGAAGGCGACCGCGAGCGGCAGGCCGACGTAGCCCAACCCGACGATCCCGATCTTCATGCGCGGGAGTGTAGGTAGTCCCGCCGCCGCTGTGGGCAGAACCGCGATGCACGCGCTGACAGCGCTGATGTACTACGAGTTACTAACTCACGCTACACTTACTCGTGTGGCAACCGAGTTGATCGACCGTGACTCTGAGCTCCGCCGCCTGCGCGAGGCGATCGGCGAACCTCCACAGCTCGTCGTCCTACGGGGACGAAGGCGCGTCGGCAAGAGCTTCCTGCTCACCCACGCGCTCGCGCGCGAGCGAGGCGTCTTCTTCCAGGCCGACGAGCAGGGGGAGCGCGCCCATCTGGACCTGCTGGCGAGGGAAGTAGCGCGCCTGCTGGGACCGCGCGTGCCGCTGCGCTTCGAGTCCTGGGATGAGGCTCTGGAGACGGTCGGCGAGCTCGCCCGGCAGGAGCCGCTGACGATCATTCTCGACGAGTTCCAGTGGCTGCTCGCCGCGCAGCCGTCGCTGGAGTCGATCGTGCAGCGGCACTGGGACCGCTGGCAGCGCGATCGGGTCCCGGTGACGCTGATCCTCAGCGGCAGCGCCCTGCGCTTGATGGAGGAGCTGCTGGCGCCCGGGGCGCCGCTGTACGGACGGGCCGACTACCGGCCGCTGCTCGAGCCGCTCGACTTCCGCGACGCGTCCCTGTTCGCCTCGTCGCGGCTCTCCGCCGAGTCGAAGCTGCGCCGCTACGCGGTTCTCGGCGGCACGCCGCAGTACCAGGTGTGGGCGGGAAAGGAGAGCCTCATGGACACGATCGCGAACCGGATCCTCCGCAGGGGGGAGTCGCTCTACGAAGAGCCCCTGCATCTCCTGCGCGAGGAGCAGGCGATCCGCGACCCCGGCACCTACTTCGCGATCGTGCGAGAGGTCGCCGCCGGGCGCGCCACCGTCAGCGAGATCGCGAACGGCGCCCAGGTCTCCGTGCCCAACCTGGTCAAGATGCTGCGCCGCCTCGTCGAGCTCGGCTACCTCGAGGCCAGGGCGCCGCTGTCCCCGCGGGGCCCGGAGGCGAGGCGCACCAGCTATCGGCCGGCCGACCCGTTCTTCCGCTTCTGGTTTCGCTTCGTCTTTCCCAACCGCAGCTTGCTCGAGCGCGGCCGCGTGAAGGAGGTGCTGCAGATCGTCGAGCGTGACCTGGACGCCTACATGGGCCCGGCCTTCGAGGACTGCTGTCGCGAGTGGGCCGGGCGCTTTGCGGGCGATGCGCTGCCCGCCTCCCAGCAGCTGGGCAGCTGGTGGTCGCGGGACGGCCAGACCGAGATCGACGTCGTCGGGGCCTCGCGCGGCCGCTATGACCTGCTCGCGTCCTGCAAGTGGTCCCGCTCGGCGCCCGCCGCAGCCCTCGAGCAGCTGATCGCGCAGCGCGACTCGCTGCCCAGGGCCGGCGGCGCGAAGCTCGCGATCTTCGCCCGCGGCTTCTCCGCCCCGCTGCGCCGGCGCGCGGACGAGGAGGGAGCGGCGCTGGTCGGCCTGGACGAACTCTTCGCCGGGTGAGCCCGGCGACGACGCTCGGCAGGCTTCGCCCTCGGCCGGGCCCGGGAGAGGTCGCGATTCGCGGCCGCTGGGCCGATCAGCCCGGTTGCTCGGTCTCGGTCTCGGCCTCGACCGCCGACCTCACCGACCTCCTGCTCCAGCTCGGTGCCGCCGCGGCGGAGCGCCGCTATATGCGCGCCATGGCGGAGCTCGGATCGGACCCGGGAGTGAAGCCAGAAAGCGGTCGAGGGACCCACCTGCGCACGGCGATCGACCGCCGTCCGGGCGCTCAGCGATGTCGCCTGCGCGCCGGCTTCTCGACCGGCAGCCACCGCCCGCGCTTGCCGATGCGAGGCCGTTTTCTCCTACAATCCCCGGCGATCCGCGATGTCTCTCTGGGGGAGGACTTGAAGATGCGCCGCAGCACGGGTTTCTTTGGCTTGGTGGGCGCGGTTGCGCTCTGTCTGCTGCTTGCGCCGGCGGCCGGCGCCGCCAACCGGCACGCGAACTACCACGCCGTCTGCCCGACGCCGCCGCAGGCGCACGGCCACTGCTACGCGCTGGTCGTCACCGACAGGCGCGGCAACCCGCGGGCCAGCTCGGCGCCGGCCGGGCTCTCGCCGCAGGCGATCCGGTCGGCCTACGGCTTCCCGGACGAAGGGGGCGCCGGGAAGACGATCGCGATCGTCGACGCCTACGACTCGCCTACCGCCGAGAGCGATCTGAACACCTTCAGCGACCAGTTCGGGCTGCCGCGCTGCACGACCGCGAACGGCTGTTTCCGCAAGGTCGACCAGGCGGGCGGTTCCGCCTACCCCCACAAGGACCAGGGCTGGGCGCTGGAGATCTCGCTCGACGTGCAGTGGGCGCACGCGATCGCCCCCCAGGCGAACATCCTCCTGGTCGAGGCCAGCTCGAACAGCTTCGCCGACCTGCTCGCCGCCGAGGACTACGCCAAGGCGCATGCGGACTACGTCTCCAACAGCTGGGGCGCCTCGGAGTTCTCCGGCGAGAGCTCCTACGACAGCCATTTCTCCCAGTCCGGCACGAGCTTCTTCGTCGCCGCCGGCGACAGAGGGCTGCCCGCCGAGTACCCGTCCTCCTCGCCGAACGTGATCTCGGTCGGCGGCACGACCCTGCACTTCCAGGGCGGTGAATTCAGCGGCGAGACCGGCTGGTCGGAAGGCGGCGGCGGTTGCAGCGCCTACGAGACCGCTGCCGCCGCGCAGGCCGCCTACGCCGGCTACGGGCAGGCCGGGTGCGGCGGCAAGCGCGCCACGCCGGACGTCGCCCTCGACGCCGACCCCAGCTCCGGCGTCGCCGTCTACGACAGCACCAAGTACTACGGCCAGACGGGCTGGTTCAAGCTTGGCGGCACGAGCGCATCGACGCCGATGTGGGCGGGACGCTCGGCGGTCGCCGGGGTGACGGTCGACGCCGCCTACCTCTACGGCGCCAACCTCGCCTTCCGCGACATCACCCAGGGGAACAACGGCGCCCCCTGCCTGGTCGGCTTCGACCTCTGCAGCGGCCTCGGCAGCTGGCTCGACGGCGGCTCGCCGCCCCCGCCGCCGCAGGAAGCGCTCTCCTTCGCCACCGGCGCGCAGACGCTGACCGCGGGCGAAGCCTCGGGGGCGACGCGGGTGAGCCTGCCGGCCGCGCCGGCCGAAGGCGTCTCGGTCTCGCTGTCGTCGAGCTCCGCGGCGGGCGAATTCTCACCCGCCAGCGTGACGATCCCCGCCGGCAGCACCGAAAGCGAACCCTTCACCTACACCGACACCCGCGCAGGCTCCCCGACGCTGACCGCGAGCGCCGAAGGCTTTGCGGACGCCACGCAGACCGAGACGGTCGAAGCGGGCCCGCTCGCCTCGATCGCGGTCTCGCCGGGAGAAGCGACGGTGGTAACCGGCGGGACGAAGACCTTCAGCGCCGCGGGCAAGGACGCCTACGGGAACGCCGTCGACGTCTCGGGCGCGGCCTGGAGCACCGACGCGCCGGGCTCGGTCTCGCCCTCGAGCGGCTCGTCGACCGTCTTCACGGCCGGCTCAGAAACCGGGAGCGGCCTGGTCACCGCGGCCGTCGGCGAAATCCAGGACAGCGCGATCGTGACGGTCGAAGAGCTGGCGCTTCTCGCGCCGACCAACCTCGTCGCCTCCCAGCAGGGCAGGCACATCGCCATCTCCTGGCAGGGAAGCGCCGGCGCCGTCGCCTACAACCTCTACCGCGGCACGGCGAGCGGCGGGGAGACGCTGTACGCGCCGGGCCTCACTGAAACCTCGGCCAAGGACATGGCCGTCAGCTCGCGCACGACCTACTTCTACTACGTCACCGCGGTCGGCCCGAACGGCGAAGAGAGCGCCCCCTCGAACGAGGACAGCGCGACCGCCAGGTAACGCGCGGATCAATTCTCTAGCCGAAGGGCGGCTGGACGAAGTCCGGGACGGGCTTCATCGAGAAGGGCAGCGACCGGTCGCCGGCGTAGACGGCCCGTGCGGCGCCGCGCCGGTTGCGTCCGTAGCGCTGCCGCGCCAGGCCGCTGAAGATCCCCGCCGCGTTGGCGCGCACGACGGCAGCCTTGCGCCAGCGGCCGCCCTTGAAGACCTGGATCGTTGCCCTGCCGCGCCTGCTGTTGGGCGTGCGCCCCCAGAAGTAGAGGCCTCGCTTGCGTGGATATGCGACGAAGGGGAAGCGGTAGGCGGAGGCGAATTCCTTCGGCTGGTCCTGGGTCACCGTGGGGCCGCGGAAGTAGAGGCCGGACTGGTCGGTCTGGCTGAAGGGCAGGTTCGGCTCCGGCTCGGAGTCGCGCAGGCTGTACCAGAAGAAGTATTCGACCCCGGCCCTCCACGAGCGGTAGAGCGCTTCCGGGACCCAGCGATCGAGGATCTTCATCGAGAGGCCGCCGGGGTCCGGTGGCTTCGAGTCCCAGGAGAGCTCCATGATCCACAGCGGCGTGTGCCTGTACATGCCCTTGATTCGCCCGGCGCGGTCGGCGGCGGCCAGCAGCGTCGTCAGCTTCTTCAGGTCACCCAGCTCGACGTCGTTTATCCCGCCCTCGTGGGTCGGTCCGCCGGTCGTGTACGGATGGATGTCGAAGACGTCGAAATGCACGCCACCTTCGCAGTCGCCGGCAGTTGGCTTGGGGCGCTTGTGCCCCTTCATGCAGAGCAGCAGACGGGCGAATCGCATCGGGCCGATCGTGTACTTGGGCACGGCGATCGGGCCGAGCCCGGCGGCGATCACGACGTTCGTCGGGTCGACCGCCTTGATCGCCGCGTAGAAGCGGTTGATCAGCGTGCGGTAGAGGTCGGGGGAGACTGGCTTGTTGCCGTCGTATTGCGGCTTGAAGAAGAGGCTCAGGTTGGGCTCGTTGAGGCCCTGCCAGTAGACGACGCGGGGCAGGTTGAGGAAGTTGCCGCTGTAGCGCCGCGCCGCGGCGGTCGCGAAGGCGGCCAGCGCGGCGGGATCGGGATTGCATGGCGCGTCCGTTTCTCCCGAGTGGCAGCGATGGGTCCAGTTCGGCGCGCCGCGGATCTGTAGTACGGGTCGCAGGCCGGCGGCGACGGCTCGAGCGACCCAGAGGTCGGTGAATTCCCAGTCGTAGTGCGGATCGGCCGGATCTTCGGGGTTCCAGCTCGGGGGCTGGGCGTCGGGCGCGACCGAGGCCCAGCGCAGCGGCGTGAGCACGAGCTGCGCGCCGCTGCGCCTTGCGTGCTCGAACGCGGCCGGGTCATTCGAGTAGACGTAGGAGACGCCGGTGCGCAGGGCGTGCGCCCTGGCTTCGGCGGCCGCAGGCCGTGACGCGAGCAGCGCGGCCAGTCCGGCGAGCGCCAGCAAGGTCACAGTGACCCGGCCGATCCGGGCGGGGGCGAGGGGCGACATGTCGATCAGGTCACCGGTCGTTTCCGGCGCATGGCGTAGAGGAGCGCCCAGATCAGCGTCGCGAGGACCAGCAGCGGGAGCAGCGGCCCCAGCTCGCCCCCGGACGAGGCGCCGGTCGCCTGGCCGAGCACCTCGCCCAGTCCCGAGGCGCCGGCGGACGCATCCAGGCGGGGTGGAGGAGCGACCTGAGCCGGCCCCCCCGCGCGGTCGTCGGACGGGCCGCCTCGGTTCGTCGTGCCGCCGCGCGACTCGTTTTCGCTGTGGGATGCCTCGCGGTGCGGTGCGGGCGCCGGCTCCGGGGTGACTTCGGTCCTCGCCCGCGCGGCGCTTGGCGGCGCGGTCTCCGCTGCGACCTGAGCGGCGGCCTGGCCCTGCGGCCCATGCGCGTTCAGCTTCTTCGCCTTCTTCGAGCCCAGCACCGATGATGGCGAGCGCTTCCCGCTGTTCCCGGACTTGCCGGCGTCCTTCTGTCCGCCGCCGGTCGGGATCGCCTCCGTGTATTGCGTCGCCGCCGAGTTTTCCGGCGGCACGACCGGTTCGGCCGCGGCGCTCGCCGGCAGCGCGACCGCGACGATCGCGATCACGGTCGCAAGAAGCAGCTTGTCACCGGAGGGTTCCATCCGAGGCGGGCTCGTAGCATAGAACCCGATGACCACAGCTTCGATGCGGCGCGCGGCGCCCCTCGATCATGCTCGCCGAGTCGACTGGGGCGCCACCGCCGTCTGGCTGCTCTGCGTTGCCCTGGTTGCCTACCTCGGGCTGAAGGGCGGCGGGTATGACCCGCTCGTCCACGATCGAGTTGGGATCGCGATCTGGTGGGTCGTCCTGCTCGCGACGGCGGTCGGTGCGATCCCGCGTGGACGGCCGGGCCGGCTCGCCTGGGCCGCCCTCGGCCTGCTCGCCGCCTTCGTGCTCTGGACGGCCCTCAGCCTCGCCTGGACCGAGAGCCTCGAGCGGACCTGGGCCGATCTGGCGCGCGTCGCCGGCTATCTCGGGGTGTTCGTCTTCGCCGTCTTTGCCGTCGGCAGGCTCGGGGCGCGCCGGCTCGCCGGCGCGGTCGCCGCCGCGATCGTCCTGGTTTCCGCCGTCGCGCTGCTCTCGCGCTTCCACCCGGCCTGGTTTCCGGCGGCGAACCAGACGGCGAGCTTCCTCGGCAGCGACCGCGAACGGCTCGCCTATCCACTCCACTACTGGAACGCGGTCGCCGCGCTGGTCGCGATCGGCCTGCCGTTGCTGGTCCAGATCGCCGCCGACTCCAGGGCGGTCGCCCTGCGGGCGCTCGCCGCGGCGGCGTTGCCGGCGCTGGCGCTGACGATCTTCTTCACCCTCTCGCGGGGGGGCATGGCGGCTGCGGCGCTGGCGCTCGTCGTCTTCTTCGCCCTCGCGCCCGACCGCCTCGCGAAGCTGCCCGCGCTGCTCCTCGCCGCCGTCGCCGGCGCGGCTCTGATCCTCGCCGCAGATAGCCGCGACGCTCTCCAGCACGGGCTTGCCGGCGGGGCCGCACGCAGTCAGGGCGACCAGATGCTCCTGATCACGCTGGTCCTCTGTGCGATCGCCGGCGCTGCCCAGGCTGTGATCGCGCTTGCGGGCCGTCGCTTGGCGCGGCCGCGCTGGAGCGTGCCGACCAGGCGGTGGAGCCTGGCCGCGCTGGCGGCCGTCGCGCTGGCAGCGATCGCCTTCGCGGCTGCCCTCGACGCGCCCGGCCGCGCCTCGGACGCGTGGTCGGAATTCAAGGGGGAGGGCAGCCCCGGCCGGGGCGCGTCCCGGCTTGCCAGCGCGGCTGGGCAGAACCGCTACCAGCTCTGGAGCGCGGCGGCGCATGAGAACGCGACGCGGCCGCTCACCGGCACCGGCTCGGGCACCTTCGAGTTCTGGTGGGCCCGGCACGCGGACGTCGACGAGATCGTCCGCGACACCCACTCGCTCTACATGCAGACCCTGGGCGAGCTCGGGATCGTCGGGCTCGTCCTGCTCGCCGGGCTGATCGCGACCGTTCTGGCGGGCGGCGTCCGCGCCGCATGGTTGGCCGAGGGCGCCGAGCGCGCCGCCCTGGCGGCGGCGCTCGCCGGCTGTGTCGCCTTCTTCGTCACCGCGATCTTCGACTGGATGTGGCAGATCCCGGCTCTACCGGTATCGATGCTCCTGCTGGCCGCGGCCCTGGTGACCGCGGCTCTGCCGCGCGCTCGGGCGGGGAGGGGCGGGTTCGGCCTCGCGTGGCGACTGGGGACCGGCGCGGCGGCGATCGCGGCGATCGTCGCTATTGCGGTGCCGCTCGCCTCGACCGCGCTGGTGCGTCAGAGCGAGGCCGACTTCCGCGAAGGCGACCTGCAGGGCGCCCTCGATGCGGCTCGGCGCGCAGAGAGCGCCGAGCCCGGCGCCGCGTCGCCGCGGTTGCAGCAGGCGCTCGTCCTGGAGGCGGCCGGTGAGTTCCCTGCCGCCGCGGAAGCGGCGCGCGGCGCGACGGAGCGGGAGTCGACCAACTGGCGGAACTGGCTGGTCCTTTCGCGGATCGAAGCCGAGCGCGGCCGCGCCGCCGCCTCCGTGGCCGCCTACCGCCGGGCCCGCTCGCTGAACCCGCGGGCGTCGATCTTCCAGCGCTGACCGAGGCGCAGCGCGCCGGTCGCCTGTGATACTCCGGGCCGCGATCGACTCGAAGGGAGATAGATGGACTGGCTGGGCAAACTCGGCGTGCTGGTGGCGCTGGCCCTCACGGCGTTCGGCGCCCTGGGGTGCGGCGGGGTCGTGATCGACGACGCCAAAGAGGAGGCGCTGATCGAAGAAAACCTCGAGAAGACGGTGGGGCAGAGGGTCTCCTCGGTCGACTGCCCCTCGGACGTCGACGTGAAGAAGGGCAAGACCTTCGAATGCACGGTCGAGCTCGCGGGAGGCAGGTCCGAGAAGGTGACGATCAAGATCCTCAACTCGGACGCCGACACCGAAATCACCAACGTCGAGTCCGCCGGCGGTAAGTAAAGTGCCGCGGATGAGCCAAACGATCGCGGCCAACGCGCCGACCACAAACAAGAAGCTCCTCGACTGGGTCGGGGAGATGGCAGACCTCGCTCAGCCCGACGCCGTCCACTGGTGCGACGGCAGCGCCGAGGAGTACGACCGCCTCGCCCAGACGCTGATCGACGCCGGCGCCTTCGAGCGCCTCTCCGACGCCAAGCGGCCGAACTCCTACCTCGCCCTCTCGGACCCCGGCGACGTCGCCCGGGTCGAGGACCGCACCTTCATCTGCTCCGAGCGTGAGCAGGACGCCGGGCCGACCAACAACTGGCGCGCCCCGGCCGAGATGCGCGAGACCCTGCGCGGGCTGTTCGACGGCTGCATGAAGGGCCGCACGATGTACGTGGTGCCCTTCTCGATGGGCCCGCTCGGCTCGCCGATCGCCCACATCGGCGTGCAGCTGACCGACTCCGCCTACGTCGCCGTGAGCATGCGGATCATGACCCGGATGGGCAAGGGCGCGCTCGACGTGCTCGGCGCCGACGGCGAGTTCGTCCCCTGCCTGCACTCGGTCGGCGCGCCGCTGGCCGAGGGCGAGCAGGACGTGCCGTGGCCCTGTGACGCCGACAACAAGTGGATCGTCCACTTCCCCGAGAGCCGCGAGATCTGGTCCTACGGCTCCGGCTACGGGGGCAACGCGCTGCTCGGCAAGAAGTGCTTCGCGCTGCGGATCGCCTCGGCGATGGCTCGCGACGAGGGCTGGCTGGCCGAGCACATGCTGATCCTCAAGCTGACCTCGCCCGAGGGCGAGGTGAAGCACGTCGCCGGCGCCTTCCCCTCGGCCTGCGGCAAGACCAACCTGGCGATGCTGATCCCGACCCTGCCCGAGTGGAAGGTGGAGACGATCGGCGACGACATCGCCTGGATGAAGTTCGGCGAGGACGGCCGGCTCTACGCGATCAACCCCGAGGCCGGCTTCTTCGGCGTCGCGCCGGGGACGAGCGAGAAGACCAACCCGAACGCGATGAAGACCGTCGCCCGCGACTCGATCTTCACCAACTGCGCGAAGACCGACGACGGCGACGTCTGGTGGGAGGGGATGAGCAAGGAGCCGCCCGCCCACCTGATCGACTGGCACGGCGAGGACTGGACGCCGGAGTCCGACAAACCGGCGGCGCACCCCAACGCGCGCTTCACCACCCCGGCCGCGGCCTGCCCATCGATCGCCGACGAGTGGGAGGACCCGGCAGGCGTGCCGATCGACGCCTTCCTCTTCGGCGGGCGCCGCTCCGGCGTCGTGCCGCTGGTGCGCGAAGCCTTCGGCTGGGAGCACGGCGTCTTCCTCGGCTCGATCATGTCCTCGGAGAAGACCGCCGCCGCCGCCGGGACGGTCGGCGAGCTGCGCCACGACCCGATGGCGATGCTGCCCTTCTGCGGCTACCACATGGGCGACTACTTCGGCCACTGGCTGAAGATCGGCGCCACGCAGGGGGCGAAGCTGCCGCGGATCTACTACGTCAACTGGTTCCGCAAGGACGAGGAGGGCAACTTCATCTGGCCCGGCTTCGGCGAGAACAGCCGCGTGCTGGAGTGGATCTTCCGCCGCTGCGCCGGCGCCGCCGAGGCGGAGGAGACGCCGATCGGCCTCGTGCCGACGGTCGAGGACCTGAACACCGAGGGGCTCGAGATCTCCGACGAGGAAGTCGCGCAGCTGCTCGCCGTCGACCCGCACGAGTGGAAGGTCGAGCTGCCGGCGATCCACCAGCACTTCGCCCGCTTCGGCGAGCACCTGCCCGACGAGCTTCACGAGCAGCTCGCCGACCTCGAGCGCAGACTAAGCTAAGCGCAGAATGCGTAGGCTGGGTCGTGTATTCGCGGGAGCGCTGGCTCTCGCGCTGGTGCTGGCGACGCCGATCTTGGCGTTTTCTGCCAGTTGCGCCGTAGGTGCCCGCCACACGACGCTGCGTTCGGCCCGCTCCGCGACCGGGCGGATATCCGTGCTCGTCTACCACGCGATATCCGACCTCGATGGAGACCCGGTCCTTGCCGAGCACTCCGTGCCGCCGGACCGTTTCGCCGAACAGCTGGATGTGTTGGAGCGGCGTGGCTGGAACTTCGTCGACCTGGACACGGTGGTCGCTACGGTGAACGGCGGCAATGGCGAGTTGCCGGAGCGGGCCGTGTTGGTGACCTTCGACGACGCCTATGAGGACCTACGAGATGAGGCCTGTCCGATCCTCGAGCAACGGGAGATTCCGGCGGTGGCCTTCGCGGTAGCCGGCCAGATGGGCGGAACGAACGAATGGGACCTCCAACACGGGGCCGAGGAGCTCAACCTGCTCTGCCCGGACGGGCTCAGGGAGATCGCCGAGCGCGGGGTCGAGGTCGGCTCTCACGCGGTCAGCCATCGGCTGCTGACCGAGGTTCCCTCGGCAGAACTCGATCGCGAGCTGAGCGGCTCGGCGGATCGTCTCGACGCGATCGGCCTATCCCGTCCGCGTGCCTTCGCCTACCCCTTTGGCCAGTGGAACGAGCAGGTTGCCGACGCGGTTCGCGACGCCGGCTACGAGGTTGCCTTCACCGTCGACCGCGGTGCGGTTGAACCAGACAGCGATCCATACGCGCTGCCCCGGTTTGCGGTCCATGCCGACGACACCGGGCACAAGCTCCACCTCAAGCTGCTGACCGCCCGCTGGCGCCACGCCCTCCGCGACGCCTGGCACCGCTTCCGCGCCTAGATGAGTAGTTCCACGACTCAGGGGGGGAGGTCAGCGCCATCGCGCGCGGAGTCCCGTCGGGAGCCATCAACGTGTGCAGGCGAAAGCCCCAGAAGTAGCGGGAATGCGAGGCGCAGTAGCCGTAGTCGGCGGCGTCTGCGGTCGCGCCGCCGAGGCTGTTGGCCCCGGCCCGCTTCACCGTCTCGCGCGAGCGGGCGCACTCCACGGGGGTGGAGTCGACGAGCAGCAGGTCATCGTGCCAGCCGGGGCTCTGGGAGGCGAAGGCCGAGATCATCGCCTCGATCGTCTCGGCCAGCCGGTCACGGCGCTTGTGAAAGCCCGAGCGCTTGGTCAAAGCAGGGAACAAGTGGCCCAGGCGCTTGGGCGCGACCCGGGCAAAGCGGGCATCGGAGTTGATGCCCATGATCGCCTGCGCCACGCGGAGCGTCACGACCTCCGCGTCGGTCAGGCTTCGGCGGGCGTTTCCTGGCTTTTCGGGCAGGAGATCGTCAACGGTGCAGAACACAGAAGTGAGCAGCAGGTCGAGGTCGGCGAGCATCGTGGCCCCCTTCGGGTCGGCGGTGAGAACTGAGCACCGCCGACTTCGACCTCGCTGCCTATCTCCCCCTCGGCGCGGTTCGACCAGGGCGCGCCGTGGAACTGCTCATCTACAGCCCGTAGGCCTCGGCTAGCTCCGGGTCCTTCTGGGCCAGCATTTCGGCCAGCTCGACCATCACCTTGCACTGCTTCCAGGTGGCGTCGTCCTGCATCTTGCCGTCGATCATGTGGACGCCGCGGCCGTCCGGGATCGCCTCCAGCACCTTCTTCGCGAACTTGACCTCGTCCGGCGGCGGGCTGAAGACCTTCTTGGCGATCCCGATCTGCACCGGGTGCAGCGACCAGGCGCCGACGCAGCCGAGCAGGAAGGCGGCGCGGAACTGGGTCTCGCAGCCGGCCGTGTCCTTGATGTCGCCGAAGGGTCCGTAGAACGGCAGGATCCCGGTCGAGGCGCAGGCGTCGACCATGCGCGCGATCGAGTAGTGCCAGGGGTCCTGCTGGGCGGTGACGCGGTCGGCCTCGGGGTTCTCCGGGTCGGCCGGGTCCTCCATCGAGCGGTAGCCGGGGTGTCCGCCGCCGACGCGGGTGGTCTTCATCCGGCGCGAGGCGGCGAGGTCGGCGGGGCCGAAGCTCATCCCCTGCATGCGCGGGCTGGCGGCGGCGATCTCCTCCAGGTTGACGACGCCCTGCGCGGTCTCGAGGATCGCGTGGATCAGGATCGGGCGCTCCAGCCCGGCCTTGGCCTCGAGCTGGGCGAGCAGCCGGTCGACGTAGTGGATGTCCCAGGCGCCCTCGACCTTGGGCACCATCACGACCTCGAGCTTGTCGCCGATCTCGCCGATCAGCGTCGTCAGGTCGTCGAGCACCCAGGGGCTCTCCAGCGAGTTGACCCGCGTCCACAGGGCGGTCTGTCCGAAGTCGGACTCCTTGGCCGCCTTGATCAGGCCGGCCCGCGCGGCCTCCTTGCGGTCGACGGGGATCGCGTCCTCGAGGTTGCCGAGCAGGATGTCGGTCTGCTTGGCGATCTCGGCCGCCTTGGCGACCATCTTCTCGTTCGAGAAGTCGAGGAAGTGGATCATCCGCGAGGGCTTGACCGGAATCTCGGCCAGCGGCTCCGGCGCGCCGATCGCCAGCGGGTGGAAGAAGTCTCTGGGGTTTCTCAAGCTGCTCCTCGGGGTCGTGGGCGGTCGGCGTCGAAATCTAGTCGAGCGGCGCAGGGAATCGCTGTCCGCCGCCGTAATGGAGCGTATGAGCGACGACGCGCGCGAGGGCGCCGATAGCTGGAGACTGCCGCAAAGCGCCCGTCCGCCGCTGCTCGGCGAGCTGGTCGAGCGGATCGACGAGGCGCTGGCGACGGCGCGCGCCTCGGAGGCGGCGGTGATGACGGTCGGCGCGGCGGCCCTCGACGCCGCCGAGCAGGCCAAGCGGGCGGCGGAGCTGGCCGAGCGGGCGAGCGCCGCGATCGCGGCGCGCCCGGCTTCCTCGCCGGATCGCTCGCCGGCGGGCCAGGGCTCGCCCCTGGACGCGACCGTCGCGGTCCGTCCTGGCGACATGGACGACTTCACGGCCCGCGCCGACCAGCTGGCCGAGCGGCTCAGCCGCCTGCAGCGCCTGCCGCTCTCGGCGTAGCCGGGGCCGCCACGGCCGCGCCGATATCCTTCGGCTCCCCAGAACCCGACCGGATCAGGAGCCATGGCCGTAGAGACCGCCGCGTACGCCGAGCAGACCGACATCCAGCGCGACATCACCGAGATGGTGCGCCAGTTCGTCGACGAGCAGATCATCCCCAACGCCGAGAAGTACGACCACGAGGACTCCTTCCCGGAGCCGATCGTCGAGCAGATGAAGGAGCTCGGCCTGTTCGGGGTGACGATCCCCGAGGAGTACGGCGGCATGGGGCTCGACCTGACGACCTACGCGATGATCGTCGAAGAGCTCAGCCGCGGCTGGATCTCGATCTCCGGCGTCGTCAACACCCACTTCATCGGCTCCTACCTGTTGATGAAGTTCGGCACCGAGGAGCAGAAGGAATACTTCCTGCCGAAGATGGCGACGGGGGAGATCCGCGCCGCCTTCTCGCTCTCGGAGCCCGAGGTCGGCTCCGACGTGCAGGGGATCAAGGCGACCGCCAAGCAGGGCGAGGACGGCGCCTGGGAGCTCAACGGGCAGAAGATGTGGGTGACCAACGGACTCGGCTCGGGCGTCGTCTTCGTCTTGATGAAGAGCGACCCGAAGGCCGACCCGCCCTACAAGGGGATGACCTGCTTCATCACCGAGAAGCAGCCCTGGGCGGAAAAGAACGAGGGCGAGTTCGCCGGCCTCGACGTGCCGCCGAAGATCAAGAAGATGGGCTACAAGGGCGTCGAGTCGACCGAGCTCGTCTACGACGGCTACCGCTGCCCGCCCGAGCGCGTGCTCGGCGGCGAGGAGGCGGGAGTCGGCCAGGGCTTCGTGCAGATGATGGACGCGCTCGAGGTCGGCCGGGTCAACGTCGCCGCGCGCGGCGTCGGGATCGGCCAGCGGGCGCTAGAGCTGGCGCTCAAATACAGCCAGGAACGCAAGACCTTCGGCAAGCCGATCGCCGCCCACCAGGCGATCCAGTTCAAGCTCGCCGACATGGCGACCAGGCTCGAGGCGGCGCGCCTGCTGACCCGCAAGGCGGCGCGGATGAAGGACGCCGGCGAGCGCTCCGACCTCGAGGCCGGGATGGCGAAGCTGCTCGCCTCGGAGACGGGCAAGTTCTGCGTCGAAGAAAGCTTCCGCATCCACGGCGGCTACGGCTACTCGAAGGAGTACGAGATCGAGCGCCTCTACCGCGACGCGCCGTTGCTGCTGATCGGCGAGGGCACCTCGGAGATCCAGCGCATGGTGATCGGCAAGAAGCTGCTGCAGCGGCACAGGATCTAGCCGTATTGCGTCGCGCGCAGCCCGGCTCCGCGCGCGGAGCTTCGGCTTACGCCCACAACCCGCTCAGCGGTACAGCCCATAGGCGGTCACCCAAGGGCATCGTCTGTTCGCAGGTGCACACGACTATTCCCGCTTTGAAGCGTGAACCCCGGTTGTCACGCAGCTTCTCCATCGCACGCACGTCGCGGCGGTTGACCGATGCGGTCGCTTTCACCTCGATCGCGGCGATCTCGCCGGCCCGGCTCTCCAGAAGAAGATCAACCTCGTCGTCGCGCTGGCGGTAGTGGTACGCGGAGCTGTCGATGTTGGCCCAGCTTGCGTGCTTGAGCACCTCGGTCACTACGAAGTTCTCGAGCACCTTCCCGGTGACCTGGTCGTCGCTTCCTATGCGCTGCTCGTCCGCGCCCAACAGGTGCGCCAGCAGTCCCGCGTCCAGTAAGTGCGCCTTCGGCGCGTGGACCTCACGCGCTCCGATGCCGGGACGCCACGCGGGCAGCAGATGAACGATGAACACGGTCTGCAGTAGGCCGATGTACTCGCGGACAGTGTCGTGCGTCAGATCGAGCCTTGCGGCGACCGACCGATAGGAGAGTACGTTCGCCGCCTGGGAAGCGAGCAGGCGCAGCAGGCGGGGGACCTCGTGGAGCTTGCGGGCGTCGCTGATCTCGCGCAGGTCCCTATTGAGCGTGGTGTCCAGGTAGTCGGTGAACCAGCGAGCCCTTCGGCGATCGCTACGAAGGCGCGCTTCCGGGAATCCCCCGGCCGCAACGATGTCGACAAACGCTCCGCGTCCGATCGCGGCGCCGGCGACGCGCGGGGGCCTGGACGAAAAGAGCGCGTCGACGAAGTTGCCGGAGCTCCCGCGGATCTCGCTTTGGGCGAGTGGCCAGAGTGGGATGGTCTCCATGCGTCCGGTGAGCGCATCCTTGACCTTGTGTGCGGTCAGGGGATTGGCTGAGCCGGTGAGCAGGAAGCGCCCTGGCGTCGGGTCCCTGTCGACGGCGCGCTTGATCGCGAGCAGCAGGTCAGGCGCACGCTGGACCTCGTCGATGAAGACCGGGCCCGACAAGCTCCCGATCAAACCGTCTGGGTCGGCGAGGGCCGTTTCGCGCGTCGAGCGGATATCGAGGTTGAGTTCCTCGACCGGATGGCCCGTCTGCGTGATTTGCTGCGCCAGCGTGCTCTTCCCCGCTTGCCTGGCGCCGGCGATGAACACGACTCGCGTGTCGGCAAGCGCCTCGAGCACAAGCGGCTGGGCCCTGCGGGTCAAGATGTCGATCGTCTTGGGCATCGTCACCAACGCCAGGCGAATGGCGAATATCGGTCTGGCAATCGGCGAATATGTTACCGGCAAATGGCGAATAGATCCTCGGGTGGCCTGCGGAATACGTTAGGTCAACGCATAATTGTGATAAAAAGCGGGTGCTTTTACCTGAATTAACGCTTGATTACCGCAATGCGAAGCTTCGACGAGCAGAGGCGAGCACTGGAGGGCATGCCGGCCGGGCTGGGTGCGCTGCTGAGCCGGATCGACGTCGGCAGGGGAAGGGAGGAGCTCTTCCAGGCCCAGTTGCCGATGCTGCTGGAGTCCCTCGCTGGGCAGACGCGGATCGAGTCGATCAGGGCATCGAACGCGATCGAGGGAATCGAGGTATCGCGCCAGCGCGCCGAGCGGCTGGCCTCTCCGCGGCCGGCTCGGTCGCGCAATCGCAGCGAGGAGGAATTCGCCGGCTACCGGGACGCGATCGACGAGCTGATGAGCGCCGAGCGGCTGGACCCGCCGACGCCGGTCCTGATGCTGCGCCTGCATCGCCAGGTCTACGCCCATACGAGGGCCGCGGGCGGTCGGCTCAAGAGCGAGGACAACGTGATCGGCGAACGCGGCCCGCACGGAGTCAGCCGGGTCATCTTCCGGCCACCGCCGTGGCGGCAGACCGAAGGCCTGGTGCAGGCGCTGTTCGAGGGCTATGGGGAGGCGAGCGACTCGCAAGCGGCGCATCCGCTTGTTCTCCTGGCGGCCTTCATCCTCGACCTTCTGGCGATTCACCCCTTCGAGGACGGGAATGGCCGGGTGGCGCGCCTGCTGACCACGCATGAGCTACTTCGCCTCGGCTACGGCGTCGCCCGTTACGTAAGCGTCGAGCAGCGCATCTACGAGACCAGGAACGGCTACTACGAGGCGCTCGAGGCATCGCAACGTGGATGGCACGACGGTCAGCACACGATCTGGCCCTGGGTCGAGTACCTGGCCACCGTGCTCGCGGGCGCCTATCGGGACTTCGAGCAGCGGGTGGCAGCCGAGCGAGGCACGACGTCGATGACCAAGGCCGATCGGGTTCGGCACTGGGTGCTGACCTCGGCTCCGCGGAAGTTCAGTCTGGCGGATGTTCGCCGGGCGGTTCCGGGAGTGAGCGACCCGAGCATACGGATGGCGCTGAGATCGCTCAGAGACGAAGGCAGGTTGAGGTCCGAAGGCGCCGGCCGCGGCGCGCTCTGGCGCCAGGTGGACCTCGGGTAGCATCGCGGGACATGGCATCGACCTCGGACCTGATTCGCACCGCCGTCGAGCGGTTCCAGGCCGAAGTCCCTGCGCTGCAGAAACTGAAACTCGTCTTCGGGCTGGAGCTGAAAGGGCGCGGCGACATCCAGCTCTACCGGGTCGAGCTGCCGGGGCCGCAGGTCAAGAAGGACCTCGCCCAGGACGAGCGGGTGCTCGTGCAGATCGACCGCGCCGAGTTCAACCAGCTGGCCGAGAAGGGGACGCTGAAGAGCTACCGCCGCGCCTGGGAGACCGGCCAGATCAAGGCCAGCGGCGACTCCAACGTGCTCAAGCTCGTCGCCCAGGTGGTCGAACGCCAGGAGCAGCGCGCGCGGTTGAAGAAGGCGCGCTGAGCGAATCTTCGCTCCGAGCGGAATCGGCGGACGGAAAAGGAACTAATCGGCTGAGGGCGCGGCCCTGCGCCCGTTATATGGTGGCTATTGGGGCCTATCGTGGCGCTGACGCGCAGAGAGGAACGACATGACGAGAGCCTGCACGCTGGATGATGCCCGCCGGCGGAGTTGAGACGTCGAGGATCCATCCGTTGGATCTGATCCTGAGCGAGTTCGCGGTCGACGCGATCGCCCGGGGCGAGCCGCGCGACTCCGAGGAGGTGCGGAGGCGGCTCGGCCGCGCGGTCCGCTTTTACCTGCGCGAGGCCGGCGCCCAGCGGCCCGGCTGGTCGGTGCCGGCGGCGCTGCGGGGGGAGCGCGGCGAGGTCGAGGTGAGGCTGGATCTCGACGACGAGCTCCGGCGCCGCCTCGAGCGGGAGGCCCGAAGGCAGGGCGTCTCGCTCTCGCGCCTGGTCTCCCAGGCGGTCATCTACTACGCGGCGGAGCTCGACGCGGGTCGCATAACGCAGCGCGTGCTCGACGATCTTCGGGGGGACGACTGACTCCCAGCGACTTCTAGGCGAAGGGGACGGCCACGACCGGGGCGGCGCCGAGCTCGGTCAGGCTGGCCTTGAGGCTGCGCCGGCCGCGGTGGTGGAGGCCGTGCACGGAGCTCTCCGTCTTGCCGGTTGTCTCGGCGATTTCCAGCGGCGAGAGGCCGACGACGTGCCGCAGCACGAGGACCTCCCGCTGGTCGTCGGGGAGGCTTTCGAGCGCCTCGCGCAGCGCCCGGCTGCGGTCGATCCCGATCTGCGCCTGACCCGTGTCGGCGACGCGGACGTCCTCGGTCGGTATCGCCCGCCTGGCTCGCATGTGGTCGAGCGCGGCGTTGCGGGCCACCCGCAGGATCCAGGCGGTGAACGGCACCTCTCGTTGCTCGTACTTGCCGATCGTCGTGATCAGCTTGGCGAAGACGCTTTGCGTGATGTCTTCGGCCTCGTGCCAGTCGTGGACGACGCTGTTGACGTAGCGCTGCACGTCGGGGGCGTAGCGGAGGTAGAGGAAGTGCAGCCCCTCGGGGTCGCCGGCCTTGGCGTGCGCGACGGCGTCCTGGACCAGGCGGCTGTCGGACTCGGGGGCGCCCGCCGCCGGCAGCTTCTTCAGCTCGGGCGCGCCGCGCCGGCGGTCCTGTTGGTCTGCTTTCGATTGGCGACTAGTCACTGCCTATCTCCCATTGCCGGTTTGAGACCCTGCCTCCGCAAGCGCCGGGCGACGCGTGCGACACGGGGGGTCGATATGCGGATTCGCGCGTCCGATTTGCCTTCGGTCTTGCGAGAACGCGCTTGAAGCATTGATGTCATTTGGTCCAATGTCAATGCCAAATATTTGTCCATATTTCCGCCTCGACCCTCAAGTACCAACTATCAACGGGTGAAGTTAGGCGGATTTTGCTCATGCAGGTGAAAATCCTGGGTTTCCCGGCCAGTTCTTGGTAGCGAGGGCCGATCATGAGAGTCGTACTGGGCAAGTTCGCGCGCGGGGGAATCGAAGCCATCTGGGGCGGCGACCTCTCCGCGGGAGTTCGTGAGGCGCTGCGTCGCTACGCGGCGCGTGAGCGATGTGTACGGGGACAGGGGGCCGATCGGCATCGCCCGCGGAGGCTGGGGACCACCGGACCGGACATCGAGCTGTCGCTCGACAGCGAGACCGAGAGGACTCTGGAACGCAGAGCGCATGAAGATGGGGGCGTCGCGGTGGAGGAGTTGGCCGCACATGCCGTGCTGGTCTACCTAGCCGAAGCGGACGGCTCCACTGACGACCGACGTCAGCCGCTTCGGCGGATCAAGCTGCCAACTGGCCCTGCTGGGCGTGAGCCAGCACGTCGTCCGCCGAGCCGACGATAACCGGCTCGCCGCCGGCGGCGAGCGAGCGCTCCAGTGCCTCGAGTCCGAGCACGACCTCCAGACCCAGGCGGGCGTTCGAGATCGGCGTCGTGCCCTCGAGGATCGCCGAGGCGAAGTCCTTCAGCTCGAGCCCGAGGGGCTCGGCCGGCTCGATTCTTGGCGCGATGATGTCGCCGGTCCGGTAGGTGAGGCGGTACTCGCCGAAGTTGGCTGGCGGGTCCTGGAAGTCCAGGCCGCGGTCGAAGATCCGCACCGGGTCGTCAGCGGCCGTATCCTCGTACTGGACCATCTGACGGCTGCCGACGACGACCATCTGACGCATCTTGCGCGGCGCCAGCCAGGAGACCTGCACGTTGGCCTGGGTGCCGCTCGCGAAGCCGAGCGTCAGGAAGGCGGTCTCGTGGACGCCGTCCTGGTAGACGCAACGCCCGTTGGCACTGGCTTGGGTCAGCGGCTCGTCCAGCCAGTGCAGCAGGATCGAGAGGTCGTGGGGCGCGAGGTCGAGCACCACCCCGTCGCTCTGGTACTTGCCCAGGTTCATGCGCGAGGAGGTGACGAAGTGAACGTCCCCGAGCACGCCGTCCCGGACCAGGCCGCGGATCTTGCTCACCGGCGGGCTGTAGAGGAAGGTGTGGCCCGGCATCAGCACCAAGCCGAGTTCGTCGGCCAGGGCGATCAGGTCCGCGGCCTCGGCAACGCTCCGCGCGAGGGGCTTCTCGACCAGAACGTGCTTGCCCGCCTCCAGGGACTTGCGCACGAGCCCGTGGTGGGTGTGCGGCGGCGTCGCGATCGCAACCGCTTCGACGCTCGGGTCAGCGAGGGCAGTGTCGAGGTCGGCCTCGCACTCGATGCCCGGATTACGGCTGCGGAACTCCTGGAGACGTCGCTCGTCGCGCTCGCAGAGGCCGGCGAGGTTGAACTCCGGCCGCTCGGCGACGTTGCGAGCCAGGTTGGGCCCCCAGTACCCGTAGCCGACGACGAGCGTCTCGATCGCATGGTCGAGGTTCATCTACAGGAATAACGCGCCGCCGTGCGCGGGCTTGCGCCCGGGTGTGAGCGGGCAGGTGGAAAAACGGTGGAGAGCCGGCGCCCGGTTCTCCGGCCGGCGGAGCAGAAGTTCTCCGCCGCGCCGCCCGTTTCAAGGGCACCGCCCGGCTCGGCCGTGGACGCTCGACCCATGACGACGACGTGAACCTGATTCTGGCCCTGAAGGAGCTCTGGCGCCGCCGGCTCCTCGTCGCCCTGGCGGTCTGCGCAGCCGCCGCGATCTCCGTTCTCGCGATCTTCCAGGTGAGCCCCTCGCCACCGTTCGTCTCGAAGCGCGTCGACGTCGAAGCCCACGGCTCGGTCGAGATCCTCGTCGACTCCGCCGATTCGCCGATTGCCGATGCAAGGCGGGACCTGGCCGGCCTGACCTCACGGGCCAGCGTCTTCGCTCGCTACATCGCCGGCGGCAACGTGATCCGCCGGATAGCCGGCGCGACCGGCATCCCGGTCAAGCAGATCGACGTCGCGGGAGCGACGCCGCTTCCCGGCGAGGCCCCCGGCGCCGAAGAGAAACTGCCGCTTCACCCGTATGGCATCTCGATCGGGCAGGCGGGGGAGCTGCCGATCCTCAGCGTCTCGACCCGTGCCCCGACCGTTGGCGAGGCGCGAGCGCTCGCCGCCGCCGCGCCGGCGGCGATCCGTCAGGTGGTCCGGTCTGTTCAGCAGCAGCAGGGAACCCCCGACCGGCGGCGGGTGCAGTTTCGCGTGCTGGGCCCGGCTCAGGCCGCAAGGGTCGATGACGCTCTGGGCAAGAAGATCGCCCTGGCGCTTTTCGTCTTCCTGCTGGCGGTCTTCATCGGCCTGATCCTGGGCGTGCCGCGATTCGCGGCGGCTTGGCGAGCGGTCGATCCCGATGACCGTGCCTGGGCTGCCGAGGAGAAGGGGGAGGCGCCGGCGGCCCCCGAGGTCCTGCACCTTCCGGGGGACCGTGGCGCGGAGCTCGAGGATGGCGACCGAGGCACTGCCAGGGTTCGGCAGGGCGAGCCCTGATCGGAGGCGGTGACGATGGAGCTTGCGCGGACCCTGAAGACCCTCTGGCGGCGCCGGCGCCTGGCCGCCGTCGGGGCGTTGATCGCCTCGCTTGCCGCGCTTCTCAGCGTCTACCAGGTCGGGCTCGTTCCGCCGTCGCTGACGAGCCGTACGAACGTATTCTCGACGGCGTCGACCCAGATCCTCATCGATACGCCCGGTTCGGCATTCGCCGATCTGGCCGCCAACATCGATCCGCTCGACACCAGGGCGAGCGTCTTCGCCCGCTTCCTCGCAAGCCCGGCGGCGGTCGCCCTGATCGCCCGCAAGGCCAAGCTGCCCGCTGACGCGATCGAGGCGCATGGCCCCTACGACACGAACCTGCCCGTGTTCCAGCAGGAGCCGACGGCCGAAAAGCGCAGCTCGCAGATAATCGGCGAGGGGGCCGTCTACCGCCTGCGGTTCGACAACAACCCGGAGCTGCCGATCGTCTCTGTCTTTGCCCAGGCGCCCAATCAGGACGATGCGATGAGATTGGCGGCGGCGGCGCCGGCCGCCCTGCGCGCGTACATCGACGATCTGCAGGCGAAGCAGCACACGCCCGCTTCGCGCCGGGTCGAGGTCCGCCGGCTGGGGCACGCCACCGGGGGCGTGGTCAACAAGGGGGCGAACGTGCAGATCGCGACCCTGGTCTTCATCGTCGTGTTCGGCGCCTGGTGCATGCTGCTGATCCCCGCGCAGACGATCGCCCGCGGCTGGCGTGAGCTTGACGATCGGCAGCTGCAGGGCGTCTCCGGTGAGAGCGGCAACGGGTCCGGGCGCAAGCGGGACGTCTCCCGCCGCCATCCCGAGCGTGGGCGGGCGACCTGAGATGGCGGCCTGGCCGCCGCCGGTGGGCGGAGCACCCGTCGCGGACGCGTGGCCGCGCACCCGTCGTCCTCTGCCGTGGTTGATTGCGGGCTTCCTGGCGATGATCTTCCTGGTTCCGTTCGAAGCCATTCATCCGAGCGTCAAGCTGCCGGTCAGCTCCGACTTCGATCGTTTCCTCGTGGTCCTGATCGTCGCCACCTGGGCCGCCGGCGGCGTGCTCGGGGGCCGATCCGCGATCGTGCGCCTGCGATCGCGGGGCTGGGCCGCCGGGATGATCGTCTTCGTGCTCATCTCGGTCATGAGCATCTCGGTCAACATCGGCCGGATCACCAATCTCGGCGAATGGGACGTCGCCCAGAAACGACTGGCGGTGCTGATCTCGTTGGTTGCGGTGTTCGCGATCTTCAGCCTGGCCCTGCGAGTGGCCGAGCTGCGCGCGTTCGCGGCCTTGGTCGTCGTCCTGGCCACGATCACCGCGATGGGAACGATCTACGAGCAGAAGACGGGCTACAATGTCTTCTACTCGACCGCGGAGTCGGTGTTCTCGCCATTCGCAAGCGTCGATCCGGCGCCGACCGACGTCAGCCCCGACCCCAGCCATCCGGGCCGGCCGCTGATCGTGGGCCCGACCAGGCACGCGCTCTCCGTCGCTTCGATCCTCGGCATGGCGCTGCCCTTCGCGGTGGTGCTGGCGGCCGTTGCGCCCAGTCTGCGCCGCCGCCTGCTCTGGGGCCTTGCGGCATGCGTGATCGTCGCCGGGGCGCTGGTGACCCAGCGAAAATCGGGCGTCGTGGTGCCCGCCGTCGCGCTGCTGGCCCTGTTCGTGCTGCGGCCTCGCCAGCTGCTGCGCCTCGCCCCCTTCGGGGTCGTCGCCCTGGCGCTGGGCCTGGTCCTGTCCGGGGGGAGCTTCAGCTCGGTGCGGCAGCTCGACAACGCCGGCCGCGAGGACTCGACCATCGGCCGCACCTCCGACTATCCGGCGGTCGTCCCCGACCTGCTCAGCCACCCCCTGCTCGGCCGCGGGTACGGCACGCTCGACGCCGCCCGAACGGACACCTACAGGATCTTCGACAACCAGTACCTCGGCCAGGTCTACCAGGTCGGCGGTCTCGGCCTGGTCGCCTTCCTGGCGCTGATCGTGACCCCGCTGTTCGTGGTTCGCTCCGTGCTGCGCTCCGACCATCCGCTGCGCGGACCACCCGCCCTCGCCGCCGGCGCCGGCTGCCTGGCCTTCGGGGTCGCGGCGGCCCTGTACGACATTCTCAGCTTTTCCGAGGCCCCGTACCTCTTCCTCTTCATGGCCGCGGTCTGCACGTGCGCCGCCTGTGTCGAGATTCCGAGGGAGCTTGCAGACAGGGGGATGCGCCCCGGCCCCGGCCCGGTTGGCCTACCAGCTGACGCCTGACGGCTTGCGATAGCCGATCGTTCCGGCCCCCGGGTTGCACGCGGCTGACGTGCAGTTCCCCTCCGCGTCGAAGCTGAGGACGTCGCCGGTGCGCCAGAGGTTTTCGGCGAAGGTCGCCGCCGAGGCGCTGCCGCCGTAGGGAAAGCTGATCCCGCCGTCGTCGGACTGTGCGATGTTGCGTTCGAAGCGGTTGTTGGAACCGCTGACGATCCCCCACTGAAGCCCCGTCCAGCCGCCGCCATATGCCTGGCCGACGTTGAGGACGGTGTTGTGCCGGAAGGTGAGGTTGGCCATGCTCTGCTCCGACGGCGGCGAGACGCCGAAGAGGATCGTTCCCTGCGTGTCGCGGAAGAGGTTGTTTTCGATCAGCAGGGCATCCGTCTCGCCGTTGTGGACGTAGAGCGTCCCCGAGCTGCCGCTGATCTGCCCCTGCGTGTAGTACCCCTCGTGGCTGATCGAGTTGTTCGTGATCCGGTTGTCCGGCCCGCTGCCGTAGATCTGCATCACATCCGAGTGCTCGCTCGTTTCCGGGGTCTTGCCGATGTAGTCGAAGCGATTGCGATCGATCACGACGTTCTCGCTCTCGCCCAGCCCCTGGATGCCGTCGGCGCCGATGTGGTGGATGTAATTCCCTTCGATGCGGAGGCGGTCGTTGTTGGCGTTGGTGATGCCCGGCGAGCGGATCCCGTAGCCGGCGACGTTTTCGGTGTCGGAGGAGTCGGTCCAGGCGAGCTCGTTGCCCCTCACGGTCACGTCGGGGGAGGCGAGGATGTTCAGCAGCGTGTCGGTGGTTCGGTGGGCCTCGGTCCCGCCGATTCGACACCCTTCGATCAGCGTCCCGTTGGCGTACCACAGTTCGGCGGAGCGGAAGCGGGCGCTGCGGATGGTCAGGTTGGTCGTGTCGTAGAGGTCCAGGAAACCCATCGAGCCGCCGTCGGTGGAGATCACCACCCCGGCGCGATCCCCCAGCGAGCGCAGGTTCACGTCTCCCACGTCCTCGACGACGCAGACGTCGTGGTTGCCCTGCACGGCCGAGCGCACCTGGGCGGCCGTGGACGCCGAGGTCGCTTCGGCGGGGCACCCGGACGGGTACGGCGGTGGAGGGGGCGGCGGTTCTTCTCCCGTTTCCTCCCCCGGGGGAGGCGAGCCTCCGCCCGGGGTTCCCGGCTCCGGCGCGGGAGGGGGGCCGGGCGGCGGGGGCGCGGCCAGGCCCGACGGCACCGCCAGCGGTAGGACAGGCACGCTGGCCGGGTCCCAGGGGTCCGAGCCGGCGATGCTCTCCTCGCCGTCGCTGAAGCCGTCGCCGTCGCTGTCGGCGCGCCGCGGGTTCGTCCTGGTGCGCCTCACCTCGGTCCAGTCCGAGAGGCCGTCGCCGTCCGTGTCCGCCCTGCGCGGGTTCGTCCTGGTGCGCCGCACCTCGACCCCGTCCTTGAGGCCGTCTCCGTCGGTGTCGGCCCGGTGGGGGTTGGTTCGCGTGCGCTTCACCTCCACCCGGTTCGGCAGGCCGTCGCGATCGGAATCGGCGGCGTGCCGGTGCAAGCCGTGTGCGTGCGGGGCGCGCGGCGCGACGATCCGGGGAGCGAGGGAGATGCGCCGTGGAGCGTGTGCCGCGGCAAGGGACTGGGCGCAGGCGACGCCGAGCGCCGCGATCGACACCCCAAGGAGGCCGGCGGTTCTTGCGAGACGTGGAAGGCCGTGCATCTGTCGGGCTATCGACCTGGCGCCCGGCGCGGCGAAGACCGCAGACGGCCTGTCTGGACGTGTGTCTGAGCGGAGGCGAGGCGTGCCAAACAGGTGAACTTTAGCTTGGACTGGGGACGTTATGTCAACTCGCTCCCGGAGGATTGCGAGCGGTCGAGCGTGGCGAGCACCGTCTCGCCGGCCCGGATGCGTTGGCCGGCCCTGACGCGAACCTCGAGCCCGGCCCGCCTCGGCATCACCACGTCGACCTGCGAGCCGAGCCGGATCACGCCGATTCGCTGGCCGAGGGCGACCTGCTCGCCGGCCTTGACGAAGGCGGCGATCTGGCGCACCAGGCGCGAGGCGATCTGGACCACCGCGACCTCCAGGCCGGTGCTCTCGATGACCGTCGTCGCGCGCTCGTTCTCGAACACCATCCCGGGCTTGCCCAGCGAGCCGAAGCGCCCCGGGAAGTGCCGGCGCAGCTTCACGCTGCCGGCGATCGGAGCACGGTTGACGTGGACGTCGAGGAAGCTCATCGCGATGCCGACGATCACCGCCTCGCCGGTGTCGAGCGGCGTCTTGGTCAGCTCGATCAGGTCGTAGTCGCGGCCGTGCTTGCTGGCGACGGGAAGCACGCCGTTCCGGGATTCGCGCACGTAGACGACCTCGCCGTCGGCCGGGCTGACGATCACGTCCGCGCGGGCCGGCGGCCGCCGCTCCGGGTCGCGATAGAAGCGCCAGGCGAGGACCGCGAAGGCGACCGCGACCGTCAGCACGGCGACCGCCGCCGCTCGTCCGGCGGAGCTGAGGCCGGCGGGCGTCGTGGCCGCCGCCACGGCCACCGCGATCAGGGCGACGGCGATTCCGACACGCCGCATTCCAAGCTCCCACTTCCAGGCCAGCGGCAGGGCGAGGGCGAGGGCGATCGCCCCGCCGGCGAGCATCGCGATGAGCATCTCAGAGCCCTCGCTTGACGGCCAGGTAGGGAATCAGGGCAAGCTCGGCCAGGCCCGGCAGGGGGTCCTCCCGGCAGAAGACCGCCTCGACCTGAGCACGGCGCAGCGAGCGCAGGTAATCGACGAGTCGCAGCCGTCGCCGGTGAATCTCGCCGATCGCCGTCGGCAGGTCGGTGAGGATCCGCACCCAGCGCACGCCGCTGCGGGTGCGCTGGGGCGCCACGGGTTGCTGGAGCTGCCGGCGGAAGAGCAGGTACGGGAAGTCGACTCCCGCCTCGCCCGCGACCGTGTGGTACCCCCAGGTGCGGGCGTTGAAGTCGAGCAGCCTGAAGGTGCCGGTGCGAGGGTCGCGCTTGAACTCCAACTCGGCCAGGCCGCTGAAGCGGATGCGGCCGAGCAGCCTGCGCGAAAGCTCCTCCACTTGCGGCGCCTCGGTCGTTTCGACGTAGGTGCTTGCGCGGCCGAACTCCGGCGGGTGCTGGCGCAGGCGGCGGGCGACCATCGTCGCGACCGGCTCGCCCTCTTCGCAGAGCGAGCAGTAGGCGAACTGGTGGCGTCCGTCGCCGGGAATCAACTCTTGGACCAGGACCTCGCCCGGGCCGACGATCGCGAATGCCCTGCTGACCAGGTCGCGCAGCTCGCGGGCGCTCTCGGCCCGCCACGCCTTGGCTTTCGTCGCATAGAAGAAGCGCTCCTTGATCGCGGGCTTGATCGCGAACGGCGGCCGCGCCTCGATGCTCGCGAGCTCCTCGACCGAGGCGGGCTGCCACGTGCGGGGCGTGGGGACGCCGACCGACCGGGCCAGCTCGTAGGTGCTGCGCTTGTCCCAGGCCCAGCGGATCGTCTCCCAGCCGGCGGTGGGGACGCGGAAGAAGGCCGCCAGCCGCTCGCGGTTGCGGGCGATCGCCGCGACCGTCTCGTCCCGGGTCGGGAAGATCACCCAGCCGCCGAGGCCGCGCTCGCGGCCGATCCGCAGCAGGTCGTCGATCAGCAGCGCTTCGTCGCCGAGGTCGGCCACGCGCGCCCAGCAGTCGGTGTACCGGGAGGCGCGGGCAATCGAGTGCTCGTCGTCGATCACGCATACCGGCACGCCGTGGCGCCCAAGGCTGCGGACGATGCCCAGGCCCTGGTAGTCGCCGCCGAGGACGATTGCCCCGGCGCGACCGCTGCTGTCAGCTGTCTGCTCGCTCATGGCGCCGATCCAGTCAGCGAACCAACGCCTGGGCGCCTCGCCGCCTTGCGCGCCGCGCTGAGCAGCCGGCGCAGCGCGGCGCGGCGGCTTTCGCGCACCGGTCCCATCGCGAGCGCGCGCGAGTACGCTGCCAGCAGGGAGCGTTCCTGGTGCTTCCAGGCGAGCAGGCCCTCGACGCGGGCGCGGCCGGCGGCGCCCATCGCGGCGCGGCGCTCCGGATCGTCCAGCAGGTCGGAGACGAGCCGCGCGAAGCCGCGATGATCCCCCGGCGCGGCGAATACGGCGGCTTCACCCGCGCCGAAGCGCGACTCCGCGAGGTCGTAGGAGACGATCGGCCTGGACATCGCCATGTACTCCGAGATCTTGATCATCGAAGAGACGTCGTTGAGCGGGTTCCGCGGGTCCGGCGCCAGGCAGACGTCGGAGCTCGACAGGGCCCGGCCGATCGTGTCGTGCTCGACCCAGCCGCTGAACTCGACGCAGGCGGCGAGCCCGAGCTCCTCCGCCAGGGCGCGCATTTCCTCGACCACGTCGCCGTCGCCCATGAAGATGGCGTGCCAGTCCTCGCGCAGCGCGAGCAACTCGGCCAGCGCGCGGAGGGCGTGGTCGATGCCGTCCTGCGGGCCCATCACGCCCGCGTAGGCGAGCAGGAATCGCTTGCCCCGCTTCAGCGAGGGGTCCGGCTCGCTCGGCACGAACCGGGTCAGGTCGGGCCCGGTTCGCACCACCGCGACGTCGGCGGGGTCGCGCCGGCCGCGCTCGATCGCGACGCGGCGGTACGAATCGTTGACCGAGAGCACCATGTCGGCGCTGCGGAAGGCGATCTGCTCCGCCGTCAGGGTCGCGCGGTGCAGCGGCCCGTCGCCGAAGCGACTCAGGTACAGCTCCGGGGTGAGATCGTGGTGATCGAAGACGAAGCGCGCCCCGCCGCGGCGCAGGCCCAGCGCGGCGAGCAGCAGGAAGTCGGGTGGGCTGCAGGCGTGGACGAGATCGAACGGGCGCCGGCGGGCCAGCCGGCGGGCCAGCCGGCGGATGCTCCACAGGGCGGCGAGGTACTCGAGCGCGTAGCCGATCGCCCCCTTGCCGGCGCGGAGCGGCCTGTAGCGGTGGATCGCGATCCCCTCGATCTCGTCGAAGGCGGCGCGGTCGCGTCGCTCGCCCGCGGGGCAGACGACGGTCACCTCGTAGCCCGCTCGCGCCAGGGCCGTGCTCTGATTCCAGACGTGTCGGTCGGAGGGGACCGGTTCGTTCTGGACGAGGATCAGGACCCGCCCGACCGCCATCTCAGGCCCTCGCCGGCTCTGGCTCGAGCGCCAGCTCGCCGTCGTTGTCGCGGGCCCAGGCCAGTCGCGCGCGCTCGGCGCCGCTGCCTTCGATCCGGGCCTCGTCGCCGTCTCCGACGCGGCGCAGGCCCGCCCGGGTGCGCCACCAGTCGGCGACCTCGCGCGGCAGGGCGTGCCAGGCGCCCGGCTGCGCCGCCAGGTACTCGAGGAATTCCTCGTACATGCGCAGGCGGGCCGGGGTGTCGAGATAGTCGGGGTGGGTGATCAGGTTGACCAGGCCGCCGTTGGCGGCGATCCAGTCGCTCTTGCGGGCCCAGTGCTCGATCGTGTCCGCTTGCAGGATCTCCCACAGGGTGTGGTCCTGGACCAGCGTGATCGGCAACTCGACCATCTCGCCGAGGAAGAAGGGGAGGATCGAGCAGCAGCCGCCGGGCTGCGGCTCGAAGGGGTCGGTGTCGGGGAAGGAGCTGTCGTAGCTCGCGCCCAGCTCGGGCATCCAGTCCGCGTTGCGGTGGGTCGCGGGAGAGCGAAAGCCCGCCGCGCCCCAGTCGCTCAGGTAGCGGTGGATCGAGGGCAGCTCCCGCTCGAAGCCGGCGCGGCTCGCGAACAGCTTGCAGTCGTGCCTGACGCCGTGCAGGCCGATCTCGCAGCCGGCGGCGCGGATGTCGTCGAAGAGGCCGTCGGGGATCGGGTACCACTCGGCGACGAAGTTCCAGCAGGAGACGAAGCCGTGGCGGCTCTCGATCTCGATGATCCTGCGCACGTTCGCCACTCCCGCCGGGCCCTCGACGTCGTGGGTCAGGATCGCCGCGAAGCGCCTTCCCTCCGGCCAGGGGGCGATCGTCGGGAGCCGCTCGCTCCCACGCCGCTCCAGCTCGGCGAGAAGGTCGGCGCGCCGGCGCTCGACCAGCAGCGGCTCGATCGGCCAGCGGGGGAACTCGGTTCGCATCTGGCGCCGGGCGTAGACGCGGCGCATCGCAATCTGAAGCCGTCGCGGCAGCAGCGGCTTGATGCCGTAGTACGCCCTGACCTTGAACGGGCGCCGGCCGCTCGCTTGGCGATAGCGCTCTTCGAGGATCTGGCGCTCGTCGAGCCTCTCGGGCTTGCGCTCGTCCATCGACTCAGCCGACCTTCAACGCCCGCCAGATCCTCTGCCGGTGCTCGCGCCTGACGAAGCGCCTGAACTCGGGGTCCTCGACGCGGCCGGGGCGTTTGGCGATGCAGGCGAGGTATCCGGACGCGAAGGCGAGCCCCGAGAGGCCGAAGGGGCGCCAGCTGACGCCGATCTTGAACGAGCGCGCCAGGGCCCACGGCAGGGAATAGCGCGAGATGTAAGCGATCGTGCCATGGCGCATCTGCCCGCGGAGGCTTCCACCCGCGCTTCCGCCCGGCCGGTGGTGCAGCGCCAGGAGCTCGCCGTCCCGAATGGTCCGGTACCCCTCCAGCCGCGCGTAGGTCTCATCGATCACGTCCCATCCGAGCCGTTCCTGTATCCCGCCGACCGCTTCGAAGCACTCGCGGGTGAAGAGCTTCAGGGCGCCGTGCACGTGGTAGCGAGGCGCCGCCACTCGCTTCCAGGCGCCGCCCCGCCCGATCGGTTCGGCCAGCGATCCGCCGGCGATGCCCAGCCCCGGGGTGCGGCGCATCGACGCCAGGACCCGCTCGAAGTAGTGAGCCGGCAACTCTATGTCGCCGTCGAGCTTGCCGAGGTGGGTGAAGGCTCGCCACGCGACCCGCTCGAGGGCGATGTTGAACGCCCTCGCCTCGAGCGCCATGGCGAGACGGTCCCGGCCGCGCCTCTCGGCGGAGGGGATCTTCACCACGCTCAGGAACGGGATCTCACGCTCGTACGAGCGTGAGATCCGAAGAGTGTCGTCGTCGGAGCCGTCGTCGGCGATCAGCCAGAGGTCGGGCGGACGGGTCTGCGCGGCGACGGAGCGAAGCGTCCGCTCGATGTGCTCGGCCTCGTTGCGGACCGGCGAGACGATCAGGAGGCGCTCGCCGTCCGGGGCCGGCGACGATTGCGAGTCGTGTTTGCCCACGAATCTCTAACGACCGACCGCGGCCCCATCTTGTGTCGCGCTCGGGCCGACGGCCGGCGCAAGTTTCCCGCTCCCCGCGCGTTGGCTTTCGGTGGAGCCCGTCGTTGCGACAGCCTCGCCGGCTCGCCTCGAGAGCGCGAGCCAGTCGCGCGGGTCTGGCGCCCGCCTGGCGCACTGGCTGCACGAGCTGGCCGCCTACTGGCGGGAGGCCGCGAGCTTGCGCGACTTCGCGGCGCTGATGCGCGTGCGCCTGAGCCAGAGCAAGGTGGGGCGGTGGGTCACGCCGCGGCCGATCGTCGTCGACGTCGATCTCGTGACCCTGGGCCCCGCCGTGCGGCTGCGCAGCCACACGACCGACATCTCGGTGCTGGCGGAGCTTCTGGTCGGCGGCAGCTACGATTCGCTGCCGCCCGGCCAGGAGGTCGACACCGTGCTCGACCTCGGCGCCAATACCGGGCTCAGCTTCCGCTGGCTCCGCTCGCGCTGGCCTGCGGCCCGATTCGTCTGCGTGGAGCCGGATGCCGGAAATCTGCAGGTGCTGAGAGCCAACGTGCGACCGTTTGCCGGCCAGGTCGAGGTCATCGGCGCCTGCATTGGCGGCTTCGAGCGAAAGGTGCGCCTGGTCGGCCCCGACGGCGAGTGGAGCTATCGCATGCTCGACTGCGACGGCCCCGGCCGCGCCGGCCAGGTGGACGTGGTCACCATGGACGCCTTGCTCGCCTCGCGGGGGATCGAGCGCATCTGCGTGCTCAAGTGCGACATCGAGGGGGCCGAGTCGGAGTTGTTCGCCGACTGCCGCTCGTGGATCGATCGTGTCGACTCCGTCGCGGTCGAGTGCCACAGCGAGTTTCTGTCCAGCGAGCAGCTGCTCGCCTCGCTTGCGTACAACGGCGCGGCGCTCGACCTGCAGCGGCTCGAGCGCAATCCCGACTACGGCTGCGAAACCGTGACGCTCGTGCGCTCGCGCGGCGCCTGATCGAGCAGTTCCCGGTACACGGCGAGAAGCCGCTCCCCGGCGCGCTTCCAGGTGAAGCGCGGAGCGCTGGCGCGCGCTCCGGCCCGCAGCCGGTTGAGCAGCGCCCGGTCGGCGTCCAGGGCGGTCATCTGGGCGGCGAGGGCCTCGACGTCGCCGACGGCGTGAGCGAAGCCGTTCACGCCGGGGCGGCAGGCCGCGTCGCAGGCGTCGGACACCAGCAGCGCGCAGCCGCTCCCCATGGCCTCGACGCAGACGAGCGGAAACCCCTCCTCGAGACTGGGGAGGACGAACGCGTCGGCGGAGCGCATCAGCGCCGGCAGGTCGTCGCTGTGCCCGAGAACGCGAACGCTGGGATGCCGCAGGAGGCCCGCCAGACGGTCCGCGTAGGCCGGCAGGAACTCCCCCGCGATCAGGAACGTGCCGCGCTCGCTCGCCGGCGAGCGCAGCCACGCCTCGAGCGCGAAATGCACCCCCTTGCGGACCGCGCACAGACCCGCGAACAGCAGGGTCAGCCCGGCGCCGTCGGAGCGCCGCGCGCTCACGGGCCGGAAGACGGAGTCGTCGTGGCCGTAGACGTGGTGGGCGAGTCGCCGCTCGGCAAACCCCCGCTCGCGGAAGCTGCGCGCCACGAACTCGGACGGGCAGAGCAGCCGGTCGGCCAGCGCGTACTCCTCTTCCTCGTGGCGCAGCACGTCCTCGTCGTAGGCATGCTCGTAGCCGCGGGGAAGCGTCACCTCCAGGCGTTCGCACTCCTGCTGCACGACGCGGTAGGCGAAGCGAGTGTGCGCGTTGGGGCGCTCGAGCACCGAAGGGATGCCGAGCCGGCGGGCCGTCCGCAGCGTCTCGCGCGCCCCAAGGGGCCACGTGTGCACGAGGTCGATCTCGTCCGCCAGCGCGGGCAGCGCGCGCGCCACGAGGCGATCGTGCAGGCTCAGCGCGCGCCTGCTGCCGATCAGGCGGTAGGGGACCCGCAGCCGACCGCGCGCCAGCGTCGTGCCGACTCGCACGTCGGGCGGCAGCGGGCGCGCCTCGGAGCCGGCGAGGACGCGGACGCTCCCGCCGGCCGCCGCGACGCTCGCCGCCTGGTGCCACGCGATCGCGCAGGTGCGCCCCGCGCCTATCCGCTGGGGGAAGCTCTGGAGGACTCTGATCGGGCTGTGGTCTGCCATTTCGCGCCTGACATATCGGCAACGCCCGACTCGCCGTTCAGCTTGCGCTCCGCGCCGGGTGCGGCCGGCGCCGCTCGATTCCCCAGCCTGCGGTGGAGGCGATCCGCCAGGCGCACGGCGAACGCGATCAGCATGAAGGTCGAGTTCGCCTGACTCGAGGTCACGAAGACCGAGCTGCTGGCGACATGCAGATTGCCGACTCCGTGGACCGCGAGGTGCTCGTCCACCACCCCGTCGTCGGGATGCCCGGACATGCGCGTCGTGCCCGCCTGGTGCAGGCCGCCGCTCAGCTGCTCCCTGATCGACGCCTCCGGGTCGTCGACGACGAACTCCAGGCGGCCGAGCCCCTGCTGGCGCAGAGCGCGGTCGAGGCGGTGGTGGGCGCGCAGAGCGCCCGCCACGTCCTCGTCGCCGAACTCGAGCCGGGTTTCCAGTCGCGGCATGCCCAGCGCATCCCGCTCGCTGGTCGGCTTCAGGCAGCTGCCGGGCGAAGGCAGGTGCTCGCCGTGGTACTGAAGGAGGTAGGCGTTGGACGCGGTGGGAACGAAGAAGCCGGGGGGCCTGCGGCCGCGGCGCAGGTAGCGCCCGAAGCCGAAGCTGAGCGCGAAGCGCAGCGTGGAGAGCGGCTGGCGCAGGAGGTTGCGAAAGTGGGGCCACCTCGGCACCGGGCCGTCGCTCCCGGTGTGGTCGCGCCGGATCGCCTCGGCGACGAAGCGGTGGCCGAGCGGCGACACGAGCAGCAGGTACACCAGGGAGAGGATGCCGCTGCCGTGCGCGGGGTCCGCGAGCGGCGGGTTGACGAGCCACAGCACCGAGTTGGGCAGGTTGTGAGCCGCCTGGGCGCGGTCAGAGAAGGAGAAGCGCCGCCGCACGTAGACGCCCGCCCCGTCCCGCTCGTGATCGTAGATCGTCGCCTCGGGCGGAGTCGTGAACCGCGCCTCGGCGACCCGGGCGGTCACGTGCGCCATGTACCACTTGCCGAGCTGGCCGGAGTGATTGCCCAGCCCATCGGGATGGTGGCGGTTCGAGGCGAACAGCAGCCTGGTGCTCTCGAGGCCGCCGCAGGCCACCACGTACTCGCGCGCTCGCACGGTGGCGCGCCGTCCGTCGAGCGTGCGGGCCTCGAGGCGGTCGACCCGGTCGCCCGAGTCGGCGCAGACGATCTCGGTGCAGGTCAGGCCGCTGACCAGCGTCACGTTCGAGGAGCGCCTCAGCCGGGGCCCGTACTCCCGGCCGAATCGGGTCGGCAGGGACCAGCGCTCGAGCGACGAGGCGCGGACGTCCCCGTCGCGGAACCCGGGGACGATCGCGCGATCGGCGAGCTGCGGGATCTCGCGGGCGTCGAATCGCGCGTCCCCGCAGAGGCACCATTCGCAGGCGCGCTGGAAGAACGGCTCGACGTCCTCGTAGCGGACCGGCCACCGCGCGTTCCCCGTCAGCTCGCGCGGCTCGAAATCGATCCGATCGAAGGGCACGCAGCGGCCGCCCCAGAGCTCGGAGGTTCCCCCGATCGCGCGCCGCGTCGCCAGGTGCATCGGCGCGTGGCGCGGGTCTTCGCCGACGGTGTCCGCGAGCCGCTGGGTCGCGGCGTCGAATCCCCTGGCGCCGCTCTCGACGAGCAGCACGCGATGGCCGGAGGCCGCCAGGCTCAGGGCGATGACGATGCCGGCCGGGCCGGCTCCGATCACCGCGACCTCGGCGGTCAGCCGGGTGCCGTCGGCGATCGCCCGTCCGTCGAGGAGCATCAGCAGGGGGCGGCCGCCGCGTCGCGGCGCCCGAGGTCGGCGGCGACCAGCTGCCGGAAGGCATGCAGCGCCGGTTCGTCCGGTTCGGAGGAGGACGCCGCGACCGCGAGGTGCTCGCCCTTCGTGGTGCTGAACAGCACCAGGCCGCCCGCGTTCGCGTCGAGGCCGTCCCGGAGCAGAAGCGAGGTCACGACATCGGCCTCGGAGCAGTCCAGCCCGGTCGCGTCCCGCCAGCGCCTGCGGACTGGCTCCGACGATCGAACGTGGTGGAGGATCGGTCCGAGCGCCGAGGAGAGAAGGCCGAAGGCGATCTGCGGGGCGGGTTGTGCGATGGCCGGCCGGGAGAGGATGTCGTCGCGTCGCTGGACGACCAGATCGCAGGCGAACGACTCGGCGGCTCTCGCGACCCCGGCGGCCTCTCCCGCGACCCCCCAGGAGCGGATGCGACCGGCCTCGCGCGCGCCGTCGAGAAAGTCGCGAAGGCCTTCGAAGTGGACATCGTCCTGGTCGCCGGGGTCGTGGACGAAGAGGACGTCCACGTAGTCGGTGCCGAGCTCCCTGAGGCTCTGCTCCAGGCTCGCGCGAGCGACGGCCGGGTCGTATCGCCGCGCCCGGCGCCGGGCGGCCTCGCGGCGCTGCGCCCTCCGTCGCAGCGCCGGATAGCGGGCGACGAGCGCTCGGGCTGGGCTCTGAAGCCTGGCGAGCCATCCCGCGGCGCCGGGCTCGATGCCGAACTTGGTGGCGATCGTGAGGCGGTCTCGACGACCCCTTGCGAAGCGTCCCAACTCTCCCTCGGCGGCGCCGAGGCCGTACATCCTCGCCACGTCGAAGTGCACGATGCCGGCATCGAGGGCGGCGGCGAGCAGGTCCCGGCGCCGGCGGCGCGACGGGACCCGCATCAGGCCCGCGCAGCCGAAGCCGATGCGGCTGGTGAGGACGGGGGTCTTCGGGATCGCGACGTGCTCCATCGGCCGGTTACTCCGTGGACGGTCCGAGTGGGGGGGCGGCGCGCCCGAGGATCACCCGCAGTCCGTCCCGCTCGGCACGAAGGCGCGGGCGCAGCCTTCGCCTGCCCGGCAGGGCGGCGGCGAGGATCGCGACCCTGATCGCGTGCCCGAGGGCGAGCGCGGCGCGGATGCCGGCGCGGCGCAGGACGCCGTAGTGCTTGCCGGCGAAGAGGACGCGGGAGTAGCTCAGCTGCGGCATCAGGTCGCCGTGCGAGCGCCCACCGCAGCGATGGGTCACCGCCATCGCCGGCAGGTGGGCGACCGGCCATCCGGCCTGCCAGAAGCGATATCCCCAGTCGGTCTCCTCGGAGTAGAGAAAGAACCGCTCATCCAGCGGGCCGACGCTCGCGACGGCCTCGCTGCGCGCGATCAGGAAGGCTCCGACGAGCCAATCGGCAGGGCCCTCACGCTCATAGCGGGCAGGCCGGGTCTCGCGCTCCTGGAAGCTGCGCAGGACCGGCCAGTGGGCCGCGAACAGCGCCTCGCCAAGGCTTCTCAACGGCGAGGGGAAGCGTCGGATGGAGGGTAGGAGCCCTCCGTCGGGATCCCGCTGGACGACGCTCGCGAGGCCCAGCTCGGGGCGCGCGTCCATCGCCGCCACGAGTCCTCCGAGCGTCCCCGAGCGGATCTCGACGTCCGGGTTGAGCAGGAGGACGTAGCGCCCCCGGGCCCGCCTCAGCGCAACGTTGTTGGAGGCGGCGAAGCCCCGGTTCGGGCGGCGGAAGACCCGAGCCTGGGGCAGCGCTCGCTCGATCGCGTCGGGGGTTCCGTCCGTCGACCCGGCGTCCACGACAAGCCACTCCGCAGAGGCCGTTCCGACTGCTGCGACAGCCGAGTGCAGCGTCCGCAGCGCCAACTCGCGGCCGTTGTGGGTGACGACGATGACCGAGAGATCGGGGCGCTGACGATCTGCGTCGCGGCCGGCGCAGGCCTCGCCCGAGGCTATGGCGCTGACTGATGTCACAAGGCGGCTGCTCTCCACGGGGGTCGGATGTGCTCGGCTTCTGTTGAACGGCGGCGGCCGTCGGCAACTTGCGGACACGGGTCGCCGCCGGCGAGGCGAAAGCGCCGCTCGCCGCCGCTCGTTCACAGCGTGTGGCAGCCGAGTCCCGTATCGCGCATCAGGCGGACGCATGAGCCGGCCTCGACCAAGCGTGGGCGAGCGCGCTCGGCAGATGCGTCGACTCCTGCACAGCGAAGGGCCCCGGGGAGTGGCCTCGCGCCTGCGCCTGCGGGCGTCGCAGGCAATCGCCCCGGCGGCAGGGGGCATCCCGGTGGAGCGCGAGTACCTGGTTCGCGCCTCGGAGGCCGCGGCGCGGGGCCGAGCTCTCCCCGGGCCGGTGCCCTGGCAACCGGGGGAGCCGTTGCGGATCGGGTGGGTGTGCCGTCCCCCCGGCGAGGGCTCGGGCGGCCACACCACGATGTTCCGGATGGTCGGAGCGCTGGAGCGCAACGGCCATGCCTGCGCCGTCTACGTGGACGACCGCCACGGCTGGGGACTTGACCAGCACCGCCGCGCGGTGCGCAGCTGGTGGCCCTGGGTGAAGGCCGACGTCCGCGACCTGGCCGCCGGCATCGAGGACGCGCACGCCGTGGTGGCGACCAGCTGGGAAACCGCGTATCCGCTGCTCGCGTCGGAGGCGAAGGGGGTGCGCTGCTACTTCGTGCAGGATTTCGAGCCCTCGTTCTACGCCGCCGGCAGCGAGGCGCTGCTCGCGGAAGCCACCTATCGCTTCGGCTTCCACGGCATAACCGCGGGCCGCTGGCTTGCCGGGCTCCTGCGGGACCGCTACGGCATGGCCGCCGAGCACTTCGACTTCGGCTGCGACCTCGAGCGCTACGCGGGCCGCAACACCGCCGCGCCGGACGGAGTCTGCTATTTCTGCCGCCCCTCGGTTCCGCGGCGGGCGCACGAGCTTGCCGTCGTCGCGCTCGACCGCTTCGCGGCCCGCCATCCCGAGATCGAGATCCACACCTATGGCGAGTCCCCCGGAGCCCTGCCGTTCGCGGCGACCGACCATGGAATGCTCACCCCGTCGCAGCTCGGCGCCCTCTACCGGCGTTGCACCGCCGGTCTGGTCGTCTCGGCGACCAACGTGTCGCTCGTCCCTTACGAGATGCTCGCGGCGGGCTGCATCCCGGTGGTCAACGATGCCGAGCACAACCGGATCGTGCTGGACAACGACCACGTCGCCTACGCGGGGGCGACCCCCGTTGAGCTGGCGGACGCGCTGACGCGGCTCGTCTCCCGACCTCCTTTGGAGCGGCTGGCGACCGCCGCCGCTGCCGGCGAGAGCGTCGCTTCGAGCTCGTGGGAGGAGAGCGGCGCTCGGGTCGAACGGATTCTGCTCGACGCGGTCGCGGCGAAGGTCCCCGGCGAGCGGGCTGTCCTATGAGCCGCGTGCTCGTCGGCCTGCACCAACTCGGCCTGGGGGGCAGTCAGCTCAATGCGCTCGATCTGGCCACCGCGATCCGGGATCGCGGCCACGACGTCGAGGTTCTCGGAGTCCACGGCGGCTCGGTTGGACCGGTCGCGGACCTGGTGCGGGACCGCGGCATCCCGCTGACCGTTGCCGAGCATCCGCTTGAGCGCCCGGGCCGCCGCCCGTTCCGGCGCTCGGTCGCCCGTGCGCTCGCGCGGCAGGCCGCGCGGATGCGGGCCGATCTGCTCCACGTATACGAGTTCCCGCTGATCCTCGATGCGTTCTACGGCCCGTCCCGATCGCTCGGCATTCCGCTGGTCGGCACGGTCTACGCGATGGCGATCCCCACCTGGCTGCCGCGTTCGGCCTCCCTGGTCGCGGGGACCGCGGAGCTGGTGGACCGGGCGCGCAGGATGGGGCAGCGGGCCACCCTGATCGAGCCGCCGGTCAACTGTGACCGCGACGATCCGGCCGCGGTCGACGGCGCCGAGCTCCGGCACCGGCACGGGATCGGTAGCGACGAGGTCGTGCTGGGCATCGTCTCCAGGCTCGAGCCCGACATGAAGGAGGAGGGAATCGCCCGGACGATGCGGGCCCTGGAGAGGCTCGACCGTTCGACGGGAGCGCGCCTGCGCCTCCTCGTCACCGGGGCCGGCCCCTCCCGCGAGGCGCTGGCGAGGCGGGCGGCCGCGGCGAACGCGGCGCTCGGCCGTGAGGCGGTGGTGATGACCGGTGCGCTCGTCGATCCGCGCCCGGCCTACGCAGCGGCCGACGTCGCCCTGGGCATGGGCGGCTCGGCGCTGCGGTCGATGGCGTTCGCCAAGCCGCTGATCGTGCTCGGCATCGAGGGGTTCTCGCAAACGTGCGACGAAGCCACGGTCGCCCGTTTCCTCGAGCGCGGGTTCTACGGGATCGGGCCGAACGGGGCCGGGTCGCTCGAGGACCAGATCGCGTCGCTCCTGGACGGTGACCGCCGCCGCCGAATCGGCGCCTGGTCCCGGCAGGTGGTGCTCACACGCTTCGGCCTCGAAACGGCAGCCGACACCCTCGAAGGGGTCTACCGGGAGGCGCTGGCGCGAACGGACGGCTGGCTCCCGGCGGCGCTCCACACGACCCTTCAGCGGTCGGTCAGCGAGCTGGTCGGGTCGAGGGTCCGGAACCGCGTGCGGCCGATAGTCCACCGGACCCTCGCCCGGCAGGCCCTCCGATGAGGGCTTCGCTCTCCCACAGGGCCGGGCGCGCCCTGGGCGTGAACGTGCTGAATACGATCGTATTCAAGTTCGCCACCTTTGCGATCGGGGTCGCGCTGGCACGGATTCTCGGGCCGGAGGAGTTCGGCACCTTCGCCGTAGCCCTGTTGGCGCTGCTGGTGGTGCTCAGCTTCCACGAGCTCGGCGTCAGCCTCGCGATCGTCCGCTGGCAGGACTCCCCCGACGAGATCGTCCCCACCGTGGCCACGATCTCCACGCTGGCGGGCGTGGCGATCTTCATCGTGACGCTGGTCGCCGCGCCCTGGTTCTCGGCCGCGATGGGGGCGCCGCAGGCGACCGGAGTGGTTCGCCTGCTCGCCTTCAACGTCGTCATCGCTGGCGTCGTCGCCACTCCGGCGGCGCTCCTGCAACGAGAGTTCCGGGCCGGGCGCCGCATGCTCGTCGATCTGCTCAACGGCTGGCTGGGGGCGCTTATCTCAATCGCGGCGGCCCTCGCGGGAATGGGGGCGGTCAGCCTCGCCCTGGGCCGCATCGCGGGCGCCTTGGCGGGCGCCGCCCTGTTCATCCACTATGCCCCCTTCCGCTTCGGGTTCGACGTCGGCGTCGCGCGGCGGCTGCTGGCCTTCGGCCTGCCCCTGGCCGGCGCCAGCATCGTCGTGCTGGCGGTCACGTACGTCGACCAGCTCGTCGTCGGCGCCGTGCTCGGCCCGGTTGCCCTGGGCTTCTACGTGCTGGCCTTCAACCTCTCCAGCTGGCCGGTCAACGTCCTGTCGCAGCCGGTGCGCCAGGTATCTCCGGCGGCGTTTGCCCGCCTGCAGGACGACCCCCCGGCGCTGCAAAGCGCCTTCGTCTCCTCCGCCGGCCTGCTGGTTGCCGCGACGCTGCCGATCTGCCTGGCGTTGACCGGCGCCGCGCAGCCGATCGTCAACGTCGTATACGGGGTGTCGTGGGCCCCCGCGGCCTCGGTGCTGTGGTGTCTGGGACTGCTGGCGGCATTCCGAATCTTCTTCGAGCTCGTCTACGACTATTTCGTCGTCGTCCGCGACACCAGGGTCGTCTTCACCGTTCAGGTGATCTGGTTGATCGCGCTCGTTCCCGCGCTGTACTTCGGTGCGTCCGCGGCCGGAATCGAGGGCGCCGGGGCGGCGCACGTTCTGGTTGCGGCGCTCGTCGTCCTCCCCATCTACCTCTCCCGCCTGCACCACAACGGGGTCGGCTGGCGGCCGCTGGCCACGGCGCTGGCCGCTCCGCTCGCCTTTGGCGCGGGGGTGGTGGCCATCGCGCTGGTCGCGCACCGGTTGATCCCCCTGGACGAGGCGGCGCTCGGCGTCGCGGGGGTCGGGGTGCTGGCTGCGCTCGCCCTGGAGGCGCGCTCCATGCTGGCAACCGCGCGCCGGCTGCGAACCGTCCTGGACAGCGCGGCCACGTAGCGACGATCGAGCGTCGGCCGCCGGCGCGCGGTCAGGGCCGGTGGGGTGGGGGCCCGCCGTTTGGGAGGGGTGCCTCTCCGGCGTCCCTGGCGGGCGCGCCCTTCCACATGCGCTCGCGGGGCACGTCGCGGGTCACGATTGAGCCCATGCCGACCATCGCCCAGGAGCCGATCCGCAGCTCCTGCCGGAGGCAGGCGCCGCTGCCGATATACGCCCCTTCGGCGAGCTTGCAGCCACCTCCGATCCGGGCGCCGGAGGCGATCGTGACGTGGTCGTCCACGCCGACGTCATGAGGTATGACGACCTGGGGCATAACCGCCACATGCCGTCCGAGGCGGACGCCGGCCGTGAGGTCGGTGTGGGCGAGCAGGACCGATCCGCCGCCCACCTGGCAGGTCTCGCCGACGGTGGCCGTCGGGTGAACGATCGTCGCGTAGCGGTCTTCGTCGAGCTCGAGGCGGTCGGCGATCAGGCGGCGACTGACGTAGTTGTCGGGTCGGCCGGTGGCGATCACGACGGCGGCGTCGGGGTGGTCGTGAACCAGCTCGACGGGACCGAGGATCGGCAGCCCGCCAACCGTCTCGCCATGCAGCTCGGGGTTGTCGTCGAGGAACCCGCGGAGCAGCCAGCGGCGCTCCAGCGCGTTCAGGGCTCGCACGGCTTCGGCGGTCTCGCGGGCAAAGCCGCCCGATCCGACCAGGAGCAGCGGCCGTGGCGAGCCGGGCCTTCCCGTATGCGGCGACGCTGCCCTCATGCGTTGCAGGAGCAACGTCGCGGGCGCACCCGCCCTTCTTCGCGCGGAAACAATGGCTTGCCGCGCACGTTGTTGCCCCGATGATCCAGGGCGAGCGAATTCTCGTAACCGGCGGAGCGGGCACGGTTGGCTCCACCCTCGTGGACCAATTGGTGGAGCGGGGCGCCGGGGAGGTCGTGGTGCTCGACAATTTCGTCCGCGGGCGCCGGCGGAATCTCGAGTGGGCGGAAGAGAACGGCGACGTCACCGTGGTCGAGGGCGACGTGCGCGATCGCGCCTTGGTGGCCGAGTTGACGCGGGGAACCGGAGTGGTCTTCCACCAGGCGGCGATCCGGATCACGCAATGCGCCGAGGAGCCGCGGCTGGCGCTCGAGGTCCTGGTCGACGGGACCTTCAACGTGGTCGAGGCGGCGGCGACGGCGCGAGTGCGCAAGCTGATCGCCGCCTCCTCGGCGTCGGTCTACGGGCAGGCCGCTGAGTTTCCCACCGGGGAGCAGCACCACCCCTACGCCAACGACACCCTCTACGGCGCGGCCAAGACCTTCAACGAGGGGCTGCTGCGCAGCTATCGCGCGATGACCGGGCTCGATTACGTGGCGCTGCGCTACTTCAACGTCTACGGCCCGCGGATGGACGTCTACGGCGCCTACACCGAGGTCCTGGTGCGCTGGATGGAGCGCATCGCAGCCGGCGAGCCGCCGCTGATCTTCGGCGACGGCACGCAGACGATGGACTTCGTCTGCGTGCCGGACATCGCCCGTGCGAACGTGCTCGCCGCCGAGGCCGGCGTCACCGACGCGGTCTTCAACGTCGCCAGCGGGACGGAGACGAGCCTCAACGAGCTCGCCCAGACGCTGCTGCGGGCGATGGGCTCCGACCTGCCGATCGAGTACGGGCCGGCGCGGGCCGTGAACGGAGTCACGCGGCGCCTCGCCGACACCTCCGGTGCCCGCGAGGCGCTCGGCTTCACTGCCGAGATCGGCCTCGAGGAAGGCCTCACGCAGCTGGTCGAGTGGTGGCGCGGAACCCGCTCCGCGGCCCCGCCCGAGGCAGCGGCTCTGGTGCCGGGGGAGGGAGCGGGCTGATGGACGTCCCCTTCGCCCGTCCCTGGCTCGGCGGTGGCGAGGCGGAGGCCGTCGCCGAGGTGATCGCCTCCGGCTGGTTGACCCAGGGGCCGCGCGTGGAGGAGTTCGAGCGCGCCTTCGCCCGCCGCGTCGGCGCTCCCGAGGCGGTGGCGACGACGAGCTGCACGACGGCGCTCCAACTCGCGCTCTACGCCTCGGGCGTCGGCCCGGGCGACGAGGTGATCGTTCCCTCGCTCTCTTTCATCGCGACCGCCAACGCGGTCTGGCACTGCGGTGCGACCCCCGTTTTCGCCGACATCGACCCGCGCACCTACAACCTCGACCCGGTTGACGCCGAGCGCCGCCTGACGCCGCGGACCAGGGCGGTGATGCCGGTTCACCAGGTCGGCCTGCCAGCGGACATGGACTCCTTCCTGGAGCTGGCCGAGCGCCACGGCCTGGCGCTGGTCGAGGACGCCGCCTGCGCGGTCGGCGCCCTGCATCGCAACCGCCCGGTCGGCTCCCTCGGCCCGCTCTCCTGTTTCTCCTTTCACCCGCGCAAGGTGATCACCTGCGGCGAGGGCGGGATGATCGCCGTCCACGACCGCGACGTCGCCGAGCGCCTGCGCCGCCTGCGCCAGCACGCGATGGACCAGTCCGCCCTCCAGCGCCACGCCGCCCGTGACGTCGCCATCGAGCGCTACCCCGAGCGAGGCTGGAACGCGCGGATGACCGATCTCCAGGCTGCGATCGGTCTGCGCCAGCTCGACGTGCTCGACACGGTCCTCGCCGAGCGCCGACGCCTCGCCGAGCGCTACACGGCGGCCCTCGCCCCGATCCCCTGGATCGAGACCCCGCACGAACCCGGGTACGCGCAGCGCACCTGGCAGTCCTACCCGGTCCGGGTCCGCGCCGGCGCGCCGCTGAGCGCGATCGAGTTGATGCGCTTGCTCTTCGAGCGCGGCGTTGCGACCAGGCGCGGGATCATGGCGATCCACCTGGAGGACTCCTACAGCGAGTGCGGCGCCGAGCTTCCTCACACCGAGGCGGCGGCGCGCGAGTCGGTGCTCCTGCCGCTCTTCCCGGGGCTCTCCGAGGAGGCGCAGGACTACGTGGTCGAACGGATCGCCGCGGCGGCGGTCGCCGAGGTGGTCTGATGACGGACCCGGCTCGGTCGATGGCGCCGGCGGACGGAGACGCGGCGGCGATCGCCGCTCTCAGGCCGCGCTCGCGAAGCCGGCACGCCGATCCGAGCGCGCCGCTTCCGGCCGAGGTCGGAGCCGTGGACACCTCACCGCTCGTCGAGGCGGTCATCCGCCTGTTTGACCTGATCGGCGCGACCGTGATGCTGATCGTGCTCTCGCCGCTGCTTGTCGTGGTCGCTCTGTCGGTCCGGCTGGACTCGCCGGGGTCGCCGATCTACCGGCAGCGGCGCATCGGCCGGCATCTCGGGCCGTTCTCGGTCGCCAAGTTCCGCACGATGCGGACCGGCGCCGCCGTCGATGCCCACCGCAGGCACGTCGAGCGGATGATCGCGTCCGACGGCCAGGCCGTCCGGCCGATGGTCAAGCTCGAGCGCGACGACCGGGTGACGCGGGTGGGGGCCGTCCTGCGGCGGACCAGCATCGACGAGCTGCCGCAGCTGTGGAACGTGCTCCGGGGGGAGATGTCGCTGGTCGGGCCGCGACCGCCGATCGAGTACGAGGTCGAGCGCTACCCCGCCGAGGCCTTCCGCCGCTTCGCCGTGCGGCCGGGGATCACCGGGCTGTGGCAGGTGCGAGGCCGAAGCCTGCTCAGCTTCACGCAGATGATCGAGCTCGACACGGAGTACGTCGAGCGACGCTCGCTACCGCTCAACCTGAAGATCCTCCTGCTCACCCTGCCGACCGTGATGCACGGCAAGGGCGCGGCGTGAGCCGGCGCCGAGCCAGGTCTGTCATCCCGATCGCCGCGTTCTGCATCGCCGGTGCCGGCGCCGGCGCCTACCTCGTCCTCACGGGCTCCCACGCGGGGCGCGCCGCGATCGGCGTGCCGTCGTCCACCGGGACGCCGGTCGAGCTGAGCGGATCGCGGCTGATGGCGCGCGCCGTCGATCGAAAGGACCCCGGTGTCGACGGCGGCGTCTTCGTCCTCAACGGAGGCCGGCCGCGGCGGCTGGCGGGTGCGCAGCTTCTATGTGAGCGCGTCTACTTCGCTGGCGGCCGCGGCCTCTGCCTCGCCAGGGCCGAGTCCGGCGAAGGCCACGAAGCGACGATCTTCGACTCCTCCCTGCGCCCTCTGGAGCGGTTTCCGCTCGCCGGGCTGCCCTCGCGGGCGCGCGTCTCGAGCGATGGCCGCTACGGAGCGATGACGGTGTTTGTCGACGGACACGCATATGAGCGGCCGGGCGGCTTCTCCACGGTCACGACGATCGTCGACATGCACCGCGGCGCGGAACTGGGCAACTTGGAGGAATTCGCGGTGAGCAGGGGCGGCAGGCCATTCGACGCGGCCGACTTCAACTTCTGGGGCGTCACCTTCTCGCGGGCGAATCCGGATCGCTTTTACGCGACTCTCCACACGGGCCGGCACTATTACCTCGTCGAGGGGAGCGTGTGGCGGCGGACGATGCGCGTGCTGCGCGACGGTGTCGAGTGCCCGTCCCTCTCGCCGGACGGCACCCGCATCGCCTTCAAGAGCCGCCTGAGCGATGACCGCTGGCGCCTCAAGGTGCTCGACCTCGACACGCTGAAGGCCCGCCCCGTCGCCGAGCGGCACTCGATCGACGACCAGGCGGAGTGGCTCGACGACGCGACCCTGGTCTACTCCGACGGCCTCGACGTGTACACGGTTCCCGCGGACGGCGAGGGAGCGGCCCGGCTGGCTCTGCGCAACGCCGCCTCGCCGGTCGCCCTGGCATCGCCCGAGTCGCGGCGCTCGAAACCACGGCCCGAGCCTCAGCCTTCCGTTGAGGGTTAGCCCGAGCTTCCATCCGGGACGACAGAAAGTCCACGCCCTGCCGTTCGTTGCTGGCTCAGGTGGCCGGTCTGCGCACAGGTGTATTTGCCCTCGCCCTTCTCCTGCTGGGAGGTGGGGCGCTGTCGGCGGAGAAGGCGGCGGCCGCCGGGCCCTGCGAACCGCCCGCGAACGAAATCGTCTGCGAGAACTCGAAAACCGGCAACCCGCCCAGCGAATGGGACGTGGAAGGCGCAGGAGACCCCAGCATCCAGGGGTTCGCCACCGACATCAGCGTCGACCGAGGGGAAACGGTCCGCTTCAAGATCGACACCGACTCGAACGAATACCACCTCGAGATCTACCGGATGGGCTACTACGGCGGCAAAGGCGCCCGCAGGGTCGCCACCGTGCAGCCTTCGGCGAGCCTGCCGCAGAATCAGCCGGCCTGCGAAGAAGAAGAATCGACCGGGCTGATCGATTGCGGAAACTGGGGGGAATCGGCGTCCTGGGCAGTACCCTCCGACGCCGTCTCGGGGATCTATTTCGCCAAGCTCGTGCGCGACGACAAAGCCTCCGACGGGAGCCACATAGTCTTCGTCGTGCGCAACGACGCAAGCGAATCGGATGTCCTCTTCCAGACTTCGGACACCACCTGGGAGGCCTACAACCAGTACGGCGGCAACAGCCTCTACACCGGCGAACCGGGCGAAGGCCCCGGGCGCGCCTACAAGGTCAGCTACAACCGGCCGCTGACGACGCGGGGGAGCGGCGCCGAGGACGCGCCCTTCAATGCCGAGTACCCGATGGTCCGCTGGCTGGAGCGCAACGGCTACGACGTCAGCTACTTCACCGGGGTCGACGCCGATCGCCGCGGCAGCGAGATCCTCGACCACAAGACGTATCTTTCCGTCGGTCACGACGAGTACTGGTCGGGCACCCAGCGCGCCAACGTCGAAGCGGCCCGCGACGCGGGTGTCAACCTCGCGTTCTTCAGCGGCAACGAGATCTTCTGGAAGACGCGATGGGAAGACAGCATCGACGGCTCGGGCACCGATCGCCGCACCCTTGTCTGCTACAAGGAGACCCACGCCAACGAACCGATCGATCCGGAAGACCCGAGCGTTTGGACCGGAACCTGGCGCGATCCGCGCTTCAGCCCGCCGGCCGACGGCGGCCGGCCCGAGAACGAGCTCAGCGGCACGATCTTCGCGGTCAACTCCGGCACCGCGGCGATAGAAGTGCCGGCGGCTGACGCGGGGCTGCGGATCTGGCGCAACACGAGCGTCGCCTCGCTGGAACCCGGCGAAAGCGCGACGCTTGGAGAAGACACGCTGGGCTACGAGTGGGACGAGGACCCCGACAACGGCTTCCGGCCGGCGGGCCTGGTCCCGCTCTCCTCGACCACGGTGAACGTCCCGCAACGGCTGCTCGACTACGGCTCCAACTATGGCTCCGGCACGGTGACCCATCACCTGACGCTCTACCGCGCTCCGAGCGGGGCGCTGGTGTTCGGCGCGGGCACGGTGCAATGGCCCTGGGGCCTCGACGGGGAGCACGACCGTGGCGAAACGACCCCCGATCCAGACATGCAGCAGGCAACGGTGAACCTGCTGGCCGACATGGGCGCGCAGCCGGGCACGCTCCAGGCCGACCTCACCGCCGCCGCACAGACGACCGACGTGACGCCCCCCACCTCGAGTCTGGCGACGCCGACCGAAGGCGCCGAAGTCCAGGTCGGCGAACCCGTCGCGATTAGCGGCACCGCCGTCGATATCGAAGGCGAGGGGCAGGCGGGGGGCGAGGTGGGCGCGGTCGAAGTCTCGGTCGACGGCGGCGCGACCTGGCACCGGGCCAGCGGCCGCGAAAACTGGACCTACACGTGGACGCCCGAAACGGAAGGACCGGCGACCGTGATGTCGCGCGCTGTCGACGACAGCGGCAATCTCGAGACGCCGGGCGACCAGGCGACCGTCGAAGTCGTGCCGCGGTCCTGCCCCTGCTCGATCTGGGCCGAATCCTTCTCCGCGCCCGAGGACTCCGACCCGAACTCGATCGAAGTCGGCGTCAAGTTCCGCTCTGACGTCCCCGGCTACATCACCGCCCTGCGCTTCTACAAGACCTCGGGCAACGCCGGCACCCACACCGGGCATCTCTGGACGTCGGCGGGCGCCCCGCTTGCCGAAGTCACCTTCACCGGTGAATCCGCCTCGGGCTGGCAGCAGGCGAGTCTGGACAGCCCGGTGGCGATCGACGCCGGGACCACCTACGTCGCCTCCTATTACGCGCCCAGCGGCCACTACGCGTCGCTCAGCGATTACTTCTCGCTCGTCGGCGTCGACAACCCGCCGCTGCACGCGCTTGCCGACGAAGTCGATGGGCCGAACGGCATCTACAAGTACGGGCCCATGGGGGGCCTCTTCTCGGGCAGCGGCCCCGAAACCTATCACTCGGAGAATTACCTGGTGGACGTTGTTTTCGAGGAAGAACCCGGCCCAGACGTAACTCCACCAAGCGTCAACGGGCGCAGCCCCGTCGATGGCGCCACGGAAGCCAGCGCCGATACCTCGGTGAGCGCAACCTTCGACGAGGCAATGGACCCGAGCACGATCAACGCCGCCAGCTTTGAGCTGCGCGACTCCTCCGGCTCCTTGGTTCCCGGGAGCGTCACCTACAGCGGAGCCCAGAGGAAGGCCATCTTCGAACCCGACGAATCCCTCCAGTACGACGCTGAATACACCGCGAAGATAGTGGGAGGGGCTGGCGGCGCAGCCGACCTGGCCGGCAATCCTCTCGCGGCGGATGAGACCTGGTCGTTCACCACGTCGCCGCCACCGCCGCCACCGCCGGACGAAGGCCCCGGCGGGCCCATCCTGGTCATCTCCAACTCCGGCAATCCGTTCAGCAGGTACTACGCGGAAATCCTCCGTGCGGAAGGACTGAACGAGTTCGAGGCTGTCGACATCTCCGGCGTCACCCCGTCGCTCCTCAGCTCGTACGCGGTGGCGATTCTCGGGGACGGGGCGTTGAGCGCTGCTCAGGCCCAGATGGTCAGCGAATGGGTCCAACAGGGCGGGAACCTGATCGCGATGCGTCCCGACAGCAAGCTGCGCGGGCTGCTCGGCCTCAGCGAACCGGAAGGTTCGCTGGGGAACGGGTACCTGAAGGTGGACACGGGCTCGAGCCCGGGTGCCGGCATCGTCGGCGAAACCATCCAATTCCACGGCGCCGCCGATCGGTACACGGCGGAAGACGCGCAGACGGTCGCGACGCTCTACTCGGGCGCCAACACTCCGACGTCCAGCCCGGCGGTCACGTTGCGCAGCGTCGGGCCGAACGGGGGTCACGCCGCCGCCTTCAGCTACGACCTCGCGAAATCGGTGGTCCTGACGCGACAGGGAAACCCCGCATGGGCGGGAGAAGAGCGCGACGGGCAGCCGCCGATTCGATCGGACGACCTCTTCTACGGCGCCAAGGAAGGCGACGAACAGCCGGACTGGGTCAATCTGGAAAAGGCTCAGATCCCTCAGGCCGACGAGCAGCAGCGGCTGCTGACGAACCTGATCGAGCAGGTGAGCCTGGGGAGCACGCCGTTGCCGCGCTTCTGGTTCCTTCCACGCGATCAGAAAGCGGCGGTGGTCATGACCGGCGACGATCACGCCAATGGCGGCACCGCCGGACGCTTCGAACACTACAAATCGCTTGATCCATCCGGATGTGTCGTGGCCAAGTGGGAATGCATCAGGTCCACCTCGTACATCTACCCGAACAGCCCCATAACCGACGCCGAAGCGGCGGGCTTCGTGGCGGAAGGGTTCGAGGTTGCGCTGCATCCGCAAACGGGATGTGGCAACTGGGAAAATCAGGAAGACCTCGAATCGGTCTATTCAAGTCAGCTAGAAGAGTTTGCCGCAAACTATCCGAGCCTGCCGTCGCCAACGACCAGTCGGATGCATTGCATTGTGTGGAGCGACTGGGCAACGCAGCCAAAGGTGGAGCTTCAGAATGGGATTCGCCTCGACACTACCTACTACTACTGGCCTGAAGAGTGGATCCAAGATCGTCCGGGAATGTTCACCGGGTCGGGCATGCCGATGCGATATGCGGATGTCAATGGCTCGATGATCGACGTCTACCAGGCGGCAACCCAGATGACCGACGAGTCGGGTCAGGTGTACCCATTCACCGTTGACACGCTCTTAGAAAACGCTCTCGGGCCGGACGGGTACTACGGTGTGTTCGTCGCCAACATGCATACCGACTTTGTGACGTCGACCGATTCGGACGCGATTGTCACTTCAGCCCGTGACCGTGGAGTTCCGATCGTCTCGGCGCGCCAGATGCTCACCTGGCTGGACGGCAGGAATCGGTCTTCGTTTGGGTCTGTCCAGTGGTCCGGTGACACGCTCAGCTTCACGATCAGCAGGGCCGAAGGAGCCAGCGGCCTGCGAGCCATGGTGCCGGTCAACTCGGCGATCGGCCCGCTGAACGCGATCCATCGGAGCGGAGCACCGGTCGCGACGACGACCGAAACGATCAAGGGAGTCGAATACGCGTTCTTCGACGCGGAAGCCGGCAGCTACTCGGCCACGTACCTCGACGAAGCCGCACCGGCCATCTCCAACCTGCAGGCGACGGCGGGCAACGACGGCACCGCGACGATCACCTGGGGCACCAACGAGCCCGCCAACTCCCGGGTCGACTACGGCACCGACCCCGAAGCGCTCACGTCGAGCGTCAGCGACCCCCAGTTCGTCACCTCGCACTCCCTCCAGCTGTCCGGGCTGGAACCGGGTCAGACGTACCACTTCAGGGTGTCCTCCGCGGACGAAGAATCGAACTCAAGCACCGAACCGGCGCCACTGCTCGCACCGCAGAGCTTCACGTTGCCGCCGCCGACGCCGCTGCTGACGGCGACCGTTCCCGCCTCGCCCGCGAATGAGAACGCTCCCGAAGTGGTGGGCTCGGCGGCGGCGGGCACCACGGTGAGCATCTATATCTCCGCCGACTGCTCGGGCTCGCCGGTGGCGACCGACACCGCCGCTGCGCTCGAAGCCGGAATCGCCGTTCCGGTCAGCGACAACTCAATCACCTCCTTCCGCGCCACGGCCACGTCGGCCGCCGGCTCCTCGGGGTGCTCGGCGCCGATCTCCTACGTCGAGGACAGCATCGCCCCCGACACTCAGATCACCGCCCAGCCGTCGGCGGCGCTACTCAACACGGCGAGCGCCCGGTTCGAGTTCACCGGCGCCGACCCCGGCGGCTCCGGCGTCGCCTCCTTTCAGTGCAAGCTCGACGAAGGCAGCTTCGCGGCCTGCTCCTCGGCCAAGACCTACAGCGGCCTCGCCGACGGCCCGCACAAATTCGAGGTCCGCGCGATCGACAACGCGGGCAACGTCGACGCTGTTCCCGCGAGCTTCGAATGGAGCGTCGACACGACCGCCCCCGACACCCAAATCACCGCCAAGCCACCCGAACTGAGCGCCAGCGACGAAGCGAGCTTCGCCTTCACCGGCGCCGACCCCGGCGGCTCCGGCGTCGCCTCCTTTCAGTGCAAGCTCGACGAAGGCAGCTTCGCGGCCTGCTCCTCGGCCAAGACCTACAGCGGCCTCGCCGACGGCCCGCACAAATTCGAGGTCCGCGCGATCGACAACGCGGGCAACGTCGACGCTGTTCCCGCGAGCTTCGAATGGAGCGTCGACACGACCGCCCCCGACACCCAAATCACCGCCAAGCCACCCGAACTAAGCGCCAGCGACGAAGCGAGCTTCGCCTTCACCGGCGCCGACCCCGGCGGCTCGGGCGTCGCCTCCTTTCAGTGCAAGCTCGACGAAGGCAGCTTTGACCCCTGCTCCTCGGCCAAGGCCTACGTCGAACTGAGCGAGGGCGCGCACAAATTCGAAGTGCGCGCGATCGACGAAGCCGGCAACGTCGACGGCGAACCGGCTGGCTACGAATGGACGGTCGACACGGTCGCGCCGGACACCCAGATCGACCTGGCCCCCGAAGCGGTGTCGGCCAGCGCCACGGCCAAATTCGAGTTCTCAGGCGCCGACCCCGGCGGCTCCGGCGTCGCCTCCTACGAGTGCCGCCGCGACACGTCCGACCCCGAAGATTGGCAACCCTGTATCTCGCCGCTCAAATACACCTCCCTCTCCGAGGGCGCGCACAAATTCGAAGTGCGCGCGATCGACGAAGCCGGCAACGTCGACGGCGAACCCGCGAGCTTCGAGTGGACGATCGACACGATCGCCCCCGACACCTCGATCACCGCCAACCCGCCCGGGCTCAGCAACAGCGACGAAGCCTCCTTCGCCTTCACCGGGTCGGACCCCGGCGGCTCGGGCGTCGCCTCCTTCCAGTGCAAGCTCGACGGCGCGAGCTTCGCCGCCTGCTCCTCGGCCA
>Ga0210096_1000041_pt1 | contig 71264 bp, 72 predicted proteins | sample China_Galinas_PW_4_FD_184864 | JGI IMG/M metagenome (GOLD analysis project Ga0210096, IMG submission 184864) | Wetland microbial communities from San Francisco Bay, California, USA, that impact long-term carbon sequestration - China_Galinas_PWA_D2... | ecosystem: Environmental > Aquatic > Marine...
GGGGTCGTTCCGCGACCGCCGCTGCGGAAAGCCTGCCACTGTCCCCCGGCCTGGGGGGATGAAACGCAAACACCAGAACAGCCATCTCTTGGGAGTCGGTGTTCGCCAATCTGGCCCGCTACACCCATCGCATCGCCATCAGCAATGCGCACATCCTGGCGCCGGACGACGATCAAGTCAGGCTGAGCTACCGCGACTACCGGGATGGGCAGAGCAACACGCAGCAGCTGCAAGCCAGCGAGCTGATCCGCCGCTTCCTGCTGCACGGGCTGCGCGCCTTATCGCTGACGGGCCGCCGACGGCAGGCGCCGACACCGCGCGCCCAACGCTAACCACCTCGCTCGCAAACGCGCTTGAAATGCTCGGCTTTACCGATCCAGGCGCAGAAGGCGGTTTCGAATTCGGTCGCCACCCGTATCCAGACCTGCTGGGTGATGCCCGTCCGCACCAGGATCGGCGGCAGGCAGTAAGTGGGAGTGGTGGGTGTCCACAGACGACGTCACACAACCGCCGCTTGGCTCATTCGACGTCCGCGGGTTACCGGTCGGCCCCGGTTATTGGACGCGCGCGAGACCAGCCGGGCGGTTCGGAGCAGTCTGTCACCGGTTGGGAGCGGTTGACGTCCTCCGTTGCGGTGGCGCACGTGCACTTCCGCGGTCGAAAGCGGGGCATCCGGATGGTCAGGTGTTTCTTGATCCCTATCGGGGATTGCAGCAGGAGCTCACAAAACCAGACCATAGTCGTATGAATCTGGCACCAGATCAATTGCTTGCGAAGAAACGGATCTGGCGTCTTCCAGATGGCCCACAGTCTTTGCGCTCTAGCGTGCACGCGTAGCTCAAGCCACTTAACGGCCAAGAACATCTTCCATGGGGAGAGATGTTTCTGAGCCAGAACCTGGTGTCGGTAGTCCCACTTACTCAGATCATCATGGACAAGCGGGTGTCCTTTGACCTCTTTGCCATACTGCGTCCAGTTGTGTGGGGTGACATAGGTGACATTCATGAAATCGCCATCGTAGTAAATGAGCTGATCGATGGCCGTCTTGAAGGTCTGCCAGGTTTCGTCCCTCAGGCCCACGACATGGGCCACAATGGAGAAGATGCCGTGCTTCTTCAGGAGACGGCAGGCCTCCAAGTCCTGCCGTGGCGTTGAGTTCTTTTTGATCCTTTCGAGGACTTCCGGCTCTGCCGATTCGATGCCCAGCAGGACATACTGGATCCCCGCCTCCTTATACAGATGGAGGATATCCGCATCCCTCACGATGTCCGAGGCCCTAATGGAAACGAAGAAGTGTACCTGGATGCGTCGTTCTATGATCTCTTGGAGAAGACGCCGCCATTTCGACTTTACCGATGTCGGGTTCTCGTCCGCCAGGCTGACAAAACGGACGTTGTGGGTCCGGTAGAGCCACTCGAACTCATCCGCCACCTTAACCGGGTCACGGTAGCGCCAGCTGACCCAGAAATCCTTCTGACCGCAGAAGGTGCAGCGGTGGGGGCAGCCTCGCGAAAACTGGGAAACGGCCGCCCTTCCGAGACCAAAACACTGATAGTCATCCCAGTTACCGATCAGCTCCCAGCCAATTCGATAACGATCCAGCTTCTTGATGGGCGTCCGTTGGGGAGTGAGTACAGGTTGATTTCCCGCACGGTAAGCGATTCCTTTGACCTCCTGCAGGGAATCTCCTGACTCGATGGCCTGTACGAGCTCAACACTTGTTGCTTCTCCCTCTCCCCTCACTATCACGTCGATCCCGCTCTCTCGTCGGAGGATCGCCAGAGAGTTGAAGGTGGGGTACACCCCGCCGTAGACGGTGACGACCTTCGGAAGGGATGCCTTTATCGCGAAGAGCATGCGCGTACAGATCGGATGGGCAGGGGTCGAGCCGGCATGGCCGGTCAGCACGAAGTCCGGTGAGAGCTCCTTGACCCTCCTCACCACCTTCTTGATGGAAAGGTGTTCTCGCTCTGCGTCCAGCAGCTTGACCTCGTGGCCGGCATCCAGGAGTGCCCCGCCGACCATCAAGAGTCCGAGGGGGATCTGATGGCCGACGCCAATTCTTGCTGAGAGAGTCACATAAGGGGGGTTGATGAGGAGGACTCTTGCTGGCATTGTTATTGGACCTCAACGAGTGAACCATCGGATAACCCGAGCGCCTGGGCTAGCCCAGGCGCTCGGGGTGTTCGATCCTCGCCTCCATCCTATCCTTAGAAGCCCTCCGTCCCGGGGATGAACCCCGATTCAGGCCGGGCCGGACCTGACGCAACGGGCCGATGCCCACATTTTATACCCAAACGGTTCTGAAATAACTCCTGCCAGGCTGGCAGCACTTGGGCTGAACCCGCATAGATTGTGCACTGAGTGAGTACCGGCTTCGGTCGGGACCAGGCATAGTCCAAACATTCAATGGGTTAGCAGTGAGGAGAAGGGATATGGGCAGAGCCGGCGCCGTCCTTCGGAAGTCAAGTGCGCCCCGCGGACCGGCCCCATGCGCCGAAGCTCCCCTGAACCTTGACCCTAGAAACGGCAGTTGGACAGAGTGCAGAGTGCGTCACGCAAGGTGTGTGCCAAGGCCGGCCGTCGAGTCGTAGCAGGCCTATTCCGAGGGTGAGGCGGGAGACGCAAAGGTCCAGCGGACCTTTGCGCCGCCGAACGGGCGTATAGGGACGGTACGCCCTGGGGCGAAATGCGCAGCAGGACCGCGGAGCCTTTCGCCGAAACGCCGCCACACGCCCTGCAGGGCGTGCGATGTGCCCCGCAGCGGCCTCACCTGCTGGGTGAAGCATCCAACAGATCCTTTCTTTACATAATGGCCGTTACTTGCGAACGGCTCGAAGCGGCCAACTGCCGTTTCTAGGTTGACTGCTGCCCACCCGAGGACTACGCTCTCAAGACACCAGAGCCGATTGATCCTCACCGACTCCTTACGTGGCCGACGGGCCCCACGCACCGTGCGGCAGAAGGTCATCCCCGCGCACGTCCCCAGTTGACCGCAGGGGTAGAGCTTGACGGGCGACCTCCATCGGTCCAATCATGTACGTTGTCCAGAGCCGTTGGGAACCGTATTTCGCTATGGACCCGCAACAGATGAAGGGGCTCGACCAAGCCACGCTGCAGGCGCTCATCGATGTCCTCCCGGTCTATGTGCTACTCCTTGATCAAGGCCGCAAGATCGTCGCGATGAACCAAGCGCTCGCCTCGGCGCTCGGAACCGACACCGAGCGCGTGCGCGGAGCCGATCCGTGCGGCTTGAAGGACCCAGCAGATGGTTCCGTCGCAGGCTTCCTCCTCGACGAAATCGTGAAAACGGACTGTCCTTCGCAAAAGGACGTGTATGACGCCAACACGGACGCTTGGGTGCTCATCTCCACCTACCCCATTTCCGAGAGTGTCGCGCCGAATGAAGCGTTGTGTCTCTGTGTGCTCGAGGACATCACGTCCGATAGGGCCGTGACGCTGGAACTGTCACGAACCCTGGAGCAGGAGAACGGGCTGAACTCCATCCTACGTGCTATCCAGGCGGCGCAGACCCCTGCGCAGGTACTCGAAGTAGCCATCGACCAGGTGCTACAGGTGTCCTGGCTTGGCATTCGAACCAGTGCGGCGGGGTTCCTGTTGCAGGCCCAGCAGTTGCGCAAAGTCGTCAACCGCAATCTGCCCCTGGCCGTAGAGCAGGGTTGTGCACGGGTTTCCCTCGGGGCGTGCCTGTGCGGGCGCGTCGCGAAGACCGGTGAGTCCATCGTCTGCGCTCACGTGGACGATCGGCACGTTCACCACGACGGTATTCTCGACCACGGGCATGTCATACTCCCCCTCAAGTGGCAGTCGCAGACACTGGGCGTCCTGTGCTTTTACCTTGCAGCCGGGCACGAATTGGATGAGCACCGCAGGAAGTTTCTCGAAGCGGCTGCTTCCATAGCGGCTACGGCGCTCGGACGCCTTTATTATGGGGCACAACTGGCGCAATCGGAGCGCCTGTCGAGCGTCGGTCTGCTGACCGCCGGCGTGGCCCACGAGATCAAGAATCCCCTCGGATCGGTCTTGACCACCGTGGAGTGGCTGGTCGAGGACCTCCCCCCTATCCTGGAGCAGTGTCGCACCCTGCGGGAACGATTGATCGAGGAACTCGGGGCTGAACGTGCGAACGCGCTCATGACCGACACCCCCGCGTTGCGCGATGACGAGTTGCTTCAAAACATGGCACAGTGCACCCGGGGCGCGCTGGACGGCGTGCACCGGGTTAGCACCATCGTCCGGGACCTCGACATGTTCTCTCGCGCGGACGACCATCAACTCCGCCCGGTATCGCTGCGCGAAGTGCTGGACAAGGCCGTGACCCTCTCCTACCACGAGATCAAATATCGCGCTCGCATAGTCCGGGACATTCAATGGTCTCCGACCGTCCTCGCCGATGAAGGGCGTCTGACACAGGTATTCGTGAACCTGCTGGTCAACGCTGCTCACGCCATCGATGAGGGAGACCCGGAGAAGAATGAGATTCGGGTCCGCCTCTGGCACGAGGGTGCGGAAGCCCTCGCGGAGGTCAAAGACACCGGTAAAGGCATCGACCCCGCCGACCTGCCCTACGTCTTCGAGCCTTTCTTCACCACCAAAGAGCGCGGCAAAGGCACCGGCCTCGGACTGTACATGTCAAACAGCATCGTCACGTCTCTGGGGGGAGAAATCGAAGTGGATAGTCTCGTGGGCTCCGGCACACGCTTCACTATCCACCTTCCGGCGACTCAATCGACCGGGGTCAGGCCGGCTTTGATACCGTCCTCAAGTTAAGAGTCATTAAACGGCCTATCCTTCGAGTTCCTCGCTGACGGAGTCCCGTGTTGAGTTAAGCGGCGCGCAGTCGCTCCGCTGCTGATGCGCCACGCGGCATCAACTCCGTCCCGAAGAAGATACCCGTACTGACCGGAGGGGAACTTTGCTTTGGCCCTGAAGGAACCTCGCGCTGAATGAGCGCATAGTAGTCACTCGCAGGTAGGTACTTGAGCCGGCGCCAGCACAGGCACAAGTCCGAGCTACAGCCGCCCGGTTCGTCGGTCTCGTTTCGGGTGGGCACGCCGAGCATTGCGCGCGCGATATTCCGAGGCATCAGTCAGGTAGAAGTATCCGCGGTCGGCCAGCAGCAAGGCACAACTCGGGGTGCTGGCAGGGGGTAACTGGGCGCGCTCACTTCTCTCGCCGCTGGAGCCGATCGGCCGCATCGCCGTGCCGGTTCCGCCTCCGCCTCAGTATCGGCACCGCTACTACGGCGTGTCTGCCCCCAACTCGCCGCTGCCTCCCGCGGCCAGCGCCCTAGCGCCCGAGGCCGACGCGCCGGCCTCAGCTCCCAAGCCCACAAGCGATGCGTCGACAGATGAGCCGCCGCAAGTCATCGGGCGCTCCTCCGCCCCGTCCCTCTGGGCGATACTCCTTTCCCGCGCCTACAAGCGTCGCCGCTAAGCTGTCCACTCTACGGCGCCGAGATACGCCTCATCGCCGGTGGACCGAACGGGAGCGGGTCGAGCCTTGACCCGTCCGCCCGACGGGCGGATACTGTCACGCAGGCCGTTGGATTTCTTATTCTTCCGGTGCACCGCGACGATGCCGCGGTTTCTTTCGTGTTTCCGGAGGGGTGATTCGAGACTGTCGTCCGTCGCGTCGGTCAGTATAAAGGCGGGTTTGTTGACGATCGGGTAGTCGGCGTCCTGCCACAGGATCCGGATTTTCTTTGGCAGGGCGCGTTCACGTTCCTCGATCAGGATTTCAATGAGGCTGTTTTTCATCACCTCGTGTCTGCGGATCCAGAAGCGCTTGCTGTTCGCCAGCACCCGCTATTCGTCGATGGCTGCTTGGGCCTGCTTCTTCGAGATGCCCAGTTGTTCGGCAATCACGCTATTCCATTGCCCCACGCAAAGAGGAAGGCATATTCGACGCCGGTCTGAGAACGATTGATCCTTGAGCTGGAGATCAAAATGGAAACATTGAAGAAGAATGACGCTTTTGGCGGCCCCGAGGGGCCGCTCGTACTGGTCATCATGGATGGTGTCGGCATCGGCAGGAACCCGGCCAGTGACTATGTGAAAATCGCCAACACCCCGAACCTGGACTGGCTGCGCGAACATGCCTCGGTCTACACCGAACTCAAGGCGCACGGCCGGGCCGTCGGCCTGCCGGACGACTCCGACATGGGCAACTCCGAAGTGGGCCACAACGCCATCGGCTGCGGTCGCGTGTTCGACCAGGGTGCCGCGCTGGTCAACGACGCCATCAAGACCGGCTCGATGTTCGAGGACAAGGCGTGGCAGGAGCTGGTTGCCAACGTCAAGGAAAAGCGTTCGACGCTCCATTTCATGGGCCTCTTCTCCGACGGAAACGTCCACTCCAACATCAAGCACCTCGAAGCGATGCTCAAGCGCGCCAAGCAGGAAGGCGTCAGGAAGGCACGCGTCCACGCTTTGATCGACGGACGCGATGTGCCGCCGACCTCCGCGCTGGAATACGTGGACCGCTTTGACAAGTTCCTGGCCGAGATCAACGCCGAGGGCTCCGCGGACTATTGCGTGGCCTCCGGCGGCGGACGTATGAACGTCACGATGGACCGCTACAATGCCGACTGGAGCATGGTCGAGCGCGGCTGGAACGCCCACGTGACGGGCGGAGCCCGCAAGTTTGTCTCGATGAAGGAGGCGGTCGAAACCTTCCGCAAGGAGAAGCCGGGCGTTCTGGACCAGGACCTGCCGGGCTTCACGATCGAGCGCGACGGTGCGGCGGTCGGGCCCATCGTCGCCGGCGACAGCGTGATCTTCTACAACTTCCGCGGCGACCGCTCGCTGGAAATAACTAAGGCCTTCGAGGCCGACGAGCTGGCCGAATTCAACCGCGGCCCGAAGCCGGACGTGCTGTATGCCGGCATGATGGAATACGACGGCGACCTCGGTGTTCCGAAGCGCTATCTGGTTTCGCCGCCGGCGATCGATCGCACTATGAGCGAATATCTCTCCAACATGGGCGTAAAGCAGCTCGCCATTTCCGAGACGCAGAAGTTCGGACACGTGACATACTTCTTCAACGGCAACAACTCCGGCAGGTTCCCGACCGAAACCTGGAAGGAGATCCCGTCGGATATCTGTCCGTTCGAGAACGCACCGCGCATGAAGGCCGACGAAGTCACCGAGGAGGTCGTGAAGGCCATCGAAAGCGGGGAGTACAAGTATATCCGCCTGAACTACCCGAACGGTGACATGGTGGGCCACACCGGTATCTGCTCGGCCGTGAAGATTGCGGTTGAAGCGGTCGACGAGGGCGTTGGCAAAATTATGGAGGCTCTGAAGAATGCCAACGGCATCATGGTCTGCTCCGCCGACCACGGCAATGCGGACGACATGTGCGAGCTGGACAAGAAAACGGGCGAGCTGAAGCTCGACGACGAGGGCAAGTGCAAGCCGAAGACGGCGCACTCGCTCAATCCGGTTCCGTGCATTGTCTACGATCCATCCGGGGTATCCAAGACTCGCGAGGCGAATGTCCCGAATCGGGGCATCGCCAACCTGGCTGCCACCTGCATCACACTGCTGGGCTTCGTGCCACCGGCCGACTATACGCCGAGCCTCGTTGAAGTCGGTTAAGCCCGTTTTCAGGTAATGCCTGCGCTAAGGCCGCAAAGATTCGAAAATGGAGTTCTTTGCGGTCTTTGACTGCGTCTTGCTACATACTGTTCGACTCTTGAGACGTGTTTTTAGCCGTCTGGGCGGTCGCGCGCCGCGACACCCACGAGGAACGCGCGCGGCTACGGCGGAACCCGATACCGGATTTGGAGCGCGCGCGTGCCCCCCGGTCAGCTCGTCCTTGATGGGCGCCCGACTCCAATCACGAGGGAGCGGCGTCTATCTCGGCAATGGCATCGGCCATGGTCACCAGGCGTTTAGCACTTTCGACGTGCAAGTTCTCAATCAGCATGCCGTCCACGACTGCCACACCCTTGCCCTCAGCCACCGCCCGGGCGTGGGCGGCGATGATCTTGCGTGACCATCCCACATCCTTGGGCGAAGGGGTGAATACAAGGTTGGCCACGGCAATGGTTTTGGGATGTATTAGTGTCTTCCCGTCGAAGCCCAGCTCAACGCCCTGTCGGCACGCATACTCGAAGCCTTCATCGTCGTTGAGATCCAAATAGACACCGTCGACAATGGCGAGGCCCGCGTCGCGGGCTGCCAACAAGCATATTCCCAGAGAGGGGATCATGGGCAGCCGTTGCCGTGTATGGGCGCAACCCAGGGCCTTCGCAAGGTCTGAGGTGCCCATCACAAGGCACTCGATGCGCCGCGAGGCTTCTGCGATGCTGGGGGCCCTCAGGATGCTGCGCGGCGTCTCCATCATCGCCCAGATGCTCATGGACTCAGGGGCACCGTTGTCGACCATGACAGTCTCCAGCTGTCGGATCGCCTCCGCGCTCTCCACCTTGGGCAATAATATGGCGTCGGCTCCGGACCGGGCAGCAGCAGCAATATCGGCGTAGCCCCAGCGTGTGGTCAGTCCGTTGACACGTATAATGAGTTCACGCATGCCGTAACCACCGGCTTTGACTGCCTCGCAGACCTGCTGCCGTGCGGTTTCCTTCGTGTCCGGGGCGACCGCATCCTCCAAATCCAGTATCAGAGCGTCTGCCGCGAGGGATTTTGCCTTTTCCAGCACCCGGGCATTGGACCCGGGCATATAAAGTACGCTACGGCGGGGTCGCGCTGTCTTGGCCATACTGAGTCCTCGACTCGTTGGATTCTCATCTGAATTCTATCCGGTCAAAGGCTTCACGTACCTCGGGTGGCGCTTGGACCAGTTCGATTAACACACCCTCCCCTCCGATGGGAGACTCTTCGTTACCTTTTGGATGGATGAAACACACATCGAAGCCGGATGCTCCCTTACGGATGCCGCCGGGAGCAAAACGCACACCGCGAGCCTGTAGCCACGCCACCGCAGCCCGGAGCTCGTCGACCCACAATCCCACGTGGTTAAGCGGAGGATCCTGTACCTTCGGTTTCTTGTCGGGATCGAGCGGCTGCATCAGATCGACCTCCACCTTAAGGGGCCCGCAGCCGGCGACCGCGATGTCTTCGTCGACATTTTCGGACGTACTCTGGTAGCTACCACTCAGGTCGAGACCGAGGATATCCACCCACAGTGTGCGCAACCGGTTCTTGTCCAAGCCTCCCACTGCGATCTGCTGAATACCGAGCACTTTGAAAGGTCGATCGCTCATATGTACCTCCGGGTTTCATCGTTTAGTCCGACCGTTAACAATAGTGGAGAAAGATGTCCGGCGGCTGCCGAGCCTCCATGGATGGATTCACGGCGCGTCCCGACAGACCCACCCCGGGCCGCAATCCCCCCAGCGCGGCGGCTCACGCCAACCCCTTTGCGTTACCAACGCGACCGCCGCAAAGGTCAAACCTCGGTTACGCCCCCGGCAGAGCCCGGGGGTTTAACTCACTGGATTAGGCACCCGCCATCTGGGAGCTGCAATTCACTGGTCTGGCAACGGTAGGGCGCATCGTTCGCCGGCGTATGCAACAAGTAGAGAGCTGAGCCCAGTCCCAACAACTCTGACCCTGGATCGTCTGATCGTCAGTGGACGGACAGAAACTGCTTCATGTCGTCCGGGTCGCCGTAATAGGTCCGGGTGCGCAGATTGCGCAGTGAGCCGATAAAGCCCCGTGCGACTAAATACGGCACGTGGTCACGGGTCTCATGGTAGATCTGTTTCAGATAGGTGTGGGCCAGGTAAGGGTGCTTGTGGTGAACCTCATGCAGGTTCACATGGCTCCACAGCCACTCCAGGAAGGGGCTTGTCTCGACCACCCAACCCGTAATCTGGTGGCGAAGCGGCGCGGGCCCGGCCTTCTCGAACGGCGAGGGCTCTTCGAGAACGTCCTGCCGGCGGGTAGTCTGGGGGGTTACTTCGGGAATGGCATAGTGGTCTGACATGGCCCTCAGCCCGAACACCAGAGGTAATATCAGCAGGGTGGGGGCCACAGTGTAGAGGGGCGAAACGCCCATTGCGGGGATGACCACCAGATAGAAGACGGCCCCGGCCAGCACGAACAGGGCGTCCTTGGCCAATCGCACCCCGAAGCCTTTCTCGAAAGCACGGGTGAACAGGTTGACGAAGAATATCCGGTACTGCAGAAACAGCCCGATGACCGCGCCCATGAAGAAGGCGACCCAGAAAGGGTGGTTGTGCGTGGGATTCTCGGGGTCGAGCCTTCGCTGGTGCGCATGCCGATGGTGCGTGAGGTGGAACTGGCGGTTGGCGTAGAAGGGCACCAGTCCCATGGCCCAAAGCAGACCGCCTGCGAGGTCGTTCCAAAAGACGCGCTTGAACAAGACCTTGTGCACCGCTTCGTGGGCCAATACCCCGAGGCCGACCAGCAGGAAGCAGTTGGCGGTCGCGAGGACCGACACCACCAGACAAATCAGCGACCAGGTGGCGGTCGGGCCCAGCCCAAGGCCTTCGATCCAGTCTACAGTCGCCTGGGTGAGCCAGAAAGACAGGAAAAGCAGGGTGACGAACAGGAAGATCTTGAAGAGGTTTTCGGCCTGGGGAATCTCCTGATCCCGGGGGCGGGGCAGGCGAGTATAGGGCCGGGCGCTCATGCTTGGCCCCGGGGTGTGCTGCGCCGCCGTCCCGCGCGACGGAGTGTGGTACGACGGTGCTCTGAGATGAGTCCTGCGGCTTACAGCCATGCCAGAGTCCTCCGGGGGGCCGAGACCCCATGGGCCGCGCCCTTGGGTCGGTCCGCATTGTACATCGGGGGTGGTTTCTAACGAGTTTGGGCCAGGACTGGGGGGGGCGTCAACCCTGTGAGTATACGCGGAGTCGGCGCGGCTCCTGGTGCACGGGGCGATGGAACAGCCTGCCAAATCCCAGAGCATCGAGAAATTTGATCGCTGGAACCAGCCCGGCTTGGCTGCTCAGGTTTCGCCCGCCCGCCTCAAAGCGAGCTTCCGGGAACGCTCTACGTGCCGTCTTCGGGGTCTTTATGGTATTCTTGCTCACGTAAAGAGTGACTCCTCAGGCTGGTCCAATCAGCATCTAACTCGCTGAGGGGTTTACCTTTTTCATCGCACCATCGAGCTTTATCTGCAAGATTTAGGTGACATGTGTGCCTTGTATAGCACCCTAGCCATGCTGCACATGGCCAAAGGCGACGACACGACCACACCGCAATTTCTCGCGAATCTCGAACCGCTGGTCGAGACCGAGGACGGCGAACGTCGTTTCACTCAGGCGATCGAGTTCGTCAATCGTGCCATGCCCAGGGGCATGTTCGCGTCGATCCTGCGACGCATGGCGACCTCGTCACCGCGACCACGCAGACGTCCCCTCTGAGGCCAGGGTCACCATGGCGTTGAGCGTGGCGCGCCGATCCGGTTGGCGTTCTTCTTGGAGCTTCGGCTACCCACCCAAATTCACGCTATGAGCCCACGACGCAAACGGTTCCTCCCGCGCCCTTATCAGGACAAGGCCGTCCGGGAGGTGCTCTCCCTCTACACGGGCGGCGCGCGCAAGATGCTGCTGCACCTGCCCACGGGCGCGGGCAAGACGATCATTGCGACGCTGATCATCGAGCGGCTGCTGCCGTTGATCGACGCGGGCAAGGTCCTGTTCATTGCTCACCGCAGGGAACTCTTGGACCAGACGGCTGAGAAGCTCAAGCAGCATCTTCCGGGACTTGCGATCAGCATCGATCAGGGAGAGCGGCGCGCCGACCCGGCCGCGCAGGTGATCATTGCCTCGATTCAGTCGCTCAGCAAGCGCAAGGATGCGTACCGCCCGGAGCAGTTCTCGCTGATCGTCTGCGACGAGTGTCACCGGGCGCTGGCCCCGAGCTGGGTCGAGGTCATCGAGCACTTCAACGACGAGCGCGACGGCGATGCACTGCTGCTCGGCATGACGGCGACGCCGCGCCGCACGGATGGACGCTCTGCCTTGGACCTCTTCGACCTGGTGGCCTACGAGATCGCCAAGCCGGAGCTGCAGGACCTGGGCTACCTGGTGCCGATCCAGTATTGGGGAGTGAAGGCCGCGCTCAGCCTGGATCAGGTCAAGCGCTCTGCGGGCGATTTCCAGGTCGGTGCCCTGTCCGCGGTGATGGATACGCCGCAAGTGCGGGCGCTTACCCTGCGCTCATGGGAGGATAAGGCACAGGGCCGCAAGACACTCGTCTTCTGCGCCAGTGTGCGGCACGCGCACCGGCTCGCCGCGGATTTCGCCTCAAAGGGCCACCGCGCCGAGGTGCTCGATGGACGCACCAGGAACCGCGGGGAGATGCTCGATCGGTTTCGTCGCGGCGATGTCGACCTGCTGCTCAACTACGGCGTGTTGACGGAGGGGTTCGACGACCCGAGCATCCAGTGCGTCCTGATGGCCAGGCCCACCACCTCGCCGTTGGTTTACAACCAGTGCCTTGGCCGGGGGCTGCGCCCCGCGCCGAAGAAGACCTACTGCACGGTGATCGACATCGTCGATCGCTCGACGCACCAGCTCCAGTACGGTGCGAGCCAGCTCGCCGACCTGCCGCGCGGTTGGAGCAGCCGCGGGCGCGATCCGTTCCGCGAGTCGAGGGCCATCTCGCAAATCAAGGTGACGGACCCGGAAGCCTTCCTGGCGATCAAGCAGGCGAACAGCCTCGAGGCGATTCAGGACCTGCTGATGGCGCTGCCCGCGGAGGTCGTAGTCGCCGGTTTGGACGGTGAACCGGTACCGCGCTATGATGTAGTGGAATCCAGCTGCACCGAGGCGCAAGCGAAGAACCGCCTGCGGGATTTGCTCAAGCAGGCGGGTGCGGTGGTCACCAAGATGGTCCTCTCGCCTCCTCGCGACGGCGCGCGCGGGCGGATCGAGATCGCCTTGTTGCATCCGGAGGTCAACAACGAGCGGTATCGATACCTGCAGTGGCACCTGGAGCGGGCGACGGGCTGGCGCACGACCTATCCCGAGCCTAAGCGGCGCACGCGCCGGGTGAATCCAAGGGCTCTGCTGCGTTCCACCCTGCCGAACGGATATAGGATCAGGGAGTTTGATTACGACGAAGCGGCGAATCGCATCGTGGTCCAGGTGCCGGGGCTACAGCAGGAGGTTCTGGAAGAGATTAGTACCGCCTTCGAAGCCGCGTCAGGCATTGACCTCAAGATCCAGGGACAGCTCGCTTTCAGCTTCCTCTGAGCAGGTGGGGAGCTGTGGTTTTCAACAGTAACGCGTCCTAACCTTACCTGTCGTAGGACAAAGACGCTGGAATCTGCAGTCGCCAAAAGTCCGGAGAATCGGGGTTGCGGGAGTCGGCGTCCCCGACGCGCTCGGTAGGCGAGTGCGGTCTAGATGGATCGCCTTCTTGATCTCGGCGTCGGCATCGCGCTCCGTGCTCGCCCGCGCGTAGCTCCCAAACGCCGCTGTCGGGGCGCGCAGCATGGTCCGGATCAGGTCGGCCCGCGTCAGACTCGTGGCGCCGGTGCCGAGGGTAGCGGCCACCCGGACGGAGAGGCGGATGGCCTTGAGGCTGCGCGGGTCGACCCCTCCGCCCTCGGAGATGATCTCGGAGTCGTAGTTCGCCAATCGCAGGGATTGGCGGATCCGTCGCTACGCTCCGTGGCCCGCCCTACGAGATTGCCCCAGGTTATTCTTCGTGTCCTTCATGGTAAACTGCTCTTTCCAGGTGGATCGGTCATGGGCGGGTCTGCGCCGGTCGGTCGCGGGGGCTCGTCGCCGGCGCTGACGCGCCGCGGGAACGGTCCATCAGGCCTATCTTCACAAATTCTCAGCCCAGCAACCGTCCCAGCACGCCCTCGATGCCGTCGAGGGAGTCGAGGGCGAGGCTGGGTCGGCGCTCGCACAGCGGGGCCATGGGGGGCTCCTCGTCCTGGCCCGGATACTGGACGAACAGGGCGCGGAGGTTCGGTGGCCGCGAGCAGGCTGGAGGCGGCGACATGGGCGGCGAGGCGGGTCAGCGACTCGATGGGGCAGTAGACCGCGGGGCTGATGTCGAGCACCAGCAGGGTCGGGCGCAGCCGCGGCGGCTCCTGGCCGTGGCGGGCGCGATTGAGCAGCGCGCCGAGGCGGTCGCCGGCGGCCAGAGGCAGATGTCTGCGCGCAGCGCAGAGAAGTCGCGGGGGCCGGCGGGCTGGTGCCGCGGGCAGTCGGGGTCGCGCGCCTAGAGCACGCGGCGCAAGCTGCCGGCCGGGACGTCGATCTGCAGCAGGCCAGGGGGTATCGCCAGGCCGAGCAGGGCGCGCAGGGCGGTCATGGTCATCCAGCCGCCCACCAACACCGAGGCCGCGGCGGTCGCACCCTCGGGGACGCCGTCGCCGGGGCCCCGGGACCTCGACGCAGCTCCAGGGGGTGTCGCCGCGCGCGCGGGCATCGGTGCCGATGCCGCGGCCGGCCAGGTCCAGGTCGGGGGCGCAGCTCGCCGCCCCAGGGGCTGATGCCGCCGTCGATGGAGCCGGTCCCGACCAGGTTGCAGCGCCCGGCAAGCTGCAGGCGCGCCGAGCGGCTGTCGAGGCAGCCGAGCACCAGGTCGGCGCCGGCTTCGTCCTCTTCCCACAGAGGGAGCCCGGTTGCCAGGGCAATCCCCGGCAGCGTGGATGGCTCACCGATCTACTTTGGAATCCGCTGTACAGGGGCCGTCTCGGTAACGGAAACAATGATGCGCATCTCGGTCCCACACGCGCGGATGTGTGTCTCTAACTAAGTCACCTGATGGCATTTCCTGCGCCACCTGGCGCTCCCGGAGCCTCGCCCGCCCGGCAAGGCCACGCCGGAAGACGATGACTGGCCGGTCAACGGCCAGATCCCCCTGACTTACGAGCCCCTGCCTACCCCGCCTGATCGCAAGCCTTGACGCAAGCCGCGATCGGGCTAGAATCGGACGCAAGCCAAGAAAGTTGAGCACACAGCCGTCCGGCGGGCCATATCCGATTCGCGACGGTCTCAGCATCGGGGATTTAGCATGGTTTCGCGCAGCAAAGAGCATGACACACCCTCGCGAGGCACCGTTTTCGGGCTGCTCGCCTCCGCTCCGCCTTCGGCGGCTGAAAGCGAATCCCTATCCCTTATCCCTTGTTCTCATCGCGCTGACTCAATGCCGGCTCGATATATCGACTGGGAGACGATGTGGTGGCCGCACCGAATTGCCCGTTTTCTTCCTAAAAAAGAGACCGTAAGACTATGAGCGTACAACAAACTCACGACACCAATATTCCCGGATTCGCCTCCCTCTCCGAGGGATTGCGGCAAAACTTCAGACGCATAGAGGACACAGTGAAGGAGTTCGCTCAATCCTCTGGATACATGAAAATGGATCCGTTGAATCTGACATCAGCTTATACGGAATGGCTTGCTGTTCTGGCAAAGAATCCACAGAGGTTGGTCGAAGCCAATATGAATTATTTGCAGGACGCCACCACTCTGTATCAACGCAGCGTGACGAGTCTTCTGGGCATCGAAAACGAACCAGTCATTCATGAACCCAAAAGCGATCGCAGGTTTCGCCACGAGGATTGGGTGGAGAAACCCGTGTTCAACGCCATCAAGCAATCCTATCTTCTTGCGTCCCAGTGGATGCGAAGCTTGGTCGCCGACCTCGATGGCCTCGACAAAAAGACGGCGCAAAAGGTGCAGTTCTTCACCGAACGCTACATCGACGCCATGTCACCGACGAATTTTGTCTTTACCAACCCGGCCGTGATCGAGAAAGTCGTGGAAACCAAAGGGGCAAACCTCCTGCGTGGACTCAAGAACATGTTGGAGGATCTGGATCTCGGAAAAGGTCAATTACAAATAAAGATGACCGACACGGAAGCGTTCGAGCTTGGGAAGAATGTCGCAGTAACGCCCGGAAAGATCGTGTTCCAGAACCGCATGTTCCAGTTGATCCAATATAGCCCGACGACAGAGAAGGTATTCGAGAGGCCATTGCTCATTGTGCCACCTTGGATAAATAAGTACTACATCATGGACCTCCAGCCCAAGAATTCGATGCTCCGTTGGTTTGTCGAGCAGGGGCACTCGGTATTCGTCGTATCCTGGGTTAACCCCGATGAAAGCTACCGGAACACGACGTTCGAGGACTACGTTAAGGAAGGCGTGATCACAGCCCTCGATGCTGTCGAAAAGATAACCGGAGAGAGTGAAATCAATGCTATCGGCTATTGTATCGGCGGCACGTTGCTGACCACCACGCTGGCTTACTTGAAAGTCAAGGGTGATGAGCGGGTTAAGAGTTCGACCTTCTTCACGACGATGCTGGATTTCTCCGATGCCGGTGAATTGGACGTCTTCATCGACGAAGAACAGCTCTCGAACCTAGAGAAGCGAATGGAGAAGAATGGCTATCTCGAGGGCACCTCGATGGCCGGCACGTTCAGCCTCTTGCGCGCCAACGACTTGATATGGTCGTTCTATATCAACAACTATTTATTGGGCAACGATCCACGCCCGTTCGATCTTTTGTACTGGAACTCTGACTCGACGCGGATGCCGGCTAGAATGCACAGCTGGTATCTCAAGAACATGTATCTCGAAAACAATTTGTGCAAACCCGGAAAGATATCCATCGATGGTGTACCAATCGACATATCCACCATTGACATACCGGCATGTTTCGTCTCGACGGTGGAAGATCATATAGCACCTTGGAAATCAACGTATTCTGGCGCAAAGCACTTTCCGGGCAAGACGAGCTTCATCCTGGGTGGTTCCGGTCATATCGCTGGAGTCATCAATCCCCCGGAGGCCAAGAAATACGATTATCGAGTTACCCATGGCCTCCCGGAGGATGGAAACCGCTGGGCGGCGGAAGCGGAAAAACACCCAGGTTCTTGGTGGCCCGAATGGCAGAGATGGATAGAGCCGATGTCGGGGGAGAAGGTCGAGGCGCGCATTCCAGGTAATGGAAGTTTCAAAGCTCTCGAGGATGCACCCGGCTCCTATGTGAAGGTGCGCCTGAAGACGGACATAGCTACCAAGTGCGCGGGCGTTGCCGCTGAAGCGGCAGCATCTAAGGGCAAGTAGGGTAGGCTCCCGGAGTTACCGACCAGCGGCACGCGTTTTTAACAACAGAAAGCCTTCAGCCTTGTATGAGGAATAGTTCGACATGTTGACATATGAAGATTGTATAGGGCTTTGCGAGCTAACCGAAGAGGAAGTGGATGCCATTGCGGAGCATGAGCACATTCCGAATATCGTGGCCGCGGAGCTGGGCAATTATCTGGTCCATGACGACGAAACGGGAGTCCCCAAGATCCGGCGCATTATCCTGGATGATATCCAAGCTGCGGAACAGCGGGGAGACAAACAGCACCTGCTCATATTGAAGCTTGCACTCAGGCATTTTGTCGATACTCATCCCAAAGCCTCCGCCAGTCCCGCCTAACGGCGACAAGGTGGTCAAGCTTTTCTTGTGAGACAAGATCGTAGGGGGCGTGAAAGGACAGTCGTAGAAGACGGCGTGCGTTAGCACGTCGTCGTAAGCGTGCTGTCCGAAGCCTACTTATAGAGCTTGGCGTCCCGAGAGCTACCGGTCATAGCATTGCGTTTCTCGATATAGGCCTCGAACGCCTTAACCTGATCAGCATTCAACAGTTTCCGGATTTCCGCGTCTTCGCTCGCCTTGATCTTCTCGAGTTCGTCCTGCAAGTCGGCAGTCTTCTTCTCCTACTCTGCGATCAGCGCGGTATCGTGGTTATTTTCCGCGCGCCTCGGGCCCCGCCGCTCGCGGTTGAAATCCTGCCGTACGGCGCTAAACTTTTTGCGGTACGTCTTCTGGATCTCGGTGACCTTAGCAGCCTCCTCATGACTCAGACCGAGGGCCTTGTCGAGCCGCGCGTCAGCCTGTGCGTCCCCGCTGAAGAAAAACGATACTGTGACAGCGATCAGCCATGCCGCCGACCAGGAGCACAAGGAGGTGATCGGCACCTCGGTCACTGTGGTCTACGATAAGCTCAATGGCATCGACATCCGCACCTCGCGAGCTTTGGTGCGCGAGCCAGCCCGGCAGATGGCAGAGGCGGTGCGAGCGATGAAGGCGACTGGCCATCCCTGGCTGCCCGTCTACCGAGTGAATGACATTGGTGCGACGCTTTCAGCGAAGACGGCTTCGGTCCCGATAGACCGCATTCCTTGCCATGGCCCCGGAGGCGGAGCCCGTCAGCAGCCGTATAGCCGCCTTGGTGTCCGTGTCCGATTACGTCGACCGGCCGGCGCTGGCGTTGGCCGATTCTGAGACGCTTTCTCTCGGCCGCCACACCCTACAGTGGCTCGACACGCCACACGTGCCGCACGCGTGGGACTGCGGGCTGATGATGGAGTCGAGCATGGGAACCTTCTTTTGCGGCAATCTGTTCACCCGGGGCGGTCCCGGCAGCGAGCCGCTGACCGAGTCGGACATCCTCGAGCCGAGTGAAGCGTTCAGAGGCCCATTAGACTATTTCGCCTATGCACCGCAGATACAGGCAACACTCGAACGCTTGGCTCGCCTGGAGCCGAAGACCCTCGCCTGCATGCACGGCAGCGCGTGGCATGGGGACGGTGCGGCATTGCTGAAAGCGCTGGCCGACAGACTCGGCCAGCAGCCACCCGGGACAACATTTGGACGCCCGTCGTTCCGACGTTCTGACGGTTCGGGGCAAAGCCCATTCGGAGGCCGGGGTGTCGGTGGCGACGCCTCGGCGACCGCCCGAGGAGCCGACCCGAACGCATCCGAGCGGGCGTCCACCGATCCGGACGCGGATCTTCGCGGCGGCGCCATACCCCACCGGCGACAGCGTCATCTCGGAGAAACACGGGTGGATATATATGTGAAAGATCGTGGCGTGCGAGCGTATAGCGCCGTCTCGGGGGCAATTGCGCTCGCCGTCAGCTGATATGGAAACGTGATCCGATGGGCGATCCGGTCAATCGTTTGCGCACCCGGGGGCCACAATTGATCAGATGGATATGGTCCTTCAGCTCGCCCGCATGCTGGTGCAGCAGCAGCAAGAGTGCGAGGCCGGAATCGTAGACATGGCGGGTTTCGGCCAGATCGATCACCAACCGATCGACAGCAACACCCTCGATCATCCTGCGTACCCGAACCACCTTCCCGCTGACCGAGATATCGAGTCGCTCGCCGATGGGTACCCACAGCGCCTTGGACTCTGGCGCGGAGGCGTCCTCCGGCGTGATATCGATGACTTCGATCCCGCTGGCGCTCCCAACCTTGAGATGGGAATCCAAGCCCTCGTCCTCAAGAGACTCAGCGACCATTTCCCGGTAGTCCGGTACGTGATCCATGAGCACGACGCCGACGCCGTCCGAGTGGTGGTGCACCACGAGCCCGCGCATACTCAGGCCCTTGCCACGGACATACAGGACCAGATCGAGCAAGTCGCTGCGGGAGAGACCCTCTGGGATGATCTCGAGAAACAGCCCTTCGTAGCAGTAGTCCCGGGTGGGATGGCGGCCCACAAACGATCCCCGATGCCAGATTTCGACGTCGAGGGCGTCCTTGATTCTGTGGCTCATTCGGTGTTCCATAGGCAAGATCTCCGCGTCATGTCAAAGGTGTCTTGTGCCGGTGGCGACCTGCCGTTTCGCCGAAGACCGCCGTCGGCATGCCGCTCTTGGACTGCTCTGCGCGGTGACCAAGCTCGTAACCTACACTTTAGAGGCGGCGTTGCCGGGACATCCATAGGGGATACTCTGATGTCGCCGTCGGGGAGGAGCCGATGCGGCGTGCGGAGGCGAGACCCCAACCGCCGGCCGGCGCAGCCGGTCCTCGCGCCGTCCTTGACCGATGGGGGATCGCTGTGTGAGCCGAAGCCAGCCCGAGGATGACGGAAGGAAACAGCGGATTCTGATCGTCGACGACCACCCGCTGGTGCGGGCCGGACTCGCGGCGTTGATCGGTGACGAGCCGGACCTGGAGGTGTGTGGCGAAAGCGGGACCTTCGCCGAGGCCTTGGATATGGTCCGCCAGACTGGGCCCGATCTGGCCATCGTGGACCTCTCCCTGGCAGACCGAAGCGGACTGGAGCTGGTCAAGCGATTGCGGAGCACTCAGACCGGCGTCGCGGTGCTGGTCTGCTCCATGCACGAAGAATCGCTGTTCGCCCAGCGGGCGCTCAATGCCGGGGCCAGGGGCTATATCAAGAAGGACGAGGCTACCGCGAATGTCATCTCGGCCATCCGGTGCGTACTCTCGGGCAAGGTCTATCTGAGCGAACGAATGACGGAACGGATGCTCCAAGGCATGGCCCGAGCTGGTCCGGGAAAGGGCCTGGCGTCCATACACGACCTCACCGACCGCGAGCTCGAGGTGTTCAGCCTGATCGGCCGCGGCCTGCCCGTTTCGCGGATCGCCGCGCAGCTGCACTTGAGCGTCAAGACCATCGAGGCGCACCGGGAGAAGATCAAGCGGAAGCTCAACCTGAACTCCGCCAGCGAGCTGACCAGCCGCGCCGTGCAGTGGACACTCGAACAGGGCCGCAAGGATCTCGTCTCATGACGGGGAGGGGCGAGAGTGATGTCCAATCCCTGCCGAAAGACGAGCCAACCGCCACCCGCGACATCCTCGCGGTGGTCGGTATTGGCGCATCCGCCGGCGGCCTGAAGGCGTTCAAGAGCTTCCTCGACGCCTTGAAGCCGCACACCGGCATGGCATTCGTGCTAGTGCCGCACCTGGACCCCAGCCGTCAAAGCCTGATGGTGGAGCTGCTGGCCCGCCATGCGCCGATTCCGATATGCGAGGCGCAGGACGGTATGGCGATTGAGCGCGACCGGATCTATGTCATTCCCCCCAACCGCTACTTGGCGTTCGGCCACGACGCGCTTCAGCTGTCGGTGCCGCCGCGCGCTTCCGACCACCAGACGGCTATCGACGCCTTCCTGCGCTCGCTGGCGAATGCCTACCAAGAGCGGGCGATCGGCATCATCCTCTCCGGGACCGGTTCGCACGGTACGGCGGGCCTGCAGGCCATCAAGGGACACGGTGGCCTGACCATGGTGCAGGATCCCGCCAGTGCCGAATACGATCCTATGCCCCGCAGCGCCATCGCAGCCGGTCTCGCGGACTATGTGCTGGCGCCCGAGGCCATGCCCAACGCCCTGGTTAAGTTCGTCACCTACTCGAGGCGCAGCGACATTCTGCTTCCGCCCCCGAACGAACAAGAAAAGGATGACCTGGACCGCATCCTGTCCCTGCTGCGCGCTGGGACTGCGCATGACTTTCGCTGCTATCGCAAGAGTATGGTGCGGCGGCGGGTGCAGCGGCGCATGGGCGTCTGCCACGTCGACCAGCTCGGTGATTATCTCGAGCGGCTGCGATCGGACCCCGAAGAGCCCGGGCGGCTGTTTCGCGATCTGCTCATCGGCGTGACCGGCTTCTTCCGCGAGCCGGAGAGCTACCGGATACTGGAGCAACGCGTGATCGGGCCGCTGGCCGAGCGCAAGTATCCGGATTCCCCGGTGCGGGTCTGGGTGCCCGGCTGCTCGACGGGGGAGGAGGCCTACTCCATCGCGATGCTGATCATCGAGGCCGTTGCCGGCCGTCGCTCCACGAGCGACGTGAATATCTTCGCGACCGACATCGACGAGGAAGCGCTGGAATTCGGGCGCCGCGGGGTCTACCCAGAGAGCATAGCCGCGGACATCTCCCCCGAGCGCCTGCACCGCTTTTTCTCCGCCACGGACGATCAGCACTACCGAGTCTGCAAGTCGCTTCGCGAGTCGGTGGTGTTCGCGCCGCAGAACCTGATCACCGATGCCCCCTTCTCCAAGCTGGATCTGATCAGCTGTCGCAACCTGCTCATCTACCTGGAGCCAGGGCTGCAGCGCAAGATCATCTCGCTGTTCCATTTCTCACTCAACGAGGGCGGCCATTTGTGCCTCGGCCCGTCGGAGTCGGTGGGCCAGCTTACCGACCTGTTCGACACGGTATCCAAGAAGTGGCGGGTGTTCCGGCGCATCGGGCCCACCCGGCGCGATCTGGTGCAGTTTCCCATCACGCCGCCCGACGGAAGGCACGGTCAGGCAGGGCCGGGGCCCGACCCGACGAGCACCGGTCGGCGAGGGTTCGCCGCGCTCACCCAGCGGCTCTTGCTGGACGAGTATGCCCCGGCCGCGGTGCTGGTGAATCGCCGTTACGAGATCCTGTACTTCTTCGGCGCCACCATGAAGTTTCTGGACCTGCCTTCCGGGGAGCCGACCCGCGATCTCTCGGCCATGGCCCGCGAGGGATTGCGCACCAAGCTGAGGGCGGCCTGCCACAAGGCGCTACGCGACGCCGCGCCCGTCACCGTCGGCAATGCCCACGTCAAGCGTGAGGGCGGCTTCGTGCCCGTGGAGGTGAGAATCAAGCCCCTGCTGGAGTCGCCATCCACGGAAGGACTCTTGCTGGTCACTTTTCTGGAGCGGGCGGAGCACACCCGGTCCCAAACCGGCAAGCCCCTGTCCGACGAGGGCTTCGATCACGCGTCCCTGGTGCAGCAGCTGGATCTGGAGCTCAAGGCCACCCGCGAAGACCTGCAGAGCACGATCGAGGAAATGGAAGGCACCAATGAGGATCTCAAGGCCTCGAACGAAGAAATCATGTCCATGAATGAAGAGCTCCAGTCGGCCAATGAAGAGCTCCAGTCGGCCAACGAGGAGCTGGAGACCTCGAAGGAAGAGCTGCAATCACTGAACGAGGAGCTTTCCACGGTCAACAACCAGCTCAGCGACAAGGTCGAGGAGCTGGAGCGAAGCAACAACGACATCGTCAACCTGCTGAGCAACACGGATGTTTCCACCGTGTTTCTGGACGCGTCCCTGAACATCAAGCTGTTCACCCCGCCCGCCACGCGCCTGTTCAACCTACGTGACACGGACATCGGACGGCCCCTCAGCGACTTCTCGCCAAACTTCAGCGACGAGGGTCTCTTGGCCGACGCGGAAGCCGTGCTGGAGAAGCTGGTCCCGATCGAAAGGGAGGTGCCAACCGCGGACGACCACCACTTCCTGCTGCGGATCCGGCCTTACCGCACACAGGATAAACGCATTGACGGCGTGGTGATCACCTTCGTGGATATCACCAACCGGATCAGGAACGAGCGACAGCTGCGCGAGAACGAGGCGCGCCTGCGAGAGCTGAACAGCAGCCTGGAGCAGCGCATCGCGGAGCGTACCGCCGTGCTCTCCCAGCGCGAGGCGGAGCTGCGCACGCTCGCGGCCAACGTGCCGGCGCTGTTCTCCTACCTGGATGCCGATCAGGTGTATAGGTACGTCAACCGGCGGTATGAGGAGTGCTACGAGCGACGGTCGGACCAGTTTCTGGGAAAGAGCGCGCTAGATCTGCTGGGCCCGGAGGGCTACGCGGCCGCCCGGCCGCACATCGACAAGGTACTGGCCGGCGAGGCCGACCACTATGAGGCCGACTTCGAACTGCCGGACGGGAGGCACACCATGGACGTGGTCTACGTGCCGGACCTGGATGCGGACGGCCAGGTCAAGGGCTTTTTCGTCCTAGCCCAGGATATTACCGAGCGCAAGGCGTTGCAGCAGCAGCTCTACGCCAGCGAAGAGCGGCTGAGCGCCATTGTCCACGCCGCCGGCGACGGTATCGTCACCATCGACCACGAGGGGACGGTGCGAGACTTCAATCCGGCGGCGGTGCGCATCTTCGGGCTCGAAACCGAGACAGCGATTGGTCAGGACGCCGGGCCCTTGCTGCCGTTGGAGTGCCGCGGATGCACGGAATACCCGGCCTGTTTCCACACCGCGCGGTGCCCGGCCGTCAACGGGCGCGCTCGCGAGCTGACCGGATGCCGGCAGGACGGCACCCTGTTCCCCATGGAGGCCACGGTGCGCGAGGTCGGACGTCTCGGTCTGTACGTGGTGGTGGTGCGCGACGTCAGCGATCGCAAAGCCCTGGAGCGGGAGATCATCGATGCGAGCACCCTCGAGCAGGAGCGCATCGGGCGCGACATGCACGACGGTATAGGCCAGCAGCTGACGGCCATGTCCATGCTCGCGGGCAGCATCGCACGCCGGCTGACGACCGCCGGCCAACGCGAGGAAGGGAAACAGGTCAAAGGCCTGATGGACCACCTGCAGGAGACCCTCGTGCAGACCCGGGCCCTGGCCCGCGGGCTGTCCCCGGTCGCGAGCGACCAGGAAGGACTGGCCGACGCCTTGTCCGCATTTGCCGAGCGGGTAACCGCCACGTCCAAGGTCGACTGCCGGTTCGAGGGGCCTGCATCGGTGCCGGTGGCGGATGGGAAGCGCCAGCATCTCTACCGGATCGCCCAGGAAGCGGTCCACAACGCCCTGCGCCACGGCCAGCCCCGTCACATCCAGATTCGCCTGGAGAGCGACGGGCAGGCCGCCGTCCTTTCAGTGCGCGATGACGGCACGGCCATCCCGCCGGCGCAGGACAGACAGAGAGGGCTCGGCCTGCAGATCATGAGCGACCGTGCCCGAATCATCGGCGGGCGGCTCACCGTCGAGCCTGCTGCGGACGCCGGAACCCTGGTACGGTGCGTGATCCCCATAGCGGAATGAGAGTCCCTAACAGGTATATCACGCTCCGGCTACACAGGTTCCGGGCTTTCCGCGCGGGGGCGGCCCACCTCTGCAGACGACTGGATCACAATCTAACCATAGGATTGGGCTGACGAGATGGACGCATGTCGGGATCGGGCGGAAAACGCTATCTAGACGCTGGACCATTGAGACTTTCGTTGCGATCTCCGGCTCGGGGCGGTCCTTCACTAGCCGCGTTACCAAGGGACGCTTCGCGAAGTTACTCCGGAGACACCGAGGCGCCGAGACAATATACTCTTGTGTGTCGGGCCGACCCCCCTGCCGTCGAGGCCTGACGCAGGGGACGCATTTGCATGGTCCCTTGGCGCCCTTCGCACCTTCGCGGTGACCCAATCAGGTCAGGACCATGAGCTACCGGGCAATTGCAGGAACCCTCCTCAGTCTGGGCGTGGCGGGGGCGCTCTCCGGCTGCGCCACGCCTATCGGTGCCGAGCCTATGACCGTCATCCCGGCAGAGCATGGCTCGGAATCCCTCCAGGCCATAGAACTCAAGGCCGCGAAACCGCTGGGCACCATCCTGGACCGGATCGCTGCCAACCGGGTCGTCTTCGTCGGCGAGACCCATGACAGCTACGCCGACCACTTGGACCAACTGGCGGTGGTAAGCGGACTCGCCGAGCGCTGGCCCGACATGGCCATAGGGATGGAGATATTTCAACGCCCCTTCCAGGGCGCCCTGGACGACTATGTGACTGGCCACATCGACGAGGCCGAGATGCTCAAGCGTACCGAGTACTTCCAGCGCTGGCGCTTCGACTACCGCTACTACCGCCCCGTCCTGCGTTTCGCCCGGGAGCACCACGTCCCCCTGGTGGCACTGAATGCCCCCAGCGAGACCGTCCACAAGCTGGCCAGCCTGGGCCTGGACGGCCTCGACAGCGAGACACATGCCACACTCCCCAAGGACCTCGGCCAGGCCGACGAGGCCTATCGCGACCGCCTCAAGGCCACCTTCGACCAGCATCCAAGGACCGCGACGGGGGACTTCGAGCGCTTCGTCCAGGTCCAGCTGCTGTGGGACGAGACCATGGCGGAAACTGCCGCAGACCATCTGCGGGCCCATCCCGGGCGCCGCATGGTCGTACTGGCAGGCTCCGGCCACGTGGCCGACCGATCCGCCATCCCGGACCGGCTAGAGCGCCGCCTGACATTGTCGAGCAGCATCCTGCTCGGTGGCTCCCGGGGCGTGGGTAACCTGGGCGACGCCGACATCCTGGTGCTTTCCCCGCAGCGCGAGCTGCCCGCCGCGGGGCGCATCGGGATCTACATGGAAGACGCCAAGAATGGCGTCAAGATCTCCCGAGTCGCCGCACACAGTGCCGCAGAGCGCTCGAACCTGCAACAGGGCGACCTGATCACCGCGCTGGACGGCAGGCCGGTCAAGATCACGGACGACGTAAAGATCGCGCTCGTGGACCGCCGTCCCGGCGACCGCATCCGTCTGGACATCCTTCGTGACGGGGCAGCCAGCGTACGCGAGCTGGTGCTGGGCGGCGACTAGGCTCACTGCCTTATTTTCGGACCACGAACACCATCTGATGGCAGCCCACAATGGGGAATTCCGTACCCGGTTAGGTCGGAGTCCTCGGCTGGGTTATAGTTCCGGACCGGAGGGGCGCGGGATCCTGCCGAGCGAACCTCCGCCCGACACAGCGCCCATCGGGGCACCGTGTCCTTCACAGCAGCCAGTCCCACAATTGCTTGGTTGGAGGGAAAGATGAAAGTCGCGCTGAAGAAAAGCCAGGCCGCCGAGCCGTTCACCTTCTCGTTCGTCGACGACCGGGGAAAGATGATCGTCAAGAGCGAAAACTACGCGGCGAAGAAGAGTGCCCAGAATGGCATCGATTCGGTCAAGAAGAACGCCCAGAACGACGGGCGGTACGAGATGAGCGCGGCCAAGAACGGCAAGCTCTACTTCAATCTGAAGGCCAGCAACGGCCAGATCGTCGGTACCAGCGCCATGTTCGACTCGGACGCAGACAGAATGGCCGCCGTCGCGCTGCTAAAGAGCGAGGGCCCGAACGCCGCGGTGGACGACCAGACGACCTGACCGTGCCCACGGACGCGGTGCACGGATGCGCCGCAGGACGCTGTCCGGATTCCACCGCTATAGAGAGCTGCGTCGCACCAGGTCGGTGATGGGACGGGCTGCCTCCGAGCCGAACTCTGCGTGGATCGCCAGCATTGCATTCCCCAGCGTCTCCCAGTGCTCGCGTCCCGCCTCGCTGATTGCGAGCAGAGCGTCCGAATCGCCTGCCGACGCCCATTCGCTGTAGGCGCCCATCAGGCCCGGGAAGATCTCCTTCCGCATCCCCAGCAGGCTGCCGGCGAACAGATGGATGGAAGCCCCACGCCCATTGGTGACCAGCTCGGGCAGGGTCACGAGGCAATCGGCCAAGTGGTCGCGCACAGCCCGCGCCATCATCTCGGCTGGTGTGGTACCCAGCTCCATGAGCATCTCACCCCAACCGTCACCCAGGCGCTGGCCCGCACGGCACTCGCCCAGCTCGTGCCAGAGCACTGTAGCGGTCTCCGCATCGGTCATCGCATCGAGCGCACCCTCCAGGTCACCCTCGAAGTCATAATGGGCCAAGGCACATCCCATGGCGTTGTCAGCACGGCTCCAGCGCCAATTCTCCAACTTCTCCCAAAGCATGCGGCGAAGAGATTCGCGACGAATGAAGATGGTCTGCCGACCGGACATGCCCGGCGGGGCCCCCAGGTCTCGGGCCAGCTCGCGGTCGCTCACCAGCACGGAAAGGCCGTCCGGGCGCTCCTTGCGTATCAGTTGGCCCAGAAAGAAGTGAGGCCGCCCGGAGCTGCCATAGCCCCCGCTGTAGACCAGCCCGCGGGGCAGCAACGCCTCGTTCACGGACTCGCAATCGAAGGGGTCGTAGCTGGCCCCGTCCAGCTCCAAGGGCTCCAGATCCGCGTCGCTCAGAGATTCCCAGAGCAGCTCGCGACGCATCAGCCACTCGCCGACCGCGTCTTTGGCGAGACGCTCAGCGTAGCTCAAGCCCTTCTCCCAGCGGTAATATTCGCGCATCTTCATGAGGTAGACGCACAGGGTGTAATCCGCCCCGTGACGAGCATCGGCGATATGGCAGTTTCTCTGAACTGCCAGGGTGAGGGACTCCAGGGGGTGCGACATGGACCGGCTCCTCGATGCTTTCGGCGCATTCGATTTCCGAGTAAAATCATCGGCTATTTCTCAGTAAGCTAGCACGAGGCCTCGATCCTGCCAAGCCGGACATCTCCGGGAGGATCGGACGGACCGGGAGACCCAGAGCATGGCACTTCGAATCAAGAGTCACTGGCACGACGAGGACCGGGAGCGTTCCCTGGAGGACATCGGGGGGGCGTTGGGGATCAACGCCTGGCGCCTGGCCAAGGACAAGGCCATCAACCTTCATGGGGAAGACTTCGTCTACGACTCGGACGAGCAGCGTATGGCCGTGATCATGGAATTCCTGATCTTCCAGGTGCAGATCGTGGACCGGCTCGCCTACGAAGTTCTGTCAGAACAGGAGCGTCGGCGTCTGATCCTGGCCATGGCCTTGAGCGGTGCCAGTCAGGTGCAGAGCAACGGGGTGGATCTGTTCGGTCCCGGCGATCACGGCAAGGCCTTCCTGGACCGGCTCAACCAGCGGGCGGAGGACTATTCGGAGTTCGGACTCACCCAGGATGGCCCAAGCTACCCCTTTACGCGCCTACTCGGTCACGAGATCCAGCAGATCATGGGCGTGGGCGCGCAGAACCGCTGGGTGATCGATCAAGTGATGGATGTGGACGGCCCCGAGATCTTCAAGAAGCTGCGTCGAGCCTTCACGGACCTGATCGGGTGAGGCAAAGAAAAAGGCGGGATACCCGCCTTTCTCTCGTGATCCTGGGATTATCCTCGGCCTTACTTGACCCAACTGTCCAGGTTGTCGAGGCTCTTTTCTTCGCCGTCCGTGTACCCGGCTTCGTACGCCTCGGTCACCCGCTGCTCTTCGCGCTTGGGGTTCTGGAGATAGCCGGCCTGCCAGCCCTGGATGTACTCGTCATCGACACCCAACTGCTCCATCTTGGTCACGGCGTCGTAGTAGGTCTGGTCCATATTGGGTCTCCGCGTGTCGTGTCTTGTGATAGAACTAAACCTTAATATTCTTACATAGTTCGTTTTCGTCGAGCAACCGGAAGAAACGCCTGCTGGCTCGGTGCTGGGACCACCCTCCCGGGGGGGCGCTAAGGATACTGGGTTTGCCCGAGCTTCGCCACCGCCCGGACCCTTGCAGCCGAGACAAACCCGCCAGGGTGCAGGGGTTGATCTTTGCCCCTGCGCCGCCCATCCTCTGGCGTCGCCCAACCGATCGAGCCTCGAGACCACCATGCGACCCGCGCAGCTGTTGACCGTCCTCGACCGTGAGTTTCTGAGCACCCGCAGTGGACATCACACCCCCGCGATGCTGTGGGGGCCGCCCGGTGTCGGCAAATCCCAGATGGTGGCCCAGACCGCCGAGCGCCACGGCGTCCCGATGATCGACATACGCCTGTCGCAGATGGAGCCGAGCGACCTGCGCGGCATACCCTTTCGCACGGGCACCCACGTGGAATGGGCGGTGCCTGCCATGTTGCCGGACACCGAGCGTCATGGGCCGCATGGGATACTCTTTCTGGACGAGATCACCTCGGCACCGCCCAGCGTGTCCGCCGCCGCCTACCAGCTGATCCTCGATCGGCGGCTCGGGGCCTACGAGGTGCCCCAGGGCTGGGCCATCTTCGCCGCCGGCAACCGCCAGGGCGACCGGGGTGTCACCTACACCATGCCCTCGCCCCTGGCGAACCGCTTTTCCCATTTCGAGGTCGAGACCAACCTGGACGACTGGGTGGCCTGGGCCTACCGCAACGACATCGACGAACGCGTGATCGCCTTCCTGAGATTTCGCCCGGAGCTGCTGTTCGACTTCGACCCCGCCCACAACCCGGTCGCCTTCCCCTCCCCGCGCTCCTGGGAGTTCGCCCATCGCTGCCTTCAGAAGTTCGGCGACCATCCCGAGCTGCTGCAGGGTACCCTCCAGGCCTGTGTCGGACCGGCCGCCGGCGTGGAGCTCAACGCCTTCGTCAACAGTCTGGACAAGATGCCCGATCTGGACGCGATACTGCGTGGCGAGCCCGTGCCCACGCCGAGCGAGATCGATCTCCAGTACGCGGTCGCCGCCGCGCTGGTCGGCCGGGCAATCAAGGCCGGGAACGGCGCCGAGGCGCAGACGGTGCTCGGCAACATACTCACCTATGCCCGCGGCTTTCCCCAGCGCGAGATGGGTGTCATGCTGGTCTCGGACATGCATCGGGCCATCGGTGAGCGGCTGTTCCAGGTGCCCGAGTTCGTCGACTGGGCCAACGCCATCGCCGATGTGATGCTCTATCCTAGAAACGGCAGTTGACCGCTATTGATGAGCGACATAGAGACCAAGCTCGCCGCAGCCCGCACGCGACTGATCCTCGACAAGCCCTTCCTCGGGGCGCTGGTGCTGCGCCTGCCTCTGGTGGCCGCCGACAGCGCCTGGTGCCCGACCACCGCCACCGACGCCCGCTCCTTTTATTACAACGCGGAGTACATCGGCGCCCTGAGCTTGGACCAGACCCAATTCGTGCTGGCCCACGAGGCACTGCACTGCGCGCTGTCCCACTTCGCCCGTCGCCAGCACCGGCTGCAGCACCGTTGGGACCTCGCCTGCGACTTCGCCGTCAATCCCCTGCTGGTGGACGACGGGCTCCAACCGCCCCCCAACGCGCTGGTGATCGGGCAGTACAAAGGCATGACCGCCGAGGAGATCTATCCGCTGCTCGACGACAACGACGAGACCGAGACCCTCGATCAACACGTCTACGACAGCGAGCAGGACCAGGGCGGGCGCTCGGGCCAGACGCCGCCACCCCGCGATCGCGAGCGCGATCAGGGCAAGCAGGCGGGCGCAGGAGGCGAGCAAGAGCGCAGCGGAGGGGTTGGCCGGGAGGATACGGATGAGCACGCAACGGGCTCTCCCGAGCCCGACGAGCGATCCCCCGGGGGGACCGGCCAGGGCGCCTCTCGTCCCCCGCCTCTGACTCCGGACGAGCGCGAGACGCTTGCGGTCCAGTGGCAGCAACGAACCGCAGGGGCCGCCCAACAAGCCATGCAGGCCGGCAAGCTCGGGGGCGCCCTGGCGCGCATGATCGATCATCTGCTCCAGCCCAACCTGCCCTGGCGCATGCTCCTGGCGCGTTACCTGAGCAGCGCAGCCCGGGACGACTTCAGCTACATGCGGCCGTCGCGCCGCGAAGGCGATGCCATCTTTCCGAGCCTGCGCAGCGCGCAGATCGACCTGGTGATCGCCATCGACACCAGCGGATCGATCAAGGACAATGAGATCGAAGAGTTCACGGCCGAGATCGACGCCCTCAAAGGGCAGGTCCGGGCAAGGGTCACGCTGATGGCCTGCGACGCCGGGCTGGCCGAGGGGGCGCCTTGGATCTACGAGCCCTGGGAGGAGATCCGCCTGCCCGACTCATGGAAGGGAGGCGGCGGTACCAGCTTCCGCCCGGTCTTCGACTGGATCGCCCGACACGGGTCCAGACCCGCGCTGCTGGTCTATTTCACCGATGCCCAGGGTGAGTTTCCGGTCAGCGAGCCCGAGTATCCCGTCATCTGGCTGGTAAAGGGCAAGGAAAAGCCTCCTTGGGGGCAACGCGTCCAACTCAACTGATTCAAGTCAATTTCTGTCGAATCCGGCAATCGCCTGGCGTGCCAATCATGGGAATTTCCCGCACTTTTCCTGGTCTCCTAAGCATGCCCCTCAGCTCCCGCCCCCCGAAGAGTCGCCTGCTACCCTGTCTCGGCCTATCGCTGCTGGTCGGCGTTACATCGGTCCTGACCCCCGGGGTCGCGTCACACGCCGAAGAGATCCGGCTGCCCGATATGGGAGATCCCTCCGACAGGCTGCTCACACCCGCGGCCGAGAGTCGGCTCGGCGAGGCCTTCATGCGCAGCATACGGGCCGAGCACAAGGTGATCGACGACCCCCTACTCGCAGGCTACGTCGAGAGCCTTGGCCGACGGCTGGCCGCCACCCGAGAGGCCGCCTCGCGAGGCTTTCACTTCTTTCTCATAGACGAGCCGACGGTCAACGCTTTCGCCGGACCGGCAGGCTATATCGGCATCTACTCCGGGCTGGTGCTGACCAGCGAGTCCGAGAGCGAGCTCGCGTCCGTCATCGCCCACGAGATCGCTCATGTCACCCAGAAGCACCTGCTGCGGGCCTTCGACAATTACCGGCGCATGAATGTGTCCGCGGCAGCCATGCTGATCGCCGCAGTGGTAGCCGGGCTGAGCGGTGCTCCCGGCGACGTGACCTCCGCCGCAGTGGCCGGCGTCCAGGCCGGCATGATACAACGCCAGATCAACTTCTCCCGGAGCAACGAGGAAGAGGCCGACCGGGTTGGCATGGCGATCCTGGAAGAGGCCGGATACGACCCGAGAGGCATGCCGCTTTTCTTCGAGCGCCTCGCCAGTCGCAACCAGACATACGGCAGCGAGGTGCCCGAGTTCCTGCGCACCCATCCGGTCACATCCACCCGCGTGGCCGATTCGGTGGGGCGGGCGAGCCAGTATCCCTACCGCCAGTATCCCGACAGCCTCGACTACCAGCTGCTGAGAGCTACCCTGAAGAACCGCCAAATCGCCGACCCCAATCAGGCGGTCCGCTATTTTCGCGACTCGCTCGAGGAGGGCCGCTACCGTAGCGAGACGGCGCAGCGCTACGGCTACACCATGGCACTGATGGATGCGCACATGCTGGAGCAATCCCGAAATGAGGTCGACTGGCTCCTGAAGAAAGACCCTGACCGGGTGGCCTTCCTGCTGCTTGACGCCCGCCTGTACAAGCTCACGGACCAGACGGAGGTGGGCATCCAGAAGCTGGAAGCCGCGCTGCAGATCCACCCGGACGATTACGCGCTGGTGCTGAGCTACGTGGAAGATCTCTTGGATTCCGGGCGCTCCGAGCAAGCACTGGGAATGCTCGAGGACCAGGTCCAGCATCGCCCGGATGATGCGCGATTGCATCAGCTGCTGGCCCGCGCGGCGACCAATGACGGGCAGGCCAACGTCGGGCACCAGCACATGGCCGAGTACTATTACCTGAGCGGAGAGTATGAGGCCGCAATCGGTCAGCTCGAGATCGCCCTGCGCGATCGCTCGGTGGAGTACTTTCGCAGCGCCCAGATGTCCGCGCGTCTGAAGGCTATCCGCAAAGAATGGGCCGAACTCAAAAAGGCCAAGTCCAAAGGGCCATGAAGGAGCCGGGGCATCCAAGACCGCCAAGAACCCCATAACATACTAATATTGCGTGGTTTTTCTTGCGATACTTGCAGCTTCCGGTATCCTATCGCCTTACCCTGACGGGTAAAGACGCCCTGCCGCAGGCCACGACACAGGTGCTCACGAGGCGCAGGACCCCCTGGGTCTTAGCTTTATTTCGTAAGTAAAACAGGAGGATACGATGCGGACGACCGCACACATCGCCGCGACCGCTGCCTCATTGGCACTGCTCTTCGGCAGCCCTCTTCTAGCACCCAGCGCGGCCCAAGCCGACGATAGTATCAAGGAGGGGAAGGCGATCGCCTTCGACCGAAAGCTGGGCAATTGCCTGGCATGCCATCTGATCGACGACGGGGTGAGCCCCGGCAATATTGGCCCTCCGCTGGTGGCCATGAAAGCCCGTTATCCCAGTCGGGAGAAGCTCTACAGCCAGATCTATGATCCGATGGTGGCGAATCCTGGCACTCGAATGCCGCCTTTCGGAAAGCACCGCATTCTAGCCGAAAAGCAGCTCAACAAGGTTGTCGACTATCTCTACACGCTCTGATTCTTCTCCCTTCCAGCTACGCAGGAGATCATTATCATGACCAGTATGAAGCGCAGGATTTTCCTCAAGGGATCCCTTGGCGCCGCCGCCGCCGGTGTCGCAGTCAGTGCCGGCCTGCTCACGCCGCAGGCGGTGCTCGCGGCCTGGCCGAAAGCCGCCTTCGAATCCAAGGAAGTGCCGACAGCTCTGTCTGCTCTGATGGGCACAGACGCCACCACTCCCAGTGCCGACATCACCATCAAGGCGCCGGACATCGCCGAGAACGGTGCCGTGGTCCCCATCACCGTCAGCACGGGCATGAGCGGCATCTCCCAGATCGCCCTGGTCGCCGAGAACAACCCCTTCCCGCTGGTTGCCGTCTTCGACCTGGGTGACAAGACACTCGGTTTCGTCTCCACCCGCATCAAGATGGGCAAGACGGGAGACGTCATCGCCGTGGTCAAAGCCGGCCGAAAGATGTATGCCGCCCGAAAAGGCGTGAAGGTGACTATCGGCGGCTGCGGCGGCTGATCCCACCCCAGGGCTGTCAATCCAGGATTCGTAACGAGGTAAACATACATGTCCACCATCAAACTCCGGGCCACCGCCAAGGGCGATGAAGTCACCGTGAAGTCGCTGATGACTCACCCCATGACGCCCACCACCAAAGACAAGAAGACCGGCGAGGAGATGCCGGCCCACTTCATTCAGGAAGTCGCCTGCGAACACAACGGCGCCCTGGTCATGACCGCGAATTGGAGCGTCGGTATTTCCAAGAACCCCTATCTCTCGTTTAAGTTCAAGGGTGGTGCCAAGGGGGACAAGGTCAAGATTTCCTGGGTCGACAACACGGGAGCGACCGACTCCGACGAGACCAAAGTGCGCTGACACTCGAAGCACGGCGGCCGGCGGCCCGTCCGACGGCCGCCCGTTGCCCGTTTACCCGAGAAGGGAGGAGGGATAATCCAATGAAAACGATAACAGCAGCGGCCGTGGCGCTCGCTGCGTTGGCAAGCACCCCCGCGCTCACGCAGGCCACCACACCGGCCGAAGACCTCAAGATCTACCGCGAGTACTTCATGAACAATTTCCCGGGTGTACCGTTGAACGAATTCGGTAATGGGGTCTATGCCATCCATAAGGTCTCTCGCGACAGCTGGGAGGCCATCGAAGAGTTTCCGCCCTACGAGCCGATGATTGACGAAGGCCGTGCCATGTGGGGGACGCCGTTCGCCAACGGCAAGTCCTATATGGACTGCTTCAAGGGCGGGCCCGCCCAGCGCAAGAGCTATCCGCACTGGGACAAGACCAGGGGAATGGTCGTGACCCTTCCCCTGGCCATCAACGAGTGCCGCACCAGCAATGGCGAGGAGCCGCTGAAGTACAAGAAGGGCAAAATCGCCTCGCTGCTGGCCTACATGTCCTACGAGTCCCGCGGGCAGACGATCGACGTCAAGGTACCCAGCGACGACCCGAAGGCCTTGGCGGCTTACAACAAGGGCAAGCAGCTCTACTTCGCCCGTCGTGGGCAGCTGAACTTCTCTTGCGCCCATTGCCATATGGCGAGCGCAGCGCTGAGCATCCGTGCGGATATCCTGAGCCCCGCCCTGGGTCACGCCTCCGGATGGCCCGTATATCGCTCCAAGTGGGGCGAGCTGGGCACCCTGCATCGCCGCTTTGTTGGCTGCAACAAGCAGGTCAGAGCCAAGCCGTTCGAGGCCCAGGGGGAGGAGTACCGCGATCTCGAGTACTTCCTCACCCACATGAGCAACGGCATCGAGTACAACGGTCCGTCCTCGCGCAAGTAGAGTCCGCACGCGGGCTCGCAGTCAGTCAGCCCGATCCCGGCGGACCGGGCTTTTTCATGCTGCAGTGGTCTGTCCCATACGGATCTTTCGTTTCAACGCCCCTTTCGGTATGGACTGCGACGCCCATCCGGCCGTAGCCTGAACCGCTTGTAGCTCCACTGATACTGCTCGGGACAGAGCTCGATGCAGGCCTCCACGCCCCGGTTCAACGCCCCGGCCGCCACCAGGGGATCGGCGTCGTCTATCCCCTCCGGCGCGGCGAGCCAGTGGATACGAAAGCCCTCGGCCTTGGGCAGTCGCTCGGCCAGGCAGAAGACCACGGCAGCGCGACCCTTGTTGGCCAGCCGACCCATCAGGGTCATGGTCAACGCGGCGTGTCCGAAGAAGGGGGCGAATACCCCGGAGGACAAGGTCTTGGGCTGCTGATCCGGCAGTATGCCCACCGCCTCCCCCCTCCTCAGGGCTGAATAGGCCGCCTTGATGCCCGCCGCATCGGTCGGCACCAGCTGGGCGCCACCGCTGGTGCGCCCCCCGCGCATCAAGGGCTCCAGCACCTTCTCCCGGGGCGCACGATAGAGAATGGTCATGGGAAACAGGCTCTGGGCATAGAGACCGGCAATCTCCCAGTTGCCCAGGTGAGGTGCCCCGACCAGCAGACCCCGGTTTGTGGCGAGTGCCCGCTCCAGCACATCCCGACCCCGCTCCGATCGGACCAGATCGACCGCATAGGCGGCTGGCCGGCTCCAGATGCCGGGTATCTCGGTGAGCGTCTTGGCACTCTCGCACAAGCTCGCCCGCACCCGGTCCCCCCTCTGCTCGGCAGAGAGTCCGGGAAAGCACAGGGCGATATTCACCTGCGCGGTGCGGCGCTCCGAATTCGGCAGCCTGCAGGCAAGACGACCGATCAGCCCGCCCAGTCGCTGGGCAGAGCGCAGCGACAGGCCGGAGAGCACTCGGACCGACAGAGCAATGAGACGCTTGCGCATGGGTGTTCAACCCGCACCCGGGGACCAAAAGGAATCTCCCGGGGATTATATGCGAGAAGCTCCGCTATACTTGCGGCCTCATCCTGATCGATCGTACTGGCCATGACCGAGTCGACACCCACAGCTATCTCTGCCCGCCAGGCCTGGAGCCTGATCCAGCAGGACCCCCGGGCCCTGCTGGTGGATATACGCTCCACCATGGAATACCTGTTCGTTGGCCACCCCACGGGCTCGGTGCACGTGCCCTGGATCGACGAGCCCGACTGGACGGTGAATCCCGCCTTCACCCGCGAGATTCGCAAGCTGGTGCTCGGAGGGGCCATCTGCGATGCCGAGGAGGGCTGCGCCCCGGTGATCCTGATCTGTCGCAGCGGCAAGCGATCGCTGGAAGCCAGCAAGGCCCTGTTAGAGGCGGGGTTCAAGCTGGTCATGCATGTGGACGAAGGCTTCGAGGGGGACCTGGACGAGCACCATCACCGCAGCACTCGCGGTGGCTGGCGCCATCACGGCCTGCCCTGGGAGCAATGCTGAGCGCCACCGTGCGAGCCACCACGGGAATGCGGGCGGCCGACCCGCGCCAACAACCGACCGGATGATGCGGATGCCGACGTACGCCACGCCCCAGGATGCCGAAGACGCCTTCTACGACGCCCTCGACGAGCAAAACACCGAGAAGATGCTGTCGGTGTGGGATGACAGCGACGCCATTGCCTGCCTGCTGCCCATGCACGCTCTTGTCCAGGGCCGGGGCATGATCGAAACCCTTTGGAGAGCCCTGCTCTCGGGCGCCCACAGACTGGACCTCTCGGTCACGCACATCCAGTGGATAGAGACGGCCGACACGGCCCTGCACCTGGTCGAGGAGCGCCTCAGCGGAACCGACGGTCGCCCCCAGGCCCCGGTATATGCCACAAATACCTACCGACGCACAGATAACGGCTGGCGTCTGGTACTGCATCAAAATTCCCCGACGCCGCCCGGCATGCGCAGTCCGGGACCCGTGCCCCCGGGGCCCTAACCCCCATAGGTCCGGCGGAAGCTCTCCATCGCGATGGTCTTGGCCGGGGCCTCCACCTCCACCATCTCCAGATGCTGACGGCGCTGGTCGGTCGCCCTGCGCTCGTGTTGCTCGGCCACCGGGTAGCGGCGCGTGCGTCGATCGTTCTTTCTAGATCGGTATCGATACTGCCTGACCTCCACCAACCGGCCCCGCAGCAGGGTCCGATTCAGCTTGGCGATCGCCTTGAGAGCCGCCTTCTCCGGACTCACGTTGAGCACCGCAATATGCTCCACGCTTCCATTGTCGAGATCGGTGACCTGGATCACTTCGCACTTCTCGATACTGGGTTGCTGGGTCAGAAAACGGGGCATCCGACTCCTCAGCCCCCCGCGAACGAAGGCCATCACATCTCGCACCCCCGTTCCCGGAGACAACTTGGTGATAATCAACTTCAATGTCGGACCCCCCTCTCACCGATTCATCCGGCTCAATTATTTGTACATTATAGCTGGCGCATGTTCCCGCGAGAACCTCTTGCCGTCAGCTCCGCGCCCGGTCGCGACTCCGTTTCGACGGCCCTCGGCGGACCCTCCATCTCGACCCGCTCGATCTTCTCGAAGCGCCCGCTGATGCGCCGCGCCGAGCTGTTGACCTCGTCGACATCCCGCTGGGCCTGGTGGATGTGCTGGGCCAGCCGGTCCATCCTGCCCTGGAAACGCCCGAAGTCCTTGGACAGCTCGGCCAGGTGCCGCCGGATCACGTGCACCTGCTCCCGGGTCGCCTCGTCGCGCAGCACCGCCCGAGCCGTGGTCAGCACCGCCATCATGGTCGTCGGCGAGACGATCCAGACGCGGTGGCGGTGCGCTTGCTCCACCAGATCCGGCAGTCGGCCGTGGATCTCGGCGAACACAGCCTCGGCGGGCACGAACATCACCGCCCCCTCGGCGGTCTCGCCGGGCAGAATGTACTTCTGTGCAATGGCGCGGATGTGCCGTTGAACGTCCTGGCGAAAACCCGCGACGGCTCGGCTTCGCTCCGCCTCGGACAGATCGGCCGCCACTGCACGCCTGTACCCCTCCAAGGGAAATTTGGCATCCACCGCCAGGTCGCCGCCGGACCCCGGCATGCGCAGCAGACAATCCACCCGGGTGCCGTTGCTCAGGCTGTGCTGGAGCGCAAAGGCGGTCTCGGGCAGCACATTGCGCACCAACGAGGCTAGCTGCACCTCCCCGAAAGCGCCCCTGGAGCGCTTGTCCGCGAGCACCTCCTGAAGGCTGACCACATTGGACGAAAGCTCGGTAATCCGCTTCTGGGCCTCGTCGATCCGGCTCAGGTGGCTGAGCACCCGGGTGAAGGTCTCGGCGGTCTTCTCCAAGCCCTCGTCGAGGCGCCGCTCCACCTGGCCGCCGATCTCCTTGAGTCGCCTCTCTGTGAGATCGGTCAGCTCGCTGACTCGTCCCGAGAGCCGCTGGGCGCTGGACTCCAAGCCTCGGGTCAGCTGTTGACCCAGGGAATCCGTAGCGGAAGCGAAGCCGAGCTGCAGCCCCTGCAAGGCCTCCTGCTGGCGACCGTCGAAGGCCTCGCGCTGACGGGCCAGCGACTCGCTCACACCCTGGGCCAACTCGCTCAGCCCGCGCTGCTGGGCCAGGCGCCCCTCGCTCAGGGACATGCCGGTGACCCGCTCGAGGGCGTCGAAGCGCTCGACCAGATCGGCCCTCAACCGTCCGGCATCGTCACTGGAATGCTTCTGCATCTCACCGAATCGCCGCTCCAGCGCCTGATACAAACGGGAAAAACGCTCCAGCAGTCGCTGCTCGGTCTCGCCCGCCCGGCGCACCTGCACCTGATGGGCCTTCGAGAGATGGTGAAACAGGGTCTGCTCCTGCTCACGCAACAGGGTCTCCAGCCGCTCCTGCCCCTGAACCCATCGCTCCAGACGTCCCCTGAGGCGTGACTGCCCTACCAGCACCGCGGCCATCAACAGCGCCGTGCCGACTAGGCCACCAATGACCATCCACTCGAAGTTTATAACGGAAGCTCCTAATCTTACGCCTATTTTCGCTAAAGCCTAACACATAAGCGGCTGATATCAATGCTGGGTCTCATCGAGCGCAATGTGCTAAAGTAATGCCCCTTCCCAAGCCGGAGGCACCCGGCTCCAGACCCACCTTGTCCGCGATTCCCATGCGCATCCACCTACAAACCCTGGGCTGCCGCCTAAACGAGGCGGAGCTCGAGACCTGGGCCCGGGACTTCCACGGTCTGGGACACCAGATCACCGCCGAGACGGAGCAGGCGGACCTATTGGTGGTCAACACCTGCGCCGTCACCGAGGAAGCGGTGCGCAAATCGCGCAAACTGCTCCGGCGTGCCCAGCGCGAGAACCCCGCCGCCAAGCTTGTGGTCAGCGGCTGCTACGCGTCCCTGGAGGGCAAGCAGCGCAGTGCCGAGCTGGGGGTGGACCTGATCGTGGACAACTGGGACAAGGACCGTCTGGCCGAGATCGTCTGTCGAGAGTTCGGGCCGGACACCATGCCGGCAAGCGCCACAGAGCCCGATGCTCGTCCCTTGCTCGCCCGCGGCCGCCAGCGCGCCTTCATCAAGGTGCAAGATGGCTGCCGCTATCGCTGTACCTACTGCATCGTCACCCTGGCCCGGGGCGAGGAGCGCAGCCGCCCTATCGCCGAGATCGTGCATGAGGTGGCCACGCTGCATGTCCAGGGAATCCAAGAGGTGGTGCTCACGGGGGTGCACCTCGGCGGCTACAGCGGCGACCAGGGCGCCGACCTGAAAGGCCTGGTGCAAGCGATCCTCGCCGACACGGATCTGCCTCGCCTGAGGCTCGGCTCGGTGGAGCCCTGGGATCTGCCGGGGGATTTCTGGAACCTATTCGATGACCCCCGCCTCATGCCCCATCTGCATCTGCCGCTACAGAGCGGCTCGGATGCCGTCCTGCGACGCATGGCGCGACGTTGCAGGAGCGCGGACTTCGAGCGACTGATCCATCAGGCCCGCGCCCAAGTCCCGAACTTCAATGCAACCACCGACATCATCGTCGGCTTCCCGGGCGAGACGGAGACGGACTGGGAGGCGACCCTCGAGCTGGTGGAGCGACTGGAGTTCGGCCATCTGCACATCTTCGCCTTTTCCCCCCGGACGGGCACCAAGGCGGCCAAATTGGCCGACCCGGTGCCGCGGGCGGTGCAAAGGACCCGCTGCGAGGCGCTCCAGGCCCTCGGGCAGAAGATGAAGCGCCGAGCCCTGGAATCCCAGCTCGGACGAGTGCTACCTGTTCTGGTGGAAGGCGCCGGACGGGGCTGGGCGGGCTACACTCCGAACTTTCTGCGCGTCCAGATAGAGCCGGAAACGGAGGCCGCCCTGGAGAACCGGATTGTGCCTGTCCGCCTGCACGGTCTGGTGAGATCCGGCGAGGCCCTGAGCGGCCGACCTGTCATCGGGGAAGATGATCATAGACGGGCAGTAGACGTCGCTCGTTGCTCTTCGTCCAGGTCCTTGACGCGATAGTCGAGGGTCAGCCCGAGCTCCCGGGTCCAGCCCAAGGTGATGCTCCAATCCACCCCTTCCGGAGCCCACAGCAGCTCCGCATAGCCCTCGCCGCGACGGATCGCCCCCATCTTGGACGCCCGATTCTTCGCATAGCCCGGATAGCGACTCAGATCCTGCGGGGGCCCGTACTTGTCGGTCAGCAACGTCTGAAGATCCGAGTAGCGCAATACCGTGGGTGAGTCGTATCGCCGGAGCACCTTGTAAATGCGCTGCTTGTAGGCCATGACGTAGATCTTCTCGTCTCCCTCGACGTAAACAACCGCGAAACGGTCCCCTTCCTGCTGCTGGTGGACGAACTTGGGATCCTTGCGCGTCTGCTCGCTTATCTGCCCGCCTAGGCAGTAATTGCCGAAGACGCGTTTGACGCACGCGTCCTCGGCCACCGCGACGATGGGCACAGCAGCGACCAGCGCTGCAAGGAGCGTCCACTGGACTATCCGGGACATAGAGACATCCTAGCGTGGGTTTCAGAGAAGGCGCGCAGCCGAGCCGACAACAGGATAACTCAATTCTCCCCTCATGACCCTGTGCACTCAGCCCGATGGTGCGCAGAGCCGTTCCAGCTCGGCCAGCAGCCGCCGATAATGACTGCCCCGCCAATAGGGCCGATGACAGGACGAGCAGCGCCAAAACCGATCCTGGGTGCGCAGTACGCCAGCGGGCAAATCCGCCGCGATCCGGGCGCGGTCGACCTCGTCGAGCCGCCCGTTACAGACCATGCAGCGCGTAAAGGGGCGCATGGTGCCACACAGGTCCAGGCGGATGACCAGATAGTCGAGCTGGCGAGACATGGGCTGAGCACGCAGATAACAGCCGTGGGTGAGCGCTCGGTGCATCAGCAGGGCCTTGTCCCGGGTGAGCAGGATGCGGTGCTCGCGCGAAGAGATCTCGACCAGCTCGGAGTCCGCCCAGTCCCCACGGAACAGGGTATCGAATCCCATGAGTCTCAACCAACGGGCCAGCCTGCCCAGGTGGGCATCGGCGACGAACCGGATCTCGCGCAAGGGGGACGCGCGCACCCGGAGCAAGGGGGTGACATCCAGGGCCTCGAACATCGGATAGAGGCTCACGCGATCCCCGTCCTCGGGACGATATTCCAGGTCCACCGAGCGGCCGTTCACCAGGATCAGCTCGATCTCGGTGTGGGGGATGCCCAAGGTCTCTATCAGGTGCCGCAGGCGCGTGGGGGCGACGAAATCCAACGCGACATCGCGCTTGCGCCGTTGCGGCGCAATAAAATCGTTCAGCTCCTGATAACAGCGAAAGACCACCCGGCTGACGGGCCCGGCGGGCGCACCCATCAGAAGTCCCGTCCGCTCGCCTCCGCCTCCAGCTCCATCAACAGGAAGTCCAGCTCGTCGGCGAACAGACTCGCGCCCGTCTCGTCTCGTCCCAGACGGCCCTTGTCGAGCCGATGCCGCAAGGCCTCGACGAGGGTCTCCTCGGGCTCCCACTGACCCTGCATGGCCCCTTGAGAGTCGTGGGAGGCATTAACCTCGTACAGATGCCGATCGCGGCACAGGAGCACGAACGCCTCACCGCCCCAATCACTGCGACTATACGACGCCAGCAACAGCTCCACGCCCTCGAGCCTGGTTCGGTCGATCCCGAAGGCCCGCAGCAGGCTATCGCAATCTCCGCCCTGCCATTCATTCAGAAAGATCTCGCGCTCGTGCATCGTTGAACCTAGCTACAGATCGAACTCGGCCCAAACCGGACAATGGTCCGACGGCTTGTCCATCGAGCGAATATCATAGTCGATGTCCGAGGCCGTGCACTGGCGGTTAAGGGGCTCGGTGGCCAAGATCAGGTCGATGCGCAGACCGCGGCGGGGCTCCCGCTCGAAGCCTCGGCTGCGATAGTCGAACCAGCTGAAGCGATTGTCCTCCTCCGGGTGGCAGCTGCGGAAGGTATCGACCAGTCCCCAGTCCATCAGCCGTGCCAGCCACCCCCGCTCCTCGGGCAGGAAGCTGCACTTGCCCGCGTGCAGCCAGCGTTTGGCATTGTCCGCCCCGATCCCGATATCCAGGTCCAGGGGCGCGACATTCATGTCGCCGAGCACCACAAGCCTCTCGTCCGGTCGAAAGCTGGACTCCAGATAGCGCAGTAGATTCTCGTAAAAACGCGCCTTGTCCGGAAACTTGACCGGATGGTCCCGGCTCTCCCCCTGGGGAAAGTAGCCGTTGACCAGGGTGACGGTACCGCCGTCGAGGGCCTCGATCACGCCCGTGATGAGGCGGCGTTGAGCGTCTTCACCATCGGAGGGATAGCCCTTGCGGATCTCCAGTGCAGGACTCTTGGTAAGGAGCGCGACCCCATAGTGGGTCTTCTGCCCGAACCAGGCCGCCTGATAGCCGAGCTGCTCGACCATCTCCAGCGGGAAGTCCTCGTCGGTGACCTTGGTCTCCTGCAGCCCGATCACATCGGGATGATGGGCCTCCACCAGGACCTGCAGCTGGTGTGCGCGCGCACGGATGCTGTTGACATTGAACGAGACAACCTTCATGGGCATGCTTCCGGGACGACCGGCCGAGACTCCGCCGACCCAGCTCGGAAGCTTACCACGGACCAGCTGGCGTGGAACCTCCCCTGGCGGCGTCCCGCTTCGCAGGCTAGGCCCCCTCGGACCCCGCCTCGTCGTGCAGGGAGACATAATAGGAGCGATCGGCCTTGACCCGGTCGTTCTGGGGCATCTCGCCTGACAACAGGAAGAGAATGTCGTCGGCGACGTTGGTCGCATGGTCGCCGATCCGCTCCAGGGCGCGGGCGACCAACAGAAGGTGGGTACACGCCGACACCTCGTCGCTGTTCTCGGTCATGCAGAGCATGAATCTGCGAAACAGCTCGGTGTTGAGCCGGTCCACCGCCTGATCCCGCTCGCGCACCTGCTGGGCCTTGTCGCCGTCTCGCTCGACGAAGGCCTCCACCACTTGCGAGACCATCGCCGCCACCATGTCGACCATGTCTTGCAAACTCGACTCGATGGTCATCGGCGGATGCCCGATCAGCACGTCGGTGTGCTTCGCGATGCTCTTGCCGTAGTCGCCGATGCGCTCCAGCTCCCGGGAAACCCTGAGGGACGTAATCACGTTGCGCAGATCGGAGGCGACCGGCTGGCGTCGAGCGATCAGGTCCACCGCCATGCCGTCCACCTCCCGCTCCAACTGGTCGATACGACGATCACCTTCCACGAGGCGATGCGCCTGAGAGGCATCGCGCCCGATCAGTGCGGTGAAGCCGTCCAGCAGCTGCCGGTGGACCAAGAGGCCCATCTCCTTGACCCGGTCGTTGACCGCAACGAGGTCTTCGTCGAAAGACTTGACGATATGCTTGGAGCCCATGCCCTCCCCTCGAAAGTTCTCAAGCGAATAACCGCCTTGGCGCGCCCATCATCTTACACCATCACGGATTGATGCGGCGCGACAGTGAAGCGCCTGTTGATCACGAGAGCCTCCAGTCACTCGATTTGAATGCTGCGCATAACCTGAAGGCCCTGTCATGCAAAGCCATTACCGTGGTGTGGCCACTAGGTCACCACCCCGTGCCGCCGCCGTGACACGCTCTGCGATCAAGGCAGCAGACTCAGCCCACGCAGAACGGCCGAAGTCGCATTGAAGAAGTCCTCGTCGCCCTGGGCGGTACACCGCTTGGCGATGTCGTCCATGGTCGCATTCAACTCCGCACCCCTGAGCATGTCCTCCCCCGTAGCCAGGGACAATCCACTGACGAAGCCCGCCAGCCAGTCCCGATACGCCAGATACTCTGCGATGGCCTCCTCCTCTCCCTTCGACCAGCCCTCGTGGACCTCCAGGAAATCGGCACAGGATTTGACCCCGAAGCCCCAGAGCAGAGGACGCTCGGCAGCGGCCGATCCGATCGGCACCGCCAGCAACAGACAGCTCAGCACACACGCGAATCTCGACACGAGCACAGCCTCTTGCGCGGGAAAGGCATGAGTCTATCACCCCGGCCGAGGCGATTTGGCCACAGCCGCGTTCCGGTCGAGGGCAGCCTTGAATTGCGCGTCAAGCAGACTGGCAACAACCGGCTTGACCAAAAGACCCCGAGCACCGTTGCGCAAGGCACGGGCTACCAGATCCGTCGACGGCGAGCCCGTATACAGGAACACCAGCAGATCGGGAGCCATCGCCATGAGATGCACAGTCAAGCCGATACCGTCGCCATCCGGCAGCTGGTAGTCGACCAGTGCCAGATCGAAGCCCTGTTGCCGAGCTAAGCCCATAGCCTCCCGGCAATCGCCGGCAGTTGTCACCCGGTAGCCCAGCTCCTCCAAATCCCAGTTCAGCATCCGCCGCAGGCTCGCGTCGTCGTCGACGATCAACAACCGGCCTGCCATGGGCGTGGTTCTATTCGCCCATCGTGCTGCGCAGCTTCTGGCGGGCCCGAAACAGCCGGGTGCCCACTCCCGCGCTGCTTAGGCCCAGCTGCTCCGCGATCTCCTGCTGGCTGTAACCGAACAGCACCTGCATCAACAGAGGCTCCCGGTACTCCTCCGGCAACGCCTCGATGGCGCAACGCAGCACGAAGGCCTCGGTCGAGGTGTCGTAGTCACGGCGGGTGGCCCCGATCTGCTCGACCGGGACATCCGACTCCCGGGGCCTGATGCGCTCGAAACGCCGCGCATTCTCGCGGCGCAATATCGTCAGCAGCCAGCCCTTGACCGCGGCTCCGTCTTTGAGCTGAGAGCGCGATCGCCAGGCCCGCAGGAAGGTCTCCTGGACCAGATCTTCGGCCGTATGCTTGTCCCCCGCCAGCCAAAAGGCATAGCGAAACAGATCTTTCGAGTAGTCCCGGACAAGGCGGGCAAATGCCGCGTCTTCTCCATCGTAGCCACGTGCTTCCGGCAGATACCCCTGGGCAATGCTAAAGCTGGTCATGTCGTGCCTCCCGGCAAAAGGTTCCAAGCGACCTTGACTCGAACGCTGCAGCCGTCATGCCAACCTGTAACATATTGTTTTTAAGGTGTATTAACGGCTCATAACGGAGAGAGACGTAACGATTCGTTATAACGTTTAGTTACATATTGAACGGAACGTCGAGACGGGAAGCCGGGGCGACGCCACCGGGCAAGTCCTCGCCGAACCCGACACCAGCGCTTCGGTGACATCCCCTGCTTGGGAGTATTGATTTTGCCGAGCGGTCCTGCTTTGCTGAAGGACGGTTGGGAGGTATGAGCCAGGAATGACTACACAGGTCAGTTCACCCTTGTCATCCCCGGGGGGCCGGGTGGTGCGCCCGACGTACGATCCTTTCGAAAGACCGCATCGCTCGCAGATTCCGGGACATCAGTTCTTGATCCGATTTCTGCCCGTGGTGATCGCCATCCTGGCGGCTGCCTACGGCTTTGTCGAGCTGCGTACCAGCCGGCAGGTGGAATCCATCTCCACCTCGGAGCGTACCTACTTGCAGCACATCACCGGGTTCCTGGCCGCCGAGGTCTCCAACTCATTGGATCACGTGGACAGCCTGACCCGAGAGGCCGCGGTCATCGACGCCGTATCGCGGCCGGATCCGCAGTCCCTGGAAACCTTGCAGGGGACTTTTTTGACGCTCGCCAGGCGCAACCCTTCCTACCAACAGATCCGCTGGATAGACGCAACCGGGATGGAGCGAGTGCGCATCGAGCGCCGCGCAGGCCAGCTGGTCACCGTGGCCGCGCCGAATCTCCAAGACAAGAGCGACCGCTATTACTTCGCGACGAGCGCAGCGCTGCGTCCGGGCGAGCTCTACATCTCGCGCCTCGACCTGAACGTGGAGAACGGGGTGACCGAGCAGCCGGCCCGGCCGGTACTGCGCATCGCCGCTCCTGTCGCGGATCGCCAGGGCCACCGCCATGGCGTCCTGATTATCAACATTGCGGTACGGTTCATGCTCGACGTGATCCGCAGCACGGGCGGGCCGAGCAACGAGACCCATTACATCCTGCTCAACCAGGCAGGCCAGTGGCTGAGCGAGCCGCGCCGACCCGAAAATTCCCTTGTCCCGGGCAGCCCCGGAAGCAGCTTCGCAAAGCTCGTCCCCGCGGCCTGGCAGCAGATCTCCAAGCGCCCCTCGGGCAGCGTCGAGCTGGCCGACGGGCTATGGGTCTGGGAGACCCTGTCGCCAGCCGAGGCCGTTAGCCGTCTAGGCGCGGCCCGGCCGACCGACACCGACGCACAATATCGACTCACCTCCGACGACACGGCGCTGAAGCTCGTCGCCAACACGCCGATCGCCGCCCTAATCGAGCTGCGCCGCGACACCCGGATGCCGGTCGCCCTGGGCGTCGCCCTGATTCTCGTCGCCTACGCGCTGTCGCTGGTGTTCTACCTGCGCGGCCAGATGGCGGAAAAGCAGGCCGCCTTGAACGTGGCCCATGCCATGGCCTACGCCTCGAGCATGCAGCGCCTCAAGGAGCTGGACGAGCGATTCCGGCTGCTGGTGCAGGCGAGCAGCGTCGGGCTCGTCGTGGTCAACAGCGACGGTGACATCCTGATGGCGAATCCTGCCGCCGAGACCCTGTTTGGATATGACCCCGGAGAGCTCGAGGGACACTCGGTGGACGAGCTGCTCCCCCGCGGTCTGCGCCGCAGCCACAGCCGCTTCCGGGCAGGATATTTCGCCAACCCGGCCGTTCGGAGGATGGGAGAAGGACGCGAGCTCCGGGCCGTCACCCGGGACCAGCGCAGCATACCCGTGGAGATAGGCCTGAGCCCCTTTCAGGAGCACGGCAGGCATCTGGTGCTGGCAAGCGTCATCGACCTGTCCGAACGCCACCTGGCCGCCGAGGCGATCGCCGAGCGCCAGGCGTTGGAGCAGCGATTCGCGCAGATCGTCGAGGCATTGCCCGGCGTGGTCTGCAGCTGGCGGCGTGGCGCGGATGGGAAATACAGCATGCCTTACGCGAGCCCGGGCCTGCGAGACCTGTACGGCGTCGACCCGGAGGCGGTCAAGAAAGACGCGGACGCCATCCTGGCCCGGATTCACCCCGACGACCTTCCGCGGGTGGTGGACTCCATCGAGGCATCGGCGCGCTCGCTCTCGCTCTGGAATGCCCGCTTCCGAATCATCCACCCGAGTGCGGGCGAGCGCTGGATCGAAGGCTGGTCGTCGCCGCGAGCCCAGGCCGACGGCAGCCTGCTCTGGCACGGCTATCTCTTGGATGTATCCAACCAGAAGGCCGTTTGAACCTCGAAACGGCATTTAACCGCTCCGAAAGACATCAGCGCCATCGCTCGGTTCAGCCAGGCGATCAGCATCACGATGCTGAGCGCCACCGTGCCCCCGACGTCTATGACGACCCCAACGATGATCGCGAGCAGGGGTGAGCCGTTCGGCAGCGCCGATTCGCGCAGCTCAGAAGCCGGTGCCTGGAAAGGGTTGGTGTCGCGGACATTCACCTTGATCCGCGAGAGACGTCAAGAAAGAGAGGGGCGCCTCAAGCGCCCGTCTTGCGCACTCCGTCCACGAAACGGTCACGGGCAGCCTTGGCTCGCTGGAAGATCTCGAGCAGATAGGCGCCATCGCCCTGGCGGATGGCAGCCGCCAGATCGGCCAGCTCCTCGCCGAAGCGTTCTAGCATATCCCCCAGAGCATGCTGATTGGCGATGCAGATGTCTCGCCACATGACCGGGTTGCTGGAGGCGATGCGGGTGAAATCGCGAAATCCTCCGGCCGCATAGCGAAAGATCTCCTCGTTCTCCTTCATCCGGGCGAGGGCATCGACCAGCCCGAAGGCCAGCATGTGTGGAAGATGACTGGTCGCGGCCAGTACCTCGTCGTGATGCTCCACGCTCATGCGGGTGACCTCGGCCCCGCAGTGCCGCCAGGCCCACTCGACCCGGTCCGCCGCCTCCTCGGCCGTGCCCTTCAGCGGAGTCAGGATCACCCGGCGATTACGAAACAGCTCGGGAAAGGAGGCCTCGACACCGCTGCGCTCGGTCCCCGCAATGGGGTGGCCGGGTACGAAGGAGGGTGGCATGCCGCCGAAGGCTGCCTCGGCATCGTGCACCACGCTCGCCTTGGCACTGCCGACATCGGTGACCACCGTTTTGGGGGACAGATGACCCTTCATGGCCGCGAAGGTCGTCGCCATAGCGCCCAGGGGCACCGCCACCAGAACGAAATCCGCCCCGGTTACGGCGGCGGACACCTCGTGGGTGTAATGGTCGATCACGCCCAGCTCGACCGCCCGTTCCAGGTTCTCGCGACCGCGCCCGCAGCCCACTACCTCGCGCACCAGCCCCTCCTCGCGAAGGGCTCGGGCCATGGAGCCGCCGATCAGCCCCACCCCGATGATGGCCAACTTCTCGATCACGACCTCAGTACCTTGCGCAGCGCGGCGAGGAAGCGGGCGTTCTCTTCGGGCAGGCCGATGGTCACCCGCAAGTGATTGGGCATGCCGTAGCCGGCAATGGGCCGCGTGATCACCCCCTCGTGCAGCAGGGCCTGATCGATCTCGGCCGCCGGGCTGCCTAGATCCAGGGCGACGAAGTTGCCCACCGAGGGGATGTAATCCAACTCCAGCTCCTCGAAGGCGCTGGTCAGCTGCGCCATTCCCTGGCGATTCAGGGCCACCGAGCGGCGGATGTGCCCCTGGTCATCGAGTGCCGCCAGAGCCGCCGCTTGGGCAGGCGCATTGACATTGAAGGGCTGGCGCACCCGGTTGAGCAGCTCGGCCACGTCGGGGTCGGAGAGACCGTAGCCGATACGCAGACCGGCCAGCCCGTAGGCCTTGGAGAAGGTGCGGGTCACGATCAGGTTGGGCAGCTCGACCAGCCAGCGGCTGGCATCCGGGTACTCGGGCTCGTCCACATACTCGATATACGCCTCGTCCACCACAGCCATGACGTGATCCGGCAATGCCTGGAGGAATTCGAGCAGCTCGTCCAGCGGCACCCAGGTGCCCGTCGGGTTGTTCGGATTGGCGATGAAGACCAACCGGGTCCGCTCGCCGACCAGATCCGCCATGGCGTCGAGGTCATGCCCAAAACAGGGGCCCAGGCTGCCGTCGTGGGCCGGAGCAACCTGCAGCGTCGCCCCCACCGCCTGGGTGGATATGGCGTAGACGGCAAAGGCGTGCTCTGAGACTATCGCCTCGGTGCCCGGACCCAGAAAGGTGCGGGCGACGGTGTCCAGAACGTCGTTGGAGCCGTTGCCCAGAGTGACCCTGTCCGAGGCCAGACCATGGTGCTCGGCCAGCGCCGCCCTCAGGGCGACGCCGCTCCCGTCCGGATAGCGGGCCAGATCGGCCGCGGCCGCGATGGCCGCCTCGCGGGCCCTGGGGCTGGGTCCGAGTGGGTTCTCGTTGGACGCGAGCTTCAGGGCCCCCTGAATGCCCAGCTCGCGCTCCAGCTCCGAGACCGGCTTTCCGGGCACATAGGGCTTGAGGCCGAAGATGCCCGGCGCCGCCAGCTCCAGATAGGGGTTGATGATTGCTTCCGTCATGAGGTCCAACCGCAGGTCACACGAAGCCGTGCTCGGCAAGAAATTCCCCGGTTACGTTGGACTCGGACCCGGGGTCGGCGGCCCGATCACCGAGGATCAGACGCTCCAGATAGCGGGCGATGAGGTCCACCTCCAGATTGATTCGGGTGCCCGGTCCGTAGCCGCCGATCACCGTCTCCGCCAGGGTATGGGGGACGATGTTGAGGTCGAAACGACTGCCCTGCACGGTGTTCACAGTGAGGCTGGTGCCGTCGATGCAGATGGACCCCTTGGGCGCAATGTAGCGGGCCAGGACATCCGGGGCCTGGATGCGGAAGCGCACCGAGCGGGCGTCGCCCCAGCGCTCGACCACCTCGCCGATACCGTCCACATGACCGCTCACCAGATGGCCGCCCAGGGGTGTCGAGAGAGTCAATGCCTTCTCCAGATTCACCGGGCTGCCCGGCCCCAGGCCACCCAGGGTCGTCAGCGACAGGGTCTCGCGGGAGACGTCCGCGCTAAAGCCGTCACCCGGCAGATCGACCGCCGTGAGGCAGACCCCGTTCACCGCAATACTGTCACCCGGGACCACCCCGGAGAGCCCCAGCTTGCCCGTGCGGATGCGAAGCCGCACGTCCCCGCCGCGCGATTCGGTCCCGGCGATGCTGCCCACCGCCTGCACTATGCCCGTAAACATCTTCTCGCCCCCGGGGTCATGTTGCACCTGTCTTGTCGGTCCAAGTGGCAGGTGCACGAAGCGGTCAACTGCCGTTTCTAGGTTCAGCCTTGGCAGGCACCGACGTAATGCGAAGATCCCGGCCCACGCGACGCAGATCCCGGATGTCCAGCGCCACCCGGTCGGCCATGTGCCTGAGTCCGGGCAGGTTGAACAGGCCGCGGGCGCCGTCTCCCATCAGGTGCGGGGCCACGTAGATGATCAGCTCGTCCACCAGCCCCGCCTGCACGAAGCTGCCCGCCAGGGTGGGTCCGGCTTCGATCAGCACCTCGTTGATCTCCTGCTCGGCGAGAAACTCCAGGGCCGCGCGTAGGCCGACACGGCCCTGGTCCTCGGGCAGGATCTGCACCCGGGCACCGGCCGCCTCCAGGTCGGCGGCCTGCTCGCGCTGCTCGACCACGCAGAGGATCAGCGTGGTGCCGGGCAGCTCCAGCAGACGCGCCGTCGGCGGTGTTCGCAGGCTGGAATCCAGGATCACCCGAACCGGTTGTCGCACCCAGGCGTCGGCGCCCGTATCGCCGAGGGCCTCGGCACCGAGCCGGACGTTGAGCGACGGGTCGTCCGCCAGCACCGTCTCCACCCCGGTCAGGATCGCCGAGCTGCGGGCACGCAGCCGTTGCACGTCGCGGCGCGCATCCTCGCCCGTGATCCACTGACTCTCGCCGCTGGCCATGGCAGTGCGTCCGTCCAGGCTCATGGCAAGCTTGCAGCGCACCCAGGGCAGGGCGTCAGTCATGCGTTTGACGAAGCCGGGGTTAAGGTCGCGGGCCTGGTCTTCCAGGACCCCGATGTCGACCTGGACTCCGGCCTCGCGCAGCCGCTGCAGCCCCCTTCCGGCGACGAGCGGGTTGGGGTCTTGCATCGCCGCCACCATCCGCGCGACCCCGGACTCGGCCAGGGCGTCGGCGCAGGGCGGCGTACGCCCGTGGTGGGAGCAGGGCTCCAGGGTCACATAGGCGGTAGCGCCCGCCGCACGCGCGCCGGCCACCGCCAGGGCATTGCGCTCGGCGTGGGGCTCGCCCGCTCGCCGATGATAACCCTCGCCCACCGGCTCGCCGTCTCGCACCAGCACGCAGCCCACCCGAGGATTGGGGTCGGCGGTGTAAAAACCTCGACGTGCCAGGCCCAGGGCCCGGGCCATCCAGGCGTAATCGGCGCCCGTCGCCGTCACTTCTTCTCCTCCGCCGGATCGTTCAGCAGGTCCATCTGTTTGCGCCTGACCTCGGGGCTGGGCTGACGCTCTAGCCGCTCGATCTCCTCCCGAAAGGCGTTCACATCCTGGAAGCTGCGGTAGACCGAGGCAAAGCGCACATAGGCGACCTGATCCAGTCCTCGCAGCTCGTCCATCACCAGGTCGCCGATTTCACGGCTGGAGATCTCCCTATCTCCCCGGGCGAGCAGCCTGCGGCGGATACTTCCCAGGGCCGCGTCCACCTGCTCGGTGCCAACCGGGCGCTTCTCCAGCGCGCGGGACATGCCCGAGGCCAGCTTGCGGGCATCGAAGGGCTCCCGCGTGCCATCGCTCTTGACCACCCGCGGCAGGTTGAGCTCCGCCCCCTCGTAGGTGGTGAAGCGCTCCTTGCACACCAGACACTCGCGCCGCCGGCGCACCTGCTCGCCCTCCCCCGACAGGCGGGAGTCGATGACCTTGGTATCCAAAGCTCCGCAGAAAGGGCAACGCATGATCGTGCAAACAGGCTCGGCGCGCCGACTGCCTCGGGCCTAGCGATCGTAAGCCGGAAAGCGGGCGCAGATCTCCAGCACCTTGGCCCGGATGGAGGCCACGCTGTCCGCACTACCCCGGGCGTCGATGACATCGCACATCCAACCCGCGAGTTCCCGTGCCTCGGTCTCGCCAAAGCCGCGCGTGGTAATGGCGGGGGTGCCCACCCGGATGCCGCTGGTAACGAAAGGCGACTGGGGGTCGTTCGGCACGGCGTTCTTGTTCACCGTGATGTTGGCCGTGCCCAGCCAGACGTCGACCTCCTTACCCGTGAGGCCGGTCTCGATGAAGCTGACAAGGAACAGGTGATCGTCGGTTCCGCCGGAGACCACCTCGTAACCGCGCTGGACGAAGACCTCGGCCATGGCCCGGGCATTGGTCACCACCTGGGCCTGGTAGTCCTTGAACTCCGGCTCCATGGCCTCCTTGAAGGCTACCGCCTTGGCCGCGATCACATGCATCAGGGGCCCACCCTGGGTCCCTGGAAAGACCAGCGAGTTGAGCTTCTTCTCGATGTCCGGATTGGCCCGGGCCAGGATCAGGCCACCGCGAGGTCCTCTCAGGGTCTTGTGGGTGGTGGTGGTGGTCACGTCAGCGATGCGGATGGGGCTCGGGTAGACACCCGCGGCCACCAATCCGGCCACGTGGGCCATGTCCACCGTCAGATAGGCACCCACCTCATCGGCGATGGCCCGAAAGCGCTGCCAGTCGACCACCCGGGAGTAGGCGGAGAAGCCCGCCACGATCATACGCGGCTTGTGCTCGCGGGCCAGGGCCTCGACCTCGTCGTAGTCGATCTCGCCCGTGGCGGGATCCAGTCCGTATTGGAGGGCGTTGTAGAGCTTGCCCGAGAAGTTGACCTTGGAGCCGTGGGTCAGGTGGCCGCCGTGGGCCAGGCTCATCCCGAGCACCGTGTCGCCGGGCTTGCACAGGGCCATATACACCGCCGCATTGGCCTGGGAGCCCGAGTGGGGCTGCACATTGGCGTAGTCCGCTCCGAACAGGGCGCAGGCCCGCTCGATGGCCAACCGCTCCGCAATGTCCACATACTCGCAGCCGCCATAGTAGCGCTTGGCCGGATAGCCCTCGGCATACTTGTTGGTCAGCACCGAGCCCTGGGCCTGCATCACCCGGGGGCTGGCATAGTTTTCGGAGGCGATCAGCTCGATGTGCTCCTCCTGGCGCCGCTCCTCGGCTTGTATGGCCTCCCAGAGCTCATCGTCATATCCGCTGATCCCCATGTCTTTGCTGAACATCGCCACGGTCCCCCGGCTGATGAGACGCTCGTTTCGGAAACGGGGGATGGTAGCAGGAACCGCCTATCCCGTCTTCACCGGGTTGGCATTGGGCCACGGCTGTTTCGCCAATCAGCCGCGGATCGCGGCAGTGGGGGCCCTGCCCGCCTCGGCCCTGGCCAGCGCGAGCATCGCGAACACCAGGGGATCGCGACGCAGAGCCTGCGCCCGGATCAGGGTGCGGATGGCAGCGCCCATCTCTCCCCTGGCCAGGTACCCGGCCGCTCGGGCCGCCAGCCTGCGATGGGCCTGCTCGACCGCCCGCAGCCGGGCCAGCTCCAGGCCGCAGCGCCGGCAGCTGTCCCCGTCATCGAGACGGGCCCGGCAATTGGGGCAGCGCTCCATGGGATCAGGATTCGAGATAATAGATCAGATCCGAAAGCTCGTCGGAGGCCTTCTGCAGGGCCGCCTCATCGCTCCCATCGAGTGCATCGCGCAGGGCCTCCGCGAGGTCCGCCAGATCTTCCCGGTCATCGGCGCTGGCAGTCCCCATCAGCCGCTCGGCCTTCTCGATCAGGGCCCGCGCCTGCACCGCGTCGCGATCGTGGCTGTCCGGGACCGTCGCCTCTCCGTCGATCAGGGCCCCGAGGCGCTCGCGCGCCGCCGCCATCTCTTCGTGCTCGAATTGGGCCGTGGCGTTGTCGATGGTGATCTGCTTCTCCAAACCGGTCTTCTTCTCCTTCGACGAGACCTTGAGAATGCCGTTCACGTCGAGCGAGAAGGTGGTGATGATCACATTGCCGGCCGGTGCGTCGCTCAGCCCCTCTATCCGGAAGGAGCCGATCTCCGTGTTGTTCAGGGCGTCAGGATCCTCGCCCTGGTAGACGCGCACGTCGATGACCCGCTGGCCGTCCTCGACGGTGGAAAAAGCATCGCTCTTGGTCACCGGGATGGGCGTGTTCTTACGGATCAGCGGCACGAACTTATAGGGATAGAATTCGCCGTTGAGCAGCCCGATGGCGCTGGTGCCAAAGGTGTAGGGGGTGACGTCCACCAACACCCCGGAGACCTTCTCCCCGGCGATGACCGCCGCCTGGATGGCCGCGCCGCCGGCCACGCAGAGGTCCGGATCCACCTCGGTGCGCGGCTGCATGCCCAGCAGCTCTTCCAGCCGGCGCTGGATCAAGGGGGTACGGGTCGCACCTCCGACCAACAGCACCTCGCTCAGGTCGGCGATGGCGAGCCCGGCCCCTTCCAGGGCCGTATGCACCGCCTCCAGGGTCTCGTCGACGAAGGGGGCGATCATCGCCTCGTAGTCGTCTCGCGCCAGCTCCAGGGACAGGTGCAATGGCTGGCTGCCCCGACCCAGCAGATACTCCTCCGCCACCCGGGCGAAGGGGGCATCGGTGAGCGCAATCTTGGCGCTCTCGGCGGCGCGATCCAGGCGCGCCATGGCGGCACGGTCCTGGCTCGGGTCGGCCCCCTGCTCGCGCAGATGTGCCATCACGCGATCGAGCACCTTCGCATCAAAATCGTCGCCGCCCAGATGGTTGTTGCCGTGGCTCGCCAGCACTTCGGTGACGTCGCGACTCAGGCGGACCACCGAGACGTCGAAGGTACCCCCACCGAGGTCATAGACCAGAATGTTCTTGGGCTCCTGGTGCTCGACCTCGTACGCCAGGGCGGCGGCAGTCGGCTCGTTGATGATCCGCACCACCTCCAGCCCGGCCAGCTCGCCAGCGTCCCGGGTGGCCTGGCGCTGGGCATCGGAGAAGAAGGCAGGCACGGTGATCACCGCCTTGTGGACCAGGCTACCCAGATTCTTCTCCGCGGCCGCCTTGAGCCGGCTCAGGATCATGGCCGAGATCTCCTGGGGGCTATATGCCTGATCACCCATGGGGACCTTGGCCGGCTCGCCCATGCGCCGCTTGATGGAGCGCACCGTGCGCTCCGGATGCAGCGTGTACTGATTGCGGGCCTCGCCGCCGACAAGAAGGCTGCCCCCGTCGGACAGACCGACCACCGACGGCATGATCTCGCTGCCGTCCACCGGAATGACCCGGACCCGCCCCTGCTCCACCACCGCGACCTCGGAATTGGTGGTTCCCAGGTCGATACCGACAATGACCTCACTCATTTGGATGGGTCCTCCATCTTGTTGACCACCACTTCCGCCACCCGCAGCAGCTCATCGCCGCGCCTGTAGCCGCGGCGCACCTCCGCCACCACCTCGTTGGGCCTGTGTGCCGCGCTCGCCACGACCTCCACCGCACTCATCAGCCGGGGGTCGAAGCGCCGGTCTAGCGCGGGAATGGGCCGGACATCCCGGCGCAGCAGCGTCTCGTCGAGGCGGCGTAGATTCATCTCCAGGCCATCGGCCATGGCTGCGACGAATCGGTCCGCCCCGCTCCGGCGCGCCAGCCAGCCCGGCCGGTATCCCCGGGCATGGGCATGACCGTCGGCGAGCCGGTCGCGCACGTCGAGGAGTTCCAGAAACAGGCCGCGCTCGGCCTCCCGGGCCTGGGCCCGTGCTGCCTCCCGACAAGCTGCCAGCTCGCCAACCTGGCGCTCATTCGTCAGCTTGAGGGTGTCGAACAGAGCCCCGAACTGCTCCAGGGCGGACTTGACCTGGCGGGATTCGATCTTGACCTCGCTCTTGAGGGCCGCCAGCTCCGCCAGGAGGGTGAACAGATCCGGTGCCGCCGGCTCTTCGTCGATGCCCTCGGGAGTCTCCAGCAGGGCCCGCAAGCGGGCAACCAGCTGCTCGGTGACAACCTCCGTGCTCATCCCCCGCCCCGCAAGAGCGCCTCGATCACCGCGCGCTCTGGCCGACGCGGCTCGCCCGCGGGCGCTGCCCGCTCGAGCAGGTCCGCGACCGAGGGAGGGATACGATCGAACAATGCATAGGCCAGGCGATCACGCCGGGTCCGGATCAACTCGAAGGCACCGCGCAGGGCCTCGAACCTGCTGGGGTCACGCTCGGGGGAGCAATGGCGTATGGCCTCGCGATAGGCCGCTTCGACGGCCGCATCATCGGCTCCCTCCTCTACACCCAGGATCAAATAGGGATCGCTCATCAGAACAGGTCCAGGTCGAATCGGTCCGGATCGAGCGGTGTCGCCCGCTTGCCCTTGCCTTTTCCCGTGCGCGGCGAAGACCGCCCCGACTTGGGGGAAGATGGCATCATCGGCCCCGGAAAAGGAAAACCGGCGAAGTCGGCGGGGCTCCTGGCTATCGACTCCAGCAGGCCGCGAAACGCGGCGGCACCCAGATCGCGCTGGACTTCGCGCAAGGCGTTCGCCAAGGGACCGGGACCCTTGATCATCTCCAGCACGCCCTCGACGCCCAGTATGCCGACCATCTGGGCAAACAAGGCCCCGATGTCGCCCCCGGGCGGCCCATCCAAGAATGTCGCCCCGGGTGGCTCATTGGCGTCCCACACCCGATCCAGCGCCTCCTCGAGTCGGATTGCCAGACGCATGTCTCCGGCCTCTCGGGCTCGCTGCTCGGCTTGCTCGAGCCGCTCGATCTCGCGCTCTTGGATACCCAGGTAGCCATAGTCCCCATGCCTGGCCTCGAACGCGTGAAGCTCGAACACAGGCTCCCCGGGAAATCGCCTCAAGGCCGCCCGAGCGAAGCCGAGTCGTGCCTTGTGCATACCTGCGCGGGCAAGGGTCTCGCAGGCGGTTTCCAGCTGCCCACGCTCCAGCTCCAGCCGGGCGGCGGATTTCAGGGAGGAGGAAAAGCTGTCCAGCAACGGCCCAGGCAGCTCCACGCGGCCGTCCTGAAAGGCGCGCAGCCGGGCCAAGAAATCCAGCAGGTCATCGGTCTCCACCTTTGGGGACTTGGACCAGCCGAGCCCCGCAAACAGCGCTGGCGTCGCAAAGCCGCTCTGTGCGGCCTCCGCGCCAAGCGTGAGCCGTGCCGCCAGGCCATTGCCGAGTCGCTCGGCCAGCGACCGCAGCCGCCCAAGGCCTGCGGGCTCGTCTTCGGCCATGGTCACGAAACCCCGCAGCAGCTCCAACTTGTCGCCCATGCGCTCGCCGCGAGCCCACTCCACGGCCTCGTCCAGGGCCTTGGTGGCCAGGTCGCCTCGCCCGCCGCGCAAGCTCTTGCGCGCATGGGCAAGATGGGCGTCGACCAGGCGCTCGCGCACGCCTGTGTTGATCGGGTCCACCGCCAAGATCTCGCGGCCTAAGCCTGCCGCCTTCTTGAAAGCCCCGCCGGCGAGCGCCGTCTCCATCGCCGCGATCAGCAGCGGCTTGTCCGCCGACCAACGCGCCTGGGCCTGCTTGAGCAGGCGACGGCTCTCCTTGAGCGCGCCTGTGCCCCGGTAATGGTCTATCAGCCTCAGATAGGTGCCTCGATCATCGGGGTCGTAGACCAGGCTCAACTCGAGCTGCGAGGCCGCCGCCTGCGCCAGCTGGCCCGATCCTTCGCCATGAGCCCGTTGCGGGTCGAGCGTCCCCATTAGCCGATCGCCCCGACGCAGCACCTGTGCGAGGGCGAGCGATGCGTCGCTTCCGGGCCGCGGCTTGACCTCTTTGACGATCGTGCCGGCATAACGCTCCCAGCCCTCCATGATGTCCCAAGGATCCTCATCCTCCTCTCGCTGCCAGGCTTGCAGCAGCAAAGACTCCGATGGCGTCGGTCTCAGGGCCATCAGCCGAGCCCTGCCGCTCAGGTTAGCCTGAAACATCAGCTTCAGCAGGGCGCGGCGAGACCAATCCTCCCCCAGCACCTGGCGGTGGCGCTGCACTATGCCTGTCAGGGCCTTGGGCGAGGGCTCGTCGCCCAGGGTGCTCAGCTCTCGCCACAGGCTGCTGCGCTCGGGCGGCCAGCCGCGCAGGGCAAACACCAGCTCGCGGGCCGCCGCCTCCACGCCCCGGAGACAGCCGGTCAGCTCGTGCTCCGGCGCCAAGGCCAGTCGGGCGGCAGAAGCCAGACCGGCAAAAGGGGAATCCGGGTCGATACGCGCGAGCTGCTCCGCCGCCGCCTCCGGGGCCTCGGCAACACGGACCAGCGCCTTGAGGATCTGGGCAAAATCCCGGTAGGGCGAGCGAAACGGAATCGACGCCAGCGCCTCGGTGACCCCCTGGTCGTCGCCACCGCAATAGGCCATCAACGCTCGGCTCGCCGCCTGGCCGTCCACCCGCACCGGGTCGGCAGCGGCGAGCCGGTCCCGGAACTCTTGGCTACCGCCCAGGTAGCGAGCGGCGAGATGTGCTCGCATCGCGCCGAGCAGACCCGCGTCGCGGCCCAGGCTCGGATGCCGATACAGCTGCAAGACCTCTTCGAGGCGCCCCAAACGAATCAACAGCGTGAAATGATCGAGGCGCACGGGAGCATCGCCCACCAGGGCGCGATTCTCCCACATTGCCAGCGCCTCCTTGGGCATCCCCTTGGACGCGAGCTGCCGGGCGCGGCCCTCGTACGCCTCCGCGAGACGTTCGCTCAGCGCAGGGTCCTGGGTCACCAGCGTCTTGTAGGCAGAGATCGCCTCCCGAAAACGCCCGGCCTCCAGATCGGCCAAGGCGGATTCAGGGGCGGGCGCCGCAACGCGCGGACTCGGGGCCGCTGCGTGCTTCTTGCGTTTCTTGCGCATATCGTGGTGTTGGCGAAGACCTGGGAATGGACACGCGGGGTCCACGTCGAGCGGGGGAGTATAGCGGATTAACCTAGAAATGGCAGTTCGACGGCCGCCAGGGTGCGTGCCCTGGTGGTCGTAGCGCACCTCACCCAGAGGGTGAATCTCCTAGGCTTCCAAGTCTATCGGCAAAGCCATGACTATCCGGGTGCACGAAGCGGTCGGCTGCCGTTTCTAGGCTCAAGCCTTCGGCATCCTGCCGTTGCGGGGGCCTGTCTATGCCTGAGCCGGCGCGGCAACCCAGCGGCGCAAGGCCACCTCATCGAGAAAATATTCGCAGATCTCGCCCTCTAACGTGGCCAACACGGGGACACGGGTGTGGTAGAGCGCCTGCAGCTCGGGGTCCCGGTCGATGTCGACCACCTCCAGACCGAGACCCAGCTCCGAGTCCAGGGCCCGGAGCCGATCCTGCATGTCCTCACACAAATGGCAGCCTTGGCGAACGTAGAGCTTCAGCCTCCGTCCAGCTCCGCCACTCACTCGGGCACCCGAAGGGCCAGGAAGATAGGCCCGGTCGAGCGCTGCACCAACACGGCGACGCTCCTGCCCGCAGGGAGATCATTCACCAGAGCTCGGAACTGCTCGGACGTCTTCACAGGGGTGCTGTTGACCATCATGACCACGTCTTTCTCCCGAATCCCCGCACTCCGGGCAGGTCCGTCATCGACTCGCGAGACCAGAACGCCGCCCGAACCGCTGAGCCCGAGGGCCTCGCGCTGCTCCGCGGTGGGGTCGACCACCTCCAGACCCAGCCGGTCACTGTGGGAGGCGACCGAGGCTTCGGGAGCGACGCCAGCCTTCATCGCCAGCTCGGCCTCATCGGGCAGCTCGCCAATCTGGACCTGGATCTCCTTGCGCTCCCCGGCCCGCAGTACCCCCAGCTTCGCGGTCCCGCCCACCGGGCTGGCGCCCACCAGGGGCGGAAGATCCCCGGACCCACTCAGCTCTTCGCCGTTGAAGCTCAGGATGACATCGCCGGGCTGCAGCTTGGCCTGCTGCGCAGGGCTATTCGCGAGCACCTGGGAGACCAGTGCGCCGCGCGGGCGCTCCATGCCGAACGAATCGGCCAGCTCCCCGGTCACGTCCTGGATAAGAACGCCCAGCCAGCCGCGCACCACATGACCGTGGGTGCGCAGCTGCTCGACCCCGTTCATGGCCGCATCGATGGGGATGGCGAAGGACAGGCCCATGAAGCCCCCGGTGCCGCTGAAGATCTGGGAGTTCACCCCGATCACCTCGCCGTCCAAATTGAACAATGGACCGCCGGAGTTTCCCGGATTGATGGCCACATCGGTCTGGATGAATGAGACATAGCGATCGTTCTCCAGGCTACGGCCAAGGGCGCTGACGATCCCCGCGGTGGCGGAATGATCCAGCCCGAAGGGCGAGCCGATGGCCAGCACCCACTCGCCCACCTCCACAGGCTTGTCCTTGGGCGCGATGCGCACCGTCGGCAGGGCCTGCGCGTCCACCTTCAACAGGGCGATGTCGTACTGGCGGTCGGTTCCGATCACCTTCGGCTGCAGCTCGCGCCCGTCGGAGAGGCGCACCGTGATATCGTCCGCATTCTTCACTACATGCTGGGCCGTGACGATATAGCCGTCCTCGGAAATGATGAAGCCTGAGCCCCTGGACTCGCTTTCCGGCCCACGCATCCCGTGGCCGTACTCCCCGAGGAACCGTTCCAGCAGGTCATGGAAGGGGCTGTCCTCCGGCACGTCGGGCATATTGAAGTTGTGGAGACGGCGCGTCAGCGCAGTGTGCTGCATGGTGGTGATATTGACCACGGCCGGACTCGCCTCCTGCACCAGCCCGGTAAAGTCCGGCAGCCCTTTGCTCAGTTGGGCCTGGGCCGCGGGGCTCAGGAAGAGGACCATCACAAGCGCGGCCGGACCCGCTAGCTTGCGCAAAAAGATCGCCATCTCGCCCATGCTCAAACTCCTCGATGTAGCTTCGCCCGAGTAACTTGCCCTGCGGACACACCCGATAGACTGATGCATCGATCGGGATTGCCGGCCACGACGCGGTAGCCCGGCGTCCCCGAAGGACTCTTGCAATCGTTGGTGGTACTGCTGCGCGCAGCAGTACTACTGGGACCCGGATCGACCGATTTCGTTCAGCTTCACGGCCACCGGAACGCGATCCAGGGTGCGCATGACCACCGCCTGATAACGCCCGTCATGCCCGGCTCGGGCTCCGAATCTCCTCGCCCAGGCCAGACCACCGAGCAGGCCCGCCACGGCCGAGAGGATGGCCCCGGGCTCCGCCATGGCAGGAAGCCACAGGCCGGCCAGCCGACCGCCCAGAATCGCTCCGAGCAGCAGGCCCAGCAAGGGCACTAGATACAGGGCAGACGCCGCCTTGAGCAGACCGCTCTCGTCCAGTCCCAGCACCACCTGTTGACCGATCCCGGCACCCGCCCGGTTGTAGGCACGGACCTGCGTGGATCGATTGCCTAAGAAACGCCCTATCAGGGCCGTGCCACAGCCCGAGCTCGCCTGACAGCCCCCACAGGCGCTGGTCCTTCGGGTCTCGAGCAGGGCGATATCGCCCTCGAGCGCGACCACCCGGGCGATCTCCTCGATCACTGCCCTGCCCCACCGGCAACACGGCCAAGTGCTTGGGCCACGGTTTGCACCGTCAGCGCAGGCACCTCGCCCACCACCGTCACCTGGTGGCTACCGTACCTCTGGCCGTAGGCGTTGAGCGCACCCATGCTCGCCGGTCCGGCCAGCTCGTGCTCGGGCTCCGCCTGCTCGACATAGACAGACACGCTGGCCAACCCGTCACTCAACACGAAATGCTCCTGGGGCTTGTCACCGGTCGCTACCCGCACCTCGTGGGCGCTGAGCTCGAACCCCTGGGGAAGCCCCGCGAAGGCCCATCTCGAGGGCCGTGTCTGCCTGGCCGGCTCCTCCGCCGAGCCGGCCCCCGCGGTCGCGGATTCGGCCGACCCGGGCGGCGCCCCCAGCCCGCCAGACCCCCCCGGCTGCAGCTGCAGCTCTGTGTACATGATCTGGGCCACCGGCTCGCCCGAGCTGTCGAGCAGATCCGTCTTGAGCGGAAGGCCGGACTCCTCGTCGAGGCTCAGGCGATACCCATACCGGTACTGGTCCTTGGGAAGTATCGTCAGCACCCGGGCCCGGCGGTCCGCGACCCGATCCTCTTGGTCGAGGTGGAAGGCGTAGTAGCGGCCCAGCTCGTCGATCTCTTCCGGGAGCAGGGTCGGCACGCCAGGGTGAGCCATGGGGTGACCTTCATGAGTCACCATCCGGTCCCGGGACGAGATGCAAGTCACCCGGTCGTCTTCCCGAATCACCTCCCTGGGCTCGCCATTGAGCGAGGTCAGTCGCTCGTGCTCGGCGGAGCCGACCCGATGCTCGACCCGCATGGACTCCAGCTGACTACCGTGCAGATAGACGAAGGTTCCACTGTAGCTGAGGCTGCGCACCGCCCGGTCCATCTTCTCCAGCCAGAACAACACCTCGACGTCGCCGTCGGCCCGGGCCTGGGCCGACAGCAGCACCGCTACCACCAGGACCGCCCCGACGGAGGTTGCCGCCCCCTTCATCGACCTTCGTCGTAGCTCACGAAGCTGGCATAGGGAAGCACGCGGGGCACTGGACCGGGTGCCAGAGAGTCCCCGTGATCCACCAGGAAGCGGTTGAGCCGCGATTCGACCTCCGGATCGACGTGGCGCCAGCGTGTTCCAGGCATGAGGGTCTGGTGAGCCGTGGCCGCGCCGCCCCCTGCCTCGGCCAACTGCACCGCCCCGCTACCAATCAGCCCGGGCACGTTGAGCACGACCACCGCGACCGAGGCGGCCAGAGCGCCTCCGGCGACCGGGAGGACCCAGCGCCTTGCCGTGCGGGGTGTGAGATTGCCCGGAGCCATCACTGTAGGCTCGCTCGCGATGCGCCGACCGACCGCATCCGCGATGCCCTCCGCCCTGGGGCGGGATCCCTCACCGCGCATGACGTCACCGATCAAGTGGTAGCGGTCCCAGACCTGTCTCAGTGCGTCCCGGCCCTTCAGATGGTCAATGGCCCTGCCCCTCGACCAGTGATCAAGCTCTCCGTCGAGGAACGATGAGATCTGTTCTTTTCGGTCATCCCCGGTCATGGCATTTGGCCTTGGTCGTTGCTCTCGGTCATTCGTTGCTCAACAATGGCTTGAGCCTGGCGTCTATGGCCTCCCGGGCCCTGAAGATGCGGGACCGGACGGTGCCGATTGGACAAGTCATGGCGTTGGCGATCTCCTCATAGCTCAGGCCCTCCAGCTCGCGCAGAACGATGGCAGTTCGAAGGTCTTCGGGCAGATCCTCAATCGCCGCCTGGACCGTCATGGCGATCTCCCGCTCCAGCAGGTGGCTCTCCGGGGTGGCCTGCTCCTTGAGCCCTACACCCACGTCCAGCTGCTCGGCCAGCTCCGCATCCAGATCCGAGTCCGGCGGCCGACGACTCTGGGCCACCAGAAAGTTCTTCGCGGTATTGATGACGATACGGTACAGCCAGGTGTAGAAGGCGCTCTCCGCCCGAAAGCCGGGCAGAGCCCGGTAGGCCTTCACAAAAGCCTCCTGGGCGACGTCCAGGGCCTCGCTGGGGTCTCTGACGTAACGCGACACCAAGTTCGTCACCTTCTGCTGGTATTTGAGCACCAGCAGATCGAAAGCCCTCTTGTCACCGCGCTGCGCCCGCGCCACCAGCTCCTGGTCTACCCCCCGATCGCCCATGGGAACTCCTCATGAACGGGTGGCGTGACCGAAAAACGCATTCGCTCTTCCGCAATGGACAACCCCACCCGGGAATAGTTCGAGTGCGCGGGTGCCCATCCGCCGCCCCGGGGCCGCTTCGCGAGCGCAAGGATTTGAGATAGGATTCGATTATCCATCCAGATGAGGCTCAGGGGCCGGCATCCAAGTCGATGCCCGGATTATGACCACAAAGCATAAGGGCGGCAAATCCGCGGTCGGGCCGGGAAACCACCTGTTCCACGACGTGCTGATCATCGGCAGCGGTGCCGCCGGTCTGAGTCTCGCCCTGAGGCTACCCGGGCACCTGCGCGTCGCGGTGCTGGCCAAGCGCGAGCTGGCCGAGACCAATACTTTCTACGCCCAGGGGGGCATCTCGGCAGTGCTGGACGAGTCCGACTCTGTCGACGCCCATGTAGCGGACACACTGGATGCGGGATCGGGCCTATGCGACGCCACCGTGGTCAGACTGGTGGTGGCGGCAGGTCCGTCCAACATCCGCTGGCTGCTGGAGCAGGGGGTGCAGTTTACCCGCTCCGAGCAGGGCAGTCCGGGGATCTACCATCTTACCCGCGAAGGTGGCCACTCCCACCGACGGGTGATCCACGCCGCCGATGCCACCGGGCGGGCGGTGGAGACCACCCTCGAGGGCGAGGCTCGAGCCAGGCCCAACATTGAGCTGTTCGAGCGCCATATCGCAGTGGACCTGATCACCGCCTCCAAGCTAGGGGCCCACCAGAACCGCTGCCTGGGCGCCTATGTGCTGAGCATTGCCGACCATCGGGTGCGCACCTTCCAGGCCCGCTTCGTGGTGCTGGCCACGGGTGGGTCCAGCAAGGTCTACCTGTTCACCACCAACCCGGACGTAGCCACGGGCGACGGTATCGCCATGTCCTGGCGTGCGGGCTGCCGGGTCGCCAACATGGAGTTCATCCAGTTCCACCCCACCTGTCTCTATCATCCCCAGGCCAAGTCCTTCTTGATCACCGAGGCCCTGCGAGGAGAGGGTGCCCGGCTGCTGCGGCCCGACGGCAGCCGCTTCATGCCAGGTTTCGACGAGCGCGCGGAGCTGGCCCCGCGCGACATCGTGGCCAGGGCCATGGACCACGAAATGAAGCGTCTCGGCGCCGAATGCGTCTACCTGGACATCAGCCACAAGCCCGCCGAGTTCATCCGCGAGCATTTCCCCACCGTCTACAGCCGCTGCCTGGACTTCGGCATCGATATCACCCGCCAGCCCATCCCGGTGGTGCCCGCGGCCCACTACACCTGCGGCGGGGTGGTCGGCGACCACGACGCCCAGACCGACGTGCCCGGACTCTATGCCATCGGCGAAACCGCCTACACGGGTCTGCACGGGGCCAACCGCATGGCGAGCAACTCCTTGCTGGAATGTCTGGTCTACAGCGAGCGGGCGGCCGAGCACATCGCCCGATGCGATGCGGTGGTGCCCAGGCCCGCACCTCCCCCTCCCTGGGACGAGAGTCGGGTGACCGACTCCGACGAGGAGGTGGTGGTCTCCCACAACTGGGACGAGCTGCGCCGCTTCATGTGGGACTACGTGGGCATAGTGCGAAGCAACAAGCGCCTGGAGCGGGCCAAGCGGCGGGTAGACATGCTGCGCTACGAGATCCGCGAATACTACAGCAGCTTCCGGGTGACCAACGACCTGCTGGAGCTGCGAAACCTGGTGGAGGTGGCCGATCTGATCATCCGCTCGGCCCAACATCGGCGCGAGAGCCGCGGGCTGCACTACACCCTGGATTTCCCCAAACCCGACGACGCCTTCCAGCGCAAGCCGACCATTCTGATCCCGGACAGCTACTCGCCCCGCTCCGATTGATCGCCTTTTTTCGTCCCCGCCTGGGCCAGCATGAGCACCCGCAGTCGCCTGTGCGCATCCCGCGGCAGGGCATCCCGCGGAATCACCAGGCTGCGCCGACGCCCCCGACCCAGGGAAAAGCGCATCACGACCAGCGCGGGCAGCACGAGCGAGCGAGCCAGCCGGGCCGAGACCCCGGTCCCATCACCCAGCTGAAGCTCCCATTCCCCGGCCCCCAGGTGCTGGGCCGAGCGCACCGCCACCCGACCCAGGCGCAGCGCATGAGTGCGCAGGGCATCGGCCAAACCCACGAGGATCAGCAGCGCCAGCAAGGCCTTCAACTGGATCGACAGGGTCGGGGTAAAGATGACCACGGCAAGGGCCGCCCCGTGGGCTACGACCAGCCCGATCACCAGCCACCGTGAATTCCCCGGGTCAACCCTGAGCGACTCGGGCTCGGACAATATCGACAAGTCGACCCACCTCCCTGTCCTCAGGCCGGGCATGACCGATCAGCCAGTCCAGCAGGAGCTGATCCGGCTGGCCAAGCAGATCGACGAAGGCCTTCTTATCCGGCTCGTCCAGCCCGTCGTAGCCGGCATCCAGGAACGCCTCCAACAACAGGTCCAGCTCCAGCATGCCGCGCCGACACTGCCAACGCAGTCGATCAACACTCGGCATGCCCGTGCTGGGCCCCGCCGGCCCGTCGCGCCCCGCCATCAGTCGGCCCCGGCCTCGTCGAGCTGACGCAGATACCGAAACAGCTTGCGAGCGGCCGCCGGGGGCTTGTCGGCAGCCACCTCGCCCTGGGCCGTGCGGATCAACCGACGCAGGTGTTGTCTGTCCGCCCGGGGATGTTGCGCAATCAGCTCACTCAGCGCCCCGTTACCCTCCTCCAAGAGTCGAGCGCGCCATCGCTCCAAGCGATGAAAATGGGCCTTGTCCTGGACGCTCTGGCGATCCTCCTCGCCGATCAGCTCGCGTACGGAGGCCAAGCCCTCGGGGTCCTCGTCCAACAATCTCGCCAGCCTCCGGGTATGTCTGCGTTGGGCACCCCGCCCCTTGATCCGGGCGTATTCATCCACCGCTGCCCGCAGCGAGGGGCCCAGCTCCAGGCGGGCGATGCGCTGGTCACCCTGCTCCACCAGCCGCTCGGCAAGGCTCTGCAAGGCCAGCATCTCGCGCTTGACGGCAGACTTGCTGCGCGGAAAGTCTTCTTCGGGGTGCTGCTCGTCTTCGGGGATCATGGTCAACAGTAGATACCTTTCTGCGAGCCAGGGGCAAGGGGTCGCACGGACGCGACAGGCGGCACAATACCCAGGTACGCGACCCGCGGCCAGCTGTGACGCAGAGACTGGAGGAGCTCGAGCTCGATGCCCGCGCGGAAGGCTTCCATGTCAGTCTGATCGATGATACGACTTTCGACCTGCAGGACGCCGAATTCGCCGCCGACCACGACCTGGCCCTGTTCAAGCTGCCCGCCGAGGGTTGCCCCTACCTCAAGCTCAACCCGAACGACGACCTCACCCAGGGTACCCGGCTCTACACCATCGGCAGCCCCTCGGGCTTGGGCTACACGGTAACCTCGGGCATCTTTTCGGGCTACGGCAGCCAGGGAGACGCGCGCCTCATCCAGACCGACGCGCCGATCAACCCCGGCAACAGCGGCGGCCCCTCGTTCACCGAGGATGGCCAGGTCGTCGGGGTCAACACCCTGATATTGAAGGACACCGAGGGCATCGGGCGCGACGACCTCGGCGAAGAAAGTCAGTATGTGCGGCCAGTTCCGCTCAAAGAAGTCCTCCGAGCCGGTCCCTAGGAACGCTAGGGCCTGCTCCAAGGCCCCTGGCCAGTTCGATCGACGTGCCAGAATGCAGGCCAGTGTATGAGAAGAATTCGGGTCATCCGGCTTCAGCTCCACGGCACGGCGAGCAAACTCCTCGGCCTCGCCAAGATCCGGGCCCTGCTCGTAGAGCAGCCAGGCGAGCGAGTTGCGAAGCAAAGCGCTTTTTGGAAGCTCCTGAATGCTATCGCACAGCAGCCCGATAGCCTCATCAAAATTCCCTTGCTCCTGAAGAATATGCGCGAGGTTTGCGCTGGCCGCTTCGTGGCCGGGCTTGACCTCCAGCTGCTTGTGGTAAGCCGCCATCGCCTCCTCGATGCGGCCTGAATCGGCAAGGGCGAGGCCGAGATTGCACCAGGCCTATTCGTGCTCGGGATCTATCGCCAGTTGTTCTTGGAACGCGTGTATAGCCTCGTCGAGACGACCCGAACGAGCCAGGGCGGCACCGAGGTTGTTTCAGGCCCATTGGTGGTCGGGCTTCCACTCGACCTGCCGACGGAAAATCTGGACAGCTTCCTTGAAACGCTGGCCCTCCAGAAGCAGGCTTGCTCCCAGCATTTCCAGATAGGCATCCAGGCCGTGGCCAGACATGAGACTTCGTATCCGGTCAGCAAGCTCCCGCGCAGGCGCTCCATCGGCGGCGAAAAAAGCACTCGCGCCGAGCAAGCCAGGGCAGTGGAGGCTATGAGTAGCCGCCTGCGCCCCTTCCCTATCTCCCGCCCAGGACATGAAACCCTCGCTGATGGCGCGATAGAGGGTATCGACTTCGGCCGGATCGGCGAACAAATCTGCCAATTTCTCGAAGTCTCGTGACTGACTCGAGTATTCGAGGACAATCTGGTCCGAGGTGGAAGAGAAAGCCGCTTCGATCTGGTGGACTTTTTCTTGTAGCGATCGAAATGGATGGCCACCCACCAGCCGCCAGAAGCCCTCTGCCGTCACCCCAGCTGGCCATTCGATGGGGGCGTTGATGACGCGCTGCTTCAATTCGGCCATCTCGCGCATCCATTCGGCACGGGTCTTGAGCTGGGCGTCTTCACCATCGAGGTCGAGTATCCCGGGCAGTTTGGCACGCAGCGCCTCGTCGCCCATCAAGATGTAGAGTGCCGAACTCTCCACCACGCCGCGCACAGACGGATCTTCGAGGGCCTCGGCCAGAGCGAAGCCATACTCCGCCTGGCGAAGGCGCATATCCGAGGGCGAGTGGCCTGGACCCAGGACCAATCGTGACGCGTGAGACCTCAGCTCTTCCTGGCTGTAGAAAACCTTGAGGAACTGCACCAGCCAGACCAGCCGCTTGCGCACCCGGCGACTGGTGCGCATCAGGTACCAGATGTTGAAAAAGCGCTCGGCGATCTGGAATCCGGCCTTGGTGCCGGGCGCGATGCGCACCTTCTCGACGACGCCCTGGTTCTCCAGCCTGTTCAGCTGGGACGAGACCTTGTTGACCTCCATGCGCAAACGGCCCGCCAGATCTCCTGCGGTTACCGGATCCCAGCTCACAGCCAGCCCCGTCGACCACCTGCTGGGCCTGGGGAGGCAGCTCTTCGAAGCGGGCCTTGTAAAGGGGTGTGCACTGGTCGAGCAAGCGCTCCAGGTCGGCACGCACGTCGCCGTCCGCACCCTGGGCGAGGACACCGAACAGGAGTATGACGGTCCGGGGGTTACCGCCCGTCAGGTTGTGCAGGGTCTTGATGCGCGCGGGCTCCTGCTCGATGAGCCGGGCAACCCGGGGCTCGTCGGCGATGCGCGCCAGGTTGCAGAGCAGCTCTCGGGTCTCGTCCAGGCTCAGGCCTTTCAGCTCGTGGATCTTGAGAAAGTCGTAGAAGGCGCTGTCGCATTCGTAGGTGGCCTCAAGCATGCGCGAGCTGGCCCCGACGAGCAGGAGGCGCGGCTCGGCGGACAGCAGCTCGCGGATCTGCCAGTGGGCGTCCTTGAGGCGGTCGAGCACAATATCGACGTTGTCGATCAGAAGGATGAGACGCTTGCCCAGCCGTTCTGCCATCTCCGATAGTCGGGTGAGGGCCTGCTCGGCGCGCCGCTTCTCGTCCCCGGTCGGCAGATCGGCCACCAGATCGTCCAGTCGGGATGCCTGATCGACATCCCCTGCGGCCTCGAGCCCGTCCCCGAGCGCGTCCAGGCAGTTGACCCAGAGGTCCGAGAGTGGGGCCTTCCCCAAATCGGCATCCTGGCCCCCGGCCCCTACCGGCCACCCGGCTCCATGTACTCCACCATCAACTGCGGCGCCTCAGCTCCTCGGTAGCTGTTGACCGCCAGCCGGTAGATCACACGGACCGGTCGATCGGCGCCGCCGATCTGATCCAGGCGCTCGGCTTGGCCGAAGGCGATGGCGTCGATCCGCTCTTCGCTTTCGGGGATCGCCAGGACCATTTTCAGGTGGCGCTCCCCGACGATCTTGTGGCTGACGACCCGCAGCTGGTTGTCGAAGGACGGCTCGGGAAAGTCCTGGCCCCAGGGCCCGGCGTCGCGAAGCAGGCGTGCGAGGTCGAGATTGAAGTCGTCCGCCGAGAGGGCGCCGTCGGTGTGGATCACTCCCTGCAGGTCCTCGGCGGTGAGCCGGGTGCGAACCTGCTCGTCGAAGGCGCCGGCAAAGCGCTCGTAGTCCTGCTCGCGCAGGGTCAGGCCGGCGGCCCGGGCGTGGCCCCCGAAGCGGGGAATCAGGCCGGGGTGGCGTGTGGCGACCGCCTCCAGCGCATCACGCACGTGCAGGCCGTCCACCGAGCGGGCCGAGCCCTTGAGCATGCCCTCTCCGGCGACGGCGAAGGCGATGGTGGGACGATGGACGCCCTCGCGCACCCGAGCGGCCAGAATGCCGATTACACCCTGGTGCCAGTCCGGGTCGTACAGGCACAGACCGTAGGGCAGACCTAGCCCGTCGCCCAGGTGCAAGCGCGCCAGGGAGTCCTCCGCCTGGCGACGCATCCGCTCTTCGATCACGCGTCTCTCGCGGTTGAGACCGTCCAGGCGCTCGGCCAGCTCACGCGCCTCGGCCGGGTCCTCGCACAACAGGCACTCGATGCCGAGGGACATGTCCTCCAGACGGCCGGCGGCGTTGAGCCTGGGGGCCGCGGCGAAGGCTAGGTCCGAGGCCTGGAGCCCAACCGGGTCACGGCGGGCGACTTCGAGCAGCGCCAGCAGCCCCGGCCGGGACTTGGCCGCCCGGATGCGTCGAATCCCCTGATCTACCAGGATGCGGTTGTTGGCATCCAGGGGCACCAGATCCGCG
>Ga0210096_1000042_pt1 | contig 66266 bp, 63 predicted proteins | sample China_Galinas_PW_4_FD_184864 | JGI IMG/M metagenome (GOLD analysis project Ga0210096, IMG submission 184864) | Wetland microbial communities from San Francisco Bay, California, USA, that impact long-term carbon sequestration - China_Galinas_PWA_D2... | ecosystem: Environmental > Aquatic > Marine...
CGTCGCGGCATCCATGCGGCCGCAAGGCCTGAAGGCGTTCGAGCGGAGTCGCTCCTCGAAGGCCTCCGGTGTGTCTTCAAATGCCTCGCCAAGACGGTAGAGCTGCAGATTTCTGAACCACATCGCCGTTTATTCCTCCGTGGAAAAGCGGCTCATTATGGGGAAAGCCGGCGCCTGTCGCCAGCTCTTCAACAGCCTATCGAGAACGACATCTTAAAGAACCAGCTCATTCAATACGATACGCAGGATGACCTGCAGGTCGCCCAGGTCGAATACGCCATCCGGGTCCGGACTATTGTTCACCATCGGTGCCACGTCACCATGACTTATCTGATCGTTTGTCAGAGTCACCTTGTCCTGCAGCGCACGCAGACCCAGCAGATAGTCACGAATATCGACCATTCCGTCTTCCGTGACATCGCCATCTGCGCACATACCGTCACTCTCCAGACACTGCAGCGCCAGCAGCGGCTCCTGGATGCCATCGGGATCGTCGGCACAGCTCCCGTCGGCGCTGTTGGCGCACGGCGACAGATCGCCCGCGTTCAGCAGTCCGCTCTTGATCCCGGCCGGCATCGCACCGGGAAAGTGTGCCAGGTAGAGGGCGACCGCACCGGCCACGTGGGGCGCCGCCATGCTGGTACCGGATTTCTTTCCATACATCGCATCGGGCAAGGTCGATCGGATGGCTTTGCCGGGGGCCATGATATCCACGCCGGCGCCGTAATTGCTGAAACCGGCAAAGGTATCGTCCTGGGTATTCCCCGAGACGCCGCCCGGCCTGCCGTCGTAATCCTCCAGCGCGGAAACCGTGATGGCGTCCGGGTGTCCGGCCGGGAAATAACCGGAAACATCCTTGCCATTGTTGCCGGCCGCGAGCGTGTACACCACGCCGGCCCCCACGGAATTGCTGATGGCATCATACAATGCCTGGGAAAAGCCCGGACCGGTCAGGCTCATGTTGGCCACTGCTATCTGGCCGGCATGCAGGGTGACATATTCAACTCCGGCGACGACCTGCGACTCATAACCGTCACCGTTATCATCAAGCACCTTCACCGCCCACAGGCGCGCGCCCGGTGCCACCCCGACCACGCCGATGTTGTTGTCCAGCGCCGCCGCGATCCCGGCCACATGCGTACCGTGGCTGTTGACATCATTCGCACCGAGATCGCCTTCATTGCATTTGTATAACGGTCCCTGTGGTTCGCACGAGGCGTATTTGTAAACATTCAGGTCCGGATGATCCAGGTCGATGCCGGTATCCAGGATGGCGATATCCGCATCCACGCGATCATCGATGTTGTCGATGGCGGCCACCGGATCCAGCTCGGCATTGATCCGGTCGATGCCGGTCGGCAGCGTCTGTGCCGCGATCGACATCACCACGTCCGGTTCGATATAGGCCACACGGGGGTCGGCCGACAGTTGTTCGAGGCGTTTCGGCGGCATGCTGACGGCCATGCCCCGCAGGGCATAACGGTAGCGGAAGCGCACGGCTATGTTGAACCGGCCTGCAAGTTCATCCGCGGTTGTGTCCGTATCGACGCCATCGTGAAAAACGACGATGTATTTGGCGGGAATGTTTTCCGGCAAGCCGGCGGGCACCGCCGCCTGCAGATACGAGCCCGGCAAGCCGAACACGAGCACAAACAGGATGCCGAGTGTGGACCGCAACGGGCGCACGGTATTTTCTGCTTTCACCTGCATCAATATTATTCTGCTGCTGCCCTGTCGCCATTACCCGGCAATGCCTGCCCCGAAACCGGATAATCAACTGTTTGTTATTGAAATTAAATGTACATCTTCAGCAACTGCAAAGCGAACCCGCACGCGGCCACCGCGCACGTCAAAGACCATATTGGCCGCTGAAACGGATTGCTGCAAGGCCGCACACTTTCAGTGCAAGGGGAATTCCCCGGGCGGCGCCCCGAAACCGCAATCCGGGAAATGTGACAATTTGATGAAAGTTAGGGTTTTTCCCTGAAAACTGGTATACAATTTCCCGCGTAGATCGATGAGGGGGGGCAAATGGTTTTCCTGCCAGACTCGGTTTGCAAGACTATGATTGCACATTTCCCAGGTCCATTCAGAAGCTCCAGGCATTATCTCCTGTTGTAACCTTAATAATCTGCAATTCATATTGTTTTTAAATTTTTACCAGAGGTGTGTTAAATGGCTACAGGTACTGTTAAATGGTTCAACGAATCCAAGGGTTTTGGTTTTATTGCCCCGGCCGATGGCGGTGAGGATGTCTTCGTGCATTTTTCCGCGATCAAGGGCGACGGCTTCAAGACCCTGGCGGAAGGCCAGACAGTTGACTTTGAAGTTGAACAGGGGCCGAAAGGCCTGCAGGCAGTAAACGTCATCGGACAGTAATCACGTTACCATCCGGGATGTCGAAAGAACCCCGCATCTGCGGGGTTCTTTTTGTCAATCGCTATTGCGCGTTTACATCAATGGGACGCTATCGGCCGCCCGCCACGAAATCCTCTCCCTACATTACCCGGGAGGGACAGCAGCACCTGCAGACCGAACTGCAGCAACTCTGGCGGCGTCGCATCGACGTCACCCGGGCGCTTGCCGCGGCAGCCGCCGAGGGAGACCGTTCAGAAAACGCCGAGTACATTTATCGCAAGAAGGAACTGCGTGAAATCGACCGGCGCATCCATTACCTGCAGAGACGACTGCCGAAGCTGCAGGTGGTATCCGGCCCTCCGCCGGATCGTGCAAGGGTCTTCTTTGGCGCCTGGGTAACCCTGGAGGACGATGCGGGCAAGGAGGTAACCTACCGCATCGTCGGGGCGGATGAATTCAACCCCGACAAGGGCTGGATCAGCGTGGACTCCCCCCTGGCAAGGGCCCTGCTGAAGAAAACCAGTGATGATGAAGTCCGGGTCCAGACGCCCGGCGGCCCGGCCGGTTACGTCATCGTCAGGGTGAGCTACACCAGTTGAGGGACATTCCCGCAAACCGGATTTCGGACCTGAAATACCTGCTGGAGGAAGGCAGGCGGCCTTGTGTCGACGTTGCCGGGCGATGCGGATGGATGCCGGCATCGATGTGAGCGTATTGCAGAATAATTTGAGGTTTGACCGCCCGGTGGCCTTGTGTATAGTCTATCCAGACAGGCTATGGTGTTTACAGATCCATAACAATATCAGACTGGTGCGCTTCCCTGTATGACCTATTGCGTTGGTATATCCCTCAAGGCAGGCCTTGTCTTCGCATCGGACTCCCGAACCAATGCCGGTACCGACCATGTCAGCCAGTACGGCAAGATGCATACCCTGGGTATTGCGGGAGAGCGCCAGTTTGTCCTGCTGAGCTCCGGTAATCTTGCCACGACCCAGGCGGTATTGACGCAAATCCGTCACGAACTCAGGGACAACCCCGACTGCGATATCTGCAAGGCCCGCTACATGGACGAGGTAGCGGACTATGTCGGCGTCGTCAGTCGCGAGCAGCAAAGCAAGTATGCGCACGGGAAAGGCATCACGGCCGGCTTCAGCCCGTCGGTCAGTTTTATCCTCGGCGGTCAGATCCGTGGTGAACCACCGGCGCTGCACCTGATCTATCCGGAAGGCAACCACATTACCACGTCACTGGGCACACCTTACCTGCAAATCGGCGAAACCAAATACGGCAAACCGATTCTTGATCGTATCGTCAACATGGACACCAGCCTGGAGGATGCCGCACGCTGTGCGCTGGTATCCATGGACTCCACCATGCAGAGCAACGTCACGGTCGGTCCGCCCATCGAAGTGCTGATCTATGAAAAGGACAGCCTGATACTGAATCGCTACATGCGACTGGACGAGAACAATGCCTACCTGTCCGAACTGCGCAGGACATGGGGGGGTAATATCCGTTCGGCATTCAATGCACTGCCCCGCTTCAACTGGGAGACTGCCGGTCCGCCGCCGGATGAGTGAAGCGCTGCCCCTCGCAGCGCCGACCTGCACAGCCTCCGGGACAATCAGCCCCCGCCCTGGTTTACCGGTGTAGCGGTTTCCGAGAGGGGTTCCAGGCCCACCGAAACCCGCGGCTGGTGACCCGCATCACCGCCGAAGATAATACCCTTGAGGGGTGAGACATCGGCGTAGTCACGGCCCCAGGCCGTGGTGATGTGCTGATCCAGAGGCACCTGGTTGTTGGTCGGGTCGAAATCGTGCCAGCCGACCTCCGGCTGGTACACAGAGAACCAGGCATGGGATTCGTCGGCGCCCGGCTGTTTGAGCTGCCCGGCCGGTGGCCGGGTTTCGATGTAGCCGCTCACGTAGCGTGCCGCCAGGCCGAGGCTGCGCAGACAGGCGATACCCAGATGGGCGAAGTCCTGACATACGCCCCGGCGGTTCGACAAAACGTCGGTCAGGGGGGTGGATACGGTGGAAAACCCCGGGTCGTAGGTAAATTCGTTATGCATGCGCGCCATCAGGTCGTGCACGGCCTCCAGCAGCGGCCGGCCGGGGGGAAACGAGACGGCCGCGTAATCGGCCAGATCCGCGGTGGCGGCGGCATGGGGCGAGTCGAGCACGAACTGCCGGCTCTCGCGGGCGGCGTCTGTGAGCGGTTCCATAAGTTGCGCACGCACCTCGTCCCAGGCCATGTCCCTGTCCAGCACCAGCTGGCCGGTGCCGGGTTCCAGCTGGATTTCGCTGGTTGCGGTGACGGTCAGCATCCGGTGCGGCTGCTGTATGGAAAAGTAACTGACGTGGTTGCCGAAGAAGTCCTCATGTTCTGCAAGATCCATGGGCAGGGGGTCGATCTGCAGACGATGCCCCAGACATTGCTGGGACGCCAGATTGCGGGGGCGCAAGTGGGCGAGATTGTGGCACTGGCTGACGGTGTTGACGTAGGTGTATTCCGTTTTGTGCACGACGCGGTATTTCACGGTATTACAACTCTTCCTCGACCAGCTGATAGGGCCGTTCGGCATGGGTGAAATAGGTCGCCGTGAGGGCGATGGAGGTTTCGCTCAGGTTCCTGCCAAGCCCGGCGAGCAGGGACTCGATCCGCGGCCTGGTATCGCCTTCCGCCTCAGACAGTTCCTCCGCATCCGCCAGATTAAGCAGTGTTCCGGCCTCGAGAACCAGACGCATTTCTTTCTTGTACGGGCGCTCACCCTGGCCCGGCAGAATGGCCAGATGCTGCCGGGCGGCGTTCACCTGGTAGACCAGGGAACGGGCGTTGGTTTCGTCCAGCAGCAGCAGATCCAGGGCGGCCTCCAGCTGCGGCCGGTTCCGGAAGCGCCGCCGGTAGAGGGTGGAACACTCCGTAACACCCAGCAGCGACTCCAGCACCAGTACCTCGACCTCCGGCGCCACGCGGTTTGTGAGCACGCCACGCAGCAGCGCAATCAGGAGCAGCGCGCGCTCGATGCGCTTTCCCAGGTTGAGGAAGTGCCAGCCGAGTTCCCGGCTCATACTCTCGCTGGTGGCCCCCGCGATGGCCATCAACGCCGTGATGATGCGATCCAGGGCATCCTGCGGATTCTGCAGGTCGGTATGACCTCCCCGCGTCAGGCCGGTCAGTTCGTCAGCGATGTCATTGAACACCCGGCGGGTGTCGGATGAAACCATGTTGCGGACCGCATAGACCGCGTTGAGGCACGCCGTCAGGTTGGCGGCCAGAGTCCCGACGCGCTGCTTGTTAGTGATCAGATCGATAATTTCCACCACTGGCTCGGCCAGCCTTCCGGGCGCACCGTTGCCCGTGAAGCCGGGATAGGTCATGCTCATGCGAGTCAGTCCCCGCAGCAGTATCTCCAGGGCCGCCTGGTTGACCGGATCGGCAAGCTGCAGGGTTTCATTGCGCCGGACATGGATGCTGCGGATCAGACGGATCATGGCCTCGGCCCGCTCGGCGTAGCGCGCCAGCCAGAACAGGTTTTCGGCGGCCACACCGGGCAGGGTTTCCTGCAGCTGCGGGTAGGCCGCCCTGCCCTGCGGCAGCAGCGATTCGATCTGCTCGGGCTCGGAGGCCAGCACCCAGGTATCCTTGCTGACGGCCCCCGCCTGGTTGGTAACGACCCTGCTTTCCGGGTCCGCGCCGACGCGGGTCAGACCGCCCGGCATCACCACAAAATTGTCCTGCCCGGCGGCAACGAAGGTGCGCAGGATGCTGTGGCGCGGCTCCATCCGGCCATCGCGCAGGCACGGTGCGGAAGACGCAATCAGCCGTTCCTGGCCGACATACCGGTACGGCTGCGCCCGGATCCGTTCGCTCCATGCGGTCAGCCCCGCCTTGTCGAGCCGGTCACCGAAGACCGGCCCACCGCCGGCGGCACGGTTGATCGGCCGCAGCACCAGGTTGTGCAGGTTGGCCAGCACGTAGTCGCGTTCCACGGGCTGGCCGCACCACCAGGTGGCGACCGAGGGCAGCCGCAGTTCCTGCCCCAGCAGGTGCTTCGCAAGGCGGGGCAGGAAAGCCATCATCCCCGGGCTCTCCAGTATGCCCGCTCCCAGCGGATTGGCGATCGCGACGCGACCACGGCGCGCCACTTCGACCAGCCCGGGGACGCCGAGCAGCGAGTCGGGACGCAGCTCCAGCGGATCGCAGTAATAATCGTCGACGCGCCTGAGAATGACATCCACCGGTTCCAGCCCGCTGACGGATTTCAGCCAGACACGCCCGTCGCGTACCGTCAGGTCGGCGCCTTCGATGAGGGGATAATCGAGATAGTTGGAGAGATAGATATGCTCGAAATAGGTTTCGTTGCGCGGCCCGGGGGTCATGATCACCACGTGTGGATCGTCACACCCCTCCGGCGCCAGGGCCAGCAGCGACTCGCGCAGCCGCCGGAAGAAGGGGGCCAGCCGGTGCGGATGGGAATCGCGGAACAGGCTGGGTATCAGGCGTGACATGACGGTGCGGTTTTCCAGGGCATAGCCCATGCCCGAAGGGGCCTGGGTGCGGTCCTTGACAACCCGGAAGTGGCCGTCCGGGCTGCGCATCAGGTCGGCGGCAAACAGACTCAACCCGGGCGGCCGCGCGGTAGAGGGAACCACGCAGGGGCGCTGGAATCCGGGATCGGCATAGATCAGATCCGGTGGAATCAGGCCCTTCCTGATCAGGCTGCGGGGCCCGTAGATATCGGCCAGGATCAGGTTGAGCAGTTCCGCCCGCTGCGCCAGACCGGCTTCGATCCCGGCCCACTCGCTGCTGCTGAGGAGCAGCGGCAGGGGATCCAGCTGCCAGGGCCGGTTGAGACCGTCCGGTACGCCATAGACATTGTAGGTGGCGCCGTCGCTGCGCAGCATCCGGACGGTATCGCGCTCCCGCTGCTGCAGGACCTCTGGGCCCATGGCCTCCAGCGCACTGATGAGGTAACGCCAGTGCTTGCGCACCCTGCCCTGCCCGGCACACATCTCGTCATAGCCTTGCGGCGGCTGCCGGTAGGGCGGGCAGACGGGACTGCGGTTGGGTTCGTTCACGGCAACTGCCTCAGCCACATTCACTCCGGTATCTCAGGTCCAGGGTGCCGGGATACTCGGGATTGATCTCCTCCGGCGGGGGCGCCACGGGTCCAGGGAGATGCCCCTCGGGCAGGAACTTCGCCAACTGTGTATACGCCGGCGGCGGCTTGAGGGCACCGGTGGTGTGGCCGTAATTCCAGAAGCGGCTGACGCGGCGGGTTTCCGCCTCGTAGGCGTTTACCGGAAATACCTCGTAACTGCGCCCCCCCGGATGCGACACGTGATAGGTACAACCGCCGACAGAACGCCCGTTCCAGGTATCGATGATATCGAACACGAGTGGCGAGTGCACGCCGATGGTGGGATGCAGTGCCGACGGCGGCTGCCAGGCACGGAAGCGCACACCCGCCACATACTCACCGTGGGTTCCGGTGCCGCGCAGCGGTACGCGACGCCCGTTGCAGGTCACCACATAACGCGCGTCCTTCAGGCCTGTGACCTTGACCTGCAGGCGCTCCACCGAGGAGTCGACAAAACGCGCCGTGCCCAGGTTGCTCATCTCCTCGCCCAGCACGTGCCAGGGCTCCAGGGCGGCGTTAATATCCAGGCGGATGTCCTGGATACTGACCGAACCGTAGTGCGGAAAGCGAAACTCCAGGAAAGGTGCCAGCCACTCCAGCTGGAACGGGTATCCGGCCTGCTGCAATTCGCACACCACCTCCTTCATGTCGGCCCACACGTAATGGGGCAGCATGAAGCGGTCGTGCAACTCCGTACCCCAGCGCACCAGCCGGTGCCGGTAGGGGCGATTCCAGAAACGCGCAATCAGGGTACGCAGCAACAGCATCTGCACCAGGCTCATGCGTGCATGCGGCGGCATCTCGAAGGCGCGGAACTCCACCAGCCCCAGCCTTCCGGTCGGTGTGTCGGGTGAATAGAGCTTGTCGATGCAGAACTCCGCCCGGTGGGTGTTACCGGTAATATCCACCAGCAGGTTGCGCAGCAGTCGATCCACCAGCCAGGGCTCGGCCACATCGCCTGCGGGCATTTGCTGAAAGGCGATTTCCAGCTCGTAGAGACTCTCGTCGCGGGCCTCGTCCACGCGCGGGGCCTGGCTGGTCGGGCCGATGAACATGCCCGAGAACAGGGTGGACAGGCCGGGGTGATGCTGCCAGTAGGTCAGCAGGCTGCGCAACAGGTCGGGGCGCCGCAGGAACGGGCTGTCGGCCGGTGTGGCGCCGCCGATTGTGACGTGGTTGCCCCCGCCGGTACCGGTATGACGCCCGTCCAGCATGAATTTCTCCGACCCCAGGCGCGCCAGACGCGCCTCGGCATACAGGATCTCGGTGTGCTCGACCAGTTCATCCCAGTTGTGCGCCGGGTGAATGTTGACCTCAATCACGCCCGGGTCCGGCGTCACCGCCAGCTTGCGAATGCGCCAGTCGCGCGGGGGTTCATAACCCTCGATGCGCACCGGCATGCCGAGCTGGCCGGCAGTCAGTTCCACCACGGCCAGCAGATCCAGATAATGCTCCAGGTCCGTCAGCGGTGGCAGAAAAACATGCAGCATGCCAGCGCGCACCTCGACACACAGGGCGGTGTGGATTACCTTGACCCGCCGCCGTCCGCGCGTCGCGCTGTCCGCCGGCTCCTGGTGCATGATTTCAGGGTGCGCCTCCCGGGTCGACTCGAAATGACTGAAGCGGCGGGCAACCTCGCCGTAGTAGTCACCCAGTTCCGGCCGGGGTTCGAACAGGTCGCGCTCCGGCTCGATATCCCGCTCCTCCTCGGCCACCCAGGGCAGGGACTCGAGGGGCAGCCGCAGTCCCAGGGGTGAGTCGCCGGGCGTCAGGAACATCTGTCCACGGCGAAATTTCCAGACACAGCTTTGCCAGCCGCCGCGGGCATCGTCCCAGCGCAGGGGCAGCACGAATCCGGCGGGTTTGCCGAGGTCGCCGGCCAGCAGCTTCACCAGCCGGTGCCTGACGTCCGGATTCTTCAGGTCATTCCCCAACAGATCCACGTTGACCGGCTGCATCTCGTCCTTCCACAGGTAGTACAGGGTGTCCTCGTAGACGGGCAACAGGTAATGTTCCGGCAGGCCCAACCGACGGACCAGCTGGGTCGCAAACTGCCCTGCCGCTGCCGATCCGTCGGCACAGGCGACGCCGTCCCGCGCCAGCAGTTCAGGGTCACGCCACAAAGGCTGGCCGTCGACGCGCCAGTAGCAGTTCAGCGACCAGCGCGGTACGGGTTCACCCGGATACCACTTGCCCTGGCCGTAGTGCAGCAGCCCGCCGGGGGCGAAGCGCCGCCACAGGCGCAGCAGCAGGTCGCCGGCCAGATCGCGCTTGTGATCCCCCAGCGCGGCGTCGTTCCACTGGGGGGATTCCATGTCATCGATGGAGACGAAGGTAGGCTCGCCGCCGAGGGTGAGCCGTACGTCACCGGCCGCCAGGTCGGCATCGACCTGGCGGCCCAGCGCCTGAATGATCTGCCACTGGTTGTCCGTGTAGGGCCGGGTGACCCGCGGGTCTTCGTGTATGCGCCGCACGCTGTTGCTGAAGTGGAATTCAACCTCGCACTCATCGGTCGTCCCGGTAACCGGCGCGGCACTGAGCGGATGCGGCGTACATGCCAGCGGGATATGGCCCTCACCTGCGAACAGCCCCGAGGTCGGGTCCAGCCCCACCCAGCCGGCGCCTGGCAGATAGACCTCGGCCCAGGCGTGCAGGTCGGTGAAGTCATGGTCGGTGCCGGCGGGACCTTCCAGCGGTTTCTCGTCCGGCGTCAGCTGCAGCAGGTAACCTGAAACAAACCGTGCCGCAAGGCCGAGGTGGCGCAGGATCTGTACCAGCAGCCAGCCGCTGTCGCGGCAGGAACCCAATGCCGTGCCCAGCGTCTCCTCGCAGCTCTGGATGCCGGGCTGCATGCGGATGGTGTATTCGATATCGTGTTCCAGCTGTTTATTCAGGTCGACGAGGAAGTCGATAATCTTCTGCCTGGAACGGTCCACTTCCGCCAGCCAGGTACTCAGCAGTGGGCCGTCCTCGGTGATCTCCAGGTAGGGGGCAAGTTCCCGGCGCAGCGCGCGCGGATACCTGAAGGGATAGTGCTCGGCGAATTTCTCGACGAAGAAATCAAACGGGTTGATGACCACAATCCGGGCCACCAGGTCCACCTCGAAGGACAATTCCCGCACCGGCTCGAGGAAGACCAGGCGGGCGAGGTAATTGCCGAACGGGTCCTGCTGCCAGTTGATGAAATGCTCCCGCGGCAGCACCTTGAGTGAATACGACTCGACCATGGTGCGGGTATGCGGGGCCGGACGCAGTCGTACCACGTGGGGCGACGCCTCGACCGGGCGGTCGAACCGGTATTCTGTCTTGTGATTGATTGCGACTCTGATCGCCATTCCATCTACGCCTCAATTGAAGAACTCATCTCTGACAATGCACCATTATGCGCAGTTTGGCCGGGCCGTGCGGGGCCGTTAACCGCCCACTACGATACCGGCTGCCGCCAGTGTGCACGCTCGGGCACCGGGGATTCGCTCCGTCAGGTACCCGCTTGCCGTCTGTGGAAGGTGATCACCGCCTGAAACCGGACTGCCTGCCGCCTGATCCGCCTGCTGCGGGGGACTGCCGGGGTGGTCACCGCCTGTACGGTCCGGCGGTCGCCCGCCTACACGACCACGACGGAATTCTCTCCGTCACCGACACTGTCGGGCAGGTACTTGTCGGCATTCCAGTCATTCTCCCAGCGTCTGCCGTCGATCAGGTACTTGAAGTGGTATTCCCGGTTGACAGGCAGATCGAGGGTGATGCTGAAGGAGCCGTCCTTGCGCCTCTTCATGAGGGTGGTTTCGATGTCCCATTCGTTGAATTCCCCTGCCAGCGCAACCTTGCCGGCGCCACTGGCGGCCTCCGGTGACAACTCGAAAGTCACCTTGCAGACCGGTTTTGTCTTGAGAAAACGCTTCTTCATCTGACAATGCCTCTGTTCTGCTGATTGATGCAATCCCTGGTCGATGGGAACCTATTGACACCGGGTACAGCAATGCGGGTGGGCGGGCCAAGTCAGGAATTAACATGAAAACAGGGACTGTTCGAAATCAGGCAAAATCCACGCCAGTTCGGGGCACGACCCTGAAACTATCCTGCATGGCCGGATAGCCGTTTTTCCCCAGCGCCGCACCCTGTCCCGTTCCGGGAGTCGACCGGCCCCACGCACCGTATCGCAGCAAGCTGCATCCCAACCGCACCTTTATGGTGCACTCGCCCTGCAAGGTGGCAATCGTATTGGCGAGACCCGCCCGGTTTGAATGGCTGGATAGCGAAAATTGGCTTCCCGGGGTAATCGCTCGAGGGCTTCAGCCTGCCGTCGAGGGACGGCAATCCACACATCATCCCTGAAAAAATCCTGGTCTGCACGGCCGGCTAGCCAAACCAGGTTTTGAGAATCTTTTGATGGACGGCGGATATGCCAACCTGCAGCCTGTCAACCTCGGCGTGCAGCGAGCCGGCATCGAGTTGTGCCGCCTTGATGCGATCCACGCGCCGGCGCGTTTCGCGAACGGGTTTGAGTGTGTCCGCGTGATGCGGGAGGTTGCCGAAGCACTCCTCGACCTGGTCCAGGCAATGCGCGACGGAGCGCGGAAACTGGACATTCTGCAGCAGAAAGCCGACGACATCCGCGCACTGTACGCCAAGTTGTACATCCTTGCGGTACATCTGATAGGCATTCAGGGTCCGCAACATGCTGGTCCAGACATGGACATCGAGACTGCCTGGCTCGTCGGAATCCTTCAGGCTCAAGGCACCGATATCGATAACCCGCGTGGTCATGTCGGCGCGCTCGAGATTGCGACCGATGCGGATGAATTCGTAGGCATGGTCGTGGCTCATGGTACCGGCCAGAAAGCCGGTCAACTGCTGGCAGCGGTGGATAATTTCCGTCAGGAAAGCGAAACGTCCACGGCGCGGCAGGGCGTCGACCACGTGGGCGTTTGCATACAGATACAGTTCATTGATCAGCTCCCATGCCTGTCCCGGCAGTACCTCGCGCGAGGTGCGGCAGTTTTCCCTGGCGTTCCTGATGGAATTTGCCAGCGACGCCGGATTGAAGCTGTCGGCCAGCAGGAACTTGACCGTGTTGCGCTCATCGTGGCGCTGGTAGTGCTCGGTGAACAGGGTGTAGCCACCGGTAATGACGGATAGTACCTCCCAGCCGACCCGGGTACCGCGCGGCAGGTCCAGCAGCAGGAAATAATAGGTGTTGACGAGACGCGCGGCATTCTCGGCGCGCTCGATATAACGCGCCAGCCAGTAGACGCGCCCGGCAACGCGCGAGAGCATCATGATCCTGTCTCGTTGTCCACGACCCAGGTGTCCTTGCTGCCGCCGCCCTGGGAGGAATTGACGACCAGCGAGCCGCTCCTCATGGCGACCCGGGTCAGGCCGCCGGCCGTGACATAGACATCCTTCCCCTGCAGTATAAACGGCCGCAGATCCAGGTGGCGCGGTTCCACCTTGTGGTCGCAGAGGGTCGGGGCGGTGGACAGCTTGAGTGCCGGCTGGCCAATATAGTTGCGGGGATTGCTGCTGATCAGGCGCCTGAATTCCTCGCGTTCCAGCGCCGTCGATTGCGGGCCCACCAGCATGCCGTAGCCGCCTGATTCGTTAGCCGGCTTGACCACCATGGTCTCAAGGTTGGCGAGTACGTGCTCGCGTTCCTGCTTGTTGTTGCAGCGGTAGGTCGGCACATTCGGCAGCAACGGGTCTTCATCCAGGTAGTAACGGATAATGTCCGGTACATAGGAATAGACCACCTTGTCATCGGCCACACCGCAACCCGGGGCATTCGCCAGTGCCACGTTGCCCTTGCGCCAGGCGCGCATCAGGCCGGGCACACCCAGTGCGGAGTCCGGATTGAACACCTCAGGATCGAGGAACAGGTCATCGACGCGCCGGTAGATGACATCCACCCGCTCCAGGCCCTGGATGGTTTTCATATAGACGCAGTCATCCTTTTCCACCACCAGGTCGGCACCCTCGACCAGTTCGGTGCTCATACTGCGGGCTAGGAAGGCGTGTTCGAAATAGGCGGAATTGTAGATGCCGGGTGTGAGTACGACCACTTCGGGCCGTGCCCGCCTGCCCGGGGCGATGGCCTGCAGCATCTCCAGCAGCCGGTCGGGATAGTCATCCACCGGCAGGATAGTGTTGTTCTCGAATAATTCCGGCAGGACGCGCTTGGTCACCTCGCGGTTTTCGATCATGTAGGAAACACCGGAAGGCACGCGCAGGTTGTCCTCGAGTACATACACCGTCCCGTCGCTGTCGCGCACCAGGTCACTGCCGCAGATATGGGCCCAAACCTTGTAGGCCGGTGTGATGCCGACGCATTCAGGGCGAAAGCCCTTGGACTTGGCGATCAACGATTTCGGGATAACGCGGTCCCGGATGATTTTCTGTTCGTGGTACAGATCATTGATGAACAGGTTGAGGGCGCGCAGGCGCTGTTTCAGGCCGGCCTCGATAGTGCGCCATTCCCGGATCGGCATGACCCGGGGGATGATATCGAACGGCCAGGCCCGGTCGATATTCTCGCCTTCGCTGTAAACCGTAAACGTGACGCCCTTGTCGATGATGGCCAGCTCTGCATCGACCTTCCGGGACTGCAGTTCCTCGTTTTTGAGCGCGCGCAGCCAGGCGGTCAGGCTGCGCGCCGGCGCCCGGGCATAGCCGGGGGTGCTGATGAGTTCGTCATAGCAATCCCCCGGATCATATTTCTTCCAATTGATGGTCATTGCACTAAACAGGTGCGGCATGGCGCCATATAAGCCGAATCGGCCGACGACAGTTGATGAATACAATAATCATGCCATTCATTGCACCCGGGACGTCCCCGTCCGGTTCTGTCACCTTCGCGGGTCATTGCACCCGGGACGTCCCCGTCCGGTTCTGTCACCTTCGCGGGTCATTGCGCCCGGGTGGTGTGGTTATCGCAGTATAACGGAATCATCCGCCATGGCCGGCTTGTTTACAGCCGGGGAATTGTTATCCTGTCGGCTTTGCCCCGCAACAAGATGCTGCCACCGATGGTGATACGGCGTGAACAGCATCCGACCGGGCAATAACCCTGTATAAGCAAGGAGACCGTGATGTCGCAGCAGGAAAACGAAAATCTGGCAGAGACCCTCGTCAAGTCATTGGGTCTGCAGAATGCGCCGCTGGCGATCAGTTTCACGCAGGAACGACTTCCCGGTGTCGAGCTTTTCACGGACGCCATGCCGGAGCCGACCGCCGACGGCCGCACGGGACGGGTACCCGCCGGTTGCGTCTTCTGGATGAAATCGGCGGGACGCACCTTCAGCACCGTTGCCGAAGACCATGCCAACTGCAGTGTGGGCAGCGTGACTCATGGCCTCAAGACCCTGGAGGAAGTCGGCAGCAAGTCGGATATCGGGACCCTGGTGGACGCAGGCTGGGTGGCACCGGAGATGTTCCCCGCAATACCGGCCGTGAAGGAACGCTTTAAATACATCACCTACGGGCCGCTCAGGGAGGCCGAAGCTGTGCCTGACGTGGTATTCCTGCGGATTAACGCCAAACAGGCCATGACCATTTCGGATGCGTTCCCGGATCTGCGCTTCGAGGGCAAACCACAGTGCCACATCATCGCCATTGCCAGGGAGCAGGACAAGGTGGCGATCAGCGTGGGCTGCATGCTGAGCCGGGTACGCACCGGCATGCCGAATACGGAAATGACCTGCGCGATTCCGGGCTCCCGGCTTGCCGAGGTCGCGCAGCAGATAAAAACAACGGCCGTCGTCGACGGAAGCGTGGCGAACTATGCCAGCGAGGATTCCCGGCGTTTCGAGCTGCGCTGATGCCGGCGTATGGCAGGTGGCTGACGGGTCGAATGAATTTAGAATAGCTCTAAGTCTGCTGCCGGTCAAGCGCCGCCTGGCCAGCGGGGTGTGGCGGGGGCCAAGACATAACTACTTGTGTTATATTGTTTTTATCGCCGCCGTCCTGCGCGGATCCGGCCTGGCCGCGCCGGATCACAAGGGCAACAGCTGGCGCACCCGCGCCGATAGCTTCGCCGCCAGTTTCTGGTAGCCGCGTGCCGTGGGGTGTATTTCATTCAACCAGTCAAAACTCCTGTAGCGATCACCCGCAGTGGCCGGTATTAGCGTCCCACGGGTATCGACAACGTGGAAATTCGGCAGTTTGCCGGGACCGGATTCCAGCTCCAGCAGGCGGTTCGCCAGCAGGTCCATGAGGTAGTCGGAGATTTCCTCCCACTTCGACACCGGCACTTTCCGATCACCCAGCGCCCTGGACAGCCACGGTCCGGACACAGGAAATCCGAAAACCCGTGCTGCTGCATCACGTGGCGTTATCCAGTCATAGGTATGCACGATAACCGGCTTCCCCCGGCACGCACTCCCGCTGCGATCACGCAGGGCCACGATTGCCCGGTAACCCCGTTCGATCGCATCCAGGGTATTCTGCAGGACGGCCGGATTGCAGTAATCCCGGGGGGCTGGATAGATGCTGTTATTGCTCTGCCGGATGATGCGTTTTGCCGCATCGATCAGGTCATTTCCACCGCCACTCAGCAGGATGGCATCCCAGGCGGAACCCCTGCTCGCACTCATGGCATCCCTGAGTGCCTGGTTGGCGGCCAGCTCCGCCATGTGCCGTATCGTGTCGCCCGGCGCGGCGCAGCTGACAATGACGGTATTGCCGCGGAACCTCATCCGGAACAGCAGGTTCGATGTCGGCATGCCCGCAAACGTGAACCAGGAATCGCCCTCCGCCAGAATCTGGTGGGTATAAAAGGCATCGTCCGGGTTGTGGTCGGCATCACCCGAATAATCGACGTTGTTCCAGCTGATGACATTGGCGTACTGCATGGTCGTACCGGTTACCGTGTCACGGTATTACAGCCGCGGGACGGGGCTATTGCACCTGCCTTGATGTTTCACGGGGCCTTTGGAAAATCTGTAACGACTGTTTTCACCGCAAAGACGCACGACTGCAGGGATGCAGGAGGTACGAGTCCAGGGATGGACTCGGTAGCGCGAAGCAGGATGCCAGAGCCGAGAGTAACGCAGGGAGCAGTTACCGAAAGGATGCAGAATACAAAGGAAAAGCACAGAAATCGTTTGTGCTCCCTGTACCTGTGCGGTGAGTCATCACCCATCGCGGCAATCCTGGTCAGACATAAGCCTGCACCCAGCGAATAATATCCGGCCCGCTCATTGCACCCGGCTGGCGCGCCACTTCCCGGCCATGCCGGAAAACAACCAGTGTCGGAATGGACCGGATACCGTACTGCGCGGCAATGGACTGCTCATTCTCGGTATTGAGTTTTGCCAGCCGCACTCCGGGCTCCAGCTGACCTGCCGCCTGCTCGAAGGCCGGCGCCATCATCTTGCAGGGACCGCACCACGGTGCCCAGAAATCCACGACCAGTGGAATGTCATTTCTCTCGACGTGTTGCCGGAAAGTGTTCGCGCGCAGCTCGACGGGGTGGGCCGTGAATACCGGCCGGTGACACTTGCCGCACATGGGCGCATCGTTTATGCGCTCGTGCGGGATCCGGTTCACCGCGGTGCAGTGCGGACAGACTATATGCAGGGAATCGCTCATGGAGCCTCCTTGGCGCGGGCGGGTACAGACGATATGGCGATGCCATTAGCTGTTTTCAACGGCAGCGGGCCGCACCACGCCCGCCTCCTGCGGCCGCCAGCAGGGTCAAAGCGCCCGGGTCTTTGCCACGCCGCAGCGGCTACAGCGGTACACCGTAATCAGCCGGCCCTGCCGGGTATCGAACTGCTTGTCCCCGGAAATGATCCATTGATGAAAACCGTTCCTGCACAGCGTCTTGCCCCTGGCCTTTTCCGCGGCCTTCGGCTTTCTGAAGCGTATGACTTCTCCCATCACGGCTTCCGGACAACGGGGAGCTCAATTCGTACCGGATTTGGTGAACCTAGACCTGAAGCGTTGCAGCAGGGTGGGCATCCCTTGCACCTGCAGCGATTCGACCGCTTCTTCTGTCATGGTGCCGCCCGTGGCAGCGGCGTGCCTGGCATGCGCCCAGTTGATGACCTGGCCCTCCGACATGCGTGCCGGCCCGAGCGGGTCGGCACCCAGCGATCCGACCAGCGCCTGCAGGTATTCCGGACCCTTGATATGCTCCAGCCTTTCACTGGCCCTGAGAAACCGGTCGCCGACATCAAGACGCTTGGCCACATCGGCGTATTCAACATCGTCGATAAATCGCATGAGGCTGTTGACGTGCCGGGTCCAGAGTTCGGCATCACGCTGCTGCTTGATCTCGAGGCGCTCCTTGTACCAGTCGGACTCGAGCAGGTATTCGCGCGTGAACATGGCGCGAAAGTCCGGGTGATGCGCATCCATGCCGCGATATTCGCCGCCGGCCATGATGTGCAGCAATGCCTGCAAGGGCGGGCAGGCATCCTCGATGCTGCCGTCATCGATGTAGCCCTGTGCCACACGCTGCTGGGCCTCAACGATATTGTTGATGCCATCCACGTATATATCGAGGGCCTGGGTTTCGGGTTTCAGGATGGCTTCGGTGAAAACGGCGCTCGGGTTGTCGAAGATCTTGCCCATGAATCCATGCACGAAGTGATCGGTAATGCGGTAGCCGAGACGGCTGGCCAGGACCTTGCACCCGTTATGCTCGAAATCCACCAGCTTCTCGAGATGGCCGTGCTCGATCAGGAAGCGGGGGTCGCGCTGGCCAGGGTCCAGCCGAGCCCAGATTTCCGGAATCAGCAGGCTGATATCGTGATCGACCCGCATGTCCGGGCCCACGAAGCCGGCGGAGCTCGAGAATCCGGGATACCCGGTAAGAATGTAGGACACCAGGGCGTTGTTCAGGTCGGCCGTCGCGCGCAGGGCATTGAAGGGACCCTTGGTCAACGCCCCCTCGCTGCCGGCGCCGGTTGTCGACGGGGACTTGCCGGTCAGACTGCAGATAAAGTCCATAAAGAGCTCCGGCAGCTCCTGGTAGTGGATCGGGTTGTACACCGCCAGCGGCCGGATCCCGTGCTCGGGCGGATTGTTGCGCCGCCCGGTCAACACGGCATTCACCGGATGGCAAATGGGTTCGGCCAGTTCGAGCTTGCGGGCGAAGCGTATGCCCGTCTCGGCAATGTATTTACGCACCGGGTTGACCAGGTCAGGACGGGTCTGGAGGTAGCGCGGGTTCTTCGACGGTTTGCCGTCGACAATGCGTGGATGTGCCGAAGACACGACAAAACCGCCCCGGTCGCTGGAAGCGTCGAGCAGCAGTTTCTGCATGGGGGGAGTAAACAGGTAGAAGGTGTGCACATTCTCCACCAGCGCGGCCAGCTGCTCGGCGTCGATCGGCTGAAAATTGGCGATGAAGTTGTCCGGCCCGGACAGGTCCTGCTCAGCCTGCTTGTCGAAGCCGGGATGGATGGCATCATCCGGACGCTGGAACAGGCGGTATTCACAGTTCCTGACCAGCTTGATACTGCGATCGAAGTTCTCGGGCAGACCGCAGCCGCTGATGCATTTTGACGGCACCACGACCGAGGCGGTGATATCGTCCTCCATCTGCACTTTTTCCGTTGCGATGTAGTCCTGGCGCAGCTTGAAGGTGCGCCACTTGTTATCCTTGTCGAAACCGACACGCAGGTAGGAGGCGATGAGCTTCCGGTCATCGAGTTTCAACTCATGGGCCGGCGCACCGTCCACCTCGTCCACCGACAGGTGATCCCGCCAGCGGCTGCCCCATTCGATGCGATAGAAACGCTTGATGAGAAAGACCAGCGCCAGGATGCGCGGTGGAATGGACGCCAGCCAGTCATTGAATTCGTCGGTATAACCGGAAGTCGGCGTGAGCAGCTTGATCACGGATCCCAGGCTGCGCTCCGGACTCAGCGGTTTACGCGTCGGGTCCCGGTCCGCCTTTTCGTAGCCCGGTTTGAAGCGGGTCGAATAGTCCCTGCTGAAAATTTCCTGTACCAGCTCCAGATCTTTCTGCAAATCATCCACGAACAGCGACCGGTAGATCACGGCATCATTGAGGGATTTCGAAATCTCGGACTTGCCGCCGCCGGACACCGTACAGGGCTTGTGGCAGAACGTACCTTCGGCATCAATGCCGACAAGTCGCCAGGACGGCGCGCCCGGATGTTTCAGCATCTCGACCTTGTAGCCGCTGGGCTGCATGTAGATTTTTCCCGGACGCAGCGGGATTACCTGCCGCTCACCATCCTTCAGCCAGATAATCGTCTGGGCGTTGAGGTCCATGCGCACCTTCTGGGGTACGTAGACTATCTCGGGATGATTTTTATCAATGGCGTAACCTCCCGGCTGGACGGCCATGATCGCACCGTAGCGCGCTACCATGTCGTCGAAGGAATAACCGGGCATGTGCGTACGGCTGTCCACCCCGTATTCCTCGCCATGGTTGCGGCGCGGGAATGCCAGTGCGCCGCCGGCATGCTCCTCCTCGGCGCTGCCGTAGAGGTTTGCCGAGAAGCTGATCTGGGTCTTGACCTCCTTCTTGCAATAGCCGAAATAATTGTCCGCCAGCATGGTGACGATCACACCGGACGCGTCCCGCGCCGTGAGTTTGAAGGCCTGACCGTCGTTATACAGCTCATCCGGCGATTCCCAGCACATGCCCTCGCGGCGCTGTCGCTCACCGGCCTCGCTCCGGTGCGGCAAACCGACCTCCTTTTTGGTCAGGCCGACCAGATGCGGTGCGAGGATGACACAACCGCTGTGGCCGCTCCAGTGATCGGCATCAAGGGCCGCATCGAACTCGGAAAGATGGGGATTGCCGCCGTTGCCGAAGATGCTTTCAACGAAGTCCAGGTTGCTGACCAGGTTGCCCGGTGCAAAAAAACGGATCTCCATGTTCTTCTCCGCTTCCTTGCCCGGTATCTCCGGACACACGATCGGCCGCAGCAGCAGGGAGACGAACATGCGGGCCGGTTCCGGCAGACCGGCCGTAAACGGGATGGTCAATAGCTGCTCCGGTGGATTCAGCGCGCAGGCCAGCATATGGGCGAATGTCTGCTTCGGTACGGCCTTTTTGTCGCCGGGAATCGGCAGACCGCCCTCGGTGACATGGAACGAACCCCCGGTGGTACGGCGATCGCTGGCCGGGTTGTGCAGCACGCCCTGCTTAACCCGGTAGCTGGATACTATATCCGAATGAAACTCGTCCTCGCCCATGGGCAGGGACAGTTCACGCGCCACGCCATGACGATCAAGCACGAAGGTCTGGGTCGGCAGCCTCGGGACAGTGTCGAGTTCCAGGTCTTCCAGGTAGCGATTCAGAAACCGCTGGATGCGCTGGTCAACCGAACACTGATAGTTCGACAGCAGCCGGTTTTTCTCGCGATAGCTCTTCAGCAGGTCATGGGAGATACTGAAGAAACGGGCTCCTTCCTCGGGCACACAGGTGGGTTGACCGGATGATGCCAGCTTCAGGTTGATATAAAGCTGCAGCCGCTCCCGTTCATCTTCCGGGCTTACCGGTTCCTTGTTGTGCCCCAGGACAGCAGCAAAATCCATAACGGTCTCCGCGTGGTTTGTTTACCGGACAGGGCGCATACAGCGCCGGCAACATCGATTTTAGTCTAGCGAATCAGGCTCCGGAAATCTGTGCAGCCATTTTTCGCGTTTAGGCAGAATGTGAGGTTTATCATATCACTAATTGTTTTCAATATGATTACCACCATTTCCCAAATCGCGCATCATGGCCTGGTTGGCCAGAATCCAGACGATGAAAACCCGCTCCGGCCGGCCGGGAAACGGCCGCCAGGTGCCGCAACCCTTCAGTGCAGCCGGGTAAATTCGACCGCGACCTGTTTGCGGTACTCCTTGTCGAACACCAGCTCAACCGATATCTCCCCTTCCCCGTCCTCGATCAGTACCTGCTTCAATTCAGGCAGGCGGATGGCAAGATAACTGCACATGGCCGCCGCAAGGGACTCATCCCGGGCATTGAGTGCGTGGGCAAGATTGGCCGCGGCGAACTGCGCCCGCTGGTTCAGGTCCGGGTTCCTGACCGTCTCTTCGCCAATCAGTATCCCGGCATCCATTTTCGAATCCATCCTGTCGAGATAGGCCGCCTGATGATCCGGCAACAACCTGTCACGGTCGTATTCGAGTTGTGCAATGCCGTTCAAAAGAACAGCCATGATATCGCTCATGCTATATCCTTTCATTTTGTCCGGAAGAACGTGTTACAGGTATCACGGGCGTGAGGATAATCTGATCGGTATCTTCTTGCCAGTATGCACTGCGCGTTCAGTTGCGTATTGATTCCTGAAACGTACCGTTTACTATTATTTACCGCAAAGGCGCAAAGAGCGCAAAGTGAATTCCTGGAAAAACCTCTGCTTGACTTTGCGTCCCTTGCGCCTTTGCGGTGCGAATTTGAGGGTAATGTAACCGTGCGTACAGCGCTGCCGACAATATTGCGTATTGATGACTTTTTCCAGGATCACCAAGCTACTGTCGCAAGGTGCACCGCATGAATGAAGCAAATGCCTGCCCCTGCGGTTCCGGCCTGCCCTATGACCGTTGCTGCGGGCCGCTGCTTTCAGGCAGCACCAGGGCGCTCATGCCCGAAGCGTTGATGCGCTCGCGCTATACGGCCTACGTGAGACAGGACCTGCCCTATCTGCTGCGGACGCTGCATCCGGGCCAGCGCGCTGATTACGATGAACAGGGCGCCGCACGCTGGGCCCGGGAAGCCGCATGGCAGTCGCTGGAAGTCGTCAGTGTCACTGCCGACCCGGCCAATGCGAACAGGGGCAGCGTGGAGTTCAAGGCACATTACCGGATGCAGGGCGCGGACCACGTGCACCACGAGCTGGCGGAGTTTCGCAAATCAGGGGGTACCTGGTACTTCCATGACGGAAAACTGGTCGGCGCCGGTCAGTTCAGGCGGCAGACGCCCAAGGTCGGTCGCAACGATCCCTGCCCCTGCGGCAGCGGCAGAAAATACAAGAAGTGTTGCGGATAAAGGGGGCGATTAGCGCACGGTCACCCGCTACACAGCCTGCCGTCAGCCCGCGACGATTGCTCAGTGTTCCGATTCCGCCGTCTCCGGCAGTGCACAGGCCTTGAAGTATTTGACATCCTCGCGTGCCTGCTTGCATTGCCCGCTGGTATAGGTCATCCGGCTGCGCATGCCGCTGGCATCGCGTTCCTCGTCCTCCATTTTCAGCAATTGGCGGGCAGGATCGCAGGCTTCGGCAGCCGCACACTGATTCTGTTTGCCGCAAACGTGGCGAACCAGCTCTTCGCAGGGTGAGTAGCCCGCGATGGGGAATCCCTCCCAGCTTTCCGGCTCCGGCTGCGGCAGGTGGCGGGCCTCCATGACGGGCTCGTTCGACACGGCCGTGCCCCGCTTGATGATGAGGATGGAACCGTCCTGTGTCCGGTGCGTCCCGTCCCAGAGCGGACTGGTGACCCCGCGCCGGGTGACCGTGGCGCGATTGGTATTCGGATCCACCGCCACCCTGCTGCCGTCCTGCAAGGTTGTCGTCCATTCCGCCGCCTGTGCGACGGCGAGCGGCCATGCCAGCAGCGCCATAAAAAGCAGCCTGCAAACGGGCCCTCCAGGGTTGCAACGCTTCATGCCAGATATGATCCCTTGTTCAGTTGTGCCGCACCACGGCACCCGATGGACGACATTCAAACATATACGGCGGCTGGTGCCTTTGATTTCCGTCAATAAACCGGGCATCCAGCCCGGCGCTTGATGCAGTCACAGGACTGTCACCCGTCTGTCACATCGGTGACAAACATGCCGTGCATAATCATAACCCGAATCCACCGTCAACGGGAGCCGCCGCCATGCTGGATCACCTCTTGCAGACTGCACAGGCCTATGAACGCAAGCACGGGAAACCACCGGAAGTCGTCTATATCAACCCGTATCATTTCGAGAAATTGTTCAGGTATTACCCGGAACTGTTCAGCATCAAGCATTCGATCCCACTGGGTTTCCGGCTGGTCATCGTCCCCGGCAGCCGCCTGACCCACCCCGAGGCGGCCATACTGACGGCTACCCGGCCATTCAGCCAGGTCGCCTGACAGGCAGCTGCGAGGCACGGCTGGCGGCGTGTCCACAAGAGACCGCCCGGGACACCTGCTCCCGGATCCTCACCCGCCGTAGATCACGTGGTCGCTCCAGTTCCAGGTCCTTTCAATCGCCTTGCCGGACAGCGCAAACACCTCAACGGACATTTCCGGAAGTGCAAGGACCGCACAACTATGGTTAAAGGCAGTGCTGCCGGGGTTCACCACCAGGGTATGCCCCAGCTGTTCGGCAAACACCTGGTGAGTATGCCCCACCACCAGGACATCGTAGTCGAACGCCCCCAGCTTTCCGGTCCATTGCGCCACCCGCTCGGTCATGATCGCTCCCTGCTGGTCCAGCAGCTTGATACCACCCATGCAGGCGTCCGGTGGATGGGCATGCACCATATACACCCGCTTGCCGGCAACCGTTTCATCCAGCACGGCCGGCAGTTGCCGGAAAAACCGGCTCGCCATGGTTTCCGCCCCTTCCTCCAGCTGTGCCAGATAGCGCAGTTCGTGATTGCCCCGTATCGCGCGGCAGCCACTCCCGGCGAGCAGCGTCACCGTCTCCTCCAGCTGCCCTCCGTATCCGGCGATGTCTCCCGCACACCAGACATGATCCACACCCCGGGAAGAAAAGATCGACAGGGCCTCCGCCACCGGCGCAGGCCTCGAGTGCACATCACTGAGCAAACCGATTCTTACCATGGCATCCCCGCCGGTTAACCGCCCGTGTGCACCACTAGCGGCCCGCAAACCGGACTCTGCTTACTATATTCCACATGCACTTAATGTTGCATGTCGATGTATATAATAATTTAATTCACGTTCCTGCAGCCGTGCGGCCAAGCTGCGGAGCTCAACCCAGCAAGTCCCGCACCAGCGATTCCCATTCCGCCGCCAGGGTCATGCCTGCGGGGAACGCCGTCCCGGCGCGCCGGTGCCAGTAACGTGAATTCCAGTCATCCCCTTCCTTGCGATGCAGGTAGGCATGGATCCTGGCGGACATGACATCATCCATCTGCTGAACAATTTCATGCGCCCTGTCCCAGCTCCCTGTCGCGTCAAACCAGAGTGCCTGCAGCCGGGGGTCGATATCCCCTGGGCACTCGCCCCGTTCCAGGCTGGCAACGAATTCACCGTAATGCATCAGTCACCTGCTGCGCATCGCCCGGGGCGATCCCGTTGCGCATGCCTGCCTGTCGGCAGGTCATGCGTCATGGGCTGTCGTTTAAGCCGGCCGGCTCGGCACGGTCGATCAGCGTTTCCCAGAGTCCGGTGTTGTCCGGCCCAAAGACGACTGCGATATCGCCCTCCATCAGCAGCCAGTTGCCATGCCTGATTTCGGCTTCCAGCTGGCCCGGCACCCAGCCGGCATGCCCGAGAAAAAAGCGCACTGAATCCGCCGCTCTTGGCTCCGCCAGCAGTTCATTCAGCAACTGCCCGTGAATGCTGGCGTAGACATCGCCGATGACATGCCGGGACAGTTCGGGTGGGACCGCGCCGCGCACCAGCATGACCAGCATGTCCGTATCCACCGGACCGCCATGAAACACCGGCAGCGCCTGCAGCCAACTGTCACGGACAGTCGCCGCGATCTCGGACAACACACGCTTTTGCGACCCGTTGATAATCAACCCGAATGTTGCGTGCTCGTCATGCTGGAGCAGCCAAACGACGCTATGCCTGAAAAACGGATCCGCAAAACCGCGCCGGGCGACCAGGAACATGCCGGGTGCAGGCCGCGGCATGTCCTGTGCGGGCGCGGCGGGCGCAACGGGTGCGGAAATACTGGCGCCGGCAACACCGGCAACGCACGTCAGGAGCAGCAGCCCGCAGCGAATTGTGGCAGCTATGCCGACGGTGCACATGGCCGGAAGTATAGCAACAGACGGAATCGGGATCAGGGCATGGCAGGGGCACCAGTGACCCGGCATGCCGGGTTTGCCGATAGCGGCCGGTGCCGCTGCCGTGCCTGTCCCTCACGGCGCGCGCCGCACAATGTCCCAGCGGCCATCGGCGATCAGGGAATACTGAAAACGATCATGCAAGCGGTTTTCCCGCGCCTGCCAGAATTCGATCGTGGCGGGGGTTACGCGATAACCGCCCCAGTATGAGGGCAACGGCACCTCACCCGCGGCGAACTTGCGCCTGATCTCGTCAAACTTGGCCTCCAGCAAGGAACGGGAACTGATGACCGCGCTCTGGTGGGAAGCCCAGGCGCCGAGCTGGCTGCCGCGTGGCCGCGAGGCAAAATATTTCAGCGACTCCGCCGTCGGGACCCTGGCAGCCGTCCCCGTGATCATGACCTGGCGCCCCAGACCGACCCAGGGAAACAGCAGTGCAACCCTGTTGTTGACCGCGATCTGCCTGGCCTTTTCACTTTCGTAATTGGTAAAAAACACGAAACCCCGTCCGTCATAGATCTTCAGCAGTACGGTACGCAGCCACGGCTGTCCGGATTCCGCCACCGTGGCAAGACTCATGGCATTCGGCTCGGGGATGTCCGATGCGCTCGCCTGCAGGAACCACTTCTGGAACTGCTGCAGCGGGTCCGGATCAAGGTCTTGCCGCTCCAGACCCTCGGACATCCACTGCCGACGGAGTTTTTCAGCCGCTAATTTCATTAATCGCGCCGCCCGCTACCATTTTGAATGCCAACGGATTGTACACGGATGCGTTCGCGTTCGCGGATTGCATTCAATCGCCGTCTGAGGCAAAGTCTGCACCGTGACTGGCCACCAGTGAAGGGACTCATGAAAAAATACCTCCTCTGCGGCTGTCTTGCCGCTGCCGTCATCACCGGGGCCGGCGTCGCACAGGAACAGCCGCTCCGGCGTGTCAGTCTGGACTCCGCAACCGACCATGCCGTCGCGCCTGCTGCCTGGCAATCACTGAACCCGGATAAGTTGCAACTTCGATCGGCCGCCGCACTGGTCGTGGACCGGTACGGAAATGAAATCTATGCCAGGCAGGCCGATACCCCGCTGCCCATCGCCTCGATCACCAAGCTGCTGACCGCCATGGTCGTCCTGGACACCGCCCTGCCGCTGCAGGAACGCATCAGTATCACGAAGGATGACCGCGACCTCATCCAGCTTACCGGTTCACGTCTGAACGCCGGCGCAACCCTGACGCGCGAACAATTGCTGAGGCTGGCATTGATGGCGTCTGAAAACCGGGCCGCCAACGCCCTGGCGCGGACCTCGCCCGGCGGCAGACCGGCCTTCGTCCGGGCCATGAACCGGAAGGCCGGGGAACTGGGCATGCGACACAGCCGGTTTGCCGATCCCGCGGGTCTGGATGCCGGCAATGTCGCCTCCCCCCGGGATATGTTGAAAATGGTTCACGCCGCCCTTGAATACCCCTTGATTCGCGAGGCAACCACGACCCGTTCCATCAGCGTCTACCCGTACCAGGGACGCGGGGAAGTCCGGTTCAACAACACCAACCGCCTGTTGAGAAACGCCTCCTGGTCGATTCAGCTCAGTAAAACCGGCTACCTCAACGAGGCCGGCCGCTGCCTCGTCATGCAGGCGGAGATCGCCGACCAGCCACTGGTCATCATCCTGCTGAACTCCTTCGGCAAGCTCACGCCCTTCGGGGATTCCACCCGTATCCGCAAGTGGATCGAGAGCGGTATCAAGGGCTAGGGAATCCGGCGGACCCGTGGCACAGGGACACGTTAGTCATGGTTCTGTAATGGCCTGACGACCCGACAGCGACTACACTTGCGCGCATGATAGACACCTGGAAGGATGCCGTTCACCGCCAGCGGATCGCCCTGGCCGAAATGTTGTCCACCCCACTGGCGCAACTGGCAGAGCAATGCGCAGCGATCTGGGGACGGCGCGAGGATCTCGACATCGTACTGACGGATGGATTCAGGAAAGTACCGCACTGCCTGTTTCTGTATGCGCTGGATACCCGGGGTATCCAGATCAGTGACAATGTCAGCACCGGCGGCCTGCTGCCTGAACATTACGGACGCGACCGATCGCAGCGTCCGTACATGCGTGAATCCGTCCCTGCCTGGGGATTCCTGTTATCCGAGGCCTATCTCAGTCTGCGCGCCCAGCGGCCTTCCCTGACCGCCCTGCAGGTGGTGCACCGTGACGGTGAGACCCTGGGTTATATCGGCGCCGATTTCGACCTGCGCGACCTGCCGGTAACCGCCGAGCGCATCGAGGAGTCCGATGAATGGCGCCAGATCAAGGGCGACCCGGCAATACGGGGGACGGTATTCCAGCAATGCCGCATCGACAGCCTGATGGACCAGAACATGGATCCGGCCTGTGCCATCCTGCAGGACCTGATTACCGAGCGCGGCATGTTTCAGGCCGTCATCCATTTCTCCAGCAGCCGGGCCACGATCTGGCTGATGGACGACCCCTATCGCTACCGCATCCTCGACCACGAGGCACTGAGCGATCCGGACATCTGCCTGCTCTATCCGCGGCATACCTACCCCGGGGATGCCTTGATCCCGCAGGAACGGATCGGCGACATACTCGGCTGCATGCGCAGCTTGCGCACGGCTGACGAAACGCTGTACCTGCGCTCGTCATCGATCAACATCTTCAACGGCATGATCAGCCTGACCTTTTCCTGCGACGGCTCCCACTACATGTTCTGGCAGGAATTCCTGCTCAAGGACATGTCATTCTGGCTCGGAAGCGCGGCCTGATCATCGCTGTGCCGGGACCGGCGACTGTCGACGGCTGGCGAATCCGCTGCCGATTTATGTGGAGCAATTCCGCTCTGACCCCGCTATAGTGGTGGCAACCGACTCGCGGTTACATTGAAAACAACACCGTTCCGGAGGCACAGCAGTGAATACATCCATCAGAATTACCCATTTTCCAGCCATGTTGGCGCTTTGCTGCGCCATGACTGTCACTGTGGCCGATGCCGCCGGGATGGGCATGGGCAGTTCCAGTTCCCGTAACCCCGGCTCCGGCGCTGGACCGGGAGGCAGTTACGGAAGGAGTTACGGCGGCTATCCCGGCTACGGCCGCGGTTCCGACGACGGCAGCGGTTCGGGCTTCGGCATGGGCAGCCGCAGCGAGCGTCCCTACGGCGGGGGTCCCGGCTACGGCCGCGGCCCCGGTGACAGCAGCGGTTCGGGCTTCGGCATGGGCAGCCGCAGCGAGCGTCCCTACGGCGGTGCTCCCGGCTACGGCCGCGGCCCCGGTGACGGCAGCGGTTCGGGCTTCGGCATGGGCAGCCGCAGCGAGCGTCCCTACGGCGGTGGTCCCGGTTACGGTGGGGGTCCCGGTTACGGTGGGGGTCCGAGCTATGGTGGCGGTCCCGGCTACGGCGGCATCCCCGAAGAGGGCAGCGGTTCGGGCTTCGGCATGGGCAGCCGCAGCGAGCGTCCCTACGGCAGTACTCCCGGCTACGGCAGTACCCCCGGCTACGGCGGTGGTCCCGGCTACGGTGGTGGTCCCGGCTACGGTGGTGGTCCCGGTTATGGCGGTGGTCCCGGTTATGGCGGTGGTCCCGGTTATGGCGGTGGTCCCGGTTATGGCGGTGGTCCCGAAGAGGGCAGCGGTTCGGGCTTCGGCATGGGCAGCGGCAGCAACCGTCCCTACGGCGGCGGCTACCGGTAATGCCGTTCGCGCTACAGGATTCACCCGGCGGCACGGCCCGCCGGGTGAACGGCGCCGGGCGGTTCAGATATCCAGCGTAGTGGATTCCAGCTCGTAGACGGCGTCCTCGACTTCATGACGGCTGAACAGCTCCGTACCGGCATGGGCGGCCGTGGCACTCCCGCAGATAACGGCAAGACGCAGCATGGCCGGCGGGTCCTCCCCGCGCCGGGCGGCAGTGATCAGCCCCGCCATCAGCGCATCACCGCAGCCGACCGTCGAATGAACATGTACGCGGGGTGCCGTGCAATGATAGCTGTTATCCCCGACGACCAGGAGCGCACCGTCCGCGCCGAGCGAAATACAGACCATCTCGACACCACGCTGCTGTAAATCACGGGCGGCTGTCGCAACGGCCTCGATGCTCTCCAGCCTTCGCTTTGTGGTCATTTCCAGCACATAGCGGTTCAACCTGACCAGGTAGGGTTCCGCCTGCAAGGCTTCCTGCAATACCGGTCCCACGGCATCAATTACCGCCTTGCCTCCCTGCGCCTTGATCTGTTCGGCCAGCAGGCGCCGGTGATTATCCGGCACACCGGGTGGCTGCGAACCGGTCAGGATGCCGAAACCGGAACCGCAGGATGACAGAAAACAGCCGGTCAGGTCCTCCAGCACCTGCGCCGGAATCTCCGGACCGCAACTGTCGACCTCATACTGACTTGGCGGGGATTTCTGCAGCAGGGTGGCATTGACGCGGGTCTCGCCGGCAACCCGGAAGACGCTGTGGTTCTCGCCCAGGCTGTCACCGAGCAGGCGCAGCAGCAGATCACCGCTCTCGCCCCCGACAACGCTGCAGCAGCGGAATGGTATCCGCAGCTCCATGAGCGCGCGGGCCACGTTGATCCCGTTACCGCCAGGGTGATAGACGGTCCTGTCGGAGCGAACCTTGCGATCGACGATCAGCTGCGGGATCTCATAGGTAATGTCCACGGCGGGATTCACGGCAAGAACGGCAATATCTGTATCACGGGTAGCACTCATGACTGCCTCCGGTCTATCCAAGACCTTCCTTGAGAATCAGGTTGCGTCCGGTCATTGCCGGCGGTTGCGGCAGCCCGAGCAGTGCCAGCACGGTGGGGGCAATATCCGCCAGACCGCGGCCGATCCCCAGTCGCACCGGTCCCTCCCCCATCATCAGAAATGGAACCGGGTATTCACTGTGCTGGGTATGGGGTTCCCCGGTATTGGGGTTGACCATTTCATCGCAATTGCCATGATCCGCCGTCAGCAGTATGCGCCAGCCGCGCTCCAGCGCGACGCGGAACACCCGATGACTTTCATTGTCCAGCGTCTCCACGGCCCGGATGATTGCCTCGCGCTGCGCCGTGTGACCGACCATATCGGAATTGGCGAAGTTGGTGATGATGAAGGCATATTCATCACGCCCGATGGCGCCGATCAACTGGTCCGCCACCTTGGCCGCGCTCATCTCGGGTTGCATGTCATAGGTCGCCACCTTGGGTGAAGGCACGATAATGCGGTCCTCCCCGGGATAGGGCGCCTCATGGCCGCCGTTGAAGAAATAGGTGACATGTGGATACTTTTCGGTCTCGGCGCAATGCAGCTGCCTCAGGCCCGCATCGCTGATGACCTCGGCCAGCACCTGCTCCGGTATCTGTGGTGGAAACAGTACCGGAAACGGATAAGTGGCATCGTATTCGGTGATACACACCATCTGCTGCTGCACACAGTCGCCGCGATCGAAGGCCTCGAAATCCTGCAGCGCAAAGGCGGCGGTCAGCTGGCGGGCCCGGTCACTGCGAAAGTTGAAACACAGCACCGGTTCATCCCGGCTCATCCCCCGGTAGCCGTCGATCACGGTCGGCTGGATGAATTCATCACCTTCACCGCGCGCATAGGCCGCCTCGATGGCATCCCGCGGCGTATCCGCCGTCAGCCCCTCGGCCCTGACCATGCAGTTCCAGGCCCGCTGGGTGCGATCCCAGTGCCGGGCGCGGTCCATGGCGCAATAGCGGCCGCTCACCGTGGCAATGTATCCCTTGCCCATCTTGGCAAGTTGCTTCTCGACGATCTCGAGGTAGCCAAGCGCCGCCTTCGGGGCGGTATCCCGGCCATCGGTAATCATGTGCAGCACCGGCTCGACAGCCACCGTCCGCAACAGTTCGAGGATACCGAGCAGATGCTCGATATGGGAGTGCACACCCCCGTCGGACACCATGCCCACGAGATGCAGACGGCCGGCATCGTGCAACATGGCCTGCCAGATCGGGTTGCCCGCCAGCGACCCGCCATAGAGTGCGTCTGCAATTCGCGTCAGATCCTGTTCCAGGATGCGGCCCGAACCCAGTGTCAGGTGGCCGACCTCGGAGTTGCCGAACTGCCCGTCCGGCAGACCGACGGCACGACCGGAGGCCTGCAGGACGCTGTGCGGCCAGGAAGCGAAATAATGGTCGAGATGCGGGGTGCGGGCCAGCGCCCAGGCATTGTGTGCACGACTGGGGTTGAGGCCAAACCCGTCGAAGATGACAAGTAGCACCGGTCTTGGCGTCACGTCATATCCCCATTGCCGACGTGCTGGATGGCCGTGCCGTAGCGATTGATCCGGATTTCATGTGCTGCTCTCACTCCTGCGAAACATCCCGGGATGACCACACTATCGGACGGCGTGATCGTTTCCGAAATACCCGGCCCGTTTATAACATAACCAAAACGTGGCCGGCGCCGGATTATTCGCCTATGATGCGGACACATCCTACAGGAGCCGCCATGAACCAGAAAATGATGATCCTGCCGGCCAGCCGGAGCGACGCCATACGGCTGGTGCGGGTACCCGACGATTTCGAGTCCCACGAAGCCTACCGCCGCGTCACCGGCCTGATCGCAGCGGTCGAGGAATCCAATCCCGGGCATGACTGGGACGACATCCAGGCCGCCCTTGAGGACCAGGGGTTCGAGCCTGTGGAGTTCATCCTGGGACCCGCGCTGGACTGACATCCCCGACGCTGCCCGCCGCCGATGCCGATGGACACCCGCCGCGGCACGATTCCCTCAGCCGGGCAGAAACAGCGCCTCGATTGCCGTTTTGTAGAGCCTGAGCTGCTTGACGGTGATGTCCGCCTCATTGAGTGACTTCGACAGGATAAACGCCCCCTCGAATGCCGACATGAAACCGTCGGCCAGCGCCACCGGATCGACCTCCCGGCGCGGCGGGTACTTTTCCATAATCGCCCGGATCAGCTTCGTCACTTCCGTCCGGGACAGGATGAATTCCTCGTTGATGATGGCCCGGGTTTCCGCGTCGAACTGCTGCAGTTCGTAGACATAGGACGCCAGCAGGCAGCCCGGATAGGGCTCGGTCAGGTTCGCGAACAATTCCTCGTACAGGCCGACCAGGATCAGCAGCTGCTGCAGGGGGTCGTCGCTGAGCCGCCTGGCGCGCGCCAGATTGCCCCGGAAGAGTTCCAGACCCTCATCGGCAAACCGCCGTATCAGCGCCCGGGCCAGCTCGCGCTTGCTCTTGAAGTGATGAAAGAAGGCCCCTTTGGTCAGTCCCAGGTGCTGGCACAGCTGGTCTACGGAAACCCCGGCAAAGCCCCGTTCCAGGATCAGCGTTTGCGCACTGTCCAGGATCCGCTCACGGGTGTTTTCTCCTTTGCTGGCCATGCGCTCATCTAAGCATACTTTCTGGTATGTGTAAATCAGTAATATGAGAAATATATTCTGTTAAAATACATATCTATTTGTATTTTAATTAATAATATATAATTAAAAAAACATACTGTATGGTATTGACATGATGGCACTCCCTGCTAGACTTACAAATATACCAAACGGTATGTTTGGTTCAATCCGAAAATCCATGGGGGGAACAAGTCATGATCGAACTACTGGAAAGCATCACCCTGGCCCTGATCCCGGGCTTCCTGTTGCTGGACTTCATCATCCAGCGACGTCACTACGACGCGGTTCGCCACTGGCGGTTGCGTGCCGGCCTGGTCACCGCGGCGGTCTTCCTTATCAGCGGTGAAGTCGCCGGTTTCTGGGGCAGGCTCTTCGCAGGGACGCACCTTTTCGATCTCAGTGGTCTGGGTCTGTGGGGGACGGTGATCGGTGTGCTGGTCTACGAGTTCTTCCACTACTGGTACCATCGCGCGGCACACACCTGGACCTGGCTGTGGCGTGCCGGACATCAGATGCATCACAGTGCCGAGCGCCTGGATGCCTTCGGCGCCAATTACCTGCATCCTTTCGACGCCGCCATGTTCGCGAGCATCAGCAGCCTGGTGCTGTTTCCACTGCTCGGACTGAGCGTGGAGGCCGGGGTCGTGAGCGCCCTGTTCCTGACCTTCAATGCAATGTTCCAGCATGCGAACATACCCACGCCGCACTGGCTGGGTTACCTCATCCAGCGGCCGGAAAGCCACAACATCCATCACCACCGCGGGGTGCATCGCTACAACTATTCGGACCTGCCGCTGTGGGATATGGTGTTCGGCACCTTCCGGAATCCGCGCACCCTGGAAAGCACCGCCTGCGGTTTCTACCCGGGCGCCTCCAGCCGCATCCCCGAGATGCTGGCAGGCAGGGACGTCTCCCGGTCCCGCCTGCCGGAACGGGTCACACATACCGGTGACCGGCCGGCAGGGGTGCAGCTGCAACCCTGAACGGCTGACAGCGGGCGGTTATCAACAGCGATCCGGGAATCTTGCCGGCTCGCTGTTTTTTTAACTTGCAGACCGGTCGGGAACCTCGGTTCACCGCTGCATCATTTTGATTCCGTGAGTGAACGTGAACGATCCGCGTGTATGAGCGCATCCCCCGTGTTCTACAATTATCGGTAGGTAGCCGCAACCGGTTACACTGCCCGGAGCGAAATGACAGGAGCAAGATATGGACAACGACAAGCTTGTCAACGGCTGGCAGCGCCTGTCCAGCGGTGTCGACGTGGAGTTCAGGCACACCATCCCGGTCCGGATCTCGGACAATGGCAGCGAACTGACGCCGAACGAGTCAACACTGGTCGATGAAATCACGGCGCTGGGCGGCTTGCGTGTCGGCCTGGGCGAATGGCAGCCCGGTGAAAAGCCGAATGAACGCGAAGCCCGCCTGCTGGTCGCCGACGATCAGCTGACCGAAGTGCTGCGGCGGCTGGCGCTGGCTTCCGCCGCGATCTTCGTGGACCGCTATCACAAGACCGTTGACAGGGACGACGTCGATTGGGACGCCCTGGAGTACGACAATGACTTCCGGAAGGCACTCGACCACTGCGGGCTGGAATGGAACGACGTCGACAAGGAGGCCTATCGCGACGGTTTTGTGGAAGCGATGCACCAGGAAACCCGGCGACTCGCCGCATTGCCGGACATGCCGCTGGTCGAACCGGAGTAACCACGACGGTCACGGCATCACATGAGGCAGCAGCCACAACCGGCAGAACGGATACTCGATGTCGCGCTGTCGCCGGGCGCGGCATCGGCGTGGGAAGCGGTTCATCCGCATGCCATTGCCAGTGAACCGGGCATGTCCCTGAACGAGGTCCGTCGGTATTTCCCCCAGAAGGACGATCTGGTGGAGGCCTGGTTTGACCGGGCCGATCGTGCGGCCCTTGCGTTGCACGACGGGAGTGAATTCGCGCAACTGTCCCGACGTGAACGGCTGCTGCGCCTCATCATGGCGTGGCTGGCACCGGTGCTGGGCAGGCGATTCGCCCTGGATACGGTGAGTGATACGGCGCTGCGTGAAGAACTGCAGACCCTGTCCGGAGTGCGCGGTCGCGCCCTGTCGCTGCTGCCCGAGGCGACATTCATGCGCCTGGATGACCCGGCCGGCCCGAGCCGCTATTTCACACTGCTGCGCAACACCGGCCACAGCAACGTGACGCATCTGGCGGATGAAATGGAGGAGCTGCGGCCGCAGGAGAACACGCTGACAGTGGTGCCGGGCTTCATCGGCGCCTACCCGAATGCCCTCTATGTTGCGCCGCGCGACGCGCTGCCCGAGTTCACCGCGGCGGTTCGCGGGCTGGCATCAGAGGAAGACTACCGGGCGCTCGCTGACCGCTTCGCCATTCGCCGCACCCACCCGCAGTTCTGGACCTACAGCGATGCCCTGCAGGATACCTACGCCCGCCTGACCCCGATTGAGGCCGGGTTATTCGACTACAACCGGCTGGAGACTCACTAGCGTTGAGCACGGAAATGCGGTACACAAGCCTGCGGAAGATCCGGTTGACTCGACAATACCTTGCCGGGCAGGCCGGAATCACCGGCGCGTCGCAACCCCCAGCCACTGCGTCCAGTCCGTAAACAATGGCCGGTCGACAGCCGCCACCGCCGAGCGCGGCGTCAATGCCTGCGTGAAGACCGGGTCGCCGTCCAGCGTGCAGGCATAACCGCCGGCGGACTCGAAAATGAAATTTCCGGCGGCGTAATCCCAGACCCGGGAGCGGCCGTGGAGGTAGATATGACAGCGGCCGGCGGCGAGCCAGCACCAGTCCAGCGCCACCGACCCGAAACTGCGCTGCGAGGCAAACGGCATGTCAGTCACCAGTCGTGTGGCGAGCACCGCATCGAGGCGCTTGAAGTCGATCAGTCCGGTGGCCTGGCGGAGCTCGAGTCCGGAAGCCGGCACCGCCAGGGATGCGCCGTTCAGACGCGCCCCCTGGATCCGGTCGGCGGAAAACAGTTCGTCACGCAGTGGATCGTAGACCATGCCCAGCACTACCGTGCCGTGCTGCAACAGTGCCAGCGATACGCAGAAATAAGGTATCCCGGCGGCGAAATTACTGGTGCCGTCCAGCGGGTCCAGACACCATACAGGCTGCTGCGCTGCCAGCAGGCGCGTCTGTTCGGCAGGTGCCATTTCCTCGCCGAGGAACACCGTATCCGGCCAGCGCGCCAGCAGTCGGTCGGCGACGCGTGTCTGCATGGCCAGGTCGGCCTCGGTCAGGACACTGCCGTCGCGCTTGTGCTCGCGTTCCACCCGGGCGAATCGCGGCAGTAATTCCTCGCGCGCGGCGGCAACGATAATGTCCTGTAATGACGCCAGTGGAAATGACATATCTCAGCCGTGTTCGCTTGTCGGGATTTCCGGGAACAGCGCCGCACCGGTCTGTTTCCCGCACGGGGAATCAGGCGACGACCCGCAGTACCGTGGATACTGATGAAGGCTATATAGCCCGTTCCGGGCGTTGCTAGCCCTGCTCCCCGGCTTCGTAGCGCGCGGTATTGAACTTGCGGTCGAAGATTTGATACACCTCGGCTACGGTTCTTGGCTTGCGACTCTGCATCCGGAAGATATTCTTGTTGCGCTTCGCTGGTCCGGGAAAGATTTCACCGGCTATTCTGTCGGGATTCTTCTCGAGCGCCTTGAGAAAGGAAATGGCCCCTGACGCGCCGAAGAAGTGCGTCAGATACAGCTCGGTGCGGCCGGGTTCCCGGTCGAGCGAATGCACCAGCTGCTTCATGTTCTGTTTGACATTTTCAGCCGCCAGCAGGGCCGACATCATCGGGTTCTTGCGCAGGTCGAGCACATGCTGCTGGACAGCGGCATCGCGGATGACGGGCTGCCTGTCCCCGTTGCCGTTGACCACATATTCTACCTGTGCGGCATACTTCCCCATACCGTACTTCCTGCCATACCGCTTGACGGCATCCAGCCAGGACTCATCCTTGAACTGGTACAACCCGGCGGCGCTGGAGCTCCGCGCCTCGGCGCCGGGGTTGAAGCTGCTCTCTATCGCCGCCAGTTCCATCAGAAAGGAGAATTCCACGCCGGAGCGAAAATTCCCCAGCCTGATCGCCGCCAGAATGGCGCTGTCGATTTTGAATTTTTTCTCGTCCTTTCTTGCCAGATCGGCATACTTTCCCAGCACGGCGGCAAGACGTTCGCTGTCCGGCGCCTTCCGCAGGCTGCCTGCGGGAAAATAGAGCGACCGGAATTCTTCCAGGGCCTGCTCCGTCCTTGCACCCCTGATCCCGTCGGCGGATCTCCGGCCGAGATCAAAACCCAGGGTCATCAGGTCCTGCTGCATTACCGCGACCACCGGGTCATATTTGCCCTGCGCGTGCGGCTCCGGTTCCCGGGCGCCGTGCAGCGGCAGTGCCGACCCGCCCGGAATACTGCCGGTCGTCTTCGCAGGCGTTTGCTGTTCCATATCCGGCAACGTGGCATTGCCGGATGGCGCCGCGTCCGATTGCGGCACGAGGGTCTTCGCCGTATCGCGGTCCAGTACTTCCCGGAGGATCTTCATGAGTTCCTCGCGGCTGCTGAAGTCCTCCCGCATCAACACCTGCAAATCCTCGATACCGCCGGTTATGCCTGACAGGTCCACGGTACTGTTCTGGCCGCCCCGGTTGATCAGCACACCCGCCAGTGCGCCCGAGATAAACAGCAGCCCGGCTGCGGCCATCATCTGGAGGTTGGATGGCCGCGGCCTGATACCGGCGGCCTGGATGGACTCGACCAAGCGGGTATTGCCCTCGTGGAAGGTCCTGGCCAGATTCGACTGCAGCGTCATCAGGTTCTGCTGTTCGGCGAGCAGCCTGGACAGCGATTCCTGGGTCATGCCCAGGCTGGCTGCGTGCCGTTCGCGCTCCTCTTCGAGCCTGGTCTCCAGCGTGCCGATCTGCTGCCCGGTTGCCTCCAGCCGGCGGGAGGCATCTTCCAGCGAGGACTCCAGTGCCTGCACGTGGTGCCGGCTGCTCTCATACTGCCGGTGTTCCGCCTCGAGCTTCGACTCCAGGTTGCTGATTTGCTGGACGGTCTCCTGCTGGCGGAGCGCGGACTCTTCCAGCGAGGTTTCCAGCGCATGCACCTGGTGGCGGCTGGATTCGTAGCGGTTGCGCTCCTCCTCGAGCCGGGACTCCACCTCGCTGATCTGCTGCCGGGTTTGCTGCTGCCGGGCCTCGGCCTCTTCCAGCGAGGTCTTGAGCACATGGACCTGATGGCGGGCGGCACTGCGTTCGTATTCGATATTGCCGATCTTCTGCTGCAATTCGGCAATCTTGCGCTCATCAGTGTGCTGGGTTTGCTCCAGCTCCGTGCGGGTAGTCGCCAGCTCCGCCGCCACGGCCTGGTTTTCCTCCCTGGCAGCCGCCAGCTCGCGCTCGAGCGCACGCCGCTTCGGGAAGGCATGCTGCCTGATCGTCTCGAGGGTGGATTGAAAGCTCATCGTTGCCGGGATACCGTTGGTTGCTTCTTCTTAAGTTACTGTCTCTCTTGGAAGTTCGCTGTTTTTGTATCGGTCAATAACCCGGGATATTGAGCCATTGGCCTGCCGGCGGCCGGAAACACGCCTGCCCGTTCATTCTCGACGAAACAGGCAAGGCGGTCTATCCGACGAAGGTCGTAGACTGAAGCGAACCGGGTGCCGGCAAGGGTGACGCCGAAAGGCGCCGCATTGTAACCCGGCTCGAAGTGGCACCCAACCACAAAGACCGGGGGGTATCTCATGCCCGCCACGGCCTGGCGGCACCATCCTGGCCAAGCAACCGGCGCGGGTCCTGCGGGTGGTCAAGCAACCCCTGCGTGAACGGTTACATGCCGTTGTTGAAGGTTTCCGTCCGGGTCGCCCCGCTGGCACGCACCTGCCGCAGTGCTGCGGCGTATTCCCTGAGAATTTTCAGTGCCCAGGGAATCCGGTCGCGATAATAGCTGTCCGAGACATCGTCGTTGTCCGCGCCGTCCTCGTTCAGCACCTGCTCGACGTGGCGCACGATGACCTGTTCAGGGATGTAGCACAGGCGGCTGTTCTTGTAGCTGCTCATGCGCAGCTCCGCCACCGGGTAGGCGCCGCCAGCCCCGGAGGAGACCGCGATGATCAGCGCCGGCTTGTGTCCGAGTTCATTCTTGCCGAACAGCAGGAAGAAGTTCTTCAGCCCCGCGGGTACCTGGCCGTGCCACTCCGGGGTGACGACGACGAAGGCGTCGCTGGAGGCGAGTTCCTCGCGCAGCGGAGCCAGCAGCGTCGTCCAGCGCTCCTCGCCCTCCCAGACGCCCGTGTCCCATAACGGCAGGGGGTTGTCCGCCAGGCTCAACAGCGCCGTCTCCTCGCAGATGCCGTCCTCGAGCATGCGCTGCGCGAACCGGGCAACCTTGAGACTCTGCGCCTCGCGGCGATGGCTGCCGCTGATCACCGTGATCTTCATACCGCCTCCTCGTAGCCGGGGCGGGCCATGGTAACAAACTTCGGGAGCGGGCGAGGCTTGTCAGCAACAGCCAGGCACGGCTAACCTGTTCAACATGCACTGGCATCGCCTGATACTGCTGGTCGCGTGCTGCCTGATCACGGCCGCCGCGGGCGGTGATGCCGTTTTGTACCGGCAGCAGACATTGACCACGGACGGCGAGTCCTGGACCCTGGCCGTGCCGGCCGGCATGCAGCTGGAACTCATGACCCGGCAGCTGGAAAGCCCCCGGATGATGAACTTCCTGCCGACCGGCGACCTGATCATCGGCTCAAGGTCCGGGCACGTCTACCGGCTCGCGCCGCCCTATCGCGATCCGGAGGTACTGGTCACGCTGTCGGGCTATCCGCACAGCATTGCCTACCGCGACGGCGAACTGCTGATCGCCCGCACCGACGGCATGTACCGGGCCGCCTGGTCGCCCCGCCAGGCGGCCATCGATCCCGGGTCGGTGAAACGCCTCGCCGCACTACCCGCCGGCGGCCACAGCAGCCGCAGCGTGGCGCTCGGGCCGGATGGCCGGGTCTACCTGTCGCTGGGGATCACCGGCAATTGCGCGGATAATTATCTCGACACCAGCTACCCCTTCGACAAACGGCGCGGCGGTGTACTGGTACTGGATGAAAGCGGCGCGCAGCCGCACTGGCAGCCCTTCGCCGCCGGCCTGCGCAACCCGGTGGGATTCGACTGGCACCCGGTGACCGGGGTGCTGTATGCCGCGAACAACGGACCCGACCACCTCGGCTACGATCAGCCGCCGGAATACTTTTCCCGCCTCCTGCCCGGCTCCTTTCACGGCATGCCGTGGTTTCAGTACGACGGCGAGCAACTGCGGCGTGACAGTTGCATCGGCAGCCGACCGCCGCGACCCGCCCGGGAGGTGAGCCTGCCGGTGGCGACTTTTCCGGCACACAGTGCGCCCCTCGGGATGACATTCGTTCCCGCCGGGGCCCTGGATGCGCGTTTTACCCGCAATGCGATCGTGGCCCTGCACGGTTCCTGGGCCACCCGCCCGGGCGGCGGCCGGTTTGGCAGCAGGGCCACACGCCGCCCGCCAAAGCTCGTGATGGTGCAATTCAGCGACGGCGAGGCCGCCGGCGTGGTGGACGTGGTAAGCGGCTTCCAGCGCCCGGACGGGGCCCGGCTGGCGCGGCCGGCCGGCGTGGCCGTCGGCCCGGACGGGGCGCTGTACTTCACCAGCGACGCGCACACGCAGGGCCTGTTCCGGCTGTCGCCAATCCATTCCAGTAACAACAATGCAGTCAGAAACAGCCCGGGTGAACAGTCCAGCATTGAGGATTTGTTGGAAACGATTATTCGGCTAACCTGATTTTTAGTGCCGGCACGGATGACGTTGACTCTGCTTGCTCGGTTGGTATTTCCCGGCGTACAGCTAAATCTGCTGTCATATTGATCCGGCCATCGCATTCCAGTATTGCAAACTTGTCCCCTTTGGGACTCAGGATAACGGCTTCGGCGTCCTGGAATAACGGACTGCGCAAGAAATGCAGTTGCCAGCCGAATGTCTCGATATGGCGTAATGCGCGCAATTGGTGCTGGTTCAGACGCCCATAAAGATCATTGGTAACGGGCACCGTGTCCTTGCGTTTTTCTTTCCAGGACGCGGATTCCGGCACCTGCGGCGGCTGTTTGATCTGGTCGGGTCCGGAAGCGCGGATTTCGAGTTCCATATCAACATTGATACGCCCATCCGGATCTATAATCCCGATTTGATCAAACGCGTCATTGTAAATAATCGGGACCGGTTCCTGAAACATGGGACGGCGGATAAATTTCAGTCTCCAGCCGAAATACTGGCATTCGAACAATGCGTCCAGCTGTAAGTGGTTCAGGATTTCTTTCACCGCATCCTGGGTTAACTTCATGTGCTCGCGCCGGTCTCTCATCGCTACGTATCTCCTTATGCCAATCCTTGTTTCAAACAGAACAGATCCTGTTTCGGTTCACGTTATCTACCGGGATGTTTAATGAAGATTCAGCTGGATTCAGAATGACGTTAATCGATCCTTTGTAAAATTTTATGAATTCATTCCAGAGATAAAATCCGAGCAACTAATTTCCCTCACAGTGATATCGTGCAATCGTCTGGTGGGTATCAGACGTCGCTCGTAACTGATCTTTTCACCGCTTTTGGTATACAGGGGAAACTGTGTGCTTGATTTATAGTGCCTGCGGTGCACTTTTCTCCTTTCAGTCATTGCCAACCCCCATTAATCAACAATGTTTGTGGGGTATTATACCTCAGTAATCTGTTTTAGCTATAAAAACCCATGCAATAACGCCAGTGAAATGCTTGACAGCCTTGACCAATACGCCAGTATTTTGACTATTTTCAGCGGAATGAATCTATGTGGTTGACATGAAAACCATCTTATCCAGCGTCTTTTGATTGGTGCAGGTGTCGGGATTCGTGTATCTGTAAACGGCACAGGCTGTACAAAATGGCGATTACGCCGCGTTGATCAGTAACAGTTTCTGCCAGAAGTCGGCTCCTGGTGGTTCGTTTTTCGCTGCCGCTGTATTCCCGGGCTGGCGGACAGTCGAAGTACGAGAATAAGATTTGAGCAACTGGAATAGCTGCAATTTCTGACCTTCAGGAGAATCTGAGGGATGACAAGTTCTGGCCGTTCCCGCCCGATTGTTCCGTCCCAGACAAAATCTCAGTCCAGCAGCAGGACCTTGGCGCCGCGGATGCGTCCCCGCTTGAGTTCCACCAGCGCCCGGTTGGCCTCGGCCAGCGGATAGGTCTGCACCTCCGGGCGCAGGGGTATCGCGGCCGCGATCGGCAGAAACTCGGCGATGTCCCGGTGGGTGACGTTCGCCACCGACTTGATCTCCTTTTCCATCCACAGGTGTTCGTGGTAGCTGAGATCCAGCAGGCAGTCCTTGTCCGCGTCCTCCTTGCGGATGGCGTTGATCACCAGGCGCCCCCCGGGCCGCAGGTTGGCCAAGGCCTCCACGACCGGCTTCCACGCCGGTGTCGTATCGATAACGGCAGCCAGCGCAACCGGTGCACGGTCCGTGGTGTCGCCCGTCCACGCCGCGCCGAGTTCTTCGGCAAAGGCACGCGCCGCGGCGTCGCGCGCAAACACGTAGACACCGCTGTCGGGATACAGGTGCCGGGCCAGCTGCAGCACCAGGTGCGCCGAGCCGCCGAAGCCAGTCAGCCCAAGCGCCGCGCCGTTGCGCAGGCCGGCAAGGCGCAGGGAACGGTAACCCACGCCGCCCGCACACAGCAGCGGCGCCGCCTCGGCATCGCTGAACACGTCCGGGATCGGGTAGGCATAGTCTTCCGGGACGGTCAGATACTCGGCATATCCACCGTTGCAGTCGCGCCCGGTGGCCGCGAATGCCGGGCTGAGGTTCTCGTCGCACGCGCCGGAGGAGGAATGGATCCAGCCGACCCCGACACGTGCGCCCGGATGAAACCGGCCGGCACCCGGCCCCGGCTTGTCCACCCGGCCGATGACTTCATGGCCCGGCACCACGGGCAGCCGCGGCGGCGCCGTCCGGCCCTCGATCTCGTCCAGTTCGGTGTGACAGACGCCACAGGCGGACACCCGGATACGGATCTCGCCGGGCCCCGGCTCCGGCACGGGCAGTTCGACCGCCTCGAGCGGCGCCGCGTCCTCGAGCAGGGAGACAATGCGGTTGATGACCATCGCCCTCATGAATTCATCCCCCGTGCAGACCATGGCGGCCGGGCCGGCGGTCATGGCGGGTTTTTCCGATCCCGGCCTCCCATGCTATAACACCGTCATGAAAGCCATTCACATGACGGGAACGGGTCCGGCGGCCGAGGTGCTGCGGCTCCTTGATGTGCCCGAACCGGAAATCACCACCGCCACCCGGATCAAGGTGGCGCTCAGGGCGGCGGGCGTCAACCCCTTGGATACCAAGCTGCGCAGCCGCGGCCTGCTCTATCCCGATGCGCTGCCGGCGATCCTCGGCTGCGACGGTACCGGCATCGTCACCGCGGTCGGCAGTGAGGCCAGACGCTTCCAGCCGGGCGATGCGGTCTGGTTCTGTCATGGCGGCCTCGGCGGCGCACCCGGCAATTATGCGCAATTCACCGTACTGGAGGAATCCGAAGCCGAGCCCAAACCGCCGTCCCTCGGTTTTACGGACGCGGCCGCACTGCCCCTGGTGCTGATCACCGCCTGGGAGGCCCTCTACGACCGCGCCCGACTGGCACAGGACCAGACGGTGCTGATCCATGCCGGCGCCGGCGGCGTCGGTCACGTCGCCATCCAGCTGGCGAAGGCGCGCGGTGCACGCGTCGCCGCCACGGTCAGCACGCCCGGGAAAGCCGAATTCGTCGCAAGTCTCGGCGCCGACCACGTCATTCCCTACCGGGAGCGTGACTTCGTCGCAGACGTCATGGACTGGACCGGAGGGCGCGGTGTGGATGTCGTTCTTGACAGTCTCGGCGGCGACACCTTCCAGCGCAGCCTGAACGCCGCCTGCATCTACGGTCACGTGGTCACCCTGCTGGATCCGGGCGGGGACATCGACTGGCGCACCGCGCGCAACCGCAACCTGAGCATCAGCTTCACCCTCATGCTCACACCCCTGCTGCAGGACCTGCCGCAGGCCCGCGCACACCAGGGCGACATCCTCAGGCAGTGCGCGGCGCTGGTCGAGGACGGCAGGCTGAAGCCGCATGTTTCCACCGCCCTGCCGCTGGCGGATGCAGCAAAGGCGCACCAGGCCATCGAAGCCGGTCATGTTCAGGGAAAGATCGTGCTGGACATACAGCCGTAGGGTGCGCACGGCGCACCCTGCGACTACGAAGATTTTTTATTGCACTTTGATACCACGGTGAGACAGCCGATTCAGCCGGCTGTCTCGACCTTGTCGGGTTTCCGGAACACCAGGATGTTCACATCCGTGGCCAGCCGGAAAAGAAATTCCGCCTTCAGCCTGTCGGCCAGGCGGGTGATAGATTCGCTGATCCTGATGGACGTGCGGCCGCTGAACAGGTGTTTGTGCGCAATGCTGAACGGACCGAAGCCGATCCCCTTGAAACCCGTGTAGTCGAATCCATTGGCCGTGACTGTTTCCCGTACTTCGGCGGCGCGCATGTAATGGCCGATCTCGAAGGGCGGCTGCTTTCCGAGAGAAACGAGTTTTTTCGCCATGGCATAACCCAGGTACACCGGGTCGTTCACCAGCTGGTTATTCCGGCTGCGGAAACTGATCAGGGTGGTACCGCCGGGCTTCAGTATCCGGTGGATTTCCCGGATGATGTTCTCGTAGTGCTCCACATAGCTGATGACCCCCAGGCAGACGACGCAATCGAAGACGCCGTCCTCGAAGGGCAGGAACTCGCTGTTGCCGTTGATCAGCGGCTTGCGCCCCAGCTGCCCGGCAGCAAGCCTTCTGGCGGCGTTCCCCAGCATGTCGCTGGAGTAATCGAGGCCGACGATGTCATAGCCGCGTTCGAGCATTTCATACGTGACCGGCCCGGCCCCGCAGCCCACGTCGCAGAGCTGTGCATCCCTGTCATAGTGATTGACGATGTAGTCCACCGTGTAGTCACGCCGCAACCGGTAGTTGTGATCGTCCAGGTTGTCGGTTTCCGCCGCATACATCCGGTCCCACTTTTCCGCATCCTGCTCACCCGAAAAACGGTTGATGACGTCATCCTTCCAGCCCATAGTGTTATCCCCGGGTCAGATTCCTGAAATTAAAACCGCCGCTAGACCGGCATACCCACCCTATCGGCAGCAGCGCAGCACACTGCAGTGCCCGCCCTTCCCGCCGCGGGAGCCTCGTGCATCACCGCTCCCAGGGTTCCCAGTCATCCGCCGCGGCCAGGGGCTCGATCACCAGGTCGCTGAGCGGTCGCCCCACGCAGCACAGGCCCTTGCCGGCCGCGACATCCTCCTCGAACAGCGCCAGCGGTTCCCCGTCCGGGTAATCGATGTGCCCTTCAATCACCCGACTGATACAGACACCGCACACCCCGCTGTGACAACCGTAGGGAATGATGACCCCCTGGCGCCGCGCAGCCTGCAGGATGGTCTCCCCCGGCGTCACCTCGAATTGTGTACCGCCGGGTTGAATGGAAACGGTGTATGTCGTCATTGTCTTCGGGTTGATCCTGCCGCCGCCGCATGCGACAGCGGGCCGGTTCCGGGAATCGCCGGTGGTTCATGGTTTACCGCAAAGGCGCGAAGTACGCAAAGCAGTCTTCTGACAAAACCGCACGTCTTCCTTGCGTTCCTGGCGTCTTTGCGTTGAACTGCATCCTGTTGTATTTGCTATGTATACAATTAGAAACCACCTTAAAATTCATATTCTCATGCTGAGCATGATACTGCCGGCAGGACCCGCGCCTCGCGGGGAACCCGTCAGGCGCAAAACCCGTGGGGTTCCCGGCGTAGCGCCGGTCCTGCCACACCTCACAAGGTCCGCACCTGATCACGGATACCGGATAACAATTTTGAAATAGTTTCTAATGGCCTGTTAAAGCCGCTGTTCCAGGCAGGTCCTGATTTCCGCGTCGGTCAGCACCACGGGGTTCGTTTGCATGCTGCTGCCGCGGGAATGTGCCACCACACGATCGAGACCGGCACCGCCGAGTCCGTATTCGCCCAGGCGCGGCAGCGCCAGGCGATCGGTCCATTCGCCAAGCCGCTCGACAAGCGCCTGCCAGGCGGACTCGCGCGTGTCGAAATCCCGATTGCACAGGATACGCGCGGCCTCGGCATACTTGTCGAGCGCGGGACTGTCGGGTGCACGTGCCTGCAAGGCCTCGAGATTGACCGCGGTGCAGGCGGCCACCAGGGTGCCGCAGACCACGCCGTGCGGGATGGGGTAGAACGCCCCCAGCGGCGATGCCAGGCCGTGCACCGACCCCAGCCCGCACTGCGCCAGGGTAATACCGGACAGCAGCGAGGCATAGGCCATGCGGTCCTGGGCCGCATGGGCCCCGGCGCCGTCCCGGTACCAGTCCAGCAGGCCGGCGCGCATGGCATGCAGGCCGCTGACCGCCAGCGCATCCGTCCAGGCATTGGCACGCAGCGAGACGAAGGACTCCAGTAATTGGGTCAGCGCATCCATGCCGTTGGCGGCGACCACGCGCGGCGGACAGGTGGCCAGCAAGGCGGGGTCGACCACGGCATATTCGGCGACCAGCTGCTCGGCGCGAAAGGATTTTTTGAAACCGGATTCACCCTGCACGCTGAGCACGGCGTTCTTCGTTGCCTCGCTGCCGGTGCCGGCCGTGGTCGGCACCGCGATCAGCGGTACCGCCGGCCCCGCGTAGGGCAGTTCCGGCCCGACACCCTCGAGGTAGTCCATGACACTGCGCTGCACGCGCAGCAGCCCGGCGATCGCCTTGGCGGCATCCAGGGCGCTGCCGCCGCCCACGCCCAGCACGACATCGATGCCGGCAGCGGCGTAGCGACTGACGACGGCATCGATGTGCTGCGGCGACGGTTCGCCGTCGACACTCACGTGATGCCGGTTGATATCACGGCGCTGCAGCGCACCCATGAGTTCCTCCCACTGCGCGGTGCCGGCAAAGGAATGCGCACCGGTCACGAGCAGCACATTGCCGCCGTAACGCGCGATGATATCCGGAACACGGGCGAACACCCCCCGGCCGAACTCGATGCGCGGCAGGCGGGCGATGGAAAAGACGCCGGGTTGCATGCATCAGCCCCTCGGGTAGAGGCCCTCGTACGGCACGCCCCGGCGCGGCTGCGCCATCCAGTCCGCTACCGCCTCGCGCCAGGCCAGGTAGTGCGCCGTCGCCTTGTGGGCGGCGGCATCCGCCGCGCTGGTATAGGCCTCGTACAACACGAACTGCGCCGGATCCTCGGCCGACTGCAGCACGTCGAAACGGCGGTTGCCGGGCTCCCGCACCGAGGCCTCGTGGTTGCGGCGCGTCGCCTCGATAAAAGCCTCGATGTAGTCGGGTTTCACGGACACATGAACGAGTGTGACATGCATGGTGCGCTCCTTGTGGCAGAGGGTGCCGGCACGACCCAGCCGGATTTCCGATCCCGCCGGTTGCCGGTTTACGGCCAGATACCGCACATCAACGTCGCCTGCGTGACCCGCTCGATGGCGACAATCAACGCCACGCTACGCAAGTCCGGCGGTCGGTAGTCTTCCGGCTCCCCGGCGACGGGGGCCGGCGCTTCATCCCCGACCACGAAGGCCTGCCAGCGATTGAACACGGTATCCATCGCGGTATGCATCCTGGCCATGAGCTTCGATGACGTCGATGTCCCACTGCTCGTTGGCCTGGTTTTGCACCCATTCATAATAACTCACGGTGACGCCGCCGGCATTGACCAGGATGTCCGGCAGCACGTGGATGCCCTTGCGCTTCAGGATGTCGTCGGCCTGCGGCGTAGTCGGATTGCTGGCGGCCCCGACAACCCGTTTGGCCTTGATGTTATGCGCATTCCCGGCATGAATCTGGTTGTCCGTGGCCGCGGGCACGGATACCCGTTGAGCCGGCACCGGCTACTTGCCCTGCAGATACCAGCGATCATGAAAGGTCGCCACCCAGCGGGGCCTGTAAGCCACCACCAGGGACGTCAACGCACCGTTGAGAAAACCCTCACCGAACATCAGCATCGGCAGGATCAGCAGGAAGTTGGTGCTGATACTGCCGGGCGCATGCACACCGGCGTGCCGCTGCGTCCATGCGGTTGCCAGTCCCGCGAGCAGCATCGAGACGGCACCGGCCACAAAGGCATTGATGAATATGTAGATAAAAAAATTATGTGCCAGCCAGCGCTGGCAGACATACAGCAAGAGGCGGGTAAACAGAACCGGCAGCGCGCCCATGACAAGTGCATTGACGCCGAAGGTCTCCCAGCCGGCCGGTCCCTGCCAGGTGGTGAATGCCAGCGCCAGGCTCAGCGCAAACAGGGCAAACTGCCATTCGAACATCAGACAGAGCAGCGTTGCGCCCAGCAGGTGATAGCCGAGGCCCGGCTGGATGCCGCCGCGCAGCATCCACAGCACGACTACCATGACGATGGCCCCGAAATAGACATGCGAGGCCTCGTTGTCGGCGATCTTCGACCAGGGAGCCGTCAACAGGGCCGTGCACAGCAACAACCCGTAGATCAGTGCCGCACTCCAAAGGTAGCTGCCTGGCATCAGGCCTGCGGGAATGTCCATGGGTGGCCCTGCGATACCGGGGGCCGGCTCCGGACTGCACGCCTCAGTTGTCCAGCGCGCCCTCGGCGATCCAGGTCTGGATCACGGCGACCTCATCGGCGCTCAGGGCAGCCTTTTGATGCGGCATGCGGATGGATTCATCCACTTCACCGGCCACCATGCGATAGAGGTTGCTGGACAGGGGATCGCCGGGCACCACCATCGGTCCCAGCCGGGTGCCTGACATCACGCTGTCGTAGGAATCCACTGCGAAACCGCTCTTCTCCGTACCCGCACCTCCCGCGACATGACATTCACTGCAGTGCCGATTCAGCACCGGCATCACGTCATTGGCATAACTCACCGTTGGAGCCTTGCTGCATCCCGTCGCCAGTGCAACGGCCGTCAGTGTGCCGGCCATATAAATATGCTTGATTGTCATCACAACTCTCCTTTGTGGTATTCGGGATCCAGCCTGACGTCCTGTCGGGGAAACCGGGCATGCGATATGCGAAATCTAGCCGTTTCCCGGTGGTACGTCAAAGTCAGGGCACCGTCGAGGCGCCCGTCGAAACGGGTCGCCGGCGCCTTCCGGCGAGCACCCCGTTAACAACGGTGTCGTTTATCAGTAAGCTGTCAGCACTCACATTCATTTCCGCGGTTGCTATCGTATCCGGCTGACTTGCCGGTCAGCGCAGCAAGCCGCCTGACGCACCGGGGTGTCATGCCGGATACACTACAGAACCCGCTGGATCTCCCGCTTGCCGATCAGCTCCAGCTCCTCGTTCCGACAGGCCTGATTGTCCTGCTGGGTCTGTACTTCCTGTGCCGCACGCCTCTGCGCCACTGGTACCTGGAGCGCCAGGTTGCCCGGGCAGCCCGACGGCTGGGCGCCCGGCAAATGAAAAACATACTCCTGCCGGATGGCTTGGGCGGTGAAATCCTGATCGACTACGTGCTACTGACACGCGAGGCAATCCTCGTTGTTTCCGTCAAGCGTTTTGACGGACTGATATTCGGCGGTGCCGGCACCGACCAGTGGACCCAGGTGATCAAAAACCGCAGCTACAAATTCTCCAACCCCGACCCTTACCTGCGGCAGCAGGTCAGCGCGGTCCGCCTGATAACGCCAGATGTCGCCGTCACCGGACGGCACCTGTTCACTTCCGGCGCCCGGTTTCCCAAGGACAAGCCGCCGAGCGTGCTGCTGCTGGAGGACATCCCCGCCAGGCCCCGATTCAAGGACATCCCCGCCCCGCTGTGCGCAGCCTGGCAGCGGCTGGTCGAGACGGCATCCTGAGGCCTGCGCACGCGCCGGCAAGCCGCGTCTGCCTGCGGTGCGGGGACGTCTAGTGTTGCCATACCCCGTAACCCTGGTCGCGCAGCCAGTCCGCCAGCGCCGCCTCCCGCTGCGTATCGCCGAGCCCGCTGCCGTCAAAACCCTCCAGCAGTTCCTGCGCCAGCTCAACCCCGTAATTGTGCGGGTACCTGCTGCTGCGGTAGCCGAGCATGTGCTGCTCGAAACGGTCGCCCGGCTCGTGAATGGTCATGCCGACATAGACACACGGCATGCCCTCTTTGTACCCCGGATTTGCCTGGCGAAATTCCCTGATCCACAACACCTCCGGATCCAGCGTAATGACATAGAGATTGCGGCCTTTGCGTCGCCTGGCCGCCGCACGGGCCTTGCGCTGCCACGCCACTATCTTACTGTCGCGTTCCGCGTCGTCCATCAGGCGCATTCTACCGAAACGGCGTGCCGTCCGAGCCGCACCGCGATCGCGTGGACGGTCCTGCGGCGCTGACCTGCACCGCGAAACCGGCACGCCGGCTGCTGGCGCGGGCGGCTTCCCTGCTCACGGCCACATGAACATTGATATCCAACTCCCTGTACTTAAGGACAATTTACGCGCCCTGCACGCAACGCTAAGCTGATGTCCAAAACCCACTGCTGTTGCCGGTTCAAAGCACCGGCAAACAGACACCGAATACGCACCGGGGCAGTTGCAGGCGTCTTCGGAGAACAAAGGTAGCCATTATGGCAACAACAAACACCATCCTGTACACCAACCGCTACGGACGGGTCCGGAGTTTCGAGATCAGTCCGCAGTTCACCGTACTGCTCGTTCTGTTGGTCATCGCGATCGTTTGCTGCAGCCTGCTCTACAGCGGTTTCCGTCTCGGTACGGATACCCAGGCGCGCAGTCAGCAGGCTGAAATCACCGCGCTGCAGGCACAGTCCCGAGAGCAGCGCAACGAGATCATCGCGGCCCGGAAAACCGCACAGGACAATCTGGATGCCCTGACCCTGCGGCTCGGCCGCCTGCAGGCGCAGATGCTGCGCCTGGACGCGCTGGGCGAACGTCTGGTGGCGCAGGCCGAGCTCGATGAAAGCGAGTTCAACTTCGACGGACCGCCCTCCGTGGGCGGCCCGAACGACCTGGCCGGGATGTCTTCAGCCACGGTCCCCGATTTCATCGGCATGCTGGATGAAATGGACAAGTCCGTGGAAGACCGCGAACACAAGCTCTCGCTGCTGCAACGGCTGCTCATGCACCGGAAGCTGAGCGCGCGCGTCACGCCCTCGGGTCTGGCGGTGAAAAACGGTCTGCTGTCATCGAAATTCGGCATGCGCATCGATCCCTTCACCGGCAAGCGCGCGCTGCACAAGGGCATCGATATCGCCGGCAAGAAAGGCAGTGACGTCATGGCGGTGGCCGACGGCGTGGTGATCTGGTCGGGTGAGCGCCGGGGCTATGGAAATCTGGTGGAAATCGATCACGGCAGCGGTTATGCCACCCGCTACGGTCATAACCAGAATCTGCTGGTCAAGGCCGGCGATACCGTCAGGAAAGGCCAGGCGATCGCCCTGTTGGGTTCGACCGGCCGCTCGACCGGCCCGCATGTCCACATTGAAGTACTGCACGATGGTAAACAGGTCGATCCGGCCGACTACCTGAATAAACAAAACCCCTCCCAGGTAGCGCAAAACTAACGACCGGATTATCTGCATCGTGCCATTCACCCGCCCGACTGGTGCACTGCACACGCCGGGCGTTTTTTTTACGCGTGCCGATGACAGCAAGCCGATGCGGCTGCTATGGTTTTGGTGTCGGGCATTGCCGGCTACCGGCTCGCCTTTCGCGAACTCGCTTTGACGATCGGGCTCCACGCCGCGGAACGCATGCAGCAGGCGACCGGCCCGACATCCCGGCGCGACAGCAACCCGCGTCTGGACGAACTGGGCCAGGCGCTGCTGGCGTTCACTCCCCTGCGCGATGAAATCGAGGCGTTCTGGCGCGATGCCGAAAACCGCCGCGCCGAGACCTGGATCGAGCACCAGGACATCAACGACGTCATGCTGGCAACCAGTCTTGCGCCGGATGGATTTCTGGAGCTGTTGCCACTCGATTGAATCCCGGCCCCCGCCCCGCCAGCCGGTGCGGATGTGCCCTGAAGGCACGCTCCTGCCCATTCCTGCCGCGCTATCGGATTTCCATCCTATAATGCGGGTGAAGCCGTTCCGGACCGCGGGAGCGCAGCCATCAGGAGAATCTGCGATGAGTGATATTCAAGGCATACTGGGCGCGGAAAGCGAATACCTGCTGGCACATGTCTGCCAGGGCATCCCGAGGGATATGCTGCATACCCCGGGTCCGGATTTCGTCGAACGGGTAACGACATACAGCGACCGCAGTCCGCGGGTGCTGCGCAACCTGCAGGCCCTCTACGATCATGGCCGCCTGGGCGGCAGCGGCTACATGTCGATCCTGCCGGTGGACCAGGGAGTCGAGCACTCGGCCGGGGCCTCCTTCGCGCCCAACCCCGTCTATTTCGATCCCGGAAACATCGTCCGCCTGGCAATCGAAGGGGGCTGCAACGCGGTTGCCTCCACGCTGGGTGTCCTCGGCGCGGTGAGCCGGAAATATGCCCACCGGATCCCGTTCCTGGTCAAGTTCAACCACAACGAGCTGCTGACCTATCCCAACCACTTCGACCAGACCCTGTTCGCCGGCGTCGAGCAGGCCTTTGACCTGGGTGCGGTCGCGGTGGGCGCCACGGTCTTTTTCGGCTCTGAAGAATCGCGCCGCCAGATCCAGGAAGTAAGCGAGGCCTTCGCCCGCGCCCACGAACTGGGCATGGTCACCTTCCTGTGGGCCTACCTGCGCAATTCCGCCTTCAAGAAGGACGGCATCGACTACCACACGGCCGCCGACCTGACCGGTCAGGCCAACCACCTGGCGGTGACCATCGAGGCCGACATCGTCAAGCAGAAGCAGGCCGAGGGCAACGGCGGCTATAGCGCCCTCAATTTCGGCAAGACCCACCCCCGCGTGTACGAGGAGCTGACCAGCGACCATCCCGTCGACCTGGTGCGCTACCAGGTGGCCAACTGCTACATGGGACGCATCGGCATGATCAACTCAGGCGGCCCCTCGGGCAAGGACGATCTTCACCAGGCGGTGCGCACCGCGGTCATCAACAAGCGTGCCGGCGGCATGGGTCTGATTTCGGGACGCAAGGCATTCCAGCGCCCCATGGACGAGGGCATCGAGCTGCTGAACGCCATCCAGGACGTCTACCTCTCGCCCGACGTGACCGTTGCCTGAGCGGCGGCATCGAAACGGGCTGTCCGTGTCGTGCCGGCGATGATGAAGGTACTGGTCAAGTCCCGCGCGCGACCCGGCATCTACGTCATCGGCTTCTGCTATCCCGTAGTACCCGAGGGCCAGGCGCACATCCGCACCCAGGTCTGTGCGGCACACAAGCGGGAACACCTGAACAAGGCGATCAGGGCATTCGTCCAGGTCGGCCGGGAACTGGATATCATCAGTCAGGCTCACAATCGCGGCGGCAAGCCTTACACAAACATACTTACCATACGGTAGGAGCGCCGCCCCGGCGCGATAGGTGATTTCCATTATTGCTATCCGCCCTGTCGCGGCGAGGACGCCGCTCCACAAACAACCGGGAGGCTGCAGGAGCGCTTTTCAATCGCGATTATTCGCTGCGAATCGCTTTCACTGGTGTATCGTCCTCCGGCAGCCCCTGGCGCATCAGCGGCTTGAGCGTTGTCAGCAGGGACTTGAACAGCAGCCGGTTGTGCGCCTCCTCGGCCGCCAGCAGCGCCTTCATGTGCTGGCGCTGCGTCGGTTTGGCAAAACAGGCCGGACAGGAATCGGCGATTACCGGCAGGTCGTTGTGGTGCGCAAAATCGTGCGTCTGCCGCTCGCGCACATAGACCAGCGGCCGGATGATGCGCAGATCGCCGGCATCGTTCACATAGTGCGCCTTCATGGTCTTGAGCCGGCCGCCGTGAAACGCCGAGAGCAGGAAGCTTTCCGCCAGGTCGTCCAGGTGCTGTGCCAGCACGATCACGTTGCAGCCCTGTTCGCGCGCCGTCTGATACATGAAACCGCGCTTGAGCCGCGAGCAGAAGGCGCAGTAGGAATCCCGGCCCATGTGTTCCTGCGCCAGCGCCATGATGGGTTTGCGCACATAGTGGTACGCCACGCCCAGCCGTGCGAGATAGGGAATCAGCGGCGAGGGATCGAAGTCGCCGGCCATCGGGTCGACGGTTATCGCAGCCAGCCCGAAGCGTACCGGCGCACGCTGCTGCAGGTAGTGCAGGATGTGCAGCAGCGACAACGAGTCCTTGCCGCCGGAGACACCGAGCAGCAGGCGGTCGCCCGCGCGGATCATGCCGAAATCGGCGATGGCGCGACCGGCAAGCGATGCCAGGGTGCGGGACGGTTTGATGAATTCGGCCATGGCGGAGCCATCATGCCAGATCGGACGAGCGTGCGGCAGCTGCGTCTGCACGTGACCTTATCCCGGCATGCCCGGACGGGAGGGGGATGCTTCATTCGCATAGGCCGGCAGGGTCGACAACCGGGTATCTTCCACCGGGCCACCCACCGTGAAGTGATACAAGTCCTGGAAGGTCCGGTCCGCCAGGCCGAGTACCTCGTGCAACGGATCATCGAAATAGCAGCCGATGCCCGTGCTGCGGATGCCGGCCGCCTCGGCCTCGAGATAGAGCAGCTGGCCGATCATGCCGGCCTCCCAGAACAGGCGTGGATAGCACCAGGGGCCGTAACGCGCCAGCGGGCCGCTGAATTCAGCCAGCATGGCCAGGCTGAAGCAGCCGTCACTGGCGATGTCCTGCTGGCAGGCGATCCGGCGGGCCGCGGCCCGGGTATCCGCCTCGATCAGACAATACAGCGGCAGCTGCGCCGGGCAACCCGGCGGGCGCCGCCAGTCATCGGCTGTGCTCAGCGCCTGCTGCAGCGCCGCCTGCCGTGCCGGGTCCCGCACCAGCAGGTACAGTCCCCGGGGGAGATCCTCGACCCGGTGCACCAGCAGCACCAGGTGCAGCCGGGACTTCCAGGGCAGCGTGGCGAACGGCACCACGCCGGGAACGGCCAGCGTCCTGTCCAGCATGCGGTAGAAGTCCTCGCGTGCCAGGCGGGTGCGTCCGTCCATGGCCACGGCGCTGCGCCGCTGGCGGATCATCCGGCGCAGCGCCAGCGCGCGCGGCGGCGGCGACCAGGAACGCGGCGGATCGGCGAAGCGTTCATACGCACACGCCCCGTGCGGCTTGCGCACCCGGGCCGCGAACGCCTCGATACCCCAGTCGACATGCGCGGGGCTCAGGCGGTTGGGCGTCCCCTGCCAGGCCAGCGAGCCGAAGGAGCGCAGCGCCTCGGCGGACAGCGCCGGGACGGCAACCGCCTGCTGTCCCGGCACGCAGGCGATCAGCATGTCCGGTTCCTCGGGCTCGGCGTCGTGCGTCTCAAACGTCCCCAGCAGCCGTGCCAGCTCAGCGGTGCCCGGCTCCTCGAGCAGGTGCGTCTGCCACCCCAGCCCGGCGGCCGCCATGCTGAGTGCACCCAGTGCGTGCCCCGCATCGTGCATGCAGTAGCGGTACCCCCGCTGCCCGTATTTCCAGGCCTCGCGCCAGTGTATGGATGTGAGGCCGATGAAAAAGGTGTGCTCGGGAAACCCGGCGGACAAGGCATGCCAGCGTCTGGCGTCGAACCCGGCGCGCACCTCCAGGCCGTGCTGCTTCGGGGCGTAGTGGCAGATCATGGGCCGGTCGCACAGGTCCGCGACGGGCCCGCACACCAGGTAGCCCTCGGTCGGGTGCAGGTTGCCGCTGGAGGCGTTGACCCGCAGCGCCCAGCGGGCCGCGCCCGTGCTTTTCCAGGCAGACAGCGCCAGGCTGTCGTAGAACAGCTGTGAAATCGTCCGCCGGTTCAGCGGCGCCGCGGCAGGCAACCCTCCCGGGGTGAAGATCGCGTCGTAATGCGGTTCCGCGACCGGCGCGATGATTTCGAGCCGGATGAGGCGCGCCCCGGCATAGCGGCGAAAGGGGTCCGGCTGGGTCGCCCAGTCCAGGTAACCCGGCCCGCTGGCGAAGGCCTCGAAACGGTGCTTGGTCGCCTCGTGGTAATCGTAGACCGGCTGCAGTCGCCCGGCGCTACCGCTGCCGTCCTGGTTCATTGCGGGCATTGCCGGTGCGCGTATCAGGTCCCGGCTTCCAGCCCCGGGTGGTAGCGGCCGTGACGGCGGATGATGGCCCGGGCCGATTCGCCATAGCGCCGGATCCACTGCGCAAGCACACGGTCGCTGATGTGTGAACCGTGATCCAGCTGTCTCTCGAGTCGTTCCAGCCCTTCCTCTGAAAAGCGTTCCAGCCGCTCGATGCCGGGTTTTCGCAGTCGGTCGTTCATGGTATCGGTGTTCCATTCCCGCCAGGCCGGCACAGTCGTGCGCAGGAGACCACCGGACCGGCCGATGCGGATGTTCAGAAACGAACCAGCGCTCCCCCGCCGTGGCAGTTTGCATCGTTGCGCGCATTTACGTGACAGGGGAAATTCTAGCAATTCCCTGACCAGCGAAAAACACCGCTCTGGCGATAACACAGGTGCCATGGCGCGCCAATGCTGTGCGAACAGGCAATCAGCGCACCGCAATGGTGCGGCGCAGGCCGCCCGCCCCCGCGGCACGACCGCGTCCCCGGACGAGCACCGGTCACGTGCAGACGGGGCCCGGGCCGCAATGCCCGGTGCGCTCATCCCGGACCGCGCCTTCCGTGACGCGGCTGCCGCCCGCGAAGTGCCGGCACGGCGTCCGGCCGGTTGCGGCATGTTTCCTGCAAGAACAATGTCACCGGTCCGGTTTCATGACCACAGTCGGCGCCGGCCATGCCACGGCCCAGGCCGGAAGTCGAATATAAACAGGCGACTGCGTGTTTCCATCGGCACCCGGCACCCAGGACGGGGTTTGCTGCGGCGGCCGGGCTGCCCGGACACTGCCTTGAACTGGTGCGCCGGGACAGGTGGTCATGCAGCGGCATAGCAGGATTATCGTGGCGGGGATATTCAAGAGATCAGCACATGAATGCACAGCTGCAGCCGATCAAGCCGGAACTGGCGGGTGATGTCATTCGCACCGGCCTGGACAAATCCTCCATCAAGCGGGCCTTCCTCGATCACCTGTTTTTCCTGCAGGGGAAATTCCCGAGGATCGCCACCCTCCACGACCACTACCTGGCGCTGGCCTACGTGGTCAGGGACCGCCTGCTGCATCGCTGGGTCAGCAGCGCCACGACCTACACAAGGCAAGGTTCACGCACCGTGGCGTACCTGTCCGCGGAGTTCCTGATGGGGCCGCATCTCGGCAACAACCTGCTGAACCTGGGTATCTTCGAAGCCGCCCGTGACGCCATGAAGGAACTCGGCCTGGACCTGGAGTCGATGATTGCCAGGGAAGCGGAACCGGGGCTCGGCAACGGCGGCCTCGGCCGGCTCGCCGCCTGCTATCTCGACTCCCTGGCAACCCTGGAGATCCCCACCCTGGGATACGGGATCCGCTACGAGTACGGCATTTTCCACCAGGAGCTGCGCAACGGCTGGCAGGTGGAATTGTCCGACAAGTGGCTGCGCTACGGCAACCCCTGGGAAATCGCCCGGCCGGAATGGACGGTGGAGGTCAAGTTCGGCGGTCACACGGAGGCCTGGACCGATGAACGGGGCCGGAGCAGAACACGCTGGCATCCGAACAGGATCGTGATGGGCGTGCCCTACGATACCCCGGTGCTGGGCTTTCACTGCAATACCGCGAATACGCTCAGGCTGTGGCGTGCCGAGGCGCCGGAGTCCTTCGATTTCACTGCCTTCAACGAGGGCAACTACTACCGCGCGGTCGAGAGCAAGGTCAATTCCGAAAACCTGACCAAGGTGCTCTACCCCAACGACGAGCCGGAACAGGGCAAACAGCTGCGGCTCGAACAGCAGTTCTTTTTCGTCTCCTGCGCCCTGCAGGACATGATCCGCATCCACTTCCGGCAGCAGCTCCCGCTGGAGGAATTCCACAGGAAGTTCGCCATTCAGCTCAATGACACCCATCCCGCCATTGCCGTGCCGGAACTGATGCGCCTGCTGATCGATGAGCATGACATGGACTGGGAAGCCGCCTGGGAAATCACCGCAGCCGCGTTCTCCTACACCAACCATACACTGCTGCCCGAGGCCCTTGAGTGCTGGCCGCTGCAGTTGTTCGAACGCCTGCTGCCGCGCCACCTGGAGATCATCTACGAACTCAACGGACAGTTTCTCGACAAGGTGCGCCTGCACGGCGTCAGCGATCCCGCACAGGTTGCACGCATGTCGATCATAGGCGAGGACGGCGACCGCTCGGTGCGCATGGCGCACCTGGCCTGCGTCGGCAGCCACGCCATCAATGGCGTTGCAGGGCTGCACACGGAACTGCTCAAGACCCGGGTGCTGAAGGATTTCCATGCCCTGTGGCCGGCCAGGTTCAGCAACAAGACCAACGGTGTGACACCGCGGCGCTGGATCCTGCTCGGCAACCCGCGCCTGGCGGCGTTGCTCTCCGATACCCTGGGCGAGGGCTGGGTGAAAGACCTCGAGATGCTGCGTGGTCTGGAGCCGCTGGCGGACGACCCGGACTTCCGGGCCCGCTGGCGGGATATCAAGCGCTACAACAAGGTCAGGCTGGCACACCACCTGAAACAGGTCACGGAAATCGCGGTCGACCCCGACTCGCTGTTCGACGTACAGGTCAAGCGCATCCATGAATACAAGCGCCAGCACCTCGGCGTGCTGCACATCATCGCGCTCTACAACCGCATCCGGCAGGAACCCCGTGCCGATATCGCCCCGCGCACCTTTATCTTCGCCGGCAAGGCGGCACCGGGTTACCGCATGGCGAAGCTGATCATCCGGCTGATCAACGGCGTGGCGGACATCGTGAACCGGGATCCCCTGGTGCGCGGCCGCCTGAAGGTCGTCTTCCTGCCGAACTTCAACGTCAGCAACGGCCAGCGAATCTATCCGGCCGCGGATCTTTCCGAGCAGATATCCACGGCCGGCAAGGAGGCATCCGGCACCGGCAACATGAAATTCTCGCTCAATGGTGCGCTGACCATCGGCACGCTCGACGGGGCCAATATCGAGATCAGGGAAGCGGTGGGCGCTGAGAATTTCTTTCTCTTCGGCCACACGGCAGCGCAAATCGAGGCACTGGTGCAGGAAGGCCGGCTCCCGGCGCTGTTCATAGAGAACAATTCCGAGTTGCAGGAAGTCATCCGGATGATCGGCAGCGGCCTGTTCTCGCACGGGGATACGGGGCTGTTTCAACCGCTGCTGGATTCGCTGCAGCACTACGACCCTTTCCACGTTTTCGCTGACTTTGCCGGGTACCTCACATGCCAGCAACAGGTCAGCACGGCATTCAGGGACGAGGAATCATGGACAAGGATGTCCATTCTCAATGCGGCGCGCATGGGCTGGTTTTCCTCGGACCGGGCGATCCGGGAATACTGCGAGGACATCTGGAAGGTCTCACCGGTCAACGTAAAGCTGGAAGGACATGACGGACTCGGATTCCTGCAGAGCCTGCAGTAATACCGGCACCTGTCTCTAAACCCGGACAGATCGTCAGGAACAGGCGCGGGACCTGCGGGGGAGCAGCATCCACGCGGATAAATGGGCACCGGAACGGTACATGATCACAGCCTCGTTTCAACGCTACCTGGAACAGCTGCAGGAACGGTTTGCGCCGCTGGACAGCGGCACCGTGGCCGACTACATTCCGGAACTCGGCAAGGCCGATCCCCGCCTGTTCGGCATCGCCGTCGTTACCGTGGACGGCCATGTCTACCAGGCCGGCGACACCCGCCACCCCTTCAGCATCCAGTCCATCTCCAAGCCCTTCACCTACGGGATCGCACTGGAAGACAAGGGTGCCGATATCGTTGCCGCCAAGATCGACGTGGAACCCTCGGGCGAGGCCTTCAATTCCATCAGCCTCGAACCCGGTACCGGACGGCCGCGCAATCCCATGATCAATGCCGGCGCCATCGTTGCCACCAGTCTGGTGGACGGCGACAACGGCGATGAAAGGCTGGAGCGCATCCTGGAAAAATTTTCCCTCTACGCAGGCCAGCCGCTCTCCGTGGACCAGGCCATCTATCTCTCGGAAAAGAACACGGGTCACCGCAACCGGGCCATCGCGCACCTGCTGCGCAACTACAACATCCTGGAAGATGACCCCGAGGGACCGCTGGACGCCTATTTCCGCCAGTGCTCGATCCTGGTCACCGCCCGCGACCTGGCTCTCATGGGCGCCACCCTGGCCAATGACGGTGTCAATCCCGTCACCGGCATTCGCACCCTGTCATCCGTCATGGTACCGCGCGTCCTGTCCGTGATGGCCACCTGCGGCATGTACGACTACTCGGGCAACTGGATCTACAAGGTGGGCATGCCGGCCAAGAGCGGCGTTGGCGGCGGTGTCGTCGCGGTGCTGCCCGGCCAGCTGGGCCTGGCGGTATTCTCGCCGCCGCTGGACGCCAAGGGCAACAGTGTGCGTGGGATCGCCGTGTGCGAGTCCCTCTCGGGTGATTTCGGGCTGCACATGCTGCGGGTCACGCGCACCACCACGACCAGTGTCATCCGCACCAGTTACAGCGGCGCCAATGTCCGCTCCAAGCTGAACCGAGACCCGAAGAGCGATGGCTACCTCAAGACCGCCGGCGAACGCATCCTGGTCATGGAACTGACCGGGGAGCTGATGTTCGTATCCGCCGAGATTATCGCCACCACCGCCATCGGGCAGATGGAGACGCGGGACTTCATCATCCTCGACATGACACGCGTCACCTCGGTGGACCAGTCCGCCTCCACCCTGCTGGCCGAACTGGCGGAAGAACTCGGCAACCAGGGCAAGACCGTGCTGATCACCGGGACCGGGCATCACTATCATTTCGTGAGGTTTCTCAAGCGCTTCTTCGCCACCACCGGCATCATGCCTTCCCTGGACCATGCCGATGTCGACCACGCACTGGAGTACGCCGAGGATCGCCTGCTCGAAGAGTCGCATATTGAAACCGACGGCACGCGCAGATTGCCGCTGGAGGAACAGCCCTTGTGCAGAAACTTCGATGCCCGGGAGCTGGAACTGCTGCGCTCCCTGCTGCAGGAAGAACATTTCCAGGCGGGTGAACTGATCTGCCGGGAGGGCCAGCCCGCCGACAAGCTCTATTTCCTGACCTCCGGGCGGGTCAGCATCTCACTGAAGCTGGACCCCAAGCATTCGCACCGTCTCAGCGCATCCACCGCGGGCTGGGCCTTCGGCGAATCCGCGCTCTTCCATGACCACACCCGAACCGCCGACATCCGCGCGGACACCCCCGTCTACCTGTACAGTCTCAAGCCGGACAGCCTGAAAGCCATCGAAGGCGAGACGGCCATGCGTGTCATGATGAAGCTCCTGCGCAACCTCTCGGAACTGAGCATGGCACGGCTGGAACGCGCCAATCGCGAGATCAGGATTCTCACCCGTTGATACCGGTATACAGGCACGACGGCATGGAAAGCCACTCGGAACCGATACAGATCACGCTCTGCGAAGAGACCCGGGAACTGCTCAAGGATGAGTTCGCCTGCACGCGAGCGGTGAATTCGACATCAAGATAATCGGCACCAGGACCCTGTATTTGCTGGATGGCGAGCTGGGCAGGCAGGACTGAACCCCCGCCGCGGCGCTCATTCCTGTCCGGGACGCGCCCCCGCCGTGTCACGCGAATCGAACAGGTACTTCACCCCGACGAAGAATACGTGGTTACTGTAGGCCTGCGGACCGGCACCGAGCGAGAGCAGGTTGGGCACGGTGTCCGGCGAAACCCCGTCCAGCGCCCAGTCATCGGCGCTGTATTTCTGGAACAGGTAGCCGAACTTCAGGCTCAGGTCCTTGTTGTAAGGGTATTCGAGTCCCAGCCTGACCTGTTGAAAGCGGGTTTTCAGATCGGGGAATTCAGACTCCAGCCCGTTGGTCTGATTGGTGATCTGCCCCGTTGAATTCGCGAAGGTGTATTCGAGATTCGCTCCCAGCTTGCGGATGATCCCCGGGTACTTGAGGCCGAGTGTGGTGGTGAAATATTCATCGCTGGTCTTGCCCGTCCAGTCGGGATCGCTGAAGTCCTGGCTGTTGGCCTGTTTCGACTTGCTCGTCTCCACATGGGTGGTGGCGTATGCCGTAATGTTGCGGGTAAGGAGTGCGGAGATATCGAGTCCGAAGCCGGCATAGCTGCCATGGTCCAGCCCCAGCGGGGAGCTGTCGTAGTCATCGTTGCTGGCCTCGAAGTCCATTCCGAGGCTGATCCGCTCATTGGCAAAAACGGACAGGTTGGTCTTGAAGCCATTACGGTTCCGGTCCGCCAGGTTGTAGAGACGCATCAGCGGATTCTGCGGACTGGGGGTGTCTTCAACCGGGTCGTAACCGGAGCCGTCGCGGCGCTCGGTATACACCTCGACAGTCACGTTCGCGAACTCGAAGGCCCGGGTATCGAGCCGGGTCGAGAGGCGATTGGTGGAGGTATCGTTGCGCGCCTGGGCGCTGCGTTTGAAATACTCGTGGTCGATGCCTGCATGCAGGCGGGTGCGGGAATCGAGGCGGTAATCCCCGCCCAGCCGGTAATCATAACGATCATAGTCGTAGGCGACGTTGCTGACCGGGACCGGTGCGAGCGCAAGGTCGGTCACCACGTAGTCGTACACCCGCTCGGGGGTCCGGTTGTTGCGCCGGTTGTAGCGGAACTGCCCTTCCAGCGTGAATTTCCTGGCCGGCGAAGAGACCGCGCGCAGACCGACGTTCGTGGTGTCCACCAGGCCGTCGGCCGAGTTCCCGGGCAGGGGGGCGGTGGAAATCATCCCGTTGGTCGTATAGGGAAGGAGATCCTCGTCCTGTTTCATGCGCCCCACGCTGACGTGGCCGTTGACGGTCGTATTCGCCGGCAGCCGCACGGCGCCGCTGAGCGTCAGCTGGTGTGCATTATTGTCCGGTGGCAGCGCGAGCTGCCCGCTGTCCTGGCCCGGCGACTGGGGCGCATAGGCGTTGTCCCAGGTGAGGCTGCTGTTGTCGTTGTTGAAGTAGGAGCCGTTGTAGCCGAGACCCAGCTGCCAGTCCCGGCCGGTGTAGGCCAGTTTTACGTCGAGTTCGTCGGTCTGGTAGTCGATCGGGCGGGTGAATTCCGCCGTATTGAAAAAGAAACTGCCGGCATAGATGTCCCGGCCGTCGCGTTCGATGCGCCGGTAGTCCACATCAGAGCTCCAGTGGCGTGTCGGCGTGAGGGTGATCCCCGCCGTGTAGATATCCCAGTCCTGCTTGATTTTGACCTCATGCAGCGCATCATCGAGCCCGGTCATGCCCTGCGTGGTGGGTGCGCGCACCCAGTCGGCTGGCAGCGTCAGCCGCTCCGCGCCGGCGGCCGTGTAAGGGGTCACGGTGGTATGGTACGTCCTGACCGGAATCCCCTGGTAGGAGGCGCGCAGCCTGTACAGGCCCTGCCGACCGCCCGTGAGCGAGAGGGCGCGCGAGTCCAGCCCGAGGCGCTGGCCGTCGATGCGCAGCAGTTCGCCCTGCCGGCCCCGGTAGCGGGCGAAGACATCGCCGCCCGGATAGAAACCACTGTCGTCCAGCCCGGTGTCGTTGCCGAAATAGTAGTCATCGTCGGCGACATAGAGGGTGCCGGCCTCGGCCTGGACTTCCCAGCCGTTGGCGGGTGCGCAGAGCTGGCATTCCCATCCGGAGACATCGACCTCCCCGGCATCTGCGGACGGGGAGGCAACGGCCAGGCAGACGAGCGCGAGGCGGCAGCCTCTCCGGGCGCGGGTGATGCGGGAACGACGTTCAGCCACTGGTATCCTCCTCCCCGCCTAGCGCATGAGGTTGACGCCCGAGGGATGGTTGGAGCCGTGGACCTGGCTGTGACAGTTCACGCAGCTGCCGTTCACCACGAACGCCGTGGGATTGTTGCCGGCCAGGCCGTTCTGCGTGTAGGAAATGCTCGGGTGCCCGCGCTGCGAGTGACAGGACTGGCACAGCAGCGGCGGCCGCCGCGTCAGCAGCCCCGGCTGGATCGACCCGTGCGCCTCGTGGCACAACAGGCAGTTCTCGCTGACGGGGGGATGCTCGAACAGGTAGGGGCCGCGCAGCTCTGTATGGCAGCTCCAGCACAGTTCATTGACGGTGTTGCGAACAAGCAGGCCGTCTCCCCGGGCGTGATGCGGATCGTGGCAGGCGGTGCAGCTCATGATGCCCTGGCGGACGGGGTGGGTATAGGGCTTGAGGCTGTCCGCGCGCTGTTTCGGGTGGCACCGGTAGCAGACATTTGCCTGTTCAGTGCGCACCGAGACGGGGTCGACGCCACTGTGCAGGTCGTGGCAGTCGGCACAGGCGATCTGGCTGCGCTCGTGCTCGCTGCCGGACCACTGCAGGCCGATATTCCGGGTGTGGCAGGCCAGGCACACGGCGTTCTGCTCCTCGACCGGTGTGTTGGCGTCGCGCCCGAAATCGATCACCGGGACGTGCCCCGCGCCCACGCTCTGACGTCCCGCATGGCCCTTCCCGGGACCGTGACAGCCTTCGCACTGGAGATAGGCGAACGGCGCCTCCGGATCGGTATCCTGTCCGTGTGCCGTTCGGAAGATCTGCTGCATGCGCTCGTCATTGTGGCAGCTCAGGCAGGTATCCGCCCCCTGCTTGCTGTAACCGGAAGCGATCGGCGCCGGATTCTCCGATGCCTGCATCGGAGCGGGTGTCACTGCCAGTGCGCCGTACCACGGCGACAGCAGGATCGCGCACAGGCCGCTGACAAGGATTAACCGGATTCGAGCTGCATCCTCCTGCATTCCCATGACAGATCAGGTCTTCCGGTCCGGCAACAAACCGGCGTTGGCGATACCGATGCGTCCGCGCATGCGCCGGTTCACTTTTCGGACGGGATCAGCTGGTGAACGTCATGGCAGTCCCAGCAGCTCAGCTTGTCGAAGGCGATAGCCTTGTCCTTGAAGCGCGGGTGCTCCTTCTCCGTTTTCTTGTGACAGGAATAGCAAATCCCGGCCTGCGCCTGTTTGTCATCCATCGGGTCATGCTCTTCATGGATGGAATGGCAGCTGCCGCAGGACATTTCGCGCACCTTGCCGTCGGCATCCGTCCAGGGCTTTGCGTGAACGCTGCCCTTCCATTCCATCCCGTCCGCCTCCCCCATCTTCTTTTCGTGGCAGTTGGCCAGGCAACTCTGCGAGCGTTTGGCCGGCGACGTCGTGGAGCCCTTGCCGAAGGTGATCATCGGTGGTCGGCCGCGGCCGCGCCGGGAACGGGTGGCATGCAGGCTTCCCGGACCGTGGCAGGACTCGCAGGCATGCCGGGCAAACGGGCTGTCCGGGTTCTTTTTGTCGCCGTGCGGCGTCTTCGCTATAAGCCGCATACGCTCGACATCATGACAGAACAGACAGGCGGCCGCCCCTTCGCCCGTATAATGCGCGCTATAGGGATTGTCGGCGGGCTTGCCGGACTGCTGCGCGCCGGCGCCGGCCGCAACCAGTAGCGAGCCCGTCAGTACGGCGAGCGTGCGGATGATCGCGCCCGGTCCGTTGCGCGTGGCCGACGGGCGATGACGGCGAAGTTGAACTCTCATGAATCCACTCTCCCTGGAGCGCTCGAATTGTCTGCCGGCTCCGGAAGCCTGTCCGGGTGCACGGCCGGTCGTTCCTCCGTGAGCGGCGATCCCGATGCCACGCACCGCACGACCTCAGTCAACCTCGTGCCTGTCCGCGACGTCGGCTATCCTGCCCGGGCCATGACAGATGGTGCAGCTCTCCGAGATGGTCGGCCCCGTCGTACCGCCGCAGGTGTCGACCCGCACCGTAATGTTACCGTCCGCACCCTGACAGGCATCGAAGGATGCCCCGTTCTGCTCCATGTGCAGCCGGGCATCGCTTGCCGTGTGACAGGCGGAACAGGTCGCGGCATTCGGGGTGATGTTGATGTCATCGAGCGGGGAGGCGGGATCCGCGCCCGTGCTGATGGTCGTGGCCAGCACCCCGCTGTCGAAGGCGACCGGATAGTAGCCGTCATCGGTATGACAGGCCGTGCAGTGACTGAGACGCTGCGGATAGCGCACATCGGTGAAGTCATTCGCGCTGTTGCCGAACCCGTAGACGACGATATCCGCGGCATGGATCTTGTGAATCAGGTATTTGAAATCGATGGCCTCCTCGGCCTTGCCGTCGAGCGCGTCGGCGGGGTCGGCCGGCCGGCGGTTAATGTCCGTGGCATTCGGGTTGTGACAGGTGACGCACAGGCGGGGGTTGTCGTTACGGCTGCCGCCATGCAGTGACAGTCGTTCATGGCAGTTGTCGCAACGCTGGATGTCGATCTTCTCCCGCCGCGGCACGGGATTCA
>Ga0210096_1000043_pt1 | contig 64429 bp, 50 predicted proteins | sample China_Galinas_PW_4_FD_184864 | JGI IMG/M metagenome (GOLD analysis project Ga0210096, IMG submission 184864) | Wetland microbial communities from San Francisco Bay, California, USA, that impact long-term carbon sequestration - China_Galinas_PWA_D2... | ecosystem: Environmental > Aquatic > Marine...
GTTGCTGACCGAAATCCCTGCCTGCCAGGCGCACCGCGCAGCACAGTACTTGATGTACGGGCAAGCGGGGCAACACAGCAGGCAGGGATTTCGGACGCAACCCCTTGGGGACCGGGCGATTTTGCCCCATGGCTTTGTTGCGGCTCGCTCATGTAGCATCGGCTACACCACGCTCACCGCGCCTGGCCATGAACCAAAATCGCCACGGTCGCGGCCGCGGCCGCGGGGGATTATGAGATAGGTTCTAATGTACTCCCTAGTAAATTAAGCCGTACTCCGGCTTCCCGTGGTGTTGCCAACACCCGACAGCTTCACCGATAAACAACGGGTGTGCGGGAGATGTGCAATCTTCCGGACGTAACGCGTTATGTACCCGGGCCTATTTTCATCGCTAATGCGTCAGCGATATCGTATTTGGTGATTTCCCGGGGGTTATTCTTTTTCCTTTTTCTGTCACGGTAGCGATGATAAAAAGAGAAATTACGTTGTAACGTGCGATTAGCCATATTGTGCAACAGTGATAACTGATCCTGATAAGCGAATACCAATCGATCAATGCAGTGTTCCAGTCTTTCGTGTCCCAAATCCCTGACCGCCCAGCGGATGAACTTTGCAATTTCCCGTGATGCCAGTTCCTCGGTTGTGCCCCGTGACAGGGGGGCTTCAAAATCTATCCAAAATGCTCGATTGTTGCTGATTACGATATTTCCCGTATTGGCATCAAAATGGATTAAATAACTATCATTCTCGGCTATCGCTTGCTGATGCCGTTTAGCCATCGAGGTTAGTGTATTGGTTAATACGTTTTCTCGTTGTTCGATGGGAATTGTTGTATCGCACAGTAGCTGCTGTAAGGATGTGCCTGGCAGATATTCAAGCACCAGATAGATATCGTTGGAGAGTTCACCAGTTTCGAGCGGCAATACAGCTGGCACCGGATGCCCTTTTCTCTTCCAGTGAAGTAATCTCTCTTTTTCACGTTCGTAATGTTCGCCGGCACTGCTGCCCTGGTAGCATTTTATGACTGTGGTGCCAGATGGCGTTTCGTGGCGATATAATTTATTACTGGTTTCGCTATAAATCCTGAGAGCTGTTAGCATTTTTCTGGTTGTAACTGATAGAGTATGTCAGTTCCGAAAACAGTCGGCCATAGACGTGCTTTTACCGATTTTTTCGGGGAAGAACATTTTTGTATCGTGTAGCCGGCTCGTTTGAAAATGGCCTCGCATTCCTTTGGCGTCATGAAGTTTTTATGACTTGGGCTTATTGGGGGGAATTTTCCAAACAGAAAACCAATGCGGTATCGATAGTTTGTAATGTTTGGAATAACGACATAGAGCCGGCCTTGCGGAGTTAAATGTTTTTTACTGTCTTCCAGGAATTTTTGTGGGTTATCCAGCCAGTGCAGCACCATGCTCGCAACAACGGCTTCAAACTTGACACCAAAACCCGGGATGCCGTCATTTAAGTCTGCCTGACGTATGTTGTTCGTCGGGAATTCATAACGCTCTATTGCTTCGCCTGACAGTTCTATCCCGTATGGTTTGAATTTTTCCATCGCCAGGCGAAATACGTGGCCGTCGCCAACCCCGCAATCCAGAACATTACTCCCGGAAGCAACCCGCTTTTCCAATTCTGAAAGTATATAACGATGAATGCGTTTTTCATTGGCGCGCCCGGCGGCAACACGGTCTCGCCAGTAGGCATCATGGTCGGTTACGCCAAATGTGCGCGGTTCTTTGCTCACGTGATATTCAGGGAGTTAATAAATTACAAAGGTTTCATTGCAAGAATAGCAATGCTGTCTCCCTTGAGATTATATCGGGAAAGCAAACTCAAAGGCGCTTTTTTGATTTCACCCATCACCCGAGTGAGCCCGGAGGGTCGACCCAGAAAATTGGCTCTCAAGCGAACGCCATGGGTCGTTGATTTGATTATTTTGAAGCCATATTTTGTGCAATAGCAGGCAAGTGTTTCAGGGCTGAACAAGCTCAAATGGTAACGTGGGTCAACGAGTTTCCAGTCGGCGCCGATGTTTTCCCAAGTATATGATTGTATATTTACTGTATCCGCAAAAAATACACCGCCCGGCCGTAATATACGATAGGCTTCTCTGAATACACTGGAAGGTGAGGGGAGATGCTCTAGAACTGCATTGCAGAAAATAACATCAAACTGTCTATCTGGGAAATTGGTGTCTTCTAGCAGGCTTTTGAGAATCTCCAGTCCATAATTGATTATTCCATAGTCGGCAACTGCAACTACGGGTTCGATTCCTGTTGCCTTCCATCCCAGTTTTTTTGCCTGATATAAAAATCCACCGGTACTGCAACCAATTTCGAGTATGGTACTGGTTTTTCTGTAACGTTCAAATTTCTGTATTGTTCGTTTATATGAACGCTGTTTTTTTTCCGAGTAGTGTTTATTGGCATACTTGCAGAGCAGCTCTTCATTGCGCTCTTTATTGGATTGTGCCGGATCAACAGCGCGTGGATTTGCATAAACAAAATCGCAAGCGCTACAACGTGTATACCAAAGCCCGAATTTTTCCAGAAAAGGCTCTTCGGGTGGTGCGCCGCACAGGTCGCAGTTTACTTTGGTATGTTGAGAGGCATTCATGGTGTAATCCGCGCTCACTTATTCAATAGCAAGTACTGAAAGTGTTGATGCCGAAGCAGGTCGACGTGCCAACCGGTGTGCGGTGCATGACCACCCTGACTGCGGCATCTGCCGCAGCCCGCAGGATGCGCCGCTGGCCTGTGCGGGCATGTCGTTGCTCATGTGGCGGGGTTCCCGGCCGCATGAGCGCAGCAACGGGAAATCATTCAGCGCCCGGTAGCGGGTCGAGGAGGCGGTATCACCGCTGGCAACATCAGCACCGATTTCTGTGGCATGGCGGCATGATACAGGGGATGGCAGACTGTGTGAGTACTCGTCGCCACGAGCGGTTCTCAATGCCGCTGCGCCATGCAGGTGGGGGAAGCTGAAAATTTAACATCAAATCAGCCGGTTGTGAAAACGGCAAATACTTGATCAAAGCGCTCGGGAATACTAGCCTTAGACATGAGAAGGGTGCATCAACAGACGGAGGCATGCCATGAACAATGTCATCGTCGGTCATTCCCGGCTGTTGTTTGATGAGGACGGTTTTCTGGCCGATCCGCTGGGCTGGTCGCCGGAAGTGGCCATGGAAATCGCCCGCTGTGACGGGCTGCCGGTCCTGACGGAGGCGCACTGGGAAGTGATCGACTATCTGCGCGAGCATTACCTGCGCTTCGGTACGCTAGCGGTGATGAGTCACGTGTGCCGGGTCAACGGCCTTGGCGAACACTGCGTGACGGATCTCTTCCATGATCCGAAGGAGGCCTGGCGCATCGCCGGGCTGCCTAATCCCGGCGAAGAAGCGAAGGCCTACATGTGATTTACATACAACGAGTTGTCACGCGAAGGCATGCGGGAGACAGACAACATGAATATCCGGACCATAACAGACCCCATCAGCGGCCATGAAGTTGCCAACCCGGCAACGGCGCCCTGTATCTACGAGTGGGATGGCGAAAACGGGATCGAAATTTATTTCGTGAACGAGGCGGACCGGCAGGCCTACCTGGCGCTCGGCAAGGACCACAGGATCACCCTGATGGGCAGCGATGCGGAGGATTATGTCGCGGAGGGTTGAAAACGGGCACGCAACGCCCTATAGCCGCCGCGGGTTCCGGAATTCTTGACATCCTGTGAAGGGTTGCAGAGGGGGCCGGCTTATCCTGGCACTCTGGGCTCTGCTCCTCAGGACCGTTCTGAACGGGCTTGAGGTTTATGCCTCAGCAGTGGTGGATCCCCAATTGCTTCAGTATTGAGCAGCGCTCGCTAGGGGGAGGTGGCAGTGCCGGGTACCTGGCTGGCAAGTAAAGTCATGGCGTGTTCAGCGTACTGCACATCCGAGACCCCCACTTGGAGCTGGTATCTGCCGGACGCGACAGTGGATGGGGGTGTTACGACCAGGATTGCCCTGCCTGTCCTGCCCGGCGCAAGGTTCAATTGCCGGGATGACAGGTGGCCTTTCCAGCCCGCCGGCAGAAAAGTCAATGTAAGATCAAAGCGGCTGCCGGCGCATGCTGGCGTGTCATTGTTGGACAGCGATATGGTGTAGCTGAAACCTGCTCCAGATTTTCTGCCGTGCAGCGCCGGCGACATGCGCAGCTTGGGTGCGCTCCGCACACAGGTATCAGCCGCGGCGGATTCCGCGCCATAGCTGGCAACAGGGTCGGCATCGTTCATGGTAGTCTGAATAACATCCCTGCCGGGTGCGGTTGCCGTGCCCGGCTGCGGTGCGACCGGGGGCGGTGCGCTGGCACTCTCGACCATGTAAACGGCCGTTGCTGTGGTTTCAAGGGACAGCAACCGGCTGCTGGCGCTGACCGCGATTTCATAGCGGCCGTTTTGTGCCCGTGTCGGTGAAGTGATTACCATGTCGAAGACGCCCGTCGACCAGCCGGGTGCTATTTGCAGGGACTGGTTGTCCAGCTCGACATCCCAGCCGGCGGGGGCGGTCACGGATAAATCGAAGTTGGTGATATCGCAGCTATAGCTGCTGGTGTTTGTCACGATGACGGTGTATTCGAGTGCTGTCCCCGGCGCTTCCCAGGGCACCTTGGACGGCGAGATCGTTATTTCCGGGTCTTTATAGGTGCAGCCTTCCGGGCCGAAATGGATATCGTCGATATCGACTTCGTCGGCCAGCGGTTTCGCGCCGCTTTCAATATCCGCTTCCTTGAACACCTCGGGAGTGATGTCGGCCGCCCCGGCGTTTGCCAGCCATCCACACAGCAATATCAGCAGGGCACACCACAACACAGCCGTATCGCCCCGGCTGCTGGCTCCCGCCAGGGCTGATTTCCCTGCCCTGCTGCAATAAAGGCTTGTTTTCATCTGGCAAGTATATAACCCGTTCCCGGAAAGTCGGGACTGCCTGCCGGCGGACCGGCACTGTCGCGGCCTGACTATTCATACATGTACATGCCGGTGTTAGTCGAGAGGCTGGTCAAGTTTCCGTGAACGCCATGCCCATGCAAACCGCTGCGAAACAACAGGTGCGTCTTAGCGGTTTCGCCGTCACCCTGTCACGTGAATACCAGTCGCCCCGCTGGAACGGAAAAACATGTAATCAGATTGACATATACATTTTCCAATTACCGGTCTAAGCCATTAATTTCGCTATACGGATCACACTTTCAGTACCGGACCATTGAAATTTGCTTGTGAGTGGCTGAGTATACGCCCCTGAGTTTCTTCACCTCTTGAACCATGATTTGCACATTGCAAAAGGAGTCTGCCTTTATGAAATTCAATATCCTGGGAATATCTGCCTTGACTGGCTGCCTGGCGGCGGCGCTTCCCATCCCCGTCTTTGCCGGCAACCCCGAGACGGGTAACGGTGCGCCCAGCGGCGCACACTACAATCTCAACATTATCGGGGTTCCCAAGGACAAGCGCGCGGATATGACGGGCAATCAGGGACACCGGATTTTCGTCGACCTTGACGGGCACACCAAGATATTGCTCACTGAAGGCGAATATGAAGTGCTGGATGCCAACGGCACGGATGGTACCGCGATGTTCAAGTTGCCGGCAGCAGATGCCGACTGCAACGGTTATTCCGACTATTCCGTGTATGTCCGCGGTCTCGGCGGCCCCAATGGCGGAAGCGCCACGATCCAGACCTGTTTCACTGACAAGACTACCGGTGACCTTATGTGCCAGGCCGGTGGTGAAGTGACCGTAATCAACAGTTCCAAAAAGCCGCGTTTCACCAACGAAAGCCGCAAACTCCTGACGGTGGTCTACGATGTGGACGGGGACGGCGATCTTGATCGCACACCGCTGTTCGGAGATGACACCTATGGCTATGCCTGGGATTACGATAACAACGGGTTGAAGCTGGCACAGTTCCGCTTCTATGACGAATTCACAATGCTTGCGGAACTTCCCGACGAAAACTACAACTGCACCGCGAAACAATAATCGCTTCTTATGAGTCCGAAACGGCCATCGTGACGATGGCCGTTTCGCTATTTATGGTCAGTGTATTTCCTGCGAATTGCTGCGCTTGATGATCGGCAAACAGTTCAGGCGGCTGACCGGCCTGATTCTCGGTCTTTTCTGGGGCGGGGCGGCAGTGGCGCAGGTTACCGGCGATGCGGGTCTCACCCGCGTGTCCCTCGGGCGGGTACTGCCGGACCAGCCCGTCGAACAGGTGGTCACCTTCGACAATCCCACCGGCGAGGTGCTCACGGTCGGAAATGTCCGGTTGACCCGGCCACTGGTCATCCAGAAAATTACGCCAGTCATCGAGCCCGGCGCGCAGGGCCGGTTCACGGTGACGCTCGGAAAGGAGCGCGACGCCGGCCCCATTGACGGAATTATCATTGTCAATTTTGAAAACGATGCCATGGCGCCGCTCGCATACCGCGTCGAGGGCTATGTCGTTCCTCCCGTCGAATTCAGGCCACGCGCGGCTTTTAATATCGTCACCCAGCGCGGAACAGCACAGCAGGCGTCTATCGAGATCATCAACTACAGGGAGCAGCCCCTCAGGCTGACGGGCATCGACTACGAGAGTGACCGTTACACGGCCAGGCTGCATACCCTCGAACCCGGCAGACACTACCGGCTGGAGCTGACCATGAACGGCCAGGGCACCGCCGGGCACCGGCGGGAATGGCTCAGGGTGCTGAATGATGACACGGAACTCCCCGTCCTGAAGGTCAGGGTCGATACCCTGTTGCGGGAGAAGGTCTATGCCTTCCCGGAATCTGTGGACCTGGGCGAGCTGCCGCTGGATGTCGCTTCCGATCCGGAGGCGGTATCCCGCCTGGCGCAGACGCTCATGATCTACAGGCCGGGAACCGGCGATTTCCGGATCAGTCCTTCAACCGACCTGGAGAGCATCCGCTACACATATGAGCGCGGGCCGGATGGCGATCGTTTTCAGTTCACGATCAGCCTGATTCCGGAAAAGCTCAGGGTCGGTCCTGTGAACGGTTCAATCCTGATAAAAACGAACGATCGGGAATTTCCGGAAATCACGGTACCGGTGCACGGAGAAATAATACCCGCGCAATAGACGTCACACACACCCGATAAATACCAAAATCCGCGCAAGGCGGGTCGTGTTGTTTACTAAGGAGTACATTAGTAAGCCGACATTCAACCGCCCGTCCCCGCCCCCTTTGAAGGGGGCGGGGCAGGGTGGGGGTAGTGTAATTACACTTTTTTACTAATGGGAAACAAAGCAAGCGATGTCAGCTTGCTTTGTTTCCCATTAGTAAATGGCGCGCCCGACAGGATTATTCGGGCCTACGGCCCTCACCCCTACGGGGCCGCCGTCGCTATGCGACGACGTTCTGCGCCACCTTCCGGTGGCTTGTCGAACCTGTTTCACAGGTTCTCATCCTGTCGGACGAATGAAAAAGGCCAATACATCATGTATTGGCCTTTTACCGATTATGGCGCGCCCGACAGGATTATTCGGGCCTACGGCCCTCACCCCTACGGGGCCGCCGTCGCTATGCGACGACGTTCTGCGCCACCTTCCGGTGGCTTGTCGAACCTGTTTCACAGGTTCTCATCCTGTCGGACGAATGAAAAAGGCCAATACATCATGTATTGGCCTTTTACCGATTATGGCGCGCCCGACAGGATTATTCGGGCCTACGGCCCTCACCCCTACGGGGCCGCCGTCGCTATGCGACGACGTTCTGCGCCACCTTCCGGTGGCTTGTCGAACCTGTTTCACAGGTTCTCATCCTGTCGGACGAATGAAAAAGGCCAATACATCATGTATTGGCCTTTTACCGATTATGGCGCGCCCGACAGGATTCGAACCTGTGACCTTCGGCTTCGGAGGCCGACACTCTATCCAACTGAGCTACGGGCGCTTGACAGTCATTCCTTGCCATCCCTGGCGAAGCTCGGGTGCTCCATCGAAACACCGGCCCGGCCTCCCCTGGCCGCGCGCTCACCGGGAAATTGATCCACTGGATCAATTTCTGTTTCCGGTTCGCCCAACTGAGCTACGGGCGCTGCTCGCGGCAGCAACTTGCCTGAGCATAAATAATACACCCGGGACGCCCCCGGCAGGGTCCACAGGATAACCCGATCCGTTCAAGGGGTCTATGGTGGAGGCCCCTGATTTTACGGGACTTCCTTGAAATTTCACGTGCCGTGCCTTTCCAGTATAATTCGCCCCACTCAAACCCCGGATCGTCTGGCGATGAACGCGACAGGGCTGCCCCGACAAATCCGGCAGGAAAAAATCCATTTTCAGGTACCGGAAACCAGGAGAAGACATTGAGCCAGGATAAAGAATTTTGGGGAACCTTCATCGCCGTCATGGCGGGACTTGCCGTGCTGGCCGTGGTGTTGATCTTTACCGCCATCAGCCTGACCAGTGACGTGTCGGAGTACAAACCCGAAGAAATCGTGCTCGAGAATATCCGGCCGGTCGGCGAGGTGTACGTGGCCGGGAAATCCGAGCCCGCGGCGGAGGAAATGGCCGGCGCGGCGGCGGCCGGGGAAACCGGGCCGAAGTCCGGCGAAGAGGTATACAACGGCAACTGCGTTGCCTGTCACGGAACCGGCGCCGCCGGTGCCCCGAAGATCGGCGATGCCGCTGCCTGGGCGCCGCGCATCGCGAAAGGGATGGATACCCTGCAGGCCAATGCCATCAACGGTCTGAATGCCATGCCACCGAAGGGGCTGTGCATGGCCTGCTCGGACGAGGAGTTGCGTGCCGCTATAGAGTACATGGTCGGCAAGAGCCAGTAACCTACCGCAGCATCCCAAAAAAAAGGCCGCCATCAAGGCGGCCTTTTTTGCTGTGTTGCGTCCGTTTACGATACGGCAAGAATGCCGCCCTCCGCCGTACCGCTGTCAAATCCACCGCCTGCCAGCAGCGCTTCCGCCTCGTCCTCCGGTACCGGCTGACTGAACAGGAAACCCTGGATTTCATTGCAACGCAGTTTGCTCAGGAATGCAAGCTGCTCATCCGTTTCCACACCCTCGGCAATCACGCACAGGCCCATGTTGTGCGCCATGGCGATAATGGCGCCGACAATCGTCGCGTCATCCGCGTCTGTTGTAATGTCGCGGATGAATGAACGATCGATTTTCACGGTATTGATCGGAAAACGTTTTAGGTGATTCAGCGAGGAATACCCGGTACCGAAATCGTCGATGGATATCCGCACCCCGGCCTTGTGCAGTGCACGCATGGTTTCTGATGCGTTATCGATGTCGTCCATGATGGTGCTTTCCGTGATTTCCAGTTCCAGCAGTCGCGGTGCTATGCGGGTTTTCCTGAGCGTATCGTGAATCCGGTTCAACAGGTCTTTCTGGCGAAACTGGACCGCGGAAAGGTTGACGGCCACGGAGAGATCATCGAAACCCGCTTCCCGCCATTGCCTGGCCTTGCGGCACGCGCTTTCGAGTACCCAGTAGCCAAGGGGTATGATCAACCCCGTCTCCTCCGCGAGCGGTATGAACTCATCCGGCGGGATCATGCCGAAATCGGGGTGGTGCCAGCGTGTCAGTGCCTCCATTCCCGTAATTCTGCCTGATAACAGGTCGACCTTCGGCTGATAATACAGGTCCAGATCGCCGCGTTCGATTGCATGGCGCAGGTCATTTTCGAGCCGCAGGTTCTCGATCGATGCCCTGTTAAGATCCTTGTTATGGAACTGGTAGCTGTTGTGACCCTGGCACTTGGCATAGTACAGGGCAACGCCGGCATTGTTCAGCAGGGTATCGGTATCGACGCCGTCGTCGGGAAACAGGCTGATGCCGACACTGCACGTCAGGTATATTTCATGACCGTCAATATCCAGCCTTTCCGTTACCGATTCGATGATGCGCTTGACGATCTGTTCGGTGAATTCGGTACAGTCCATCCCGGTCAACAGAATACCGAATTCATCACCACCGAGGCGGTAAATGGATGAACCGGCGTCCTTGCCATCAAGACGCGATACCGAGTCGGACTTGCGCAGTGTTTCCTGGAGCCGGATACTGACTGATCTGAGCAGCTTGTCCCCGATCTTGTAGCCGAGTGCATTGTTGATGCGCTTGAACATGTCCAGATCAAGCATCATGATGGCAAGATGTCGACCGGAATCGCGGCATTTCATGACTGAGTCGATAATACGGTCCTGAAAGATTCTCCGATTTGGCAGTCCGGTGAGACTGTCATGCTCCGGCCTGAATTCAGTTGCTGGCAGGTCGGCGGACATCCAGCCTTCGTGCATGGCCGGCATGTCATTGAATACGGGTATGCCGGACTGGTGGGCGGCAACACCCGGAACAAAGCCGATCTGCTCTATGGGCGTGCCGCGATCGGTTTTACCCTCCCATACGGTAATGCAATTGCGCCCCCGGTTTTTCGATACGTACAGGGCGTGATCGGCCTGGTCAATGATTTGCGGCAGCGTCTCGGCGTCGAAATCAATGGTCGATATACCAAAGCTGGTGGTGACCGATATGCCCGATCCCCTGGATGCAAGCGGCAGGGTCAGTGACTCTATATTGTGGCGGGTACGCTCAACGGTCTTGATGGTATCTTCCAGGCTCACTCCCGGCATGATGACGCAAAACTCCTCGCCACCATAACGGCAGATGGCATCGCTGGAGCGCATCGAATCGCGCAGCGCCTCGGCAACAGCCTTGATAACCTCGTCTCCCCTTGAGTGTCCGTAACGATCATTGATGGACTTGAACAAATCGATATCCGCCATGATACAGCTCAGTGGATGTCCTTCGGTCCTGGCGGCGTTGAACACCGTTTCATACCTGTCGAAGAAAGAGCGTCTGTTGAGGCATCCCGTCAGCGGATCACGTGTTGCAAGTACCTGTAATTCGTCATTCTGCCGCTTGACCTCGTCGCGGGATTTTTTCAGCATCCCCAGCATATCCTGAAGCTGATCGTTTTTTTCTTCCAGTTGTGTGACATCGTCAAATGTCGCCATGACGCCGCGATTCATGCCGGCGCCGTCCACGACCGGAGAACTGTTTACCATGAAGGTCTTTATTTCACCGGATTTGTGTTTCAGGCGCAGCTGTTTCCCCATTTGCGGTATGCCGGAGTTGATGGCACAGGTCCAGGGAAGTTCCTCTTCATAGGTCGTCGTGAATTCCCAGCCAAGGCCGGAGGCATTACTTCCGGTCAGTTCATCCAGGTTCATGCCGGCGCTGCTTGCGAAGGCGTTGTTGGCGAGCATGATCTGTCCCCTGCTGTCGAGCAGGAGCACGCCCTCGGCAAGCGAATTCAGTGCGGACGTCACACGTGAAGGCACCACGACAGCCGGGTTCATGTCACGATGGGTGCGGCGGATGAACAGCAGGAAGGTGAAAAAGCCGGACACTGTAACGAAGATGACCATTCCTGCCAGCGGACTGATGTGCAGGCCGAAAATTCCCGGGGGATTCAGGGGTGCAAAACTGACCTCGACCATACCCCATTTCCTGCTGCCGTTGAAGATGGGAACCTGTGCATGGGTGGGGGTGGAGGATTCACCGGATACCCCGGACCAGTATTTTTCGTGATCACCCGCAACTGCCAGTATTCTTCCATCAGTGGTTCGCAAGGCGGCGGAGAGTACCTCGGCGTTCCTCTCAACCAGGATGCGCATGCTCGTCTTTATCGAGGTAATGTCCTTGTTCTGTGCGGCGACCGAATACTGAACGGCAAGCGATTCCGCCAGTGTCTTGCGCCCCTCGATCACCGCCTTTGAATCGCTCGGAACAAGCCCGAGCATGTCCCCCACCAGCAGCAGGCTCATCATGATGAGTACCAGCCCGATTGTGATTCGTAAAGTGGGGTTGATTCTAGTCATGGTTGCCGCGCTCCCTTGCGGACCAGTCCGTATCGCCGGCAGCCGGATCAAACATGTCGGCGGCCTTGCGTTCATCTTCATTGGTAGCGTCGGCGTTCCCGTTCACCGGCTCTTCCCGTTTCTTTCTGGAGGCCGCGATAATGGGCAAGGGATCAAAGCCCTTCCACAGCGGTACGGAGGAGAGCATACCGGCGAGTACCGAGCCGCCGCGCAGCGCCCAGGTGGCAATCCCGGCCGTCAGCGTGAGCGTCATGCCGGTAGCGGATTTTGCCAGCAGGTTGACCATGGATTCGTCTTTTGCCTGTCTTTCCGACATCTGGTTTTTCATCTCCTCGATGAAATTCCAGAGTCCGGAATCCGGTTCCGTGGGTTTTTTCAGCGAGGAGAGTAACGAGAAACCCGTGCCATCGGGTGAGCGGGTAGTGCTGTCATGATGTGTGTAGCCGCCGTCCACCCGGGTAAAGGAATACCTGGAGTGACCATTCAGCGACTCGTCGCCGGCCAGTGACAGCTGTCTCAGGGCTTCGGTATAGGTGCCATGCCGGGAGTCATCGGCGCCTCCCGGTGTGCTGTTATGCATGACGCCTGCCATGGCGATGGGTTCGTCACCGTCAGTGGCATCCTGCCCGGTCGCCGGTTTGGCATCCACGGGTTTGTCTGCATTGCTACCCTGACCCGGCAGGGCAATGTTTTCGTCACCGGCTGATGTGCCGCCCTCCTCGCCGCTGGTGCCGCCGGTAACGATAACCGGAGCATCGTTGGTGCCGGTGACGGTCACGGTCACGGTGGCATCGGCGGCGGAATCGGTGCTGCCGTCGCTGGCCTTGTAGGTAAAGGTGACATCGCGGGTCTCGCCTGCGGCGAGGTCCTGGAAGCCGGCGCCGGGGTCGAAGGTGAAGGTACCGTCGTTGTTGTTGACGACGCTGCCTTCGGCGGGTCCGGCGGTGATGGTAAAGGTCTGGGTGTCGCTGCTGTCGGGGTCGGTGACGCCGAAGCCGCCGGCGACGGGGGCGCCGTCCTCGGTGGCGTTGACGCTGACGTTGCTGACCACGGGGGCGTCGTTGGTGCCGGTGACGGTGACGATCACGGTGGCATCGGCGGCGGAATCGGTGCTGCCGTCACTGGCCTTATAGGAAAAGCTGACGTTGCGGGTCTCGCCGGCGGCGAGGTCCTGGAAGCCGGCGCCGGGGTCGAAGGTGAAGGTACCGTCGTTGTTGTTGACGACGCTACCCTCGGCGGGTCCGGCGGTGATGGTAAAGGTATGGGTGTCGCTGGCGTCGGGGTCGGTGACGCTGAAGCTGCCGGCAACGGGGGCGCCGTCCTCGGTGGCGCTGGTGGCGACGTTGCTGACCACGGGGGCGTCGTTGACCGCGGCAACGTTGATGATTTTCGTTACCGGCGTGCTCGTACTGCCATCGCCATCATCCATAATGACGCGCAGGGTCCGGCTGCCCGTCGCCGGGTCGTCCGAGACGTTCCGGTAGGTGATATGGCGCAGCAGTTCCTGGACGGCTGTGGCGTCGGCGCTGCTGTTGAACGTGATGGACAGGGGCGTCAGGCCGTCGGATCCGCCACTAAAACTGCCGATGACGGTTCCTTCGTAGGTGATGTCACTGCCCGTGACGCCGATTTCACCGGGCCCGGTGCCGACATCCTGAACGGCGAGCCGGTCGTTCAGGGTTCCGCCCGCCGCAAAATCGATCGTCAGGGTGCCGGTGTCGAAATCCGGTGAGTCCGCATCGGTCACGGTAGCACCGGCATCGATGATGGTGGCAGGGTCGTTCTCCGTGTAGTTCAGCGCACCGCCCGGCAGGGTGATCACGGGAGCGGTATTGATTCCGCTGGTGTAGCGTTGCCCGAAAACCCCCCACGAATCGGCGGGTGGTCCGGCATCCTGCCCCTTGCCCTGCCAGACGACCACGAACTCGTCGCCGGCCTTGATCGCTGCATCCGGCAGTGCCTGATCGTCAACGGTGGTGGTATTGACCATGAGTTCACCGCCGACGGACGCGCCGGTATTGTCGAACTGTCGGGCGAATATGCCGAAACCGTCGCCGTCCTGCAGGTCACTCTGCCAGGTTACGACAAACTGGCCGGTTTTGGTCATGGCGACCGCGGCGCCCTGCTGGGTGTTGCCGGTGTTGGTGTTGATCTGGAATTCACTGCCCTGGGGATTGCCGCCCGAGTCGAACAGCCGACCGTGGATACCTGTCGCATCACCGCCGGAACCATTGCCGTTCCAGACCACCACGAAGCTGCCGCTGTTGTCCATCGCCAGGTCGTTGAACTGCTGGTCGCCGGCAACGGTTTCGTTGACCTGGATCTCTGCAGTCTGGGGCGCGCCGTTTTTGTCGAACAGGCGGGCGAATACCCCCGCGCCGTCCGAATCCTGGCCGTCGCTGTCCCAGCTCACCGCGAAATCGCCGTTGTTCTTTATGGCGACGGAGGCGTTGACCTGGTCGCCGGCAGTGGTGCTGTTGATCTGGACCTCGGCCGTCTGCGCGACGCCGTTCTTGTCGAACATACGCGCAAGGATGCCGCTTCCACTGCCGTCGTCGCTCTGCCAGGCCACTACGAAGTCACCGTTGTTCTTCATGGCCACGGCGGGGTTTAACTGGTCGCCGGCAGTCGTGGCGTTGATCTGGAATTCCGCGCCCTGGGGAGTGCCGGTGGAATCGAACAGGCGCGCGTAGATATTGGCATCGCCGTCCTGGCGGCCTTCCCAGACAACGAGGAAGTCGCCGTTGTTTGCCATGGCGACTTGGCTGTTCGACTGGTCTGCGCCGGTGACGGTGTTGACCTGGATCTCGGCACCCAGCGGCGTGCCGGCGGCGTTGTAGCGCTGGGCGAAGATGCCCGTACCACTGCCATCCTGCCCCTGGCTCTCCCAGGTCACGACGAAGTTGCCGGCGCTGTCCATCGCGACGCTGGCCGTGTTCTGATCGCTGGCTGAGGTGGTGTTGATCTGGAACTCAGAACCGGCCTTGACGGCGAACAGGACGCCGGACCAGCTTTCCTGCAGGCCACGGCTGAAGGCCACGTCCGTTTCGATTCCGCCGGTGCGATATTCGAATTCCCAGTCGCCGCCCAGCCGCGTGTTGCCGGTCAGATCATTGCTGGCGGCGATATCGGCGCCGGTGAGTTGTGACAGGTTGTCAACCAGGGCAACGCCCGCGTCACTGCCGGCCAGTTCGCAGCCGTAGACCAGAATGTCGGCATCCGCGGCAAGCGCGCTGCCCCAGCCCTGGATGGCGCTGCGGTAGTCCTGCAGGGTGTCACCGTCCAGCCAGGTGTTGCCCAGCTGCAGCGCGTGGTCATTGCCGTGGGAGACGAGGTGGACGGCGCTCAGGCCCTGCTGCTGTGAGAGAACCTGGCTGATCTGCTCGACCCCGTCCCGGCTGGCGTCCAGGTAGAACACGGTCAGCTGCCGGGTGTTGTCACGATTTGCCGTGAGATCATCGACGAGCTGTTGATAATCGGGCGTGCTCGTGTCGACGAATACAACTTCCCGCTGGATGTCGGCCGCCGTCTGGGTGTCGGCGGCGGACGGATCACCGGTAACGAGCAGGTCAATCTGCGTCTCGCTCAGGACAAGCCCGGCGGGCGGGGCGTCGGTCGCCAAGACGCCTGCCACGTCCGCGGAAAACAGCAGCCGCGGCTCCATGGGTTCCAGCAATACAGGTTCGTCAGGCCGTTTCTTCATTCATTTACACTTATCGGCGGGTAAGGCAACCCTGTTGTGAAAACTGCACAATTTTCCGGTTACCGGATCGGCCGCAACGGGCCGGTCATGAGTTGGCTGTACAGCATGCGATTGCGAATACGGCACGGTTCTTCAATGCATCTGCGTGGGCAATAGGTGCGGCGGCCGGTCACTTCAGGGCAACGTTGCCCTTGACGCCGCCTGCGCGAACATCGTCGAGCTTGCCGATGAAGCTCATGTTGCAGCTGAGCCCGCCCGGCAGCAGGTAGTCGGGGTTGGGCAGTTCAAGGCGTACGCTGAAGGTGCCGCTGGAGGCATCGATAACCCGGTCGACAATGGTTACCGCGGCTGTGAAGCTGTCATCCCTTGGAACTTCCGGCATGATGCGTGCCTGCATGCCCGGCTTGATGGCGCCGAACATGGATGCCGGCAGAATGACTTCGACATTCAGCGGGTTGAGCTGGGCAAGTTGCAGTATCGGTTCATCCTCGACAAACTCGCCGGCGGATTTGTAGCGTTCCACGACGACACCGGAAATGGGGCTGTGAACCGAGCGCTGTCTCAGGATGGCTTCGGCACGCTTGAGTTCGAGCCGCGCGACGTTGATATTTTCCCGCTCCTGCCGCAATTGCAGACCCGCAAGAACGGCGTCGGTCTCCACTTCATCCTTGGTCTGCAGGGGGACGACGTCCTCCCTGTACATTTCATCAAAGCGCAGCAGTTTGCGTTTGGAGAAGCTGAGGCTCGCCTGGCGTATTTTCAGCTCGGAATCCATGTCGGTGTGCGCGCGAGCCAGTTCCACCGTGGCCCTTTCAACGTCCGACTCCAGCTCTACCAGCAGTTGTCCCTTCTCGACGAGGTCGCTTCTGCGCACCAGGATATTCTCGATCTTGCCCTGCACGGAGCTGTTTACCTCGACGACCTGATGGGGTTCGATCAGGCAATCGAATACTTCCGCATCAGCATTAACAGCCGCACTGCAGGACAGCATCGCTGCCAGCAGCAGTGTTCTCTTCATCATGCTATTCATAGGCGTCATCCGTTTTTTCCGGTTCCTGCGTGTTAATCCTGTTGGCCCGAAAACGCGAGCAGCTTGCCGAAATACTCCTCCATGCTTGCCAGGTCCCTGCGCTGGCGCCGCTTTTTCCATTCACACAGATACTGGCTTGCGGCAATCAGCAGCCTGGATTTCCAGTGCGCGACAGGACGCACTCCCTGCACACCTTTAGCGGCAAGCGCCTGCAAATATTGAGGCGCAAACCGGGAAAACAGCGCATCCTCCAGGGAAAGGATGGACTCGTGGCTGCCCGGTGCGCCCTGCCGCGCACAGCGCCCGAACAGCTGGCGGTCGATGCGTCGCGATTCGTTCGCCTCCACGGCGATCACATGCAGTCCGCCCGCCGCGGCAACCCCGGGCGCGAGTGGAATATCCGTACCCCGGCCCGCCATATTGGTCGCAACCGTAATGGCGCCGGGTGTCCCGGCCTGTGCGATCACCGCGGCCTCGTTCTCGTCCTGGCGGGCATTCAGTACCCGGTGCGGCAGCTGCGCGTGCCGCAGCAGCCGTCCGATACGCTCACTGTCGGCGACGCTGCGGGTGCCGATCAGGACCGGCCGGCGTTCGGCATGCAGCGTCTGAACCCGCTCGAGTACGGCCTGCCATTTCCCCTGCGTCGTGGCATGAATACGCAGGCCGCCGGATAACAGGCGGGAGGGTTGATGCGTGGGGATGCGCCGGATCTTCAGGCCGTAGACGGCCTGCAGTTCGCCACCGGCCTCCTGTGCCGTGCCGGTCATACCGGCGAGCTGCAGGTAGCGGCTGAAGAAGCGCTGGTAACTGATGCGGGCCACGGTCTCGCAGGGTGCGCTGACCGCGCAGTTCTCCTTGCACTCGATCATCTGGTGCAGACCCTGCTCCCAGGTACGGCCTTCCAGGGTGCGGCCGGTGAAGTCGTCGATGATCTGGATACGTCCGTCCCTGACGAGATAGTCCCGGTCACGCTGAAACAGGTGAGTGGCCGCAAGTGCCTGCTTGACCAGTGTCGATCGCCGGGCCTGGTTCGACCATACCGCGTCCGGTTCATGGCCGGCAGCCGCCAGGCGTTCCTCACCCGCCACTGTCAGCCGGACTTCCCGCGTCTCGTGGTTGATTACGAAGTCGCGGGTCTCGCTCAGGGCGGCCGCCAGGGTCATTGCATCCGCGCAGCGTCGTGCCAGCCGGGAGTCGCTCTCGCCGGCGCGTGAGATGATCAGGGGCGTGACGGCCTCGTCGATCAGCACGCTGTCGGCTTCATCCACGATGGCAAAATACAGCCCGCGCATCAGCAGGCGGTCACTGCGGGGGATGCTGCTGTGCAGTTTCTCGCACTGCAGGGCCAGCCGGCCGGGGGCATGGCGCAGGACGATCCGGTCGCGCAGGTAGTCGAAGGCGAGCTGCTTGCTGGTGCAATAGACGACGTCCGCCGCCCAGGCACGACGGCGTGCCGCCTCGTCCATATCGCCGGTAATGACGCCGACCGAGAGGCCCAGGAATTCATATACGGGCCGCATGTTTTCCGCATCCCGGCTCACCAGGTAGTCGTTGACGGTGACGATGTGCACCGGGATACCCGCCAGTGCCGCCGTACAGGCCGGCAGGGTGGCGGTGAGCGTCTTGCCTTCACCGGTTTCCATTTCGGCAATGCGGCCCTGCAGCATGGCCCAGCCGCCCATGATCTGCTCGTCGTAATGCCGTTGTTCGATGCGCCGCCGGGCGGTTTCCCGGATCAGCGCGAACACGGCGCAGGCCGCCTTGCGGGAGAATCCGCGATAGCGCAATTGCTGGCGCAGATTCGCGGCCAGTGTCTGCAGCTCTGCGTCCGTCAGCGTGTCGATCTCGGTCCCGTAGCGGTTTATCCGCCGCAGCAGGCGGCGCTGTTGCCACACGCTTTCCGGTAGTTGCCGTCGCAGCCAGCCGGCAAGGGCCCGCAGGTGGCGGTCGAGCCAGTCGTCCTGGGACTCGCGGCGCTCCGGGTAAGCGCCCAGCCGCATGCCGGGTATGCAGTGCTCAAACACCGAGCTGCCTCAGGAAAAGCTGTCGCAGCGATCGCTGCCATTGCCGGGCCAGGGGCTCGGAACCGTGATCAAAGCGCACCTGCACCCGTTGCCCGAATTGCAGGGACGGCAGCGGCTCGGTTAGCGCCAGGTCGAACAGGAAGACCTTTTGCAGGGCAAGGGTCCCCGTTTCATCGCCCGGGTCAACCGCGATGCTGCCGCCGTTGCGGCTGCCGAGCGCCGTGCTGGGCAGGCGATCCGTGGCCGCCGGGACCTCGCGGGCGATGGTTGCCGCAATCGTCCGGTCAGGGTGTCCGGCGATCCGCACCTCGACCCCGCGGGTGCGCTCGCGCACCAGGTTGCCCTGCGTCTGGGATACCACGACGCGCGCATTGTCGGCGCCGCCGTCGGCAACCCAGGCAATGATGGCGCCCTTGCGGATAAAGCTGCCTTCCAGGCTGGTGGCCAGCGGTATAATGAGTCGGCCGTTCCCGGGGCTGCGCAGGGTGAGGGCATCGAGCCGGGCCTTGACCAGGTCGTATTCGGATTCCACCGTGGCAATTTCTTCCCGCAGGCCTTCCGCTTTCAGCTGGTCTGTCCGGTATTCCGATGTATGGCGCGCGCGCAGCTCGCGCAGGCGCGCCTCGAGCAGGTCGGCACGTGCCGTGAGCAGCGGGTCTTCGCATTCGATCACCGCCTGGTTCCTGCGCACCTCGGTGTCAGGCGCCACCAGCAGCCGGGTGACGAAGCAGTCGGTGCCGGCACGCACCTGCGATTGCTCGGGCAGCCAGACCACGCCCTCGGCGCGGGTGGTCAGGGGTGCCGGCATGAACACCAGCAAAGCACCCAGCAGCAGACAGATACCGGCGGTGGTCGCCAGTGCACGCGTCCGGTGCCGGCGCAGCCGTGGGCTCCGGAACAGGAAGGCGATGTGCTTACCCAGCGGAAGGATGACCTGGGCCAGCAGCGCCCACAGTGCCAGGACGATGCCGACGATAAAAAACTTGCCGGCAATGTAGAACAGGATGACGAACAGGATCGTGATCCGGTAGGCGAACGCGGCCAGTCCGTAGCCGGCAAACCAGGCCGCCTCCCCCTCCGCCCGGACGGGTGAAGTCAAATCCTCCACCCCGAACAGGTAACGCTGCAGCAGGTAGCCCAGGTATTGATTGGCACGGGTGCCGAGATTGGGAATCTCGACGGCGTCCATCAGGATGTAGTAACCGTCGAAGCGCAGCAGCGGGTTGCCATTGAAAAACAGCGTGGAGGCGCCACCGATCAGCATGACATTCCAGGCGATGGCGCTGACCATGCCCGGCTCGACCTTGAGCCAGACGAGCAAGGCCGCGGCGGCCAGCAGCAGCTCAACCATCATGCCGGCCGCACCCACGGCCATGCGCCGGTACTTGCTTTCAAACGCCGTGGCCGCCGAGGCGTCGACATAGGGGATCGGGATCAGCGCCAGCAGCATGATGCCCATCTCGTGCACTTCACCGCCCCAGATGCGGGTGGCGAACGCGTGCCCCAGTTCATGCAGGGCCTTGATAAGGGGGTAGGTCAGCCACAGCAGCACCAGGTTTCGGGGTGTCAGAACCCGGTCGATGACGTTGTCGCTGAGTTCCGACCAGTGCTGGGCGGCCAGCATGCCGGCCAGCAGTACGATGCCGAGCCAGATGCAGAAGCCGGTACGGGTGAACAGGGGACGGACGAGGTGCTGCCAGCGATCCAGGAAGCGTCCGGGGTCCAGTACCGGGATGCGAACCGCGAGCGGCGTCAGCAGCCGCTGCAGCAGTTGCCGGTAGCGCTGCTCCCGGTGCCTTGTGGCCAGCTCCAGGGTATCGGGCGGGGTATCGCACTGCAGGACATTGGCTGCATGCAGCTGTCCCAGCAGCTGGAGGGCCTGCTCCTGTGTCGGTGCCCCGTCGCCCAGTTGCCGGGTGACGGCGGTGTGAATCTCGTCCAGCGTTCGGCGGCCGTCCATCAGGGCAATAAAGGTGTACGTGGCCGCATTGAAGCGGTGGGAGTTACCCGATGCCCGGTCGGTGAGCAGGTACCAGCGCTGGCCGCGGTAATAATGCCGGCGGATCTCGGCGTGACCGTGCAGTTGCGGTTTCAGGCCGGCAACGCGGTACCAGCGGGTATTGTTCAGCGCTTCCGTCATGGCCACCACGACCATGCCTGCAGGCGCAGCCAGTCAACCAGGTTGTGGGTCCAGATCCAGGACAGCTTGCGTCGGCCTATGCTCACCTTACCGACGCCCTCCATGCCCGGGCGCAACTGCGCCGTCTCGCTTTCCAGTGCCGCTTCGACCCGGAACGTATTGCCGCCGGCGGAGGTTTCCGCGACCGGTGTTATGTTCTCCACGACAAACGGCAGCGGTTCGCCGGGCAGGCCGGCAAGACGCAGTTCGCCCGCCTGGTCCTGGCTGATTTGCGGGATGTCGTTCTCGTTGACCTGCAGGACCAGCCGGTAGTCATCCAGCGGGGCGACTTCAAACAGGATTTCACCGCGTTCCACCGGCGAGCCCAGCGACTGGCTGAGGTCGCCGCTGACCACCACCCCGTCAAAGGGCGCGGTAATCTGCATGCGGGCGAGCTGCTCGTTCACCAGCCTGAGTTGTGCGTCCGCCTGGTCAATCTGCGCCGAGAGGATGCTTGAGCGGGCCCGGTCGTGCTCCGCCAGCGCACTGCGGTATTCACGTGAAAACTGGGCCTTCTGGCTGGTCCATTTCTGACGTTCCAGTTGCAGGTCCTTGTCTTCCAGCCGGCCCATGACCTGGCCCTGCCGGACGATCGCCCCGGCCTGGATGTCGGAGGTGGCGATAAAACCGTCGACGGGGGCGACGATCGCGCGCTGGATGCGGCCTTCCAGGACTGCATCGGCGGTTATCCGGTACATCCCGGGAGCCGCCGTCATGAAGCCGAGCAGGGCGGCCAGCGTCAGGCCCGCCAGTTTCAGTCCGACATGCCGCGGCCCCATCAGGTCCGCCAGTCGGGAACGCAGCGCCACCGCGATCTTTGTCAGCAGCCAGCGGTCATCGCGGCGCCTGAGTTCCAGCGCCGGGCCGAGCAGGGCGGCCAGGTCGGTGCAGAGCGCCAGTGTCCGGCTGTCAAAGGGCCGGTCAGCCGGCCGCTCCAGCAACAGGGCGCCCGTCATGGTGCCGTTGTCGACCAGCGGGACGGTGCACAGTGTCGTATCGCCCTGTTCCCGGGACAGGCGTTCATGGTTGCAGGTCACCGGCGGGCAGGCTGCCTCGGGCCCGGGAAAGACGATGACGGTGTCCTGATCGACGGCCTCTTCCATGGCCGCCTCTAGTGCGCGCACCAGGCTGGTTTTATTGCCGAAGCCGGCGCTATGGGACAGGGCGCGGAGCCGGATGCGGTTGCCCTGCAGGAAGCCCAGGCTGACCCGGCTGCAGTCCAGGCGCGTGCCCAGCTCGGTCACGAGCGCCGTGGCGGCCGCCTGGAAGTGCGGGTGTTCCAGGCACACGGTGAGCATTTCCAGTACCGTGACCAGGGGCTGTTGGCTGACCCGTTCCTGTTGTTCGAACAGCAGCTCCAGCCAGGTGACACCCCACTTCAGCAATTGCAGGACGCCGCGTTGCTGTTCCTCCGGCCGGCTGGCAACCTCGACCGCGACGATGCCGATCAGCCGGTCCCGCGAGGCGAGGGGGCAGGCGATGACATCGAATCGCGCCTTGCCGGCGTCGGCCCCGGCATTCCTGTGGAGTACGGCCTTGCGGTCGGCCATGGCCGCGCGGGCCGCCGCCAGCAATTCGGGCGAGGCGCTTTGACCCTCAGGCCAGCAGGCGACGGGTGTGCAGACGCCATTGTCCGGGACGCCCAGCACCACACCGCGGGCCGCCCCTTGAATGATATTGCACTGCTGCTCAAGCCAGGAGTGCGCGACAAAATCCACTCTCTATCTCCTTGATAAATGGATAGTAAATATTCTGTCCTTGAAGGCGCGGCCCGATTCCGCCGGGCTGCAGCCGGGCCGGTGGGGCGCATCTCTACTGATATATCGGCAGGCAGGCCTGATTCCAAAGGATGACTTCCGGGTCCGCGCGGGGGATTATGAGAAAGGTTCCAGTATCATTGCTGGCACCGGTATCGGCACACCGGTGCGTGAAACCGGCGGGCTTGCCGCCTGTCTCACTAACAGGACATAAGCAGTGATGCCGACTGGTCACGGGTATCGCTGAACACGTCCGTCGCCGGGGGGTTGCTTGACGGGAGTCATCGAACAATGAGCAGGCAATGGATGCAGGTATTGCAACGCAGTTCGCTGCTGGACGGCGGCAACGGCCCGTGGCTCGAGTCATTGTATGAAGCATGGCTGCACGATCCCGACGCCGTCCCCGGGGAATGGCAACGGTTCTTTACCGGTCTGCCGCGGGTCAACGGGCATCAGGATACCGATATTTCCCACTCCGATCTGCGCTCGGAATTCTCCCGTCTGACCGGCCGCCTGCGCGGTCATCGCATCGCGCGTCTGACCGGCAAGCGCCTGGCGCAGGAACAAAAGCAGGTGCGGGTGCTGCAGCTGATCAATGCCTACCGCTACCGCGGGCACCAGCATGCCAGGACGGATCCGCTGCGCCGCTATGATCCGGAGCCCGTCGAGGAGCTGGAGCTGTCCTATCACGAACTGTCCGAGGCGGATTTTGCCACGGTGTTCCGGACCGGCTCGCTGGTCGGGCCGGAGGAGGCGACACTCGAGGACATCCTGTTTGCGCTCAATCGCACCTACTGCGGGACTATCGGCGTCGAATACATGCATATCTCGGAGACGGCGGAAAAACGCTGGATCCAGCAGCAGCTCGAGGGTGCCCAGTCCCATCCGAACCTGCCCGTCGAGACACGGCAATGGCTGCTCGAGCGCCTGACGGCGGCCGAGGGCATCGAGCGCTACCTGCATTCGAAATATGTCGGACAGAAGCGCTTTTCGCTCGAAGGCGGCGAAAGCCTGATTCCGCTGCTGGACGGGCTGATCGGGCATGCCGGGTCGCTGGGGGTGAGAGAGATCGTCATCGGCATGTCACACCGCGGCCGCCTGAACGTACTGGTGAATATCCTGGGCAAGTCACCGGCGGAGTTGTTCTCGGAATTCGAGGGCCGGCATGCCGGCGATCTGCAGACCGGGGATGTGAAATACCACCAGGGCTTTTCCTCCAACATCAGCACACCCGGCGGGACCGTGCACCTGGCGCTTGCCTTCAACCCGTCGCATCTGGAGATCGTCTCGCCGGTGGTTCAGGGGTCGGTGCGCGCGCGCCAGCAGCGCTATGAGGACCTGACGGGCGAGCGGGTGATGCCGGTTGTCATTCACGGGGATTCGGCGTTCGCCGGACAGGGCGTCGTTATGGAGACCTTCAGCCTGTCAGGCCTGCGCGGCTATACCACCCGCGGCACCGTGCATATCATCATCAACAACCAGATCGGGTTTACCACGAGTCACGCGCGGGATTCGCGCTCCACCCTGTACTGCAGCGACGTGGCGAAGATGGTCAGCGCGCCCATCTTCCACGTGAATGGCGACGATCCGGAGGCGGTGCATTTCATTACCCGGGTCGCACTGGACTACCGCATGACTTTCAGCAAGGACGTCGTGATCGATCTGGTGTGCTATCGCCGCCACGGGCATAACGAGGCGGATGAGCCGGCGGTGACCCAGCCCCTGATGTACAGGGAAATCAAGGCCATGCCGACCACGCGGGAGAAATATGCCGGCCAGCTGGAGCGCGAGAGCGTGATCCCGCAGGGTTACCCGGCACAGGGGGCCGACGCCTACCGCGAGATGCTGGATACGGGTATCAGTGTCACGTCCAGCGTCTCCCTGGCGGATCATACGGGTGACCAGCACCTGGTGAACTGGCGACCGTATTTCGGCCATGTGTGGGATGAGGCGGTCGATACCACGGTCGAACCGGACAGGCTGCAGCGGCTGGCGCAGCAGCTGCTGGTGCTGCCCGACGGTTTTGAACTGCATCCGCGGGTCGCGAAGATTATGGATGACCGCCGCAAAATGGCGGCCGGTGCCTTGCCGCTGGACTGGGGCTGCGCGGAGTCGCTGGCCATGGCGACGCTGCTGCAGGAGGGTTATCCCATCCGCCTGTCGGGGCAGGACAGTGAACGCGGCACGTTCTTTCACCGCCATGCCGTCCTGCACAACCAGATCGACGGCACCACCTGGACGCCGTTGCAGCACGTCGCCGCGGACCAGTCGCGGTTTATCGTCATCGATTCGCTGCTCTCGGAAGAGGCCGTGCTGGCGTTTGAATACGGCTATGCCACGGCCGACCCCGGATCGCTGGTTATCTGGGAGGCGCAGTACGGTGATTTCGCCAATGTCGCCCAGGTGGTGATCGACCAGTTCATCACCTCGGGCGAGGCCAAGTGGGGTCGGCTGTGCGGTTTGACCATGCTTCTGCCGCACGGCTACGAAGGCCAGGGCGCCGAGCATTCATCGGCCCGGCTGGAACGCTTCCTGCAACTGTGTTCCAGGCACAATATCCAGGTGTGCAATCCCACCACGCCGGCCCAGATGTTTCACATGCTGCGCCGGCAGATGATCCGGCCGTTCCGCAAACCGCTGATCGTCATGTCGCCCAAGAGTCTGCTGCGCCACAAGCTGGCCATCTCCGGCCTGGACGAGCTGTCGCGGGGGAATTTCAATCCCGTGATCGGTGATGTGGATGCGGCGGACAAATCCGCTGTCCGGCGTCTGGTAATGTGCAGTGGCAAGGTCTACTACGATCTGCTTGAACGCCGGCGGGCCGAGGGTCTTGATCATGTCGGCCTGGTGCGGATCGAGCAGCTGTATCCGTTTCCCTGGCGTTTGCTGCGCCAGGAACTGGCGCAGTACGGTGGTGTGGAGACGTACTGCTGGTGCCAGGAAGAACCCAAGAACCAGGGTGCGTGGTATTCGACGCGTCACAAGCTGCAGGAGGTCATTGGCGAGGATATCGCGCTCAACTATACTGGCCGCGCGGCATCACCCTCACCGGCCGTCGGATATACCGCCCAGCACGCGACGCAACAGGAACGGCTGGTGGTAGAAGCACTGGGCCTGGAGCGATAACCATGGGGTTGCAGGAGTAACCCGTTTACCATGAACTGCACAGCATGACGACTGAAGTCAGAGTACCCGCGCTTCCCGAGTCGATCAGCGACGGCGTGGTCGCCGGCTGGCACAAGCAGCCGGGAGATGCGATCAGGCGTGACGAGGCACTGGTGGATATCGAGACCGACAAGGTTGTCCTTGAGGTGCCGGCACCGGAAGACGGTGTGCTTGAAAAGATCCTGACCGCCGCCGGTGACACGGTCGTTGCCGACCAGGTCATCGGGCTCATCGGCGCGGGCGACGGCACAAGACCGGCCGCTACGCCGGCGCCGGCGGGGGAGGACGTCAAGCCACGTGCGGCCAGGGCGTTGGGACCGGCCGCGCGCAAACTGGTCGCCGATCATCAGCTGGATCCGGACCGGTTGACCGGCACCGGCAGTAACGGCCGGGTGACCAAGGCGGATGTGCTGGCCTATATCGGCCGGCAGGAGGAGTCCGGCAGGGGCGAGGGCGCAGCGCCCGTGGAAAAGCCCGAAGTAGCGCCTCGACCCGTACGTGAACTGCCCGGTTTACCCGAGATCGAGGAGGACCGGCCGCAGAAACGCGTACCCATGTCGCGACTGCGCGCCCGCGTGGCGGAACGCCTGCTGCAGGCCACCCGCAACACGGCCATGCTGACCACCTTCAACGAGGTCAACATGCAGCCCGTCATGCAACTGCGGGAGAAATACCGCGAGTCATTTGAACGCCAGCACGGCGTACGCCTCGGTTTCATGTCTTTCTTTGTGCGCGCTGCCGCCGAGGCGTTGAAGCGTCATCCGGACATCAACGCCTCGATCGATGGCGATGATATCGTGTATCACGGATTCTGCGATATCGGGGTCGCCATCAGCACGGAGCGCGGCTTGGTGGTGCCGGTGCTGCGCAACGCAGAATATATGAGTCTGGCGGAGATCGAGACCGATATCCGCGAGTTGGCCGCCAAGGCCCGGGAAAACAGGCTGACCATGGAAGACATCACCGGCGGGACGTTCTCGATCACCAATGGCGGCGTATTCGGTTCCATGCTGTCCACGCCGATACTCAATCCGCCGCAAAGCGCCATTCTCGGCATGCACAAGATCCAGGAACGGCCCGTCGCGGAAAACGGCGCGCTCGTCATCCGTCCGATCATGTACCTGGCGCTGACATACGATCATCGCATCGTGGACGGCAGGAGCGCCGTGACCTTCCTCGTGTCCATCAAGGAACTGCTGGAAGACCCGGCAAGCATGCTGCTGGACCTGTAGGCTATCGAACCCGCAAGCTTGATAGAAGCACTGACTTGAGGATTATGAATTCACCGCAAAGGCGCAAAGAGCGCAAAGGATTTCCGGAAAAAATCCTGGTATTTCTTTGCGTCCATCGCGCCTTTGCGGTGATTCATGGTCAATTAAAGAAGCAGTACTTTCACATGCATGAGATGTCATGAGCACTGATTACGATGTTGTCATCATTGGCGCCGGACCGGCCGGTTACGTGGCGGCCATCCGCTGCGCGCAGCTCGGTCTGCGGGCAGCCTGCGTCGATGACTGGCTTGATGAAACGGGCGCGCCGGCGCTGGGCGGCACCTGTCTGAATGCAGGCTGCATCCCCTCCAAGGCCCTGCTGGAGAGTTCCGAGCTGTATGACCGGATACGCAGGGGTGTGGCCGCGCATGGCATCCGGGTCGGGGATGTGAGCCTGGACGTGGCGGCCATGATGGAAAACAAGGAACGCATCGTGCGCGTGCTCACCGGCGGCATCGCCACCCTGTTCAGGGCCAATGGCGTCGACTGGATACCGGGCCGTGGGCAGCTGCTGCCTGACCGGCAGGTGCGGGTGACACCGCACCAGGGCGAGCAGCAGACACTGACCGCGGGCAACATCATCCTGGCGCCCGGTTCCTCGCCCACGCGGCTGGAATCCGCCCCGCTGCAGGATGACCGCGTGGTGGATTCGACCGGTGCCCTTTGCTGGACCGGGGTACCCGGCCGGCTGGGTATCATCGGCGCGGGTGTGATCGGCCTGGAGCTGGGCAGCGTCTGGCGGCGGCTGGGTGCTGAAGTCACCCTGCTGGAGGCCCAGGACGTGTTTCTCTCCATGGTCGACCAGCAGCTCGCACGCTCGGCACTGAAGATGTTCCAGAAGCAGGGGCTGGATATCCGCATCGGTGCACTGGTCAAGTCCACTGCGGTTACCGAGGCCGGTGTCCAGGTGAACTACCAGGATGCGGAGGGCGAGCATTCGCTTGCCGTCGACCGCCTGGTCGTGGCGGTCGGCCGGCTGCCCGCTACCGACGGGCTGGCCACGGCGGAGGCCGACCTGCTGCTGGACGAAGGCGGATTTATCCACGTGGACGACACCTGCTCTACCAACCTGCCCGGTGTCTATGCCATCGGCGACGCCGTACGCGGCCCCATGCTGGCACACAAGGGCTCGGAAGAGGGCATGGCGGTTGCAGAACGCATCGCCGGGCAAACCGCCGAGGTGAACTATGCGGTCATTCCGTCGGTCATCTATACCTACCCCGAAATTGCCTGGGTGGGCATGACGGAGCAGGCCCTCAGGCAGACCGGTGTGGATTACCACAGCGGTGTATTTCCCTTCGCGGCGAGTGGCAGGGCCAGCGCCATGCAGGAGACTGCCGGCATGGTCAAGGTGTTGAGCGATGCCGGTTCGGACCAGGTACTGGGTGTGCACATCATGGGTGTCCAGGCATCGGAACTGGTGGGCCAGGCGGTCCTGGCCATGGCGTTCGACGGCAGCAGCGAGGATATCGCCCGCACCGTGTTCGCGCACCCGACGCTGTCGGAAGCGCTGCACGAGGCCGCGATGGCGGTCGATTCCCGTGCCATTCACATGGCCCGGCCCCGGCGCTGAGGCGGAAGCGGCGGGTACGCCCTTCGGCAGCCGGCGTGTTCCGCGTCGTACCCGGCCCGGTATTGCAAATCATGCTATCGTTGAGCAATGGTATTAACGGATAATCATATCCTGACAACAGGTACACAGAGGAGAAGCACATGGCGCATGTCGTGATTCTGGGTGCGGGTACCGGCGGAATGCCGGCCGCCTATGAAATGAAGGCCGAACTGGGCGATGATCACCAGGTTACCGTTATCAATGCCTCGGAGAACTTCCAGTTCGTCCCCTCCAACCCCTGGTTGGGCGTGGGCTGGCGTAAACGTGATGACATTACCTTCCCGATCGGCCCGGCGCTTGCGAACAAGGGCATTGATTTCATCGCCGGCTCTGTTACCCGTATCGATGCAGAGGGCAGCCGCCTCGAGATGGCCGACGGCCAGAGCGTGGACTACGACTATCTCATTATCGCCACCGGTCCAAAGCTGGCATTCGATGAAGTGCCCGGCGCCGGCCCCGACGGCCATACGGTCTCGGTGTGCACGGTTGACCATGCCGAACAGGCCCAGGAAGGTTATCGGAAGCTCCTGGATAATCCGGGGCACGTGATCGTGGGCGCCATGCCGTTTGCCAGCTGTTTCGGTCCGGCTTACGAGTATGCCTTTATCATGGATGCCGACCTGCGCAAGCGGCAACTGCGCAACAAGGTGCCCATGACCTTCGTCACCAGCGAGCCCTACATCGGCCACCTTGGCCTGGGCGGCGTGGGTGATTCCAGGGGCATGCTCGAGAGCGAGCTGCGCCAGCATGACATCAAGTGGATTACCAACGCCAAAGTCACGCGGGTCGAGGAAGGCAGGATGTACGTGGAGCAGCTCGATGACAAAGGCGAGAAGATCCGTGATCACGAGCTGGAATTCAGCTATTCCATGATGCTGCCCGCTTTCAAGGGTGTTGATTGCGTCGCCGGGGTCGAGGGTCTGTGCAACCCGCGCGGATTCGTGATCGTCGATGAATTCCAGCGCAGTCCGAAGTACCACAACATCTACTCCGCCGGTGTCTGTATTGCCATACCTCCGATCGAGGCCACGCCGGTACCGACCGGGGCGCCGAAGACCGGCTACATGATCGAGTCCATGGTGACGGCCATCGTGCACAATATCCGCGATGAACTCGAGGGTCGTGCGCTGTCGAACAGAGGGACCTGGAATGCCATCTGCCTGGCGGATATGGGCGATACCGGCGCCGCGTTCGTCGCCCTGCCGCAGATTCCGCCGCGTAACGTGGCCTGGATGAAGAAGGGCAAATGGGTGCATCTCGCCAAGATCGCCTTCGAGAAGTATTTCATCCGCAAGATGAAAAAAGGGACTTCCGAGCCGGTCTACGAGAAGTACATCCTCAAGGCGCTGGGTATCGAAAAGCTGTCATAGGGGGCGGCCAGCCCCGGGCTTCAGGCCTGGTGTGATATCCCCGGCGACTTTACCATCAGCCAGCCGCGGGCAGCGGACCGGGAGGAGGAATAACCACGTTCGCGGGTCCTCCCGGCCGGGATCAGTCCGCTATCCGGCCTGGGAACAGCAGGCGTACCGGATATCCGGACCGTAGGATACAGCCTTCCACCAGGCGGGCGTAGTCCTCACGGACGCCGCGCCGTAATATCACGCCGGATACGGCCATCCCCGGCAGCAACAACAGCACGATCAGCGGCAGGTGACGCGCCTGCAGCAGCCAGGCCGCCAGCGGCAGCAGATAAAGCGGCCAGCTGAACAGGACGCCCCGCAGGCCGTGCTTGATTCCCAGGATCGTGCATGCCGCGGCCCGGTGCATCCGCTGCCGGGGCGAGTTGTAGAGGCTCAGGAAGACGCCCCGCTCGAACTCGTCACGGATGTCGCTGAGGTGCTTCGTTGCCTGCAGTTCCATCGGATATCCCGGGGACGGACCCTGACGTTATTTCATGACGGGAGCAATGAATGAAAGGAGTTGCGCCTTGATAACATGCCATCAGGGTGCAATACGCTGCGCTATTGCACCCTGCGTCTACCTGATTTAATGACAATCCGGCAGCACACCCGCCTGCGGCATCTCCGCAAGCCCGGTCTCGCGGGCGTGTATCTCGAAATCCCTGTTGCGCCAGAAAAAGGCGCCCGGCATGGTGGTCGGGATGACCAGGGCATAGAACAGTGCACGTCCGGTCACGGCGGTGGCCAGCAGAACCAGTGTACCGGCAAGCCAAAGCAGCAGGCCGGGCAGACCGGCAGGGCCGGCAATGGCGAGCGCCAGCGCAATGGCCAGGGACAGCGCCAGGCCGGCGTTGCGCAGCCGGTAGATATGACCGAAGGTGGTCGCCTGCTCATAAGCAGAGGCCCGCGCCTCGCCACTGCCATGCTGCAGGTCGTGCGCATGAAAGAACAGTCCCGCGGCCTCCATTAACAGGCCGGCCACCATGAGCGCGGCCAACCCGGCCGCCGTGCCGTTCCAGGAAAGGTTGCTGCCGTGCTGCACCGGAATGAACACCAGCGCGACCAGCAGCGGACCAAGCGCCAGCATGCTGCCATAAAAGGACGTGAGGACCTGCCAGTGGTTCCAGTAGGGACGTGCCTTGATGCGGTAGATCCGGTGCATGAAATACAGCGCCGCCAGTCCCGAGGCAACGGCACCCCAGCCGCAGAACCGCGCGAGTGCGGCCGTGACCCCCGCAGGCAGCCAGCCGACCAGCATCGGCAGCCCGGTCAGCAGGGTGTAGGCGCCGAGAAAATTGTAGAACACGGCGATGCCCGCCACCTCGCGACTGACGGGGGACCAGCGCAGGTTGTTGAAGGCGCGGTAGAAACGATGCGGCCGCCCCAGGTGCAGGGTGGAGAGCACCAGGGCCAGGGTTTGCAGGCCGATCAGACCGAACAGGGTCAACGGCAGGGCAACCGGGTGCTGCGCCGCCGACAGGGTTTCCAGCCCGAACAGCGGGCCTAGAAACAGTGTGAGGAAGGCGCCGATCACCGCCTGCGAGACGAGTGTGAACACCACCAGCGGGTTCTCGCGGGTGCCGAGCTTCTTCAGGTTCCAGGCGCCCGTACGATGGCGTTCGTCCACTTGCGGCCGGTAGGCATCGCCCGCTTTGCCGCTGTGCACATAGCGCAGCGGCATGCCGTCCGGGCGCTGCATGGCGCGCGGCAGGCTGCGGGTCTGCTGGAAGCGGATGTTCGGACGAGTGATTTCCGGCGTCGGGAAGCCGGGGATGGCTGCCTCCAGCTGGTTGCGGTTCTCGGGCACGGTTTCCATGATCCCGAAATCCAGCGCACCGGCCAGGCAGGCGGCGACACAGGCCGGTTTCAGGCCGGCCTCCAGCCGGTCCACGCACATATTGCACTTCGATACGTGGCCGGCCCGTGTGTCGAGCTGCGGGGCGTTGTAGGGGCACACCCAGGTGCAGTAGCCGCAGCCGAAGCAGATGTCCGGGTCCTGCAGCACGGCCCCGTACTCGGCGAATTTGGTGTAGGCCCGCGTCGGGCAGCCCTTCAGGCACACCGGGTCATCGCAGTGGTTGCAGGCCATGGAGATGTTCAGGCGCTGGTAGGCCGGCCAGGTGCCGCCCTCCACATAGCCGACCGAGCGGAATGCGATATGCGCCGGCAGGTCGTTTTTCTCCGAGCACGCCGCCTCGCAGGCATGGCAGGAAATGCAGTGATCGGCGTTGAAATAGAAGCCGTGCTGCTTGTAGCGGTTCGGGTTGTCAGGTACGCCGCCGTCACCGTTGATGTTGAGCGACCGGCCGCGCAGTTCGTGGCCTTCAGGCACCGTCTCGATCGGCGTGCCGTAGCGGTTGGTTTCCGGATGCGCGACATCCGGCACGAAGGCATGGGACGGTTCGTTGAGTCGCGGTTCAAACATGATTACTTCCACCGCAAAGGCGCATAGGCCGCAAAGGAAAAAACTTTATTGCGATATGATCTCTCAAGTCACCACCCGGGAAGGGAAAGATTAAATCTGGCAAAAGCGCGGCAAGGGAAAATAGATCCTTACATAAGTAATAATCATTGTTGTCTTTTCTTTGCGACCTTCGCGTCTTTGCAGTGAATATCATATCAATACGCCCTTGCACTGCGGTTGCGCTGCGCCGCGGTCGCCTGGTCGCGGGCCGGTTCGATGCGCACGGCGCACTGCTTGTAGGCCGGCTGGCGGGAATGCGGATCGAGCAGGCCCAGGGAGAGGCGGTTGACGCACTCGTGGTAATGGAAGGGGATGAACACCATGTCCGGCGCCACGCGCTGCGTGCACTGCACCATGACCACGGCATCGCCGCGGCGCGAGGTCAGCCGCGCATAACCGCCGTGCTCGATGCCCAGCGCGGCGGCCGCGTCGGGATTCATCTCCATGTACGGGGTCGGGCTGAACTTGTTGGCATTGCCGATCTTGCCGGTGCGGGTGCGGGTGTGGAAATGCTCCACCACGCGGCCGGAGTTCAGCCAGAAGGGGAAGTCCTCGTCCGGGCGTTCGTTGTTGTCGATAAACGGCAGGGCGATCAGCCTGGCCCGGCCACCCGCGTGCCGGAACACGCCGTCGGTGTACAGGCGCGGGGTTCCCTGCGGGGCCGTGTCCGCGTTGCACGGCCACTGGATGCCGCGGCTGGCCTCAATCTTCTCGTAGCTCATGCCCGAATAATCCAGCATGCGGCCGCGCGACAGTTCCTTCAACTCATCGAACACGCCTGCGGCCGTTTCCGGGAAACGGATCTGCCGTCCCCGCTCGAAGCGCCTGGCGGTTTCGTTGAATATCCACAGGTCCGGCTTTGAATCCCCGTACGGTTCGCACACGTTGCGGATCAGGTTGACGCGCCGCTCGGTGTTGGTGAAGCAACCCTCCTTTTCGGCCCAGACGGCGGCCGGCAGGAAGACGTGGCTGTACTCGTTGGTCTCGACATCGCGGTAGGCATCCTGCACCACCAGGAATTCCAGTTTCTCCAGCGTCTTGCGGATGCGCGCCGTGTTGGCCATGGAGGTCATGGGATTGGTGGCGATCAGCCACAGCCCCTTGATCTGCCCGCACTCGATGGCCGGCAGGATGTCCGTCATGAACATGCCGCGCTGTTTCGGAAAGAATTCCGGGTCGATACCCCAGTACCCGGCAATCTCCGCGCGGTCCTGCTCGTTTTCCAGCGCCCGGTAGCCGGGCAGGCCCGAGCAGGACGACCATTCCCGCGTACCCATGGCGTTGCACTGGCCGGTAATGGACAGGCTGGTGCCGCCGGGCTTGCCGATGTTGCCGGTAATGAGGCCGAGGTTGTTGATGGCGACCACCCCGTCGGAGCCATGGGTGCTTTGATTGATACCCATGGTCCAGATCGTCATCGCGGCCCCGGCCCGGCCATAGGCGCGCGCGACATTGCGGATGGTGTCTTCGTCGATGCCGCAGATTTTTGCTGCCATCTGCGGATCGTACTGCTGCACCAGCCGGGCGAACTCGTCGAAACCCTCTGTGTGCGCGTCGATCCAGGCGCGATCCTCGAATCCTTCATCGAGGATCACGTGGGCCAGTGCATTCAGCAGCACCAGGTCGGTGCCGGGCGCGATGGGCAGGTGGATGTCAGCGAGCTGTGCGAACATGGTTACCCGTGGATCAACCACGATGAGCGGGAATTTCCGCTTCTCCCGCACCTGCTGAAGGCGCCAGTAGATGATCGGATGCTGTTCCGGCAGGTTGGAGCCGAATGCCAGCAGGCAGTCGGTATGTTCGAAATCCTCGTAGCAGCCGGGCGGCCCGTCGGAACCGAAGGAGCGCTTGTAGCCGGAGACGGCCGAGGACATGCACAGCGTGGTGTTGCCGTCGTAGTTATTGGTGCCGATCACGCCGCGCGCCAGTTTGCCCAGCGTGTAGAATTCCTCGGTCATGATCTGGCCGGTGGAGACGATGGCGAAGGCATCGCGGCCCCAGGCCGCCTGGATGCGCCTGATTTCGTCCGTGGTCCGGTCGAGCGCGACATCCCAGTCGGTTTCGGTGAATGCATCCCAGCGGTGCTCGCGGATCAGCGGTCTGTCGCCGCGCCCGGCGGTCTTGCGGAACAGTTCGTGTTCGAAGATGCCCTTGATGCACAGCTTGCCACGGTTGACATCGGCATCGGCTACACCGCGCGAGGCCACCGGCTCGCCGATGGCATTCAGGCCGACCTCGATGGAACAACCTGTCGAGCAGTAGCCGCAGGTGGCATAGCGCCATTCCCTGACGCCCTTGTCGGCGATCCTGACGGGGTTCTTCTGTTTGCGCCCGAAGAGCATGCTATGTCTCGATTGTGGTCGGAGTCAGTTTATCCCCTTGGAAAAAACTGACTCCGACCCCGGTTCCGCGGTTACCTACGCGGCCGCTTCGCTGGCCGAGAGCGCCAGGAACACGAGGCCGTTCTCGATCCGGGTGGCGAAGGTGTTGGTGCAGCCCTCGTCGGGGCCAAGCGCCTCGCCGCTGGCGAGATCGATCTTCCAGTTGTGCAGCGGGCAGGTGACCGAGGTGCCGTGCACGATGCCTTGTGACAGGGGTCCCTGCCTGTGCGGACATTCGTCCTTGATTGCGAATACCTCGTCGGTGGCCGTGCGGAACAGGGCGATGTTCATCGTATCCGTCTTCAGCACGCGCGCACCAAGCCGGGGAATGTCTTCGAGTCTTGCAACTTCCGTCCAGTGAGTCATGGATCAATCCTTCACGGCACCGGCGTTGGTGCCAGTAGCGTCTTACAGGTTGTATTGCAGGGCCACGCTGGCCAGCGTGGCGGGCGTATCGTCTTCTTTCAACGCTATGGCATGGATCAGGGGATCGGTCGGCAACAGCTGGTCCAGTTCGGCAAACTCGTACTCCTGCAACTGTTGTTCCAGTCGTTCATCGAATACTCTGTTCATGGCAGTCTCCTCTTTGGGGGTAAGCGACCCCGGTTTCTCACGGTTTCATGCAATCTTCAACGCCGTGTACTCGTGCGCGGCGGCGCCCTCGGCGCGTTCCTTCCAGGGGTCGCTCTGGGCGAACTGCTGGGAGTACAGGAGGCGTTCGTAGAGCGCCTTGCGTCCGGCTGCATCATCAAGGATGCGCCGCTTGACATAACTCAGACTGACACGCTCCACCCAGGGCGCGGTACGCTCCAGGTAATGCGCCTCTTCGCGGTAGAGCTGAATGTAGGCGCCGCAGTACTCCTTCACTTCTTCCTCGGTATCGACCTTGCAGAGCAGGTCGGTGATGCGTACCTTGATACCGCCGTTGCCGCCGATGTGCAGCTCGTAGCCGGAGTCCACGCACACCACGCCGAAGTCCTTGATGGTGGCCTCGGCACAGTTGCGCGGGCAGCCGGAGACCGCCATCTTGAACTTGTGCGGCATCCACGACCCCCAGGTCATCTCCTCGAGCAGCACGCCGAGGCCGGTGGAGTCCTGCGTGCCGAAACGGCACCAGTTCTTGCCCGCGCAGGTCTTGACCGTACGCAGGGCCTTGCCGTAGGCATGCCCGGATACCAGCCCGGCCGCGGAGAGGTCGCGCCACATCAACGGCAGGTCCTCCTTCTTCACGCCGAACATGTCGATGCGCTGGCCGCCGGTCACCTTGACCTCCGGCACCCGGTACTTGTCGCAGGCATCGGCTATGGCACGCAGCTCATCCGGTTTGCACAGGCCCCCGAACATGCGCGGCACCACCGAATAGGTGCCATCCTTCTGGATATTGCCGTGCGCACGCTCATTGATGAAGCGTGACTGGGCGTCGTCGCGGTACTCGCCCGGCCAGTAGGCCAGCAGGTAGTAATTCAGCGCCGGCCGGCAGGCGGCGCAGCCATCGGGTGTTTTCCATTCCAGAAAATCGCGCACGGCCTGCATGTCCTTCAGCCCGTTCTGCTTGATGGTGGCGATCACCTCGTCGTGGCTGTACTGCGTGCACTTGCACATGGGCTGCCTGTTGGGCGAGGCATCGTAGCCTTCACCCACGGTACTGGCGAGCAGCGCCTCGACCAGTCCGGTGCAGGAACCGCAGGAACTGGAGGCCTTGGTGTGGGCGCGCACGTCTTCCAGGGTAAACAGGCCTTTCTTTCCGATGGCGGTGATGATGTCGCCCTTGCAGACGCCGTTGCAGCCGCATATCTCGGCCGCATCGGGCAGCGCCATCACGCGGGTCTCGTCGCCGTGACCGGCGTCTCCCAGGTCGTGCTGGCCGAACAGCAGGGTCTTGCGGAAATCGGCGATACTGGTGCCCTCGCGCATCAGCTGGAAATACCAGGTGCCGTCGATGGTGTCGCCGTAGAGCACCGCGCCCTTGATGCGGTTGTCGCGGATGACCAGTTTCTTGTAGGTGCCGGCCGACGGGTCCTGCAGGCTCACCACCTCGTCACCTTCCGATTCGTGGAATTCGCCCGCCGAGAACAGGTCGATGCCGGTGACCTTCAGCTTGGTCGAGGTCACCGAGCCCCGGTAGCTCGCATAGCCCAGACCGGCGAGATGATTGGCGGCGACCTTGCCCTGTTCAAACAGCGGTGCGACGAGCCCGTAGGCGATGCCGCGGTGCTGGACGCATTCACCGACCGCGTAGATGCGCGGATCGAAGGTCTGCATGACATCGTTTACCACGATGCCGCGCTCGCAGTGCAGGCCGGCGCTTTTGGCGAGCCCGGTATTCGGGACGATGCCGACGCCCATGACCACCAGGTCGGCCGCGATTTCGCTGCCGTCCCTGAAACGCACGCCCTGTACCCGGCCGTTGCCGATGATCTCGCTGGTTTCCGCCTGCATGAGAAATTTCATGCCGCGTTCTTCCAGGGAGCGCTTGAGCAGCGCGGCTGCCGGCTTGTCCAGCTGGCGTTCCATCAGCGAATCCAGCAGGTGCACGACGGTGACATCCATGCCCTGCTTCTTCAGACCGTTGGCCGCCTCCAGTCCGAGCAGACCGCCGCCGATGACCACCGCCCGGGTGTAGGTACCTGCGGCGCTCAGCATGGCATCGACGTCATGGATGTCGCGAAAGGCAATGACGCCGTCCTTGTCTGTGCCCGGTACCGGGATGACGAACGGGTTGGAACCGGTTGCGAGCAGCAGGCGGTCATAGCGCGTAGTGGTGCCGTCCCTGGCCACGACCCGGCGTCTGGCCCGGTCGATATCCGTAACCTCTTTGCCCTTGTGCAGGGTGATGCCGTTGTCCGCGTACCACTGCTCGTCGTTCAGCATGATGTCATCGATGGTCTTTTCGCCGGCCAGTACCGGCGATAGCATGATGCGGTTGTAATTGCCGTGGGGTTCGGCGCCGAATACTGTGATGGCGTATTTTTCGGGGGCCAGCTTCAGCAACTCTTCCAGGGTGCGTACACCCGCCATCCCGTTGCCGACCAGAACGAGTTTTTCTTTCATGGGTTTTCGCTTTTCCGTGAAACGAACATGTGCCCTGTTATGTGCAAGGTGTGTACCAGAAACGCAAACAGGCGGAAATTCACTCCCAGGTTACTGAATTCTATTCACTAAACTGGCGCAACCCGGTGTCCGGCCCGGTCGTGGCAGCTGCATTTTCTGCACCAGGCTTGGGCAATGGACGGTACCCCGCACCTTTATATATCACCGTTGGCCCCGGCCGGCCGCCGGCCGGAGAATGCACGAGATCAGCACCGGAATGGCGCAGCGCAGGCCGTTCCGCGCCTGTGCGATGCGCTCACGTGAAAGTGGTGCAGGGTGCGCACCAGACAAGTGCGGCGCTGCCCCTGGCGCACCGAATCCACACATGCGCGGTATGGGACCCGCCTGTATCCATGTCCGTGTCTTTACCTGGTCTGGGTTCAGGCTGTCCGCGACGTGTCGTCCTAAGCAGTGAATATATAAAGGATTGGCAGGCGGACATGCCGTTTGTAGCGGGCCTGCCGCTGTTGTCGGCCGGTGCCTGGCATGCTCCTTGCTATAACAAGTCCGTCTCCACCGCCGAGTCCAATACCGGATTCATTGTTACCGAGGAACACCCATGTCCGATTCCAAGCTCAATCTGTTTTCCTTCACGGGAAAAAACCGCATCCTGCATCTGACCTGGTTTGCCTTTTTCCTGACTTTCTACGTGTGGTTCAATCATGCACCGTTGATGGCGTCGATTCGCGATGCCTTCGGTCTGAGCGATCAGCAGGTGAAGATGCTGCTGATACTGAACGTGGCGCTGACCATTCCGGCGCGCATTATCATCGGCATGCTGGTGGATGCCTTCGGTCCGCGGCGCATTTACTCGACCCTGCTGTTTATCTCAAGCTTTCTGTGCTTCGGCTTTGCCTTTGCCAACAGCTTCGAACAACTGGCGATCATGCGTTTCCTGCTGGGTTTTGTCGGCGCCGGCTTCGTGATCGGCATCCGCATGATCAGCGAATGGTTTCCGGCCCGGCAGGTCGGTGTCGCCGAGGGGATCTATGGCGGCTGGGGCAACTTCGGCTCCGCGGCCGCAGCACTGAGCCTGCCCACGATCGCGCTGATGTTAGGCGGCGACAACGGCTGGCGCTACGCCATCGCCATGACCGGCGTGCTGGCGCTGATCTACTCGGTGGTCTACTTCTTCACGGTCTCCGATACTCCCAAGGGCTCGACCTATTTCAAGCCGAAGAAGAACGGCGCCATGGAGGTCACGAGCAAGGGCGATTTCTTCCTCTACCTGGCGATGAACATTCCGCTGTATGCCGCCCTGGCACTGCTTGCCTGGAAGCTCGGTCCCGCCAATCTCAAGCTGCTGAGCGCCGCGGCGACCGATCTGATCTACGCGGTACTGGCCGGGATCTACCTCTTTCAGAGCGTGCGGGTCTACCAGATCAACAAACATGTCTTCAGTGAGGAGGTGCCGGAGATCGATCGCTACAAGTTCAAGCAGGTGGCCGTGCTCGACCTGGCCTACCTGGTGACCTTCGGTTCCGAACTCGCGGTCGTCTCCATGCTACCGCTGTTTTTCAAGGACACCTTCGAGCTGTCGCAGGTCGCCGCGGGCATGCTTGCTTCCGGTTATGCCTTCATGAACCTCGTGGCACGGCCCGGCGGTGGCCTGATCAGCGACCGCTTCGGCCGCAAGAAGACGCTGCTGGTGCTGCTCACCGGCCTGGCGGCAGGCTACTTCCTGATGGGACAGATCGATTCCAGCTGGCCGCTGCTACTGGCGGTGGCCATCACCATGGGCTGCTCGTTTTTCGTGCAGTCGGGCGAGGGTGCGGTATTCGCCATGGTGCCGCTGGTCAAGCGCCGGCTGACCGGACAGGTGGCCGGTATGACGGGGGCCTACGGCAACGTGGGCGCGGTCAGCTTCCTCACCGTGCTGTCCTTCGTGTCGCCGCAGGCCTTCTTCATGGTGATCGCCGCCGCGGCCGTGATCACGCTTGCCGCCGTTGCCCTGTTTCTGGACGAGCCCGAGGGCCACATGGCCGAGGTGCTGCCGGACGGGACGGTGCAGATGATCGAGGTGACCTGAGCGGGATTGGCTGCGCAGGCAAACGGGGTCGGCGCACCTCTTCCGAATAGCAGGAAAAAGTTACACTGACCCTGGTAATAAGCCCGATAATACGGTGAATGCCCGCAGCCCTGAAAATATCGTCCGGCCAGTTCAGCGCGGCCGGCATCAAGGAGAGCAATGACGATGCCTGCGGCATCCGGGTGCCCGATGCCGCGCTGCTGAAGACCAAGGGCATCGCCGCCGTCATTGCCGACGGCATGAGCGGCAGCGAGGCGGGCCGGGAAGCGGCCGAGGCCTGTATACACGGCTTCCTGACCGACTACTACACCACACCGGAGTCCTGGCGTACCGAGACGGCCGGCGAGAAAGTCCTCTCGGCACTGAACCGCTGGCTGTACGCCCAGGGCCACCGGCATTTCGAATCCACCCGCGCCATGGTGACCACGCTGAGTGTGCTGGTCATCAAGTCGGCAACGGCGCACCTGTTTCATGTCGGGGATACGCGTATCTACCGTATGCGCCGCGGGCGCCTGGAATGCCTGACCCGCGATCACCGGGTTCATGTTTCCGCGGACAAGAATTACCTGAGCCGCGCTATGGGCATCGAGCTCCACATGGAGATCGACTACCGCGCTCTGCCGGTCGAGGTCGATGACATCTACCTGCTGACCACCGACGGGGTCCACGACTATGTCGACGATGCGAACCTGGCCGGATATTTATACGCGCGGGAAGCCGACCTGGATGAATCGGCCGCGGCCATTGCCGGCCGGGCGCTGGCGAACGGCAGTCATGACAATGTGACCTGCGAGCTGCTGAAGGTCGAGGTGCTGCCGCACCTGGACGAACACGAGTTCTACCAGCAGTTCTCGGCACTGCCGTTTCCGCCGCCGCTGGAATCCGGCATGGTGCTCGACGGTTACGAGATCCTGCGTGAGCTGCATGCCAGCAAGCGCACCCAGGTCTACCTAGCACTCGACCGGCAGACGCAGACCCGCGTCATTCTCAAGACGCCTTCGGTGAACTTCGACGATGACCCCGAATACATCGACCGTTTTCTGCACGAGGAGTGGGCGGGCCGCCGCATCCGGAATCCGCATGTCCTTCAGGTCCTGAAGTCGCACGCACGGCGCCAGTGCCTGTACTACGTCACGGAATACATCACGGGCCAGACGCTGCGACGCTGGATGAACGATAAACCGCGCCCGGCGCTGGCGGAGGCGCGCAACATCGTCCAGCAGATCGCCGCCGGCCTGCGCGCCTTTCACCGCCAGGAGATGATCCACCAGGACCTGAAGCCCGAGAACATCATGATCGATGACCATGGTACGGTGAAGATCATCGATTTCGGCTCAACCAAGATCGCCGGCATCGAGGAGATCACCACGCCGCTGGAAAGGCAGAACGTGCTGGGCACGCGCAACTACACCGCCCCCGAATATTTGCAGGGCGTCATTGGCAGCAATGCCTCGGATATCTATTCGCTGGGTGTGATCGCCTATGAAATGCTGACCGGTAAACTGCCCTACGGCGACAGGGAGCTGACCCTGCGCCGGCTGCAGCGGGTGCACTACACACCGGCCGTGCAGCACAATCCCGAAATACCCGCGTGGCTGGACCGGGCGCTGGAGAAGGCGGTGGCAATTGATCGCAGGCGGCGCTATGCGGTGTTGTCGGAGTTCACCCATGACCTGGCGCACCCCAACCCCGCCTTTGTTATGAAAGGCACGGAACCCCTGATCGAGCGCAATCCGCTGCTGGTCTGGAAGGGGATCGCCGCTCTGCTGCTGCTCCTCAACCTGGTGCTGCTTTACCTGCTGAATGCGGCCTGACCGCATTAAGGGGCCGGATACATTTTACGTGTAATAGTCGGGATTCGATCTGACAGACAATTCCTGTAAGTCCGGTTTCGGATGACATCATGCCAATTAATGTATCACTGATTTCCGACTACCCCGGTTGCTGGGTTCAGCAACAATCTGCCAACTATGGAAGTTCCCTGCTATCACGTTTACTTCCGAAAAGCACGCAGAACACGACATTCAGACAAATTAAAAAAACGGCCCCGAAGGGCCGTCTATCAAATATGTAAGTTGCATTAGCCAATCAAGGCTGCAGCTCGATCTCACCGGGTCGCCACGTCCGATTAAACCACGGCTCGAGCGGACCGTAGAGCCGAAGGATCATGAACCACGAGTGGCCAGGAATCGTTTGAATCCAGTTGGGCTCCTTGCCGGGAGGTGCCTTCGGGCCGAAGTAGACATCGACCGAACCGTCTGCGTTGACGATCAGGTCCTTGTTTTGACTGCTTACACTCGGGAACTGCTGGTCCGTCTGGATCATCGAGCGGGTCTGCGCGCTGTAGACGATCGCGGACCAGAATGTCTTCACCGGTATGTCCGGCGGCAAGTGCAGCTTGTAGTTCTTGCCTCCATCCAGCGGGTCGCCATTGGCGTCAAGGGCTGACCACGGATAGGTAGAGCCTTCCCCGACCACCTTCGTGTCCATCGCCGGGGTCACCCCCGTTGCGAGAAAGAAGAAGAAGGCAGCTGCATCAATGTTCGCTACGCCCGGTTGCCACTCGAACTTGTAGCCGCCAAAAAAGGGCAGCCGCCAGTTGCTGTTCTCGAAGAAGTAGCCGGCGCGGTCGCGCATTCGATAGGCGATGGTCCGCGCCGTCGCGTCGCCCACCGACGCGGCCTCGGTGAGGATCTTCTTCATGCGCTCGTCGGGAGCGAACGGCTTGCCCTTCTGGATGCCGATGGAGGCCCAGATCCCCAAGGTGGTTGGATCGACCGTATCAATCGGTTCTTCCTGCACGACCTGGTTGAGCATCTCCCAGAAGCGGTAGCCCGACGGCCCAACCATGTTGAACGGCTTGCCAGACATGTCGACGAAGTTGGGCTTCGGCGGATTCTCAGCCTGCGAGAGTGGATAGATCTTGGTGAACTTCTTGACCAGGTCCACGCCCGGTTTGGGATCGCCATCGACGAGGAAGCTGCGCCACGGGACCCAGATGCTATACGTCGGGCACTCTACGACGTGGTAACCCTTCGGTACCTCGCCCTTGTAGCCCGGTGGAAGCAACAGATACTTGCCACCCTTGCCTTTGTCTGCTCCGGTGATGCCGACATCGGCGACCCACTTGTACCACATGTCATCGATCAGCCCAAGCACCTTCGGGGGGACTTCGACGACCAGTGGGCCGTCGTGCAGGTCCAGCCAGAACCAGCTGTAAACCGTGTTGTCATTGGGCGTCAGCATTACAGTTCGAGAGTCCATTAGCTGTTCCCAGATCGGTATGGTCTTGTTGACCGGCCCCATCGACAAAATTGCCGTGCGGTTCGCCAACTGGTTTACCGGCGGCAATGCGAGCAGATACCCCTGTACGGCACGTTGAAAATCCAGGTTGTCGTAGAGCTTGTCACTGGTGGCCTGATCGGGGACGCCGCTGTTGAACTGAAGCGTGCCCAGGCGCGTTTCAACCTTGTCGGGGGAAGCTACACCCTGTGGCATCGGAGTTGAATACTTGTATTGCGGGTCTACCGGAGGGCCGGTCAGTTCCTTCCCGTTACTGATTAGAGGAGTGAACGCAACAAGAGCCGCGAGTAATACTTGGAATGATCGGAATGAGGTCTTCATTGAACTTCTCTCCTTGATATTCAGTTAAGCAATCAAAGCGTAATCGGGAATTTCTGATATACCGGATTCACGAAAAAAGGAAAATTGGACGTGATATTGATTTCGGCGAGTGTAGTTGTTGAGAGACTGTGTTTCAAATCGGATACCCAACCGTCTTCAGCCGCATAAAGCACAATATCCGCCTGCGGTACTACGTGGCCAATCGTGGAAACAACTAAAATTTTGTCCAAAAAAAATCTATCGATACTCTACAGAATTGCTTTTTGGAGGGAACGACTGCCTTCAGTGTATTTTGTTGAAAAACTCTGCCTCCGAATTTCGACCGTGCCAGAGAGTGATCTCCTTTGATAATTCCTGCTGAAAATCTGATTTCAGGGCACTCTCATGCACGATTTTTCCCGGTGAAAAGGCTTGCTGACAGCCTGAAAGAGTTTTTCAACACAATAAGTACGTTTAAGACATTAAATGAGTTACCCCGGTAGTTGCATAAATACGTCGGTTTTTATCAAGAAAACAGCTTTTTTATAGGCTCTGGTGAATGCGGAAACTCTACAGCTGGACCTCACCAAAAGTGAAGTCCAGAAACCCCGGTAAACAGATGCAAGGAAATGGTTTCCGGCCATAAAAAAACGGTCCCTGAGTTGGTAGAATCGGAGGCACCACACCAACCAACAAAGCCAACGGAGACCGTCTCGATGAAGTGTAGCAAAGCCACCATTCATCGCAAGACCCACCGCATTCCCGAGTCCGGATTGAAGACCAGCGACTGACCTCGTTCTCCGGATTGGTGGTCTACCAATCCCTGTTTTCCCGCATTGGACTGAAGCAGCAGTTGAGCGGGTGTTTCCGTCACCTGACGGTCAGCCCGATCTTCGGCCATGGTGTCGTGGCGCTGCTGCTGATCGTCCATCTCCTGCTGGGCTTGCGCCGACTGCAGGATATGCGCTACTACCAGGACGACCCCATGGTGTGCCGCCTGCTGGGGCTGGAACGTCTGCCGGATGTGGCCACCGTCAGTCGGACATTGGCGGGACTGGATGAAGCAAGCGTCACCCATCTGCGCCGCCTTAGCCGGCAACGGGTGCTGGATCAGCTCATTCGGCTGGGGCTTGGCCGCATCACACCGGACTTCGACGGCTCGGTTCTGTCGACTGGCCGCTTCGTCGAAGGCACGGCCGTCGGTTTTAACCGGAAGAAGAAAGGGCAACGCAGTTACTACCCCCTGTTTTGCACCATCGCCCAGACCGGACAGGTCCTCGATGTCTGGCATCGTCCCGGTAACGTGCATGACTCCAATGGCGCCAAGGCGTTCATCCTGGCCTGCGTGCGGGAAATCAAGGCGAATTTGCCTCGCTGCATCGTTGAGGCGCGCATGGACAGCGCCTTTTTCAGCGATGACATTATCCGGATGCTGGAAACCGCAGGGGTTCAGTTCACCATCAGTGTGCCCTTTGAACGCTTTGCCGCCCTCAAGATGTTGATCGAGAGTCGAAAACGCTGGCGCCACCTCAACGGACAATGCAGCTTCTTCGAAGCGAACTGGAAGCCCTCGAGTTGGGATGATCGCTACCGCTTCGTGTTTGTCCGCAACCAAAACCGGCAACAATACTAGGGCGCGGTCCAGCTGGACCTGTTCATCCCCTACGAATACGGCTATGACTTCAAGGTGATCATTACCAACAAACACATCTCGACCAAAAAGGCGCTGCGCTTTCACAATGGACGTGGCGCGCAGGAAGGCGTCTTTGCCGAGCACAAGTCGCAGACCCAAATGGACTATATCCCGACCCGCAGAAAAGCCGGCAACCAGGTCTATCTCCTCTCGGCTGTGCTGGCACATAACCTCAACCGGGAAATGCAGACGCTCTGCTATGAGCAGGAAAGGAATACCACGGAAAGGCGTGCGCCGCTGTGGTGCTTCGAGCAACTCGGCACCTTGCGCCGTAAGCTAATCCAGCGCGCCGGGCGCCTGACCAAGCCGCAGGGAACACTTACGCTGACGATGAGCAACAATCCGGCTGTCAAATCGGAGTTATTGCATTATCTGGACGCACTCAAACAAGCAGCTTGATCTTACTTTCGTCAAATTTTATGCAATGATTGGGATAAGATTCTATTAAAGGTCTCCTTTGGGTCGTTCTTTCCCGCTTGGTGATTGTTAAAATAAGCATCGGTTAAAGGTCCGGGTTGGAGCGGAATCCGGACTTACTACCTGACACTGTCTACCGGATGAGAATCTGAACAACGACATTCATCGTGATGCCGAGTGGCCTTGTCAGCCAGGCTCGTGACTGGAAACGTGGCAGTCCCGGCAACTCCCGGATTTGAATTTGTATGCGACCCTTTTAGAAATACCGCGCCAGTTCCACGCGCAGGCGGGAGTCGTCCGCGAAGCTGTACAGGACGCTGTTGACGGGGGCATTGGCCACGCCGCGCGCCTCGAGGGAGAGTTTCCAGTTTGAGCCGATGCGCCGGCTGGCCTCCAGGTTGTAGCTTTGACCGCCGCCTTCCAGATCGGTAACCACGCTGGCCAGCAGTTCGGTGCTCTGGACGTCGTTGAACGTCAGCCGCACGCCCAGTGCCAGGTCCTTCTGGAAGGGTGACAGGGTGAAGGGCCTGCCGGACAGGGCCGCTTCGAAATCGATGTCGTCGCCCCGGCTGTCGTACAGGTATTCCATAATGACGCCAAGGTCGAGCGCCGATTCGCGGATACCCACGAACGTGTACTCGAATCCGCCGGCCGCAGAGTTGATGCGCTTTCCCTGGCCGCTGCGCGTCAGCGCCTCCAGCTTCAGCAGCCAGCCGCCGTAGACGGCCTGCAGGTCAAGGCTGGTCTGGTTGATGATCTCGTACAGCGGCGTGATCTTGTCGATCGACCCGGCGGCCGGATCGATGTCCCCGGGCGTGACCTCGAAGCGGGGTTCGCGGCTGGTGCCCCAGAAGTGGGCCAGCCCGATGTCGAATTCGCCCAGGGTGCGGGACCAGCGTACGGCGAAATCCGTGTGCCACTTCCCCGCGGGCGAGTCATACAGCACGTCATCGTCCACCGGCACGGCGAAGCGCGGCCGGCCTTCCGCCGAGGGAAAGGTGCGTTTGCGGAAGCCGGGCAGCACGAACAGGTCCACCACCCCCCAGTCCCGGATAAGGGTCAGGTCGACCATGGGCTGTCCCAGCTTGTCCTCGCCGTCGATGTTCACCACGAGGTCGGTCTGGTTGATGATGTCGACCAGGTGCGCCGCTTCCAGTACACCCCAGTAGACCTTGCCGATGCCGGCCAGCAGTTCCCAGTCCTGCGCGGCGTGCACCCAGGACAGTTCGCGGATGTCGGCATGGGTGCGGTTGCTGTCGCGCTGGTCGAGCAGGGCATAGGGCCGGAAGGTGAACAGGTCGTCGCCGTCGTCCCATTCGTGGAAGTATTCGGGCTCGGCGGCGACCGATAAATCGCTGTTGGCCTGGTGCGGCCAGGCCGGGTCCTCCAGGAAGCCGAGGAACTCGCCTGCCACGTAGCCGCGCCACTCGCCAGCCTGCACGTTGCATGCCGCCATGAGAGCAACCGCCAGAGTGCACAGGCGCCGCATGGGGCGGAACTACCTGGCCCGCTTGAGGGCGTTCTTGTCGAAGTCCCGGTCGGTCAAGCCGGTCCGGTACTGGAAGTTGGATTGCAGCAGGCGGGTGCTCTTGCCGGTCTGGTGGTTTTCCATGTACATGTCGTGGGCGCGCCAGTAGCGGTCCAGGTACTGGTGATAGTCGGTGAACAGCAGCGTCTTCAAAAGGGCGTCCTTGCGGTCATAGTATTCGATCTTCCGTTCCTTGTAATGCTCCTTGTCCATCCAGATGATCTGGCGTGTGTAACCGGATTTCTCGTCGACAGGGTAGCGTTCGAACACGAACACCGCCATGTCGTCCAGGGTGTCGTCGCGCAGGAATTTGTAGGTGTATTTCTCGACTTCCTGGGAGGCGATATCCTCGTAGGCGAATTCGCTGCCCATGAAGGGCCCCGACTTGTTGTTGGAGGCGATGCGCTTGACGCGCTTCAGCGCCGGCAGGTAGAGCCACTGGTCGTCCGGGCCCGACTTGTGGGTGAAGCTCAGCAGGGCGGTGCCCTTCACGTCGGCCGGCGTGTCGAATATGATCAGGGTCTTGTCGCCGTCGCCCTCGACCTCGAGGGTCCTGGAGCGGATCTCGCGCACGCTCTCCTGGCCCTGTTTGTTCCGGAGGATCATCTTGACGTCGGAGGTGTAGTCGCCGAACCCCGTATCCCGCCGGTCGGCCTCCATGGCGATGGCCAGCCCCTGTTCCTCCGCCGTTTCGGCCATGAGGCCGGGGGGGAGCAGTGTCAGTAACAGCGCCGGCAACAGGTACTTCATCGTCAACATCTCCTGGGTGATCGCGGAATCCGGACAGTATGAACGGCCGCCCGGGTGTGGACAAGCCGGGCCCCGCCGAAATAAAGTGGCCTTATACCTACACTGGTCAGGTCGGTAAACGGAAAGCGGGGTCGGCTAAAAAAAGTTCCGGAAGTGATAATTCTCTCCAGCCGCTTTAGCACAAAGGCGTGCGCATAGCATATCATCCGGTGTGCAGGCAACGGGCAAGTGACACCATGAACGAGACGCAGCCAGCGAACGCCGGTTACCGGCAAAAACTCTATCACTACATAGACCACCTTTATAACGGCCATAGCCGGCGGGCGCATGCTTTCCGCTGGGCCCTGCTGGCGTTCGACTGCCTGACCATCACATATTTTGTCATTGCCTCTTTTTTTCATCACATCGACCAGCTGCATTCGGTCGAGGAGGCGATCGGCATTGCCTACATGCTGGAATTCCTCGCACGCCTCTTCATCAGCCGGCAGCGCCTGCACATGATATTCAACCCGGTTGGCCTGGCCGACCTGATTGTCATCGCATCGCTGCTGGCGCCTACGCTGGCCGAGAACTACTCGTTCCTGCGCGTGATACGCGCCCTGCGCCTGCTGCGCTCCTACCACATGATCAAGACCCTGCGCAGGCAATCCAGGTTCGTGCGCACGCATGAAGACGTGATTTTCAGCGTAGTCAACCTGCTGGTTTTCATTTTCATCATCACCGCGGTGGTCTATGTCTCGCAGTTGGGAAAAAATCCGGCGATCACGGATTATTTCGATGCGCTGTATTTCACCGTTGCGACCCTGACCACCACCGGCTTCGGCGACATCACCCTGGTCGGCACCAGCGGACGCATACTCGCGGTGCTGATTATGATCTTCGGTATTTCACTGTTCCTGCGCCTGCTGCAGACCATCTTCCGCCCGGGCAAGGTGCGTTACGAGTGCCCGACCTGCGGCTTGAACCGCCACGACAACGATGCCGTGCACTGCAAGCACTGTGGCACCGTGCTGCATATCACCACCGAAGGTGCGGACTGATACTGGTAACAAAAGGGGACAGAGGGAATAAAACTTAATCCCTCTAAACCTAATCCCTCCGTCCCCTTTTTCCTATACTGTAGCGCGTAATGGCGTGGTCAATGGGCGAATTGCGGTGCCGCCGCCTTGGGTTTGTGTTCCGGAATGCTTTCTAGATGGGCGACAGTTTTGCGGATATCTTCAAACAGCATGCCTGCCATATCCTGGCTGAACCCTTCACGTATCACGATGCGCAGCACGGCCACGTCTTCCGCATGTTCCGGCATGGTGTATGCCGGGACCTGCCAGCCGTATTGCCTGAGCTTGTCGGAGATATCAAAGACGCTGTATGTGTTGATGTCGTCTTTCATTTTGAAAGCGAATACCGGGATGGCGCTGCCGTCACTGACGAGTTCGAACGGCCCCAGCTTTGCGATCCTGGCAGACAGACCGGTTGCGATGTCACGCATGGCAGTCATGATCTGGGTATAACCCGCCCTGCCCAGGCGTAGAAAGTTATAGTATTGCCCGACCACCTGGTTGCCCGGTCGTGAAAAATTCAGGGTAAAAGTGGGCATGTCACCGCCAAGATAATTGACGTGGAATACCAGATCCTCTGGCAGATCCTCGTGGTGCCTCCATAACACCCAGCCTACGCCCGGATACACCAGACCGAACTTGTGCCCGGATACGTTGATGGATTTTACCAGCGGCAGGCGAAAATCCCATTTCAGGTCAGGATGCAGGAAAGGAGCGACGAACCCGCCACTCGCACCATCTATATGCATGGGAACTTCCCAGCCCGTCTCTGCATTCTGTTTCACCAGTGCATCGTGTATGGCTTCGATGGGTTCAAACTCCCCGGTATACGTGGTGCCCAGTATGGCCACCACACCTATGCTGTTTTCATCGGTGGCCTTGAGAACTTCTTCCGGCGTGATGACGTAACGCCCCTTCTCCATCGGAATATACCTGGGCTCGACCTCCCAGTAGCGACAAAACTTCTCCCACACCACCTGTACATTGGCACCCAGCACCAGATTGGGTTTATCGGTGGGCTTGCCTTGTGCGCGGCGCCTGTCTCGCCAGTTCCACTTCAGCGCCATGCCCGCCAGCATCACCGCTTCGCTGGAACCGATCGCCGAGGCGCCCACGCCCTGATCCGGCGCATGGAACAGATTGGAAACGATATTGATACAGCGCTCCTCGATAGCCGCCGTTTGCGGATACTCGTCCTTGTCGATCATGTTCTTGTCGAAGGCCTCCGCCATCAGCCTCTCTGCCTGCGGCTCCATCCAGGTAGTGACGAAAGTCGCCATATTCAGTCGGGCGTTGCCATCCAGCATCAGTTCGTCATGGATGATGTCGTAGGCGCTGTCCGGCGACATCTCGTGTTCGGGCAGTTTGTATTTGGGGACCGGCTGGTTCATGGCACGACGCCCGTAGGCCGGTGCCAACAGGGCATCAGCTTCATCCAGGGAATCAAGATCGATCTTCTTTGTAACCATGGTTAATCTCTCCTTCGCAACAGCGGTTATTTTGATAATTGATTGGATGACAGGCCGGTAGGCGTGTCAAGCGCCCTGCCGGCACCAAAAAGTTCCGGGATCATCAGATAGCTTGCAACGAGAAAACAAATGGCACCCGCCAAAGTGAACAGGTTGGCCCCCCAGACCCACTCCGGCTTTATGGTTGATGGCGGAAAATAACTGTATAGCGCTGCCAGCATAAAGGCGACTGAACCCAGCAGGTTGATCATCACTATCCACCAGCTCACCTGTCGTGGCTGCAAAGACCACAAACGATGTGAAACTTCTATCAGAGCCAGATAACTGGCAATCAGGAAACAGATACTGCCGATAAAGTCGGGGGTCCAGATGAGGATATCCTCCTCCACCCGGGCAAGCCCCGAGAGCATGGCATCGGCTGTGTTGAGATTAAACAGCAGGGTTCCGGCAAACTGTACAAGGCTGGCGTCGTAACCTGCATTACGAGGTTTCCAGGCGAACCAGCGCCAGTTTTGCTGGCGTGTGCCGTTAACTGTATCGATTTCCGACACGTCGCCATTAATGGCTTCCAGTAACTGCAACCACGCAGCCCCGGTAAAAAACAGTGATCCTGTAAAGAAAACAGCGTTGATGACCCCGCTGTCCGCAAGCACTGCCGGAGAATATTGTGGCCAGTTCGATACAAAACCACCCAAAGCGAAGCAGGTGGAGCCAATGATGAACAACTGGGCAACCCACCAGGCCATGCGATCAGGTGCCCACAGATGCAACCAGGGGCTGGCCACAAGTGATGCCCGTCTCGCGATACCATCAGTACCAAGCTGTACGGGCGGAAGCCCCTTACGGTGCAGCCTCGAGTGTGATACCAGCTGCCGCCCGTCCGGCAGACTGTGCACAATGCAGGTGACAAAAGTACCTGCGGCGTAGTGCACCGCTTTGCCGGTTGCAGCACGTGCCTGAGTCGTCATCGTTAATAATCAAGGGGTCGATGACAACTGATTCTATAGAAATCCGGGGACAGTATACCCATTAAGTAGGGAATTCCCGAAAATCAGGGAGCAGTCTGTGTATTCAGGGTCAGAGCGGAATTCCGACAGCGCCGGGCGGCCGCTGGATGGCCGCAAGTCACGGTGAATCGCAATCGAGACACTCCACCTTGAGGCGAATCTGCTGCGTCGCGAGTTCCTGGTTGCGCGCGCCATAGCCCAGACCGGTGCGGCTGCCGGCACCACTGGTATCGATGCCGCCGAGCTCGACCCATTCTCCCAGCCTGGCGCGCACCGTGGTAGCGACGTGCCGGGTGTCAATGCGGCCACCCGCTCCGGCGATGCGGTCATCGTGCTGCAGTATCTCCAGCGTGACGTACTCTCCGCTCAGGTGTGGCACCACGTAGAAACCGCTGCTGACATCGCGCAGCCCTGTCACCTCGCTCCGATAGGGAACGCCGTTGACGGAATAGTCGCGCCTCACGGGCACCGGAACCTGTGACCCGCCACTGATATATGCCGGCCGTCCTTCCAGCGCCTGGACCTTCTGGCCGGCGCTACGCGAGCTCCGGATATCTGTGTCGTGCAGGGCGATACTGGCCCGGCTGTCACCAACCGGGCGGCCGGGAGAATTGATGCCGATCTGGCCCTGTCCGATCTTGATGTCGGCACTGCCGGCGTAGCCGGAGGCGCTGGCGCTGTCCTCTCCCTGGCTGCCGACAGAAATCAGCAGCCGCTTCGGAGGACGGTCGAGCTCGGCCAACACCTTCCTGACGGCCTCAACCTGCGCCGGCGACGCCTTGATGATGAGCTTGTTACCCATGCCGGTTACCGCCGCATCGCCGTCGACGAGCGGACGTACAACGGGCAGCACTTCATCGAGCGTCCTGGCCTTCAGCTCAATGACCTCGATGGGATAATCGGCGCATGCCGCTTTCCCCGTCATGAAACAGCACAGCAGGAAGCCGAGACAGCAATGTAATCGCGACGCCATGAATTTCGGGGACAGTATACCCATTAAGGAAAAACCGGGGTCAGTATACGCATATATGGGTTAATGCGGAATTCCGACAGGGGGCATTGATGGCCGGGATGGCGCGTGCCGGTTCGAGGGTGCCTGCATGACGTGATGCGACGATGCACCCGGCGGCAGAATAAAATCAATGGGGTCTGTGACATATGAATCTGATTTTCATATGCGGGCTCATCGGGAGATGGCGATCAAACAGGGACCGGAGCCATGTTCCACAGACCCCGTTAAAGCGGCCGGTCCAGCTTGCGGTAGTGGATTGCTTCGGTGAGGTGTCTTGTCGCAATGGCTTCCGCTGCCTCCATGTCCGCAATCGTGCGGGCCAGTTTCAGGATGCGGTGGTAGGCGCGCGCGGAGAGCTGCAGCTTGTCCATGGCCTGCTGCAGCAGCCGGCGGTCGGTCTTCTTCAGCGCACACACCGCATCGATCTGTTGATGCGTAAGCCGGCTGTTCAGCGTGTTGCTGCGCTGCGCTTGCAGTCCGCGCGTTCGGGTGACGCGCGCACGCACGGCGGCACTGTCTTCGCCTTTCGGTCCCTCCATTTCCTCAAACGACAGGCGCGGGACTTCCACGTGCATGTCGATGCGGTCCAGCAGCGGGCCGGAGATCCGGTTTCGATAGCGCTGCACCTGTTCGCAGGTGCAATGGCAGCGTCCGCCCGGATCGCCCAGCCAGCCGCAGGGGCAGGGGTTCATGGCGGCGATCAGTTGAAACCCGGCCGGGTACTGCGCCTGGCGGGCCGCGCGTGAAATCATGATGCGGCCGGATTCCAGCGGTTCGCGCAGCACCTCCAGCACGCGACGGTCGAATTCCGGCAGCTCGTCGAGAAACAGGACGCCGTTATGGGCCAGGGAGATTTCGCCCGGTCGCGGGTTGGAACCGCCGCCGACCAGGGCCACCGCCGAGGCCGTGTGGTGGGGCGCGCGAAAGGGACGCTGTCGCCAGCGCCGGCTGTCGACCGGCTGAGCGCTGACGGACCGGATGGCCGCCGTCTCCAGCGCCTCGGCCTCGGACAAGGCCGGCAGGATGCCCGGCAGGCGGGCGGCCAGCAGCGACTTGCCGGTACCGGGCGGTCCGAGCAGCAGCAGGCTGTGGCCGCCGGCGGCGGCGATTTCCAGCGCCCGCCGGGCATGGTGCTGGCCGCGAACCTCGGCGAGGTCCGCCGTCGCGGGCTCGGCGGCTGTCGGTGCCATGGCGGGGACGAATGCGAGCGGCCGGGTCCGGCTCAGGTGCGCCGTGATCTCGAGCAGGTGCGTGCCGGCAAGCACCCGGGCCTCCCGGACCAGGGTGGCCTCGCCGGTATTTGCCGCGGGGATGACCAGCATGCGCCGCTCCCGGCAGGCCTGCAGGCTCATCGGCAGGATGCCCTGCACGGGCCGCAGTTCACCGGAGAGCGCCAGTTCGCCGGCGAACTCGTAACGGGCCAGTTCATCGCCGGGGATCTGTCGGGAGGCGGCGAGGATGCCGAGTGCGATCGGCAGATCGAAGCGGCCGCCTTCCTTGGGCAGGTCGGCCGGGGCCAGGTTGATGGTGATGCGCCGGGCCGGGAACTCGAAGTTTGAATTCAGCAGGGCCCCGCGGACGCGGTCCTTGCTTTCCCTGACGGCGGTTTCGGGCAGACCGACGATGGACAGGCCCGGCAGGCCGTTGGAAAGGTGTGCCTCGACGCTGACCAGGGGGGCGTCCATTCCTGACTGGGCGCGGCTATAGACGACAGCCAGTGACATGATACGGCTTGCATGCCCCCGTGGATGGATTGCAGGCGTGAATGTGCAGGGTAGCTGCGCCCCGTCCCGGCAGGCCAGAGGGCAGGCCGGTTTTCCGTGTAGGACATCGGCGCCTGGCGGTGCCGGAGATGACGGTACTCCGGACGGTTATGCATAAATCGCGGCTGCAAGCCGCTCCTGCTCCATAGGACGCCGCTGTGGAGCGCTTTACAAGCGCGATTTTCAGACCGGGGCATGAACGCGACTGCGAGCCGCTACAGTGCAAATGTTATTACGGGGTCGTCAGGCAGATACGATCATTCGACGCAGGTACCATAGCGCGGACTCAATCCGTACCTACAGCTTTTCCTTTTCCAGTTCGGCGACGACCTGTTCCAGCTGTTCCAGCTTTTCGCGGGTGCGCGCCAGCACCCGGGTCTGGACATCGAATTCCTCGCGCGTCACCAGGTCCAGTTTTGCCAGCGCCCCCTGCAGCAGGGTGTGGATATTTTTTTCCACGTCCGCCTGCATCGCCTTGACCCCGGTGGGGATGCCGGCGCTGATCTGGCGGGCGAGGTCTTCAATGATTTTGCTGTCGAGCATGTCTGCAGGTTAGTCCATCGGCCGGTTCCACGTCCAGCCACGGGCGGATTCGAAATACAGGGTCCGTCATTGCCCCAAAAGTGTGCACTATATTAGGGCAAACCCTATTTTATTGCACAAAATCAGTGCAATGATTCCGGCCCATTTACTGATGCATGATTATATCTACCTGAATTATTGGAAATTTCAGATTGTGGCACGGCATCTGCAATAAGCGAGGTGATTTTCCCTGAATCACAGTTGAAGTGGCGGGTCATTGCACAGTCCTTAACCACTTACTTTATGGAGATTTGAAATGATTAAGAAAACCTTGATTGCGACGGCCCTGCTGGCTTCCTCGTCTGCAGCGCTGGCAGAAATCAGCGGCAATGTGGCACTGGCCACGGATTACGTCTTCCGTGGTATTTCCCAGACTGACAACCAGATGGCTCTCCAGGGCGGTTTCGATTATGAACACGAGAGTGGCCTGTACATAGGTACCTGGGCCTCCAACGTGGATTCTGCTTTTTTCAATAATGGGACAGACCCGCAGATCGAGCTGGATATGTACGGCGGCTATAAGCACGATCTGGGCAATGGACTCGGTTTTGACGTCGGCTACCTGCGTTACCAGTATCCCAGCGCCAGCAGCGTCAATACCAATGAATGGTATGCCAGCGGCAGCTACAGCGCCGGCGAGATCGGTGACTTCAGTCTGTCAATGAACTACTCACCCGAGTTGAACTTCCTGCCGTCGGACCAAAGTGCCTGGTACTGGAAGGGTGCTTATGAAACCACCCTGCCCTGGTATGAAATCGGTTTCTCCGCGCATCTCGGGTATAGCACCGGTGATGCATTCGATGTGAGCGACGGTGACAGGGCCCAGGGCCATTCCGGATTCTATGATTCCTACACCGACTGGAGCCTGGGCGTTTCCAAATCCGTGTTCGGGGTCGATCTTGGACTGACCTATACGGACCTGGATCTCAGTTCCGATGACGATTGCCATGCTGATTACTGCGACAGCAAGTTCGTCTTCAGCGTCAGCAAGAGCCTCTAAAAAGACCGGGATATGGCCTGCCCCTCGGGGCAGGCCTTCTATAAGGAGTAATCATTCATGAAATTAGTAACTGCAATCATCAAGCCGTTCAAGCTCGATGATGTCCGCGAGGCCCTCTCCGAGATCGGCGTGCAAGGCATTACCGTGACCGAGGTGAAGGGATTCGGGCGTCAGAAGGGCCACACGGAGCTCTACCGCGGTGCGGAGTACGTCGTTGATTTCCTGCCCAAGGTAAAAATCGAGGCGGCCGTGGCGGCGGATATGACCGACAAGGTCATCGACGCTATTTCCAAGGCGGCCAATACCGGCAAGATCGGTGACGGCAAGATTTTCGTGTCCAGCCTTGAACAGACAGTCCGTATTCGTACCGGTGAAACCGGTCCGGACGCGCTCTGATCGAGTAGACGGAGGAATAAATCGTGGATGCAATAACTGAACTGAGTTACGCGCTGGACACCTTCTACTTTCTGGTAACCGGTGCGCTCGTCATGTGGATGGCCGCGGGTTTCTCGATGCTCGAGGCCGGGCTGGTGCGTGCAAAAAACACGGCCGAAATCCTGACCAAGAATATTTCCCTGTTTGCGGTGGCCTGTATCATGTACATGCTGATGGGCTACAGCATCATGTATCCGGGGGAAGGCATCACACCCTGGTGGCCGGGTTTCGGCGGTATCCTGGGCAAGGCGGACAATACGGTGGCGGATGTGCTGGCCAGCGGCGGGGATATCTACTACTCCAACCTGTCGGACTTCTTCTTCCAGGTGGTGTTCGTGGCAACCGCCATGTCCATCGTCTCCGGTGCCGTGGCCGAGCGCATGAAGCTCTGGGCGTTTCTGGTGTTCGCCGTGGTCATGACCGGCTTCATCTACCCCATGCAGGGTTACTGGAAGTGGGGCGGCGGCGCGCTGGACCAGCTCGGATTCCTGGACTTTGCCGGTTCCGGCGTAGTGCATCTGTGCGGCGGCACGGCGGCGCTGGCCGGTGTACTCCTGCTTGGCGCGCGTAAAGGCAAATACAAGCCTGACGGCACCATCAGCCCGATACCGGGCGCGAACATGCCCCTGGCAACCCTGGGTACCTTTATCCTGTGGCTGGGCTGGTTCGGTTTCAATGGCGGCTCCGAGCTGATTATCTCCAATGTTGACGAGGCCAACAATGTTGCGCTGGTGTTCGTTAACACCAACATGGCGGCCGCCGGCGGCGTGATCGCCGCGATGGCGACGGCCCGCCTGCTGTTCGGCAAGACCGACCTGACCATGGCCCTGAACGGCGCACTGGCCGGTCTGGTAGCAATCACGGCCGAGCCGCTGACGCCAACACCGCTGCTGGCGACCATTGTCGGTGCCATCGGCGGTGTGCTCGTGGTGTTCTCCATCATCGGCATCGACAAGCTGAAGGTCGACGATCCGGTCGGCGCCATTTCCGTTCACGGTGTGGTCGGCATGTGGGGCCTGATCGCGGTGGTGTTGTCCAACGAGGAAGCGACGCTCAAGGCGCAGATGACAGGTCTGGGTACCATCCTGGTCTGGACCTTCGTGGCCAGCATCATCACCTGGGGCATCATCAAGCTGGTGATCGGCATCCGCGTCACCGAGGAAGAGGAGTTCAATGGTGTCGACCTGACGGAGTGCGGCCTGGAGGCCTATCCGGAATTCGTCGGGGCGCAGGGCTCCGGAAAGTAGTTTCGCGTTGCAAGGAGTCAAGACAGAACGGGCGCTTCGGCGCCCGTTCGTCCTTATACAACTTCCGGGGGCAGGCCCCGATTTGTAAAACAGTTGGGGGTTTGCCCCATTGATCAGGCAACCGGAGGCGTGCAATGAAACTGATTACGGCAATCATCAAACCCTTCAAACTCGATGAGGTTCGCGATGCCCTCGCCGAGATCGGTGTGCAAGGTATTACCGTGACCGAGGTAAAGGGATTCGGGCGTCAGAAGGGCCACACGGAGCTCTACCGCGGTGCGGAGTACGTCGTTGATTTCCTGCCCAAGGTAAAAATCGAGGCGGCCGTGGCGGCGGACATGGCCGACAAGGTCATCGACGCCATTTCCAGGGCCGCCAATACCGGCAAGATCGGTGACGGCAAGATTTTCGTGGCCAGTCTCGAACAGACCGTCCGTATTCGAACCGGTGAAAGCGGGCCGGACGCCTTGTAGTCTCAATCCATCAGCACAAGAGGAGAGTATTATGTCAATGAAGATCAAGGGGTATTCAGGTGCCCTGATGGCGGGATTGCTCGGCTTGCTGCCGTCACTCGCGATGGCCGAGGACGCTGCCCTGAACTCCGGTGATACGGCGTGGATGCTGACGTCCACTGCGCTGGTGCTGTTTATGACCATTCCTGGCCTGGCGTTGTTTTATGCCGGCATGGTGCGTTCCAAGAACGTATTGTCGGTGATGATGCAATGCTTCGCGATCACCGCACTGGTCACGGTACTGTGGGCCATCGCCGGTTACAGCATTGCCTTCTCTGACGGTGGCGACTTGAACAGCTACTGGGGTGGCCTGGGCAAGGCCTTCCTGTCCGGGGTTAACGTCGACGCCCTGTCCGGATCCATTCCGGAGACGGTCTTCATGACCTTCCAGATGACCTTCGCCATCATCACCCCTGCGCTGATCGTGGGCGCCTTTGCAGAGCGCATGAAGTTTTCGGCCCTGTTGTGGTTCATGGGCCTGTGGCTGCTCGTGGTTTACGCGCCGATCTGCCACTGGGTCTGGGGTGGGGGCTGGCTGGGTAGCATGGGCGTGCTGGACTTCGCCGGCGGCACCGTCGTGCACATCAACGCCGGTATCGCCGGGCTGGTGGCGTGCCTGGTGATGGGTAAACGCAAGGGTTATCCAACCACCGCCATGCCGCCGCACAACCTGGGCTATACCGTGATGGGTGCCTCCATGCTGTGGGTCGGCTGGTTCGGCTTCAACGCGGGCTCCGAGCTGGCCGCTGACGGTACCGCCGGCATGGCCATGGCCGTGACCCAGATCGCCACGGCAACGGCGGCGCTGGCGTGGATGTTCGCGGAGTGGTTCTCGCACGGCAAACCTAGCGTGCTGGGTATCGCCTCCGGTGCGGTCGCCGGCCTGGTCGCGATCACGCCGGCCTCCGGCACGGCGGGCCCCATGGGCGCCATTCTCATCGGCGCTGCCGCCGGTGTCGGCTGCTACCTCGCCGCCGCCAAGCTCAAGCGGGCGCTCGGCTACGATGATTCCCTCGATGCCTTCGGCGTGCATGCAGTTGGCGGCATCATCGGTGCGATGCTGACCGGCGTGTGCGTCGACGCCAGTCTCGGTGGCTCCGGTCTTGACGAGGGTGTGACCATCGGCAGTCAGCTGGTCACCCAGAGTATCGGTGTGGGCGCCACGCTGGTCTATACCGGGATCGTCAGTCTGGTTCTGCTGAAGATCGTCGATGTCGTGATCGGGCTGCGTGTCACCGAGGAACAGGAGACGGAAGGTCTGGATACCGCGCTGCACGACGAGCGCGGCTATATCATCTGATCACACGCACTTGTCCGGCTGTAAAACGGGCGCTTCGGCGCCCGTTTTTTTGCGTACATGGATGGGCGCACAGCTTTCCGGCATCACATGGCGCACGGCCGCACCAAAACAGTGCCGACTTTGCTATCATGCGCCCTCGCTACAGGGGAGTACCTGAAAACCGGAGGAGTTCAATGAAACTGATAACAGCAATCATCAAGCCCTTCAAGCTCGACGAAGTTCGCGAGGCCCTCTCCGAGATCGGTGTGCAGGGGATCACCGTCACGGAGGTCAGGGGCTTCGGCCGCCAGAAAGGGCACATCGAACTGTACCGTGGCGCGGAATACGTAGTGGACTTTCTGCCCAAGGTAAAGATTGAGGCCGCGGTGGCGGCGGAGAAGGCGGAGCAGGTGATCGAGGTCATCAGCAACGCGGCCAATACCGGCAAGATCGGCGACGGCAAGATATTTGTCGCCGGCCTCGAGCAGGTCATCCGTATTCGTACCGGTGAATCCGGTCCGGACGCGCTGTGATTTCATAAAAACGAAGAAACCCTGGGAGGAGTCAATGAACCTTTGCAAACCGATGGGTCTGCCGGTCATTCTGCCGGCGACACTGCTCGGCATGCTGCCGGCGCCGGCTTTGGCAGATGAGCTGAGTGTGGGTGACACGGCCTGGATCCTGACGGCAACCGCGCTGGTGCTGTTCATGACCATACCCGGGCTGGCGTTGTTTTACGCGGGCCTGGTACGCAGCAAGAACGTGCTCTCCGTCCTGATGCAGTGTTTTGCGATCACCTGCCTCGTGTCTCTGCTCTGGTTTGTGTACGGTTACGGTCTGGCGTTCGGCGACGGCGGCTCCCTGAACAGGTTCGTGGGCGGCTTCGATAATCTGTTCATGGCCAATATTGGCCGCGACAGTCTCAGCGGCAGCATCCCGGAAACCGTGTTCGCCATGTTCCAGATGACCTTTGCCATCATCACACCGGCGCTGGTAATCGGCGGTTTCGCCGAGCGCATGAAGTTCTCGGCCATGCTGTGGTTCTCGGCCATCTGGCTGACTGTTGTGTATCTGCCCGTCTGTCACTGGGTCTGGGGCGGCGGCTGGCTGGGCGACCTGGGTCTGCTGGATTTCGCCGGCGGCACGGTGGTCCATATCAATGCCGGTATTGCGGCCATGGTCGCAGCCCTGGTCCTGGGCAACCGCAGGGGGTTCCAGACGGTGCCCATGCCGCCGCACAACATGACCATGACCGTGGCCGGTGCCGCCATGCTGTGGGTCGGCTGGTTCGGATTCAACGCCGGCAGCGCCCTGGCGGCCAACGGCGATGCCGGCATGGCCATGCTGGTCACCCATATCGGTGCGGCCTCCGGATCGCTTGCCTGGATGTTCATGGAATGGACACGGCACGGCAAGCCCAGCGTGCTGGGTATCGTCACCGGCATGGTGGCCGGGCTCGGTACCATTACCCCGGCCTCCGGATACGTCGGGCCGGCCGGCGCGCTGATCATCGGCCTGACGGCCGGTGTGGTGTGCTATCTCGCCACCGGTTTCGTCAAGAAGATCCTGAAGATCGATGATTCGCTCGACGTGTTCCCGGTGCATGGCGTCGGCGGCATCCTCGGCACCCTGCTGGCGGGTGTGTTCACCGCGGTCCTGGGCGGGGTGGGTCTCGCCGAGGGTAGGAGCATGGGCGAGCAGGTCGGGGTGCAGTTCCTGGGCGTGGCCGCCACGCTTGTCTGGTGCGCCGTCGCTACCTGGGTGATCCTCAAGACGGTCGATGCCGTGATCGGTCTGCGGGTGACGGCCGACCAGGAGACCGAGGGCCTCGACATCGTGCTGCACGACGAGACGGGCTATAATCTGTAGAGGTTATCCTGTCTTTCGATCTGAAGCAGGGTGCTTCGGTTCCCTGCTGATATCAGCCAGCATTTTGGGTAGCGCGCAATAGCGGAGCGTATTGCGCCGGATTCGTCAGGATGTACTTTCGGTGCAATACGGCTGTCGCCTATTGCACCCTACTTCCTATTGCACCCTACTGCCGATTCATTCACAGTTTTTTGTGTGTGCCGTCGCAGAACGGCCGGTCGACGCTGTGCTTGCAGCCGCACAGCCACACTCTGGTTTTTTCGACGACCTCGAACTTCACCGGGGTGAAATCCGTGCCCTTGTGGGAACCGTCGCAGAAGGGCTGGGTCTTCGAGCGCCCGCAGGCGCACCACCAGTAGTCCCCCGGTTCCAGTTCCAGCGCCCAGGGCTGTTTTTGTGCAATGACCGGTTCTGACATAATGGATGCCCTGTCCTTTGTGTTAGACGGCGCAGCCCGGCTGGCGTAAAACGGAAGCCGGGGCAGGTGCCCGTTCATGGTTCCGGATGCCACTGCGCTTCATCCGGGTTGGGGTTGTATCCGTACCGGTTATGAGTAAACCACCACCATTGCTCCAGATCAAGGAAATGCGCCGTCCGGCGTTCGGGCCGGTGTCGCTCGACGTGAGTGCCGGCGAATGTATCTGCATTTTCGGTCCTTCCGGCTGCGGCAAGTCGCAGCTGCTGCGCGCGATCGCCGATCTTGATCCGCACGAGGGCGAGGCGCTTCTGGACGGCGCAGCCTGTCATGAGACGGCGCCCGACGTGTGGCGCACGCATGTCGGGCTGCTGCCCCCCGAGAGCGCCTGGTGGCTGCCGCAGGTGGCGGAGCATTTCCACAATGGCATGCCGGTGCCACTGGAGCAGCTGGCATTGACCCCGGCCATCATGGACAAGCCGGTGGCGCAGCTTTCCAGCGGCGAGAAGCAGCGGCTGGCGCTCCTGCGGCTGCTGGCAAACCGGCCGCGGGTACTGCTGCTCGATGAACCGACCGCCAATCTGGATCCTGAAAATACTCACCGGGTCGAGGCCGTCATCGGTGAATATCGCCGCGTGCGGACGGCGGCCGTGATCTGGGTCAGTCATGACCGCGGGCAGGGCGTGCGCGTCGCGCAACGGCAGTTCGAAGTGGTTGACGGCCGGCTGCAGGCGCGTGGTGCGGAGCGCATGCCATGATCACCCTGGGTGTCGCCGATCTCGCCGTCGCCGCCCTGCTGGTGGTATCGCTGGCCCTGCTGTCACTGCGGCTGCGCACGGGCCTGGGCGGGCAGATCCTGCTGGGTGCCGCCCGGACGGCCATCCAGTTGTCGCTGATCGGGCTCGTGCTCAAGGCCCTGTTCGCCAATGCGCACCTGCACTGGGTGGCGCTGATGTCGCTGATCATGCTGCTTATCGCCGGGCGCGAAGTCATGGTGCGCCAGGAGCGCCGCTTCACCGGCTGGTGGGGTTATGCCGTCGGTACCTTTTCGATGTTCCTGTCCTCGTTTGCCGTCACGGTATTCGCCCTGATCGTGGTGCTCGGCAACACGCCCTGGTATGCACCGCAATACGCCATCCCGCTGCTGGGGATGCTGCTCGGCAATACCATGAACGGCATTGCCATCGCCATGGACCGCCTCACGAACGCGGCGTGGGAGCAGCGCGCCGTCATCGAGGCGCGTCTGGCGCTCGGCCATTCCTGGGACGCGGCGGTGGCGGAAATGCGCCGGCAGGCCATCCGCAGCGGTATGATCCCGATCATCAACGCCATGGCGGCGGCCGGCGTGGTGAGCCTGCCGGGCATGATGACCGGCCAGATACTCGCCGGGGCGGCGCCGGTGGATGCGGTGAAATACCAGATCATGATTATGTTCCTGATCGTGGTCGGCACGGGTCTGGGAACGCTGGCGGCCGTGACGATCGGTGCCAAGCACCTCTTCGACGGGCGCCAGCGGTTGTGCCTGGAGCGGCTGCGGAAAAGCTGAGATGCTCCTGCCAATGGTTGTTTACCGCAAATCGCTCCTTCATCGGGGTACGGGCACTTGAACGGGAAAAACCAATGTCGATGAGACCTTTATTCACGATGCTGGTGCTGCTGGCGCTGGCCGGCACGGATGCCGGCGCGGAGATCTACAAGTGCACGGACGCAGCCGGCAAGACCCAGTACACCGACAGACCCTGCGGCGCCAGTGCCGCCGTGATCACGCCCCGGGCGGTGCCGGCGCAGGACGAGGACAGCGACGCACGCATGCAGAAAACCCGCAAGCTGCTGCGCGCCTACGAGGAGGAGCGCCGCCAGGAACAGCAGCAGAAGTCGGAGGCAAGCGCCCGGGCGGAGGAGCGCGAGCGCAACTGCAAGCAGGCAAAGATCCGCTACCGCCAGATCACCGAGGCCAACCGGGTTGTCCGGCTGGAAGAGGACGGCAACCAGGTCGTCCTGTCGGACGCGGAGCGCACCGCGGCGACCGAACAGGCGCGGCAGGCCGTGGCGCAATGGTGCGATTGAGGCGCTACTCCAGCGCCCGCTTGAAGAATTCCGGCGCCGTCAGCGCGGCTGCATGGATCGCGGCGTTGTAGTAAGCGGTCTCGAAACGCTTGTTTGCCGCATCCGCTTCCCGGAACCGGCCGGCAAGATCCTGCTTGCCCGCCATGGTCGCCGACCACCAGCCCGACGGATAGGTCGGCTGCGGAAAGAACAGGGTCTGCACGTCGCGGAAACCGGCGGCGCACATGGCCTTGCGCATGGGATTGATGATGCCCATGTGGTACAGGGGGGACTCGCTCTGCTGCACCAGGATGCCCTCCTCGCCCAGGGCGCGATGGCAGTCGCTGTAGAACGCCCGGGTAAACAGCCCCTCCGCCGGACCGATGGGATCGGTGCTGTCGATGATGATGACATCCACACTGCCGGGGTCGGTTTCCCGCATCCAGCGGATACCGTCTTTGAACAGAAATCCGGCGCGTGAATCCTCGTTGGACACGCACAGCTCCGGGAAAAACTCCTCGGACAGCCGGGTTACCCGCTCGTCGATCTCCACCTGCAGGGCGTGCGTGACCCGGCCGTGCTTGAGCACCTCGCGCAGTGTGCCGCAATCGCCGCCGCCGATGATGACCACGGTTTCCGGCGAAGGATGGGTATACAGCACGGGGTGTGTGAGCATTTCATGGTAGATGAAATTGTCACGCGCCGTCAGCATGACAAACCCGTCGATCACCATCAGGTTGCCGAACTGTTCCGT
>Ga0210096_1000044_pt1 | contig 63767 bp, 53 predicted proteins | sample China_Galinas_PW_4_FD_184864 | JGI IMG/M metagenome (GOLD analysis project Ga0210096, IMG submission 184864) | Wetland microbial communities from San Francisco Bay, California, USA, that impact long-term carbon sequestration - China_Galinas_PWA_D2... | ecosystem: Environmental > Aquatic > Marine...
GAAGTGAGAAGTGAGAAGTGAGAAGTGAGAAGTGAGAAGTGAGAAGTGAGAAGTGAGAAGTGAGAAGTGAGAAGTGAGAAGTGAGAAGTGAGAAGTGAGAAGTGAGAAGTGAGAAGTGAGAAGTGAGAAGTGAGCCAAAGGATGTGCACCTCTCCAACATAGTCAACCCCCACCCTTCGCTTTTCACCCTTCACCTCTCACTCTTCACCTCTCACTTTTTCAGCGGCCGCGTTTCAATCCCCCTGGTGATAGTAGTCGTACTGCTCGAGGAGATTGAATGTAAAGTTCCATGCCTCGTTATAGGAAAGACCGCTGTCCTCGGGAATGACGACCTTCACATACAACTTGTCAGAGTGTTCTCCCTTCAGCTTCGCGAGGCGTGCGTGCATCTGTTCACGGCTAACGGTCTCGTAACTGCCGTCCTCCGCATCCTTCAACTCCAGCTTGTATTTGCCGTCGATCTTCCGGTAGCGCACCGAAACCACGTATTTTCCCTTCGCCGAACGCGCCGGCTTGAACAACCTGTCATATTTGACCTTGAGGTCGGCATATTCCCCTTCCAGGTGGGCGAACTCCTGCCTGCTTGATGACTGTTTCTGCCTGAGCTCCTCGAGTTCGACTGACTGTTTCTGGCTGGTCTGCTCCAGTTGCTGCAGTTCGGTGACCGTTTCCTCGAGGCGCTGCCGGGTTGTGTTGTACGTATCCTGCAATTGTGCGAACTCCGCCTGCTGCTGCCTGAGGCTGTCCGCGTTCAGCCGCGCCTCACGCTGCGCCTGCTGCAGGCTGAGGGTCAGGCGCTGTTTGGCGGATTCCAGTGCCATTGCCTGCTCCCGGCTTTCCTCCAGCTGCCTGCCGGTCGCCCGGTTCTCCTCGTTGGCACGCATCAGCTGCATGCGTATCTGGGATATCTCGTGCTGCGCCTGGGCAAGCCGCTCTTCCAGGGTCTCGCTGGTTTCCGTCGCGCTGCGCGCCATCGCCTCGGCCTCGCGTTCCGATTCGATCGTTGCGCGCAGTTCGCGCACCAGATCCCAGTTGCGCACCATGAGCAGGGTACTGGCGATCATGAAGATCATCACCACGACCATCATGATGTCCGTGAATGATGGCCAGAAGCTGTCACCACCCGTATCGTTGGTGGCGTCGTAGCCGAGGTCGATAAAACCCTCATCCACGATTATTCACCGCTGGCCGGCAGGCGGAAGCCGTCGAGCAGTATCTGCTCGATATGGCGTATTTCGCCGGCCGTCAGTTCCGAGTGCTTCACGAGCGCCGCAACCGTTTTATGCAGATTGCTGCCGACCGCCGCGAAATCCTGCTGAATCTCCTTCATCCCGGCAGCGGCCTCGCGCAGGCCGTGTATCAGACCCGTCACCTCGTTCAGCATGGTGTCCTTGTCGTGCGAGAATTTCGGCATCAGGTAAACCGATGTGACGCCCTCGATATTGGCGAGCAGGTGCGTCTGCGCATCCGTGAGCTTGAGGTAGAAGTACCCGTAGAAGAGATAGCACAGGATCGCCGTGATGGTGGTGGACAGCGCCGTCGACATGCCGTGTATCACCATGCCCATGCTGGCACTGCCCTGGGTGTCTTCCAGCAGGCTGGACGCCCCCGTCAGTGCAATGGACAGGGACACGATGGTGCCGAATACGCCGGTGAGGATCAGGATATTGCTGACGTAGCGCGCAAAGCTGATCCGGGTACCCTCGCCGGCACGCAGGGTGGCGGCCAGTGCACTGTGGTTGATTTTCGCATTCAGGGAACCGAGCGTGCTGAGGGTGCTGTAGCGCTGCGCGATAATGGTCCGCGGACTCACCCCCTTCAGCTGGTTCTCGTTGCCGCGCTCGATATTGGAGACATGCCTGGCCAGCGCCGATTCCTCCCGCTGGTAGCGCAGCAGCGAGAACACGACCTTTATCAGGCCCAGCAGAAAGATCGAGATAATGCCGCCATTGATGACCATGCCGGCCGAGGTCAGCTGGTGCTGGATATACAGTTCATTGATGAACTTCACGTTGGCAACCAGGATGACCAGCACGACCACGCCGGTAATGACCAGCCGCACCAGCATGCGTCCGCTGAAATTGTCTTTTACGTCAATCATGGGCTTTCCCCAGGTAAAGAATTAAATTCGAGGCCAAGAATACTTCAAACAAGCATGATTTACCGCAAAGGCGCAATGCGCGCAATGGATACACGGAATTATGTTTTGATTATTCTTTGCGCACTTAGCGCCTTTGCGGTGAAAAGACCGGCTTTACGGTCTGCCCGGACGTAAATAAACAACCAGGGAAGCTCTGATTAATTACTAAATCCTTGTCATTGCGAGCGCAGCGAAGCAATCTCCCACAATGGAATCAATCGGTTGGAGATTGCTTCGTCACTTCGGGCCGCTCCCGGCGTCCCGCCTCCCGCGGCACTTGTACTTCCCTGTACATCGTCCTCGCAATGACGAATTAATCAGAGGTTCCCTAGACCTTCCGGTAGATCTCGGTACCCTGGCTCCTGAACTCCAGCGATTTGTCCGACATGCCCTGCTCGATGGCCGCACCGATATCACCGATACCCTTGCCTGCCGCATAGTCGCGCACGTCCTGGCTTATCTTCATGGAGCAGAATTTCGGGCCGCACATGGAACAGAAGTGCGCCACCTTGGCGGAATCCTTCGGCAATGTGGCATCATGGAATTCCCGCGCCTTGTCCGGGTCCAGGCCCAGGTTGAACTGGTCCTCCCAGCGGAATTCGAAACGTGCCTTGGACAGGGCGTTGTCACGCACCTGCGCGCCGGGATGTCCCTTCGCAAGATCCGCCGCATGTGCGGCAATCTTGTAGGTAATGATGCCTTCCCGCACATCCTGCTTGTCCGGCAGGCCCAGGTGTTCCTTGGGCGTTACGTAACACAGCATGGCCGTGCCGTACCAGCCGATCTGGGCGGCGCCGATGGCCGAGGTTATGTGATCATAGCCCGGTGCGATATCCGTGGTCAGCGGCCCCAGCGTATAGAAGGGCGCCTCGTAACAGTCGGCCAGCTCCTTGCGCATGTTCTCCCGGATCAGCTGCATGGGTACATGACCGGGCCCCTCGATCATGACCTGCACGTCGTGCTCCCAGGCGATACGCGTGAGCTCTCCCAGCGTCTCCAGTTCGGCAAACTGGGCCGCGTCGTTGGCATCGGCGATCGAACCCGGACGCAGGCCGTCGCCCAGCGAGAAGGACACGTCATAGGCCCGCATGATCTCGCAGATATCCGCGAAATGCGTGTACAGAAAACTCTCCCGGTGATGCGCCAGACACCATTTGGCCATGATCGAACCACCGCGCGAAACGATGCCGGTGATACGCTCGGCGGTCAGCGGTACATGGGCAAGCCGAACCCCGGCATGGATGGTGAAATAATCCACCCCCTGCTCGGCCTGCTCGATCAGGGTATCGCGGAACATCCCCCAGTCCAGCTCTTCCGCACAACCGTCCACTTTCTCCAGGGCCTGGTAAATCGGAACGGTACCGACCGGCACCGGCGAGTTGCGCAGTATCCATTCCCGGGTTTCATGAATATGCCGCCCGGTGGACAGGTCCATCACGGTATCCCCGCCCCAGCGTACCGACCAGACCATTTTCTCGACTTCCTCGGCAATCGAGGATGTCACCGCCGAGTTGCCGATATTGGTATTGACCTTTACCAGAAAATTGCGGCCGATGATCATCGGCTCCAGTTCCGGATGATTGATATTGGCCGGAATGATCGCGCGTCCGCGCGCCACTTCCGCACGGACGAACTCGGGCGTTACCCGTTCCGGGATGCTGGCCCCGAAGTGCACGCCCGGATGCTGCCTGGCCAGGCCGCTGTCGCGCAGCTCATCCAGCAGGAGGTTCTCGCGGATCGCGACATATTCCATCTCCGGGGTGATGATGCCGCGGCGCGCGTAATGCATCTGCGTGACGTTGCATCCCGCGCGGGCGCGCCGCGGCTTGCGGACATGGGCAAAACGCAGCGCCGCCAGTTCCGGGTCGGCCTGGCGCAGGCGGCCGAATTCGGAACTCGGCCCGGCGAGCTGTTCCGTATCCGCGCGTTCCTCGATCCAGGCGCCGCGCACCCCGGGCAGGCCGGCCAGCAGGTCGATGCTCGCCGCAGGATCGGTGTACGGACCGGAGGTATCGTACACCGTGACGGGTGGATTGCGCTCCGCGCCCAGACTGGCCGGTGTTTCGGACTGCCGGATCTGGCGCATTGGCACACGGATATCCGGCCGGGAACCCGGCACGTAGCGCTTTTCGGAATTCGGGAACGGCCGCGTGACCTCATCCGACAGGCGCGCGGCCTTGTTAATGAAATCTTCAGGGATTGCACTCATCCTGCCGTCCTCGCATAGCATTCAGTCAGGGCCGGCAGGTGCCTGGGCTTGCGCCGTCCCGTAAACGGGGCGGCTGCCAGCTTCCCTACGCCGGGATTAACCGGTTCAGGTTCCAAGGGTCTGTCTCAGCCCGCGCGCCCCGACCGGAACCGGCGGGACCGGGGCACCCCCAGCTGGGCTACACGGTAGCGAATAGACCCGTGGTTTGCAAGACGGAAATCCGCTGGCCGGGTAATAACCCCGTGTTTCATATAAAAATACCACACAATCCGTCTTGCCAGTGCCGGGCAAACACCGTACCCTTTTGGACCTTGCCAACCGATCGGGATCGAGCACTCCATGAACCGGCTGAACCTCGAACAGGCGCGCTTTAACATGATCGAACAGCAGGTACGCACCTGGGACGTCCTGGATCAGCGTGTGCTGGATACCATGAATACCATCCCGCGGGAAGCATTCGTCCCGCAGCGCTACCGTGCGCTCGCCTTCGCGGATACCAATATCCCGCTGGGACACGCCCAGGTCATGATGGCCCCGAAGGTGGAAGGCCGGCTGCTGCAGGCGCTGGCCATCCGGCCGCAGGACAGTGTCCTGGAGATCGGCACCGGCAGTGGCTACCCGACGGCCTGCCTGGCGGCCATGGCGCGGCATGTGACCAGTATCGACATCGTGCCTGAATTCACCACGACAGCGGCTGAACGACTGCGGGAGCAGCAGATCACCAATGTCACGCTGACGAGCGCTGATGCCGCCAGCGGCATTGATTCCGCTGCCCGCTTCGATGTGATTGCCGTGACCGGTTCGCTGCCCGTACTGCACAGGCAGTTTTACCAGGCGCTGGAGACCGGGGGCCGTCTGTTTGTCATTACCGGTACACCGCCGATCATGGAGGCCTGCCTGATCACCCGCATCGACGAACGCAACTGGGCCACCGAGAGCCTGTTTGAAACCAGTATTCCACCTCTGCTGCATGCGGCCGAACCGCAGGCCTTCGTGTTTTGAACAGGCTGGCAACACTGCTCTGCGGCCTGCTTGTGCTGGCGCCCGGAAGGGCGCCGGCCGATGACCTGATGTCCGTCTACCAGCTGGCGCTGGAGGCGGACCCGGCATACAGGGCGGCCTTCGAGGCACACCGGGCGGCGATCGAAATCCTGCCGCAGCGGCGCGCCGTCCTGCTGCCGAATCTGGGACTCGGCGGTAACGTATCCAGGAACCGCTACGATCCACGTGACGACGGTGACACGTCTTATTCCACCAACCGGAACTACAGCGTCGATCTGCGCCAGACCCTTTACAATCGCGAACAGTTCACCCAGCTGGGACAGGCCGACAGCCAGGTAGCCCAGGCGGACGCCCGCCTGCTTGCCGCCCGGCAGGACCTGATACTGCGTGTCGCCATACGCTATTTCCTGGTACTCGGCGCACAGGACAACGTGGACTTCACCAGCGCCAACAAGGAGGCGGTTGCGCAGACCCTGGAGCAGGCGCAGCAGCGCTTCGAAGTGGGGCTCGCCGCGATTACCGACACCCTCGAGGCGCAGGCACGCTACGACCTCGCCGTCAGCGACGAGATCGAGGCCGAAAGGCTGCTGGCCGATGCCCGCGAGGCGCTGCGTGAGCTGACCGGCGAGCTCCCCGGGAAGCCCGAGATCCTGCAGGAAACGATTCCCCTGCTGCCACCCGACCCGGCCGATCAGGAGGAATGGGTCAGGTCCGCGCTGGAACAGAGCCCGCTGGTGCTTGCCGCCACTGCGGCGGCCGAGTCCGCGAAACAGGAAATCCAGGTGCAGAATTCAGGCCATTATCCGACACTCGACGCAACGGCCGACTACAGCTACCTCGACAACCGTTTTGGCGGGATTGCCGACGTGAAGCGCAATGACAGCGCCGTGGGCTTGGAGCTCAGGCTGCCACTCTACCAGGGTGGACTGGTTTCGTCGCAGACGCGACAGGCCCGGTACCTTTATGGACAGGCCCGGGATGAACTGGATCAACAACAGCGGGCGACCGAACGCGAGGTCCGCAACACCTACAACGGCACCCTGACCGGCATCAGTCGTGTCGATGCCCTGCAGCAGGCCGTCGAATCCAACACGAAGGCGGTCGAGGCCGCACAGGCCGGCTTCGATGTCGGCACGCGCACCATCGTCGACGTGCTGGATGCCCAGGGCGAACTGCTGCGCGCCCGCCGCGACTATGCCCGTTCCCGTTACGATTACCTGCTGGACACCCTGCGACTGAAGCAGGCCACCGGCATTCTGGAGGAGGCCGACCTGGACCAGATCAACGGGTTGCTGGTGGTAGGTGTGAAGTGAACGGTGAGAGGTGAACGGTGAGAAGTGAGCCGAATGGTTCACTCCTTCGCCAGCCCGCACCCTTCACATTTCACCCTTCACTGCCTTTAGAACGGCCACAGGCTCCAGCCACTGTCGAGGTCGTCCTCACAGCGCGCCAACTGGTTCTGGTAATTGCGGGCCCGCGCCTCGACCTGGCGCGCCACGCCGATCAGCCACGGCTTGCTGCTCCAGGTCTTGCGCCGGTAGCCGCCCTGACCTTCATGGTAGGCCAGGTACTGACTGTAGGCATCCTGTTTCGATATGCCCAGCATGCGGTGGCTCATATCACAGTACCAGCCGATGAAGTCCACGGCATCGTCGAAATCATCCCGATCCGCGCCCCGGTTGCCGGTCTCCTTTTTGTACCATGCCCAGGTTGAATCCTTGGCCTGTGCATAACCGTAGGCGGAAGAGATCCGGCCCCACGGTATCACCCAGAGGATATGGTCGCGCGGAGGTTTGGCGTCATCGACAAACCCGGATTCCTGGTAGATGATGGCAAGCTGCACGGGGATCGGGACGCCCCATTTCTCATAGGCAGCCCGGGAATCCCTGTACCATCCCCCCCGGTCCCCGAAGATCTCGCATCCGTCACTGATGTTCCGCGGCGGAGCCGAGGAACAGGACAAAAACACCGGCATTGACAGCACCAGAAAAACCGTCACGGCAATTTTCATGGCGTGAGTCTAGCGCGTGCAGCGGCTATAATGCCAGCCTCGCCGAACCCGGAGCAGGGCGTACTGCAGGCACCGCTATACTGCCTTTATATTATCCGGTGCACATGGCGTGCCTTGCGCGGCTGCCTGTTCACATCCTGCCCGGTTACCATAAAGGTAGACAGCCATGATTCAGCCATTAAAAAAGCCTATGGAAGCCGGTGATGGCAGATAACAGCCTGACCGACGACCTGCCCGGCTTCGATGACCCTGTCGCCCTGCTGCGCGCCTGCCACGATAAGATGCTCGCCCATTGCCTGCGGCTGGAAAAACTGGTGGCACATCTCGACGAACATGGCGTGGACGAAGCGGCCCGCAAGGCGGCTCGGGATATCAGCCGGTATTTCTCCACTGCCGCGGTACTGCATCATCGCGACGAGGAGGAAGACCTGTTTCCGCTGCTGAACCGCCAGTCCCTGAAAATCGCGGAACTCGTCCACAGGCTCAAACAGGAACACCTGAGGCAGGATGCCTTGTGGCGCGAGATCGCCGCGGACCTCGGAAGTCTGCCGGGAGGCGGTTTTAGCGACACCGCCAGGCAGGACATCGCGGCGTTCTGCCAACTACTGCGCGCGCATGTGCAGGTGGAAAACACGGAATTCCTGCCGCTTGCCGCCAACAGCCTCAGCACCCGGGTTCTCGAGGAAATCGGTCAGGCCATGGCGGAACGTCGTGGCATAAAGCGCCAGGAGCCTGTCGGACCTAGCCCGCCCTACAGATAGCGCTCGATCATGGCCATCACCGTCTTCAGGGCACCGCGGTTTTTCTCCACCGTCAGTCTGCCCTGCTGACCGATACGGTGACGCTCGTTTGCATCGCCAAGCCAGCGGCCGACGGTGCCTGTCAACTCGGCCGTACTTTCGATCTTTTCACAGGCACCCGCCTTTAGCAGCAACTCGCTAATCTCGGCAAAGTTGAAAACATGGGGACCCGTTACCACCGGGATACCCAGGGCAGCGGGTTCCAGCATATTGTGCCCCCCGTGATGGACAAGACTGCCGCCGACAAATGCCACATCGGATGCCGCGTAGAACAGCGTCAGTTCCCCCATGGTATCCCCGATGAAAACAGCGGTTTCCGGGGTGCACGGTTGCCGCTCGCTGCGCAGCACCGTGTTGTAACCACGGTAACGTGACAGTTCGGTGACGTAGCCAAAGCGCTCCGGGTGGCGGGGCACCAGCACCAGCAGACAGTCCGTGTAGCGCTTGCGCAGTGAGCGGAACACGTCCAGCACCATTTCGTCCTCCCCTTCATGCGTACTGGCGGCAATCCATACCGGCCGGCCGACCCCCCAGTCGCGTCGCAGCACCTCGGCCCGTTCAAGCAGACTGGGCGGCAGCCGCTGCTCGAATTTCAGGTTTCCGGTAACGGTAATGCGCCTGGCATCGGCGCCCAGGCTTTCGAAGCGGGCGGCATCCATTTCACCCTGTGCCGCGATCTCGGTCACCTGCGCCAGGGTTTGCTCCGCCAGGCTCCGCACCTTGCGGTAACCCGTGACAGAGCGTACCGAGAGACGGGCATTGATCAGCAGCAGCGGGATGTCATCCTGATGACAGGCGTGGAACAGGTTTGGCCAGAGCTCGGTTTCCATGACGATAGCCAGTTGCGGCCTGACCCGGTCGAGAAAGCGGGCAACCGCGCCGGGCAGGTCGTAGGGTGCATAGACATGCGCCACATCATGGCCGAACAGGGCCTGTGCACGCGCCGACCCCGTCGGTGTTACCGTCGAGACCAGGATGGAATATTCCTGGTGCCTGTCAAGCAGCTTGCGTATGACGGACTCCGCCGCCATGACTTCACCGACCGACACGGCATGCAGCCAGATCACCTGCTCACCCAGTGGCGGTTCAACGGCGCCAAACCGCTCCGGCCAGCGGCGCCAGTAGTCCGGTGCGCGCAGGCCGCGCCACAGCAGTCTCAGGATGACCAGCGGCGCCAGGAGGTACAGGATTAGTGTGTAGAGTCTTCTCAAAAGCCGCTTACAGACCGACAATCCACCGCAGAGGCGCGGAGAACACAGAGAAAATCATTAATAACCAAAAGAAATGGTCCTTCCAACAATTATGTGGTCCGAATGCGCCATTGAAACAGAAACATGCCACCGGAATTGCAGTCAAACATTCAGAAGAAAAGCTCTATGGATTGCATGAACCCATGCTCTGCGTCCTCTGCGTCTCTGCGGTAATATTTTCATCCGTCAATTACAGAAAAACAGCTGCCTGTTTTTCTGCAGCCAGTCCATGTACAGGGGGATGCCTTCCTCGACCGGCCTGAAGGGCCGGTCATAGCCGAGTCCACGCAACACCGTCACGTCCGCCTCGGTATAACTCTGGTAGCGCCCTTTCAGGTGATCCGGGAACGGGATGTATTCGATCTCGCCCCTGCCATACCAGCCGATGACGGCATTTGCGACATCGTTGAAACTCTGGCAGCGTCCCGTTCCCAGGTTGACGATCCCCGACTTGTCCGGATGATCCAGGAACCAGAGATTGACATCGACGACGTCGTCCACGTAGATGAAATCCCGGCGCTGCTCCCCGTCGCCGTAACCGTCGCAGCCGGTGAACAGGCGCGGGTTCCCGCCCGCATCCAGTTGCTGAGCGAGATGGAAGGCCACGCTCGCCATGCCGCCCTTGTGCTGTTCGCGCGGGCCATACACGTTGAAATAACGAAACCCCGCTATCTGGCAGCCTGCGCCCGGCAGTATCCGGCGCACGTACTGGTCGAACTGATGCTTGGAATAGCCGTATACATTGAGCGGCGCTTCATGTTTCCTGATTTCCCGAAACACGCGCCCGCCCCCGTAAACGGCCGCTGAGGAGGCATACAGGCAGGCGACCCTGTTATCCAGGCAGTAATGGAGCAGCGCCCTGGAGTATTCGTAATTGTTCTCCATCATGTAGCGGCCATCCCATTCCGTGGTGGCCGAACAGGCGCCCTCGTGAAAAACGGCATCCACCCGCCCGCCCGGAACCGTGCCGCTGCGGATCCTGTCGAGAAACGCATCCTTATCGAGATAGTCAAGGATCTCGCAGTCGACCAGATTGATGAATTTGGTGCCGTCGGTGAGGTCATCGACCACCAGGATGTCCTCGCGGCCGCGTTCATTAAGCCCCTTGACAATATTGCTGCCGATGAACCCGGCACCGCCCGTGACGATAATCATTGGAAATACCTGATGTCCATTAAAATTTATCCACTAAAGTTCCACCGCAAAGACGCAAGGAACGCAAAGAACATCAATAAATTAAGATAGAAAGAAACTTGCATCAATTTTACAGCTTTTAATTACACGAAATTCAAACTAACCTTTCATTGGACGGTGACTTCATTGCGGGCTTTGCGTCTTTGCGGTGATTTCAATACGTCTAAACATCCTGCTTGCGGATGTTCGCGATAATATCGCTGGTGGAACAGCCTTCCTGGTATTCCAGCACGACCACCTCGCCGCCGTTGCGAGTCACGCACTCGTGCCCCGCGATCGCCTCGGGCCGGTAGTCTCCGCCCTTCACCAGCAGATCGGGAAGAATCTCGCAGATCAAGCGCTCCGGCGTGTCTTCTGTGAACGGCACCACCCAGTCGACACTCTCCAGTGCTGCCAGCACGGCCATGCGCCGGTCGAGGGTATTCACCGGCCGGCCCTCGCCCTTCAGGCGCCTGACGGATGCGTCATCGTTCACCGCGACGATCAGGCGGTCACCGAGACGGCGTGCCTGGCCCAGATAGGCCACGTGCCCGGCATGCAGGATGTCAAAGCAGCCGTTCGTCATGACAATGCGCTCGCCGTGAGAACGGGCATCCTCCACGGCGATCATCAACTGGGCCTGGCTCATTTCACCGAAGCCCGCGTCCTGGCCCTGCAGCGCGGCACGTCGCAGTTCGGGGACCGATACGCTGGCCGTACCCAGTTTGCCGACGACTATGCCGGCTGCCAGGTTCGCCAGCGCCGTGGCGCAGGGCAGGTCCTCGCCGGCAGACAGGGCGGCGGCCAGCACCGAGATTACCGTATCCCCGGCGCCGGTCACATCGAACACTTCACGCGCCCGGGCCGGCAGGTGCAGTTCGGGTTTACCCCGGCGCAGCAGTGTCATGCCATGCTCGCCGCGGGTAACCAGCAGGGCATCCAGATCATGGCGTTCGAGCAGTTCGGTGCTCCTGACGATCAGCACCTGCTCGTTCTCGCAGGGCCCGGCGACCTGCTCGAACTCCGCCATATTGGGCGTGATCACGCTCGCGCCGTGATAACGTGAGAAGTCCTGCGCCTTGGGATCGATGAGCACCGGTTTGCCGGCGGCCCGTGCCGCGGCGATCAGCTGCTCGATCCGCACCAGCGTCCCCTTGCCGTAATCGGACAGGACCACGGCATCGCAGTGTTCCAGCCCCTGCATGAACGCCTCCAGCAGCCAGGCGGTATCAATGGCATCGAAGCCGTCCTCGAAGTCCAGCCGTATCAATTGCTGGTGCCGGCTGATCACGCGCAGCTTGGTAACGGTCGGGGTATGCGGAATCTTCTGGAACCGGCAGTCGATGCCGACGCCGCCCAGCATGGCTTCCAGCGAGAGCGCCGGATCGTCATCGCCGGTAACACCCAGCAGGCGGGTCTGCACCCCCAGTGCCGCGATGTTAAGTGCCACGTTCGCGGCGCCGCCGGCGCGCTCTTCCGCCCTGCCGACATGCACCACCGGCACCGGCGCCTCGGGAGAAATCCTGGAAGTTGCACCGTGCCAGTAGCGATCCAGCATGACATCACCAGCCACCAGGACACGTGCCCGATCAAAGGATGGAATATGTATTTTCATGATACGGCAGAGGATGATAGCACAGGGGATAAGGGTAGCCGGCGACGGCCGTGGAACCTGTGAAAAAGCAGAAAAAAACACACGAGCTTCGCGCAAGGCGGAGGGAGGCAAGACAGATCGAATACAGATGCACGGGTGCACTGCATGGAACCGCTCGTGCCGTTGCCTTGCGTGGATTCCGCGACCCGCGGGCATTTATGCTAACTTGCCATCACCATGAATCCGCGCCTCCTGTCCGTACGTTACTGGCCTGTCTGGACCGGCCTGGGTCTGCTGCGCTGTCTTTGCCGCCTCCCCTACACCTGGCAGACTGCCGTCGGCCGCATGCTGGGCAAGGCCGCGCTGCACCTCGCCCGTCGGCGCAGGCATATTGCCGAGGTCAACCTGTCGCTGTGTTATCCCGAGCTGGCGGCCAGCGCGCGCCACCGGCTGCTGGAAGCGCACTTCGCCTCGCTGGGTATCGGCATCCTGGAAATGGCCATGAGCTGGTGGGGAACGGACCGGCGGCTGCGGAAACTGGCCACCCTGGAGGGACTCGATAATCTGCGGGCGGCACTCGAAGGTGGCCGGGGCATCATCCTGCTCAGCGCACACTTCACCACGCTGGAGATCGGCGGGCGCCTGCTGTCCCTGTCGGTCCCGTTTCACGTACTGTACCGCGACCACAAGAACCCCGTCCTCGATTCCGTCATGCGGGCCGCGCGCACCCGGCACTTCGACACGGCAATCCCGCGGGGCGACCTGCGCGGCATGCTGAACAGCCTGCGGCGGAATATGCCCGTCTGGTATGCACCAGACCAGGATCATGGTGCAGACCACGCCCTGTTCGTTCCGTTCTTCGGCGTCCCGGCCGCCACGCTCACGGCCATTTCCCGACTGGCCCGCGTCAGCGGCGCTGCGGTGGTGCCCTTTTTCCAGAACAGGCTGCCCGGCAACCGGGGCTACCGCCTCACGCTCTACCCCGCGCTGGAGAATTTCCCCGGCGTATCGGATGATCAGGATCTGCTCAGAATCAACAGACTGATCGAGGAGCGGGTCAGTGAACAACCTGACCAGTATCTCTGGGTGCACCGCCGCTTCAAGACGCGGCCGTCGGGTATGCCGGGTGTCTACCAGGACGGTAAAACACTTCACCGCAGAGACGCAGAGAACACGGAGAAAAACAAAAGCAAACGGTGAAAAGCCTTGCGTGCCTTGCGCCTTTGCAGTGAGATGAATGAACGAATTACATCCGCGTCCTGCCAGCCCGGGATATTCGCGCCCGAGAGGCGCTCCCGCAGGGACAGGACAAATCGCTGCGGGAGCGGATTGCATCCGCGGCAATCGCGCCTGCAAGGTACCGGGAGTGGATACTGACAGACTGATGAGCGACTGCCGCAGCATCCTGCTGATCACCCTCAGCAATATCGGGGACGTCCTGATGACAACCCCTGTCGTGGCGGCGCTGCGCGAGCGCTATCCCGATGCTGCAATGGACATCGTCACCGACGCCCGCGCCGCCGAATTGTTTGCGCACTACCCCGGGCGTCAGGCGGTCATACTCAGGGACAAGCGGCTTGGCTGGCGCGGAACCGCGGCCCTGGTAAAGCGCCTGCGCCAGAAGCATTATGACCTGGCCGTCGACCTGCGCACCGACGGTCTGACGCTGCTGTTGCGCGCCCGGCGTCGCCTGACCCGGCACGGCAGCCGCACGCCGGGTCCCCACGCCGTTGAACGTCACTTCGGCGTCATCGGGCAGCGGGAGCGCCTGAAGGTCATCCCGCCCCTGCGTGTCTGGCTGACGGGTACCGAGCAGACATTTGCCCGGCAGCGCCTTTCCGGACTGCCCGGCAGTCGCTGGCTGGCCCTGGCACCCGGCGCCCGCTGGGAACCCAAGCGCTGGCCGGCACACCGTTTCGCCGAACTGGCGACACGACTGCAGGCGCAGTCAGACGCCGTGATCCTGCTGGGGGACGAGACGGACCGGGCGGCCTGCCGGACCATCGCCGCCGAACTGCCGCTGCCGCATGTGAATCTTGCCGGGGAAACCGGCCTGCTGGAGGCGGCTGCCGTACTGCAGCGGATGCGGCTATTCATCGGCAACGATTCGGGGATCGGCCACCTGGCCGCCGCCAGTGGGTGCCCGACCGTCACCGTTTTCGGACCCGGCGATCCCCTGCGCTACCACCCCTGGCATCCCAGGGCCCGCTGGGTCCGGAGCGCAACCGAATCGATCGGCGATGTAAAGGTGGAGACGGTGGCCGAAGCGGCCCTGGCACTGCTTTCGGGAAATACGCGATAGCGCAGCGTATTGCGCCGGTTCTCTAGCATGATAATTGCGGCGCAATACGGCTGACGTCTGTTGCGCCCTACACGGTTTCGAAGACCGGATAATGGCCACGGATGCACACGGAACAATCAACAGGCGATGGATAAGGCATGCTTCCTTCCATGACATCAGTGGCCATACAGATTTCACTTTTCACCCTTCACTTTTCACTTGATTCAACATCCCGTCTGACTCCAGCCTTGCCATCACCTGCGTCGGCGTCACGGCACTCAGGCAGGCATGACCGCGCTGCGGTGGACACACCCCGAGATGGCAGGGACTGCAGTCGACTGGATGTGTCAGCACGCGGCCGGCCTGGCCCGGCGCATGGCTGCGGCGCCAGTCCGTGGGGCCGAAGAAGGCATAGACCGGCAATCCGGCCGCCGCCAGCACATGCATGGGGCCCGAGTCATTGGTGATGGCGAATATCGCGTGCCGTCCCAGACCGGCAATTTCAGACAGGGTGAACAGCCCGGCGGCATTGACGCCGCAGCCGGACGCCAGGCGCCGCACCCGATCAGTCTCGTCTACGCCCCCGATCCAGATCACGCCGAGTCCCCGCTCGACCAGCCGCTTCGCCAGCTCCAGGAAAGACCGTTCCTCCCAGCGCTTGGATGGCCAGCGCGTGCCGGATCCGGGGTGGACCAGCACCAGCCGCAGGCCCTGCAGTCCTTCCTGCAGCAGCCAGGCGTCGATTTTCCGCATGGCTGATTCGGGCACGGGCAGGTGCGGCAGCGCAGCGGCCGGTGCGAGACCACCGGACGCCAGCAGCGCGTTCAGACGCTCAACGGCGTGCGCCGGCCCGGCGAGCGGTTGCGCCGCGTGGGTATAGGCGAACCCGGGACGCTCCCCGACACGGCGGGCGGCCCGGGTCAGCCGCGTCATGATGCGGCTGCGGTTGGAACCCTGCAGGTCATACACCACATCGAACGATTGCCGCAGCAGCCAGGACAGCACCCGCCGCATGGCAGCGGCGCCTCTGCGCGGGAATGCCACGACGTTCAGCCGGGGAATCGCGGCAAGCAGTTCCACATAGGGAGGGGCCGTCAGCAGCACGACCCGGTCGGCGGCGTGCGCCTCGAGAATGCGTTCCAGGTGTGGCAGGGCGAGAATGACATCCCCCAACGCACCCAGCTTGATAACCAGGACATGCCTTCCTTGCGGACTATCCAGTCCTGTCCGTGTGCCGGAATCAGTCAAGGGCGGGTCTTTGCCTGCGCCAGGTCCGAGTCCAGGGCATCGTCCTGCAGCAGCTGCCTGTAATCGAGGCGCTTCAGTTCTCTCATGATACGTCGGTACTCCTTGCGGCTGCCGGTTCCTCTGCCGGCGATTTCGGGGTTCAGTATCATGGTCGCATGATTCAGGTGCCGCATATACGGGATCAGCTCATCGGATGGAATAAACACCAGTTTGAACCCCTGTTTTTCAAGCTTGCCGTGCAATACCTTCCCGGCCACCTCGTTGCCATCATGAAACCCGTTCGTATAGCGCCGGAGCAATTCCGTCCTGTATAGGGCGCAATGGCTCCTGAGGTAGTAATAGTTTTTCCCCAGCCCCTCCAGCTCCCCCTCCCCCTTGCGGAACAGCGGATACCATACCCTCAGCTGCCAGGCCCGCTCGAGCCTTTTTGCCAGTGCCTGCAGGGGAGGTTTCTGTTCCAGCTTCCAGCTCCCGACACCCGCAATGTCTTCACCCTGTTCCAGCCTGTTAATCAACAACTCGAGCCAGCCCCGCCGCACGACAATGGTGTCGGTATGTATCGACAGGACATAGGGGGTATCCGCAACGTCCAGACCAAGATCCAGCGCCCCGGCGTGCGCGATGGCGGGAGACTCGCCCGCCACCGGCGTTCTTTCGATCAGGATAATCCAGGACAATGACCGCAGATAGTCCAGCGATGCATCGTTTGAATGGGTATCGATGACGACAACCCTGACCTTGTCCATGTCGGTATATTTCCTGATGGACCTGAGGCACAGCCTGGTAAGTTCAGGCGTCCTGTACTGGGGAATGAGGATGGTGACCGGTTTCCCGCCGGCCAGCCTGCGCAACGGGCCTTGATACACTTCACCTGTTCCCACCGGCCCTGCCCCGGGATTTCCTGCGCGCCATTTTCACCAGTTTCTTCCATGCCTTCCTGACCCGCCCGTCCACCCTCTCCCGGCCGAAATAAGCCAGCAGAAAGCGCAGCCGGTCGGTGCTATGCAGCTCCGGCGAATGCCGGTTCAGCGTATCGAGGTCCCGCAGCATGGCACGTTGCACGCTCAGCGTGCGCTCGGCCTTCTCGAAATCCAGCAAGCGTATATCAGGCCTCCCGGCGGTCTCGCCGATGAAAACGTGCTTCGGGTAGAAGCAGTTCTGCCGCATGCGATGGCGGTGCATGTGTCTGGCAATCGCGGCAAGCTGTCGCAGCAACCCGTGCCAAACGGTGCGCTCCGGGAATCCATGCGCCTTCCAGTATTTCATGCAGTCTTCCAGCGAGGCATAACCCGTGAGCCCGCGGGTAACCAGGATGGCGCGCCGGTCACCGGCAACCGCTTGCTCGGCAAAATACAGCACATCAGGGACGGGCACGCCGAATGACTGCAGCCGATGGAGATTCAGGAATTCGCGCCGGAAGGTCATGATGCCCCGGAGCGGATGCCGCCAGGAACGGGTGGTATGATTTTGCTGGCGCTTGATATAGACCGCCTCAGTGCTGCCGTCCCGTCCTTGCAGTGCATGCCGGGACACCCCGCTCCAGCCGCCGCGCCGCCGGTTGGGCACCTCGACCCAGCCGATATCCAGTTCCCACAGGGCCCCGAAATCGTCGAGTCCGTGTCGTTGCGCCAGCGGCCCCCAGTCAGGTGCGATAAAATCCTTCATGCCGCTTCTGCCGTTCGCAGCGCAAGTGCGGGGCGCCAGCAGCTATTCAGAAACGATGGCTCACCTCGAGCCGGGCCGCATATTTCTGTCCATCTTCGGTCAGCCTGAAGGGTGCGCCGAGCTTGATATCCCAGCTGTCGCCCGCGGAATACAGCAGTTCGGGCGAGAGGCTGAAGGCGAAATACTTCGTAAGGTTGGAGGACGTCAGGGCTTCGATGGCGGGCTTTACCTTGCCATAGCCGTTGAAGACCAGGGCGCCATTGACTTCCAGCCAGGGGAAATTCACACCGTCATTCGACGGGTTGAGGTCATCCGTATTCCCGTAAATGTTCAGGACAAAATTCCCGAGCGCCGTCATGCTGCCGTCGGCGATTTCATCATCCGCCTTGAGCCCGAAGATGAACTTGTTGCCGGCATGATTGAACCGGTCGACCAGCATGTTATTGGACCTCAGTTTCACGTCCAGGGGATCGATCACATAGCCGAAGCCGGCCTGCCAGGCGACATTGACGCCGGTTTTCCGCTCCAGCCAGTCGAAACGGCGTTCGTAGACGATGGACGGAAACTCGAAGGTGCCGCCGTAACCCTTGAGCTTCGCCGGCACGGGGTCGTCTTCATAACTCCCGCCGGCGTAGTTCAGATCGCCTTTGGTGTAGACCGGCAGGATCACTTCCAGCTGGGAAACCTCGTTGAGCGGGTAGGTGAAATCGAACTGCACGCGGTAGCCGTCGAAATCCCGGGCCTCCTCCATCGGTGTATCCTTGAACCATTCGACCGTCGAATCCAGGATGGGGGCCGTGTAGATCCTCGCATACCGGGTAAACAGCGGCTCCGCCGGACCGGCCAGGGCCGGGCTGCAGGCCGCCACCATGAGCGCCCCGAATAACCGTCGGAAGACAGCGTCGATTTTCATGACCTTGACTCCATGGAACCCCGATGTGAATCTGTACTGCCAGTGAATGAAGCGGCAGATATTAGCACACCGGAAACGGGTATGTACGGCCTGTTCAGTGACGCCCGCCTTTTTTGCATCACCCTGTTTCGCCTTGGAAAAAAGGTTCATTACACTAACCCCTATCCTGCCCCGTCCCTCCCGACCCTGCGCAGGGGGCTGGTGCGTTTCCCCGTGTGTCGACTTGCCGGCGTACACATGAGTAACATCAGGCCCCTGTGTCCCCATGCCCCGGAACCCACATGTTCACACCCGCGGAATGCACCCCCATAGAACCGCAGGAATTAAATCAACTGTGCACCGGCGCCCGGGTGCTGGAGGCCGACTGGCGCGGCGAAAAGGTCCTGTTGACCCCGGATAACTGCATTATCAAGCTGTTCTACCCGCGCCGCCGGATTACCTCTGCCCGCCTCTACCCCTATGCCTTCCGCTTCTGGAACAATGCCCGGCGCCTGCGGGCGAAGGCCATACCGACCGTCCACTGTGAACAGCTGCGCTATGACGGTACCTGCGGGCGCTACCTCGTCAGCTACCCTCTGCTGAGCGGCACCACGCTCCGGGACGGTCTGGAATCCGGGGTATTCGACGCCGCACAACTGGACGGACTGGCGGTATTCCTGGCCAGGCTCCATCAACTGGGCATCCTGTTCCGCTCCATCCATCTGGGCAATATCCTGGTGCTGGAGAAGGGGGATTTCGGCCTCATCGATATCGCCGACATGAGCATACGGAGCCGGTCCCTCGGCCTGTTTGCCCGAGCCCGCAACTTCCGCCACCTGCTGCATGACTGCAGGGACCGTACCCTGCTGGGCGCCTTCGGATATGGCCGCCTGCTTGAGCGCTATGAAACGGTGGCGGCGATCAGTGGCCTGCGGCACAGGCTTTTCAGGATGCTCGTCAGGTGTTATGCGCCGGCAATGAAAATCTGATTCAACATCCTGGCCATGCCGGGTGCGCCCTGCGCACAGCAATCCCGCATTGCAGTCCCTGGCAGGGTGCGCACGACGCACCCGGCAGATACTTGAAATCATTCGCCGCAAAGGCGCGAAGGACGCAAAGGGTTATCCAGAAAAATCTTTTATTTATCTCTGCGTCCTGTGCGTCTCTGCGGTGAAGACCCGGTGCGCACGACGCACCCTACGGTATGCGTCGGGCAGCGAGTTCCCGGTAAAGCCCGAGCGTCCGGTCCAGCATGTCATCCATTGCATACGGCCGGATGTCCTGCAGGGAAGGCGGTACCGCATACCAGGCGGCCAGTCGCTCCACCAGCGCGGCAACATCGCCCGGTGGAACCCTGCCGGCAGGAAATTGTGCGCTCAGCTGTTCCGCCACCCCGCCATGGGCATAGCCGGCGACCGGTACGCCCAGGCTTAATGCCTCGCTCACGGTGCGGCCGAAGGCCTCGGGATGCCGCGACAGCGACAGGACCGCAGCGGAGACCGCCATGATCTCCCGGACATCGTTCCTGAACCCGGTAAACGTCAGCGCCGCCCCGACCCCCTTCGCCGCGATCAGGGACTGCAGCTCCTGCCCTGGCGTCCGCCCCCCGCCGGGGAAGTCGCCCACCAACAGCCCGTGTACCGGCAGCCCCCGGCTCAGCAGCGCCGCGACAAGCTCGATAAAATCCGCCACCCCCTTGCGCTGACCGATGCGTCCCGGCAGGGTGAGGACATGGCGCCCCCGCAAGAATGGATACTGCCGGTACCAGCGTTCCAGCCACTCTGGTGGCGGCCGGTAGCCGGGGATGAATTGAGCGGTATCCACCCCCCGGGGTATCAGGATCAGCCTCCCGGGGTCCACGGCCGGATAATTTTCCAGCACGTAATCCCGTACCGTGCCGGATACGGCGATCACCCGCTCCCCCCGTGTCATGACGGCACTGTAGGGATTCACGGAATACAGCCCGTGGACGGTGGTGACGAAGCGGGGACGGTGGCGGGATTCGAGGCTGCGCCAGGCCAGCCAGGCCAGCCAGGCCGGCAGGCGTGAACGGGCATGCAGGATGTCGACCTCTTCCCGGAGCAGCAGCGCGCGCAGGCGCGGAAGCCAGCGCAGCACCCGGGGTGATTTCCGGCCGATCGACCAGTCGATGTGTTCCGAGCCGGCGGCAACCAGTCCGGCGGCCAACCGCCCCCTCCCGGCAACGACCAGCGAGCGGTGACCGGCGCGTACCAGTGCAGCGGCGACTTCCAGTGTCCCCCGCTCCACACCGCCACCCTCCAGCGCCGGCAGCAACTGCATGACGGTCAGGCGCGGTTCGGCCGGCATGGCTTACCCATATCAGGGACCGGATACTTTTTCCGGGTAGGACCCGCACCTCGCGGGTAACAGGCATTCCCTGCCAGAGGGCCGGTCCTGCAACAGGGTTTACAACACAGCGACCCGGAAACGTTTTTCGGCAGGACCCGCACCTCGCGGGGAATGCAGCATTCCCGCCGGGGCCAGCCATTCAGGATATTATGCAATGACCGGGTTATAACGACATGCCCCTTGGGCAAGACGGGCTAGCCGCGCCCCCAGCGCCCGCAGATATGTTCAGCCACACGGTTGGCCTCGTCGAATTCCTGCACCGGCCGGCACAGCGGCCGCCCGGCGCACCAGTCGTGAAACGGCCTGGCATTGTTGGAGGCGGCAAGCGCCCGCACCCCCCTGACTACCCGGTCATCACGCCGGGCAGGGACGGACAGCAGGCCGACCGGAATCCCCGCCGTCAGGGCCTCGTATATCATCGAGACACTGTCCTCCGTCACCCAGGTACAGCAGGCGAGGCCCAGCTGTGTCCTCAACCAGTGCTCGGCGGTATCCCGCCAGGAATACACGCTGAGCCGGATATTACGGTTGAAAATCAACTGCCTGACCTGCTCGGCAAAACCCGCCGGCGTGCGCCGCGAGGTCGTCAAAACCCAGTGCCGCACCGGTGAATACCGGATGACCCTGGCAAGCTGGTGGAGCACGACGTCATGATCCCAGAGAAAATGCCGGGAAGGTCCACCGATCAACAGCAGTCCACGCTCCGGCGAACCGTCCGGCAGGGCCTGCATCCGGTTCAAACTGCCGCGTGTCACCACGACATTCGCCGCCGGCGCCGGCCGGTCATGCTCGGGGATGACACACAGGTCAAACAGGGAATTCGGCAGATCCGGGCTCATCAGCACCATTGCCCGACCACCGCGCGCACGGCGTGCGGCCAGCAGGGGAATATGGGTGGTATGCCCGGCACCGATCAACAACCAGGGATCGGGCAGCAGTGAACCGGCCGGAAAGCGCCGCCGCAGCCAGTCCCTGCCGGCGCCCCCCGGTACCTGGATATCGAAGCTCATGACGGGCATACGCCGCGCCAGCGCATCCACCAGGCCCAGACTCTGGTTGTCATGTCCGGCCTTGCCGTCACTGAAACGCCAGACCACGCGCGGCTGCCGATGGCTGGGGGTGACCCGCAGCGCCGGCTCGGCAACCCGCTGCCGTTTCAGTCTTTCAGGATGTAGTCGGCGCCGCAGTAGGGGCATTTGGCCCGTCCGGTCTCTTCGATTGGAAGATAAACGCGCGGGTGTGAATCCCACAGGGTCATGCCGTCCATGGGACAGTGCAACGGCAGATCCGCCCGGGTGACTTCATAGCGGGTGTCCGCATTGGCCTGGATCAGGCGGCTGTTCGCGGCCGGCGCCGCACTATCGGGACTGGACATCTGGGGCCTCGGGCTGCTGTGATCCGGCACACGGAATACGGTGACCGGCCGTTTCTCCGGCGCACATTATACATAACCGGGATGCCGCGGTTTGCCGACAATACGCCCCGGGCGCGGCGGGCTCCACACCGTCATGGACATGCCGGATAAATGGCGCCATTTTTCAATGACATGGTGTACCATCGCCCGGAACACCCGCGCACCGGACCACGGCCGCCCCCATTCGCTCATGAACAGTAAAGATCTCTATTTACGCCTGCTGAGGTATGTCTTTCCCTACCGCAAGGTTTTCCTGTTCTCCCTGCTGGGCACTATCGCCTTCGCGGCCACCGAACCGGCCATGCCCGCCCTGATGAAGCCGCTGCTGGACGAGACCTTCGTGTCGAAGAATCCCGAAGGTCTGGTCACGCTGCCACTGCTGCTGATCCTGCTGTTCCTGGTACGCGGCATTGCCAGCTTCATGAGCGGCTTCGGCATGAAATGGGTATCCACGCGGGTGGTCATGGACCTGCGCCGGGAGATGTTCGACAAACTCCAGTCCCTGCCGACGCACTATTTCGACAACCACTCGTCGGGCAACATCATATCGAAACATACCTTCAACGTGTCGCGGGTCATGCAGGCCGCCACCGAAGTGATCGTGACGGTGGTCAAGGACAGCCTCATCGTCATCGGCCTGATCGGCTATGCCCTGTATCTGAACTGGGAGCTGTCACTGATCGTGTTCCTGATCGCCCCGCCCACGGCGGTTGTCATCCGCTACTTCAGTCGGCGTATGCGCCGCCTGAGCCGCTCGTTGCAGGACTCCGTCGGCGACTTGACCCGCATCGTCCAGGAGGCGATCAACGGCAACCGCGAAGTCAAGATCTTCGGTGGCGAGGATTACGAAAAGGCACGCTTCAGGAAAGTGAACAACTGGATCCGGCGCTACCACATGAAGGTGGCGGCCGCCTCCGAGATCAATGTGCCGGTGGTCCAGCTGCTCAGCGTCTCGTCCCTGGCCATCGTGGTGTATTTCGCCGCCATGCAATCGCAGGCCGGCGACATCACGGTAGGTGAATTCGTCGCCCTGATCGGGTCGCTGGCGCTGATCTCCTCGCCCCTGAAACGGCTGACCAAGATCAATGTCCAGCTGCAGGGCGGTCTGGCGGCGGCGGAGAGCGTCTTCGGCCTGATCGATGAATCGGTCGAAGTCGATACGGGCGACATCGAGATCGGGACAACCCGCGGGGAGATCGAATTCCGCGACGTTGCCTATACGCACCATGGCAGCGCTGCCGCGGTCCTGCACGATATCAATATTCACATCCGGCCCGGCGAGAACATCGCGCTGGTCGGTCCGTCGGGCGGCGGCAAGACGACGCTGGTCAGCCTGCTGCCGCGGTTCTACAACCCCACGGCCGGCAGGATCCTGCTGGATACGATCGACACCCGCGACATCACCCTGGCCAGCCTGCGTCGGCAGATCGCCTACGTCGGCCAGCATATCGTGCTTTTCAATGACACCGTTGGCGCCAACATTGCCTATGGCTCGCAGCAAGTGCCGCCGGATGATGCGCGTATCAGGCAGGCAGCCGAAGGGGCTTATGCCATGGAATTCATCGAGCGGCTGCCGGACGGTTTCAATACCCTGATCGGGGAGAACGGCGTGCGCCTGTCCGCCGGCCAGCGCCAGCGACTGGCGATCGCCCGCGCGCTCATCAAGAACGCCCCGATCCTGATACTGGACGAGGCCACCTCCGCGCTGGATACCGAATCGGAAAGGATGGTGCAGCTGGCGCTGGACACCCTGCGCCGCGGCAGGACCTCGCTGATTATCGCCCACCGCCTGTCCACCATCGAAAACGCGGACCGGATCCTGGTCATGCAGGAAGGCCGCATTGTAGAGGAAGGCACGCATGCGGAGCTGCTGCGGCAGACAAGCGTCTACGCCAGGCTCTACAAGGTCCAGGCGACAAGGCGGGCGTGATCCTCCTGCCGACCGGTGGTGACAGCCGGTCAGCCGTTTATTGACGCCGGCACCCGGCACCGACGGCACATTTACCCGCCCCGGAACCTGCCTGCGCAACGGCAAATCGGCACATGCAGCGTTGCCGGGGAGACCGGGACGGGGGGGGTTATAATACGTCCTGCCTGTTACCGACCGCTCCTGCCCGCGGGACGGGGCCTGTGATAATCAGATATCTTGGAAAAAAAACGTAAACCGCTAGCCGGACTTCGCAGGGTCGTCCCGCGTTATTGGCCCACCTGGCTGGGCATCGGTCTGCTGCGCCTGATCGTTCGGCTGCCCTACCGCCGGCAACTGTCGATCGGCCGCCTCCTGGGACGACTGTACCGGCTGCTCAGTCCCTACCGGCGCACTATTGTCGCCACCAACCTGAAGCTGGTCTTCCCCGAACTCGATGCACGCGCGAGGCGCAGGCTCGAACAGCGTGTCTACGCGTCACTGGGCATGTCCATGGTCGAGACCGCCGCGGGCCTGTGGGCGCCCGACCGGCTCTTTGACCGGCTGGGCCATATCGAGGGGCTGGAGAATATCCTTGAGGTGCAGCGCCAGGGGAAGGGGGTGCTGCTGCTCAGCGGTCACTTCTGCTCGCTGGATTTCGCCGGCCGCATACTGGTGCATCACCACCGTGTCTGCTTTACCTTCCAGGAACTGCGCAACAGGGTGTTCGACAGGGCGGTGCGGGAGGCCCGGGAAAGACGCTGCCATAGACTGATCCACCGGCACGACACGCGAACCTTCATCCGGGCGCTGAAATCCGGTGAAGTGGTCTGGTACGCCCCCGACCAGAGCCAGGAACGCCGCAACAGCGTGTTTGCACCGTTCTTCGGCATCCCCACCAATACCCTGACGGCGACCACCCGGCTGGCCAGACTCACCGGGGCGGCCGTACTGCCCTTCAGCATCGAACGACTGCCGGAGGCACGGGGCTACGCACTGCACATCTCCCCGCCCCTTGAAAGCTTTCCCGGGGCGAGTGAATACGAGGATGCGCGCCGCTTCAATGCGCTGATCGAGTCACAGGTACGGACGCGGCCCGAGCAATACCTGTGGATACACCGGCGCTTCAAAGCCCGTCCCGAAGGAGAGCCGAAATTGTATCCGCCGAAACCGCGGCGGGTACGGAAAAAGGAGCGGCTGGAAAGGCAGGCGGGCGGGAAGTCGTCCGGCTGAAACGGGGCCGAGGGATACATCGAGGCTCCTGCGGGAAGATCTAGCAGCTGCGATTGTTCCGGAGCTCAGCACGACCGCGGATGCAATCCACCTGCGCCTGCCCGAAATGAAGCACCGGCAAGCATTCGCGGCAGCTACTTCGTCACCAGCACATCTTCCATAATGAGGTATTCGAGGTCCGAGCCGAAAAACATGTTCAGCGCATCTTCCGGCGAACATACCATGGGTTCACCGCGGCGATTGAGCGAGGTATTCAGGACAACGGCATTGCCGGTGCGTTTTTCCAGTTCCTCGATCAGGCGATAATAGCGTGGATTGGTGTCCCGGGTGACGATCTGTGCCCGCGCCGTGCCGTCCTCGTGCACAACCTCCGGAATGCGCGGCTTCCAGGACTCGGCCACGTCGAATGTGAACGTCATGTAGGGTGACGGGTGATCGGTCTGCAGAATGTCCGCGGCGACTGTATCCAGCATACTGGGACAAAACGGCCGCCAGCGCTCCCGGTACTTGATCTGCGCGTTAATGCGATCGGCGATCTGTGCGGCACCCGGGTCACCCAGTATGCTGCGATTGCCCAGGGCGCGCGGCCCGAATTCCATGCGGCCCTGGAACCAGGCAACCGGGTTGCCGGCGGCCAGCAGTTCCGCCCCGCGCACCGGCGCGTCGTCCAGCAGTTCCCATTCAGGATGGTGCGCACAGATCTTGCAGGCTGCGATGCACTGTTCGCTGGTATAGGACGGACCCAGATACACATGTTCCATCTTCGCCGGCGCTTCGCCCAGTTCGTTCGCCACGAAAGAGGCCGCACCGATGGCGGTGCCGGCGTCGCTGGCCGCAGGCTGCACAAACAGCTCATTGACGTAGGGCAGCGCGATGATGCGCTGGTTCAGCTTCACGTTCAGCGCCACGCCGCCGGCGAAGCACAGCTTGCCGGTCTCTTTCAGGATATCGCCAAGGTAATGGTCGATCAGATCCAGGGAGACATTCTCCAGCAACTGCTGGATGCCGGCCGCGTAATCCACGTAGGGATCGTCGATCTCGTCCCCCCGGCGCCTGGGACCCAGCCACTCCACCAGCCTGTTGCTGAAATAGTAGCCCATGCCGTTTTCCCTGTAGCGACGCAGCCCGATGACATTCACCAGGTGCGTATCAACGCTGAAACCCTTCGCGTCATACGAGATCAGCGGAGAAAGGTCGTACCTGTCCGGATCGCCGTAAGGCGCCATGCCCATCACCTTGAACTCCCCGTCCAGCATTTCGAAACCGAGGTATTCGGTCAGTGCGCCGTACACGCCGCCGAGCGAATCCGGATCGTAGAATTCCTTCAGCTTGTGGATGCGGCCATGCTCGCCGTAACCGAAAAAGGTGGTGGCATATTCCCCCTTGCCGTCGATCCCGAGGATTGCCGTTTTTTCCCGGAAACCGCTCAGATGGTAGGCGCTGCTGGCATGCGCCAGGTGATGCTCGACCGGCACGAAACGTACCCGCTCCCGGTCCATGCCAAGACGTTCCAGCATGGCCATGACACCCCGCCGGTTGCGGCGAAAGCGGCGGTTGCCGTTGAACAGCGCCGTGAGGGCGCGATCCGGCGCATACCAGTAGCGGCGCGCGAAATGCCAGCGGGCCGGTGATAACAGGCTGATCGGGCTGTAGGGGAAGGCGACGATGTCGATGTCATCCGGCCCGAGGCCGGCAAATTCCAGGCAGAAGCGGCTGGACTCCAGCGGAAATCTTCCCTTGGCGTGCTTGTCCCTGAGGAAACGCTCCTCTTCGGCGGCGGCCACCAGCCGGCCGTCTATCAACAGCGCGGCCGAGGCATCATGGCCGACGGCGCCGGAAACCCCGAGAATGTTCATACGTGCATGGACTGCTTGTCAGGTTTCATTTCGTTCCAGCCCATGCGCGGCGTCATGGAAACCAGAACCTGTTTCAATGTTGGTGTATCCGGTGCCAGGAGCATGCACAGCTTGTGTGCGGACAGACAGGACCGGCGCCGTGCCGGGAAGTATCAGGTATTCATGCCAAACAGTTTCCCCGCGGAGCGCCGGTCCTGCAATAATCGAACGCACATCAGGCAGAAATTTCATTTTGAGACAGGTTCTAGCAGCAACTTGCTGAACTGCCTGGCCACCCCGGTGCAACCGTCCCAGTTGCGCATGAAGCGATGCATGTCGCGTTGCCAGCAGCGCCGGAACAAAAAGCTTTGCGAATACTCCTGCATGGCATCGAGGTCAACCACCACCGGCCCCTCATCCGCCAGAATGAAGTTGGTCGCCTTCATGTCGCCGTGGCAGATATGGCATTGTTTCAGTTGTTGCAGCAGGACTACAACAGCCTGCATGGCCGCTTCTGCCATGCCGGGCTCCACGGCACCGGATTCACAGAGGGTCGCGGCATTGTCGCCGGCGACATACTCGCACAGATACCAGGCCCGGCCACGCAACGGCCCGAAGCGCTCCTCCACCAGGGCAATCGGTCGCGCCGTGGCAATCCCGTACTGCCGCAGCCGGTGTGCATTCCGCCACGAGCCGGCGGCGCGCGTTTCCCGGAAGGCCCGTCTGATCCCGTGCCACATCCCCTTGATGTTGTAACGCTTGATAACCAGCCGCCGGTCACCGATCCGGATGGTCCACAGGGTACAGGTATTGCCCTGCTTCAGGATCCGTGTATCGGGATATTGCAGGCTGGCATCCGGCTCGACCAGGACCTTTATCAGCTCCAGCGATTCGAGCGTCCTGTCGTAGACGCGGTAATGCCACCAGTTGTGGTCACAGGCAAAGGCGCTGCAATCCCTGAAGACCTTCTCAAGCAGACGGCGCTGCCGCCAGCGCCGGCGCAGTCTGACCCGGCGCAGCAATGCCCGGACGGGCAGTTCCTCGGGATCCCATTCGCGCCGGCCGATATAGGCCGGCAACACGGTTTCTATCAACTCATCCACGTCCAGGGGGAACTGGGCGAAAAACAGGGCCAGATTGTCCATGGCGGGCTTCACCGCCAGCGCCGTCGCCAGACCGGATACCCGAATCCCGCCGCCATCGAGGCTGACCAGCGTGTCGCCCGCCAGCAGGAAGTTGTCCAGGTGAATGTCCTGCTGCACCAGCCCGTTGTTATGGTGATCCGCGATGGCACGCAGCGCCCGTTGCAGCAGTTCGATGCGGCGCGCCTCGCTGCCGGCCTCCGCCCAGGCCGATTGCAGCGTCATGGCCGACTCCACCGCCCTGAGCACAATGACATGGATGGCGGCCTGGTCGGCGGTGCCCGAGAACATCACGACCGGGCCCGGGATGGCAGCGTTGTGCAGTGCCTGCAGTCCGCGCAGTTCACGCCGCCAGTATTTTCTGCCGTCCAGGTACAGCTTGATGAACACCGCCTGCCCCTGCCACTCGCCGCGGCAGACCAGCCGGCGTCGGGGTATGCTGCGCACGACCTCGCCGCAGCTGAGCAGGCCATTGGCACTCCCGTCCAGGGACACCAGGAACGGCCCCGGCCGGCGTCCCCGCCGCTTCAGTTCGGTTGCCGTCAATGGCGCTTCAGCCGTGTCCGGGGAATTCATGATAGAAGGAATGATACAGGGCAACGGCCCGTCGCCGGCAACGGCGCCAGAAACCGGCGTCTTCGGCCAGGCAGGCACGCAGCGGTTTCCTGCGGTATTCAATCATGAATCGGTAGAGATCCCGCCGGGTCAGGCCGATGCGCATGCTGGAAAAATACAGCCCGCCGATGTCCTTGATGATCCAGCGCTGCGGTGTGCGCCTGCGCAACTGTACCCGGTGCAGGTCGATCAGGGAAAGATGCAGTGTGTCAGGCGGCCGGTCCAGCACGGCGCCGGAACAGTCGAGCAGAAAATGGCAAATATAGAAGTCGCGGTGGTTGATGCCGTTGGTATGCAGGATGTGCGCAACCCCGGCAACCCTGCGGATCAAGGCGCGCTTGAGCCTGATTTCGGCGCTGCTCAGGGCCCTGTCGGCCCAGGGCGCACAGAAATCCTCCAGGCTGACTGTATCCTCCAGCGCCTCGGTGATCACGAACGACTGCCGCGTTGCCGGGCTGCGCCCCCGCTCACCGTAGCCCGCCAGGGTCATGGTCTCGACCCCCAGCGCCTGCAGGCGCTGGATGGCCTGCCATTCGGTGCGTGCACCGAGGACCGGCAACCGCAGTTGCAGCAGGTTTTTCAGGATCTCCTTCCAGCCCGCGCCGTAGTGAACCTTGAGGAAATAACGCCGGCCGGCCAGCGCAAACCGCAGGGTGCGCCGGTTCCCGAACTCGCGAAAACGCTCACCGTCGAGCTGCATGATATAGTCGAACGCATCCACCCCCGGCGGCAGGCGGGCGGCAAACTCCGGCTCAAGCACCAGCACCGGCGGCCTCGGCATACTTTTCAATGCAGTCCGCCACCACTTCCGGCAAGTTGTAAAGGTCGTGTTCGAGCCCGTAACGGATGCCGTTTTCACTCCAGCGGGCGCGTTCCGGTGAAACGAGCATCCCGGCCAGCGCGCGATTCAGCGCCGACTGGCTGAAGGGCGAAGCCAGTACCCGACCGGCCTGCGCCCGTTCGACATGCATCGCATGGCCGCAAACATCCGTCACCAGCACCGGCAGCCCCGCTATCACGGCCTCGATCAGTGCAATGCCGGTATTCTCGCTGTAGGCCGGGTGGATCAGCAGGTCTGCGCCCAGCATGAAGCGCGGCACATCATTCCGGCCCTGCATGAATTGCACCCGGTCGGCCACACCCAGGCGACGTGCCAGCCACCGGAAGGGAAGCTCCCTGTCTTCACCGACCACCATCAGCCGGCTGTGGCGCCCGAGTTCCGCCGGCAATGCGGCCAGTGCGCGAATCGCCCGGTCCAGGCCCTTGGTCCGGAATCCCGAACCCACCAGCAGGATCAAACGATCCGCCTCGCCCAGCCCGTAATCGGCCCGAAATGCCTCCCGCAATTCCATGCGGTTTTCCGGGGCACGCGCGCCTATGGCGATCCCCGGCGGCAATACTACGAACCGTTCGAGTGGCGTATTGTGGAACTGGACGTATTCCGCAATGTGCTTGTCGGTCAACAGCAGAATCAGGGTACGGGATTCCGGCGCGAAGATCGAACGCGAGGCACTGGCGTACTCGCGGTAGCGCGGGGTGAGGCGATACAAGAAGCCGTGCAGCCTGCGAATCTTGGCCTCGTAACAGGGATCGGCCGCGAAATAGATATCCAGTCCGGGAATGCGGTTGAAGCCGAATACCACATCGAAATCCCCCCGGCGGACCTCCCGGGCAACGGCCCTGCCGAACTCACGGCTCCTGGCGTGGTTCCGGATGCGGTATACAGGGAGCACGTGCACGCGGAAGCCTTCCGGCACTTCGCCGCGCCATTCCATGGTGAACACGTGAATCGTGTGGCCCCGCTCGAGGCACTTGCTGGCGATATGGAAAAAATCCCGCTGCAGCCCCCCGAACGGCCGGTAGGCGAACAGGCAGAAAGCGATATTGAGTTTCTTTTTCAAGAAATTAGCCTTATTCACAACAGACGGATTATTATATCCGCCGTCAGCAGGTATGTACCCCCGGAAATTCAGCGCCGGGCAGACGAGGCGCAATGATGCACACCCATCCGCTTATGCTTGCGGTGTGCCAGACTCGCGAACAAGGTAGCCCGGATGAAGCCGCGCAAAATCCGGAGAAACGGGACCACGATCCCGGATTACGGCCTGACGGCCTTCAACCGGGCTACGTAACCCGACCAAATCGTCGCTATAAAAACCACACCTGAAAATCCTGATGCCGGAACACCGCAAAACCCGCATCCTGCAGCTCATCCCGGTCTGCGGCGACTCCGTCGCCTATGTCGCGAAGGAATTCATGCGTGCCCTGCCCCCTGACAGGACGGAGGTGGTGACAGCACACCTGTTTTGCGGGGAAAAGCAGGCGGCAACCTGGATGCCCGGCACGGACGCTGTTCTCTATCTGGACCTGCCCGCCAGGGAACGCTGGGGCATCCGGATTCAAGCCATACGCCGGCTGAAACAGCTGGTGGAAACGGGCGATTTCGACATCGTTGTCTGCCATCGCAACAAGGCCGCGGAGCTGATGTCGCTCGTCCGGTTGCTCGTGCGCCCGGTGAGACTGGTCTATGTCGTGCACGGCATGCGCAGGCTGAGCGGTTTCATCGCCTGGAAGCGCCGCTTGCGCGCCCGGCTACTGTTCCGAAAGCGCTTTTTGTACATCACCGTCTCGGAATTCATCCGGCGCGAATTTCTCGCCAGCGGCATCCCGGGTAAATATGAACCGGTGTACTGTGTGCATAACAGCCTGGATTTGGCGGCCTTTGCCACGCAACTGCTGCCGCGCGATCAGGCCCGGGAACACCTGGGCCTCCCGCCTTCCGCCTACCTGTTTGGCACCATCGGGCGCCTGGTCGGCTTCAAGAACCAGCAATTACTGATCGCTGCCTTCGCGCGACTGGCGGACACGCTGCCGGACAGTCGCCTGGTGATCATCGGCGGTGGCAAGCTGGCCGGGCGGTTGCAGGCGCTGGCACGGGAACTCGGCGTGGCGGAGCGGGTCGATTTCTGCGGTCAGGTCAGCGGGGCCGCGCGCTACCTGCTCGCCTTCGACAGTTTCGTCTTTTCCTCCCTGCGGGAACCCTTCGGCATCGCCCTCCTCGAGGCCATGGCCGCCGGCCTGCCCGTGCTGGCGGTCGCCTCCGGCGGGATTCCGGAGATCATCGGTGAGTGTGGCATAATGGCGGATCGGCCGGACCCCGAGGCATTTGCAGGTGACATGCACAGGCTCTACCGGCTGAGCGAGCAGGAGCGGCGGAAACTGGTCGTGGCGGCAAATGAAAAACTGCGCAGGCAGTTTTCCCGCAGCGACTTCACGGATACGCTCGGGGAAGCCGGGTTGCTGCAAGTATTAAACAATCAATCCCTTCTCCCTGAAGGAGAAGGTCAGGATGGGGGAGTCTGAATCCAGCGCAGCCTCCCTCCGTATTGCCCCCTCACCCCAACCCTCTCCCTCAGGGAGAGGGGGTTCAACAGGAAATATCAACCATGCAGACCCCCCCCGTAAGCTGGCGCCGCCTCTTCTACCAGTCGAACTACTTCCCGCTCGCCCTGCTGCTGTTCCTTGGCGGCTTCTACGTCATCCCCGACAGCAAGTGGCACAATAACATCTACTACACCTTCCTGCTGCTGCCCTTTGTCATCGTTTATCCGTGGAAAACTATCCGGTCACGGCTGTCCTCACCCGTCATGGCCACGGCCAGCCTGCTCATTCTGTACCTGATGCTTTCACTGCTCTGGTCGCCCGTCGAGGATACAGGCGATTACAGGAAGGCCATCTCTGGGCTGTATGTGTTCATTTTCCTGCTGCTGGGAACCGAAGTCCTGTTGAGGCAGCCGGACTTCTTCGAACGTCTGTTTCACTGGCTGGGATGGCTGATCGTCATCACCGGACCGGCATCCATCTGGTGGTTCTACCGCAACCACCCCTTTCCGGATGCCCGCCTGATCACTCTGGGACGTTTGGACCACCCGGGCTGGACGGCCGTGATGTACGGATTCGTCGGCCTCTATCATTTTCTCGGAATTCTGCAGACAAGAGACAGCAGCTGGCGACGATGGCTGCCTAGTAGCCTCGCCGCACTCGTCGCCTTGGTGGTCATGCTACTCGGCCAGAGCCGCGGCGTTCTGGCGGCCCTGCTCATCACCCTGCTGATTGGCGCCCTGCTTATCCGGCAATGGCGCTACTGGCTGCTATTGGCGCTGTTAACCATGGTTTTTTTCCTCTTGGTATTGTGGTGGGACGTCGACCTTCTGAGGATTATCAATCGGGGAAGCTGGGATTCCTTTCGCCTTGAAATCTGGCGACAGGCCGTCGCCCTGATCTGGCAGTCGCCCGTTCTGGGGTACGGAATCCTGGAGGACCATTCATACATAACATCAAACGGGAGAACGCATCCGCATCCACACAACATCCTTCTGGCCGCATGCCTCTATGGCGGCGTATTTGCTGGCAGCCTGTTGCTCTTTCTCCTGGTGCTTGTCCTATACCAAGGCTGGCTTTTCTGGGGACGCAATCAAGACATCCGCCCCCTGCTCATCACCATATTCGGTCTTGTATATATGATGACTGATGACTATAAGATTTTATCCAGTCCATGGCCGAACTGGCTGTATTTCTGGTTACCTGTTGTCTGGGCTATAAACCATGAACATTGCTTGATGACGCACAAACAGCATTTCCACTGACGCATGAAAACCTGCAGGCGAGACTTATTCAGGCAATCTTCATAATTCTACAATTTACTGGGCAGCAGCCTGCCGCATCACCTGCACAATCGTTTCACATGCTTTTTTAATATCAGCTTCAGATAATGTCGGGTGTACCAGAAACATCAGACTGGTTTCGCCCAACTCCCTGGCAACAGGTAAACGCTTATCTGGCCGGAAACCTGTGTCTTCAAAGGCCTTCTCCAGATATATTTCTGCGCAGGAACCAGAATAGCAGGGAACACCCTTTGCATTGATCTCCTCCATAACACGATCACGGCTCCAGCCGGCTCTCAACCCTTCCGGGCGCACAAACACATAACACTTGTACCAGGCATGATCCAGCTTATCTGAAGGCCGTGGAACCCTTAGAATTGTTTTGAAATCATCACAAGCAGACAGAATGGTTTCTGCATTTTTCACACGTAATTCATGCCATTTTTGCATCCGTTTCAGCTGGATACGGCCAATAGCGGCCTGAATTTCTGTCATCCGCCAATTGGTACCAAAGGACTCATGCAACCAGCGGAATCCCGGTGGATGTACACGCTTGTAAACGGCATTCCATGACTTGCCGTGGTCTTTGAATGCCCATGCTTTCTCCCAAAGAGCCCGGTCATTTGTGGTAAACATCCCTCCTTCACCGCCAGTTGTCATAATCTTGTCCTGGCAAAAGGACCAGGCGGCGGCATGCCCCAGGCTGCCCACCGGAAGTCCCATGTACTTGGCTCCATGCGCCTGGGCACAGTCTTCGATCACCTTCAGGCCATGTTTATCCGCAAGACACATCAAACCGCTCATGTCACAGGGCCATCCTGCAAGATGAACAGCAACAATTGCGGCTGTACGTTCAGTAATAACCTCGCCTACTGATTCCGGTGTAATATTTTGCGAATGTGAATCCACATCGGCAAAAACCGGTTTGGCACCAACCGCTATTATTGCACTTGCTGATGCTATAAAGGTACGCGGCGTAACAACAACTTCGTCCCCTGGTCCAATTCCGGTGACACGGAGCGCCAGTTCCAGGGCAACCGTTCCGTTTGCAAGGGCTACTGAAAAGTCCACATCACAAAACCTCGAGAATTCCTTTTCAAACTCCCGCCCTTCAGTGCCTGTCCAGTAATTAACCCGGTTCGAAAGCAGAACTTCTCTGATCTTGTCTGCCTCCTCCAGGGTGAATGCCGGCCAGGATGAATAATCCTCTTTTCCCATTCCTGCTTATCCGATAACTGTTTTCCAAATATATGAAAAATCCTTCGCAATGGAGTAGTTATTGATATATTCCTTGTTTATCCGGACCTTCTCCTTGAAGATTACATGCCTGTTATATGCCTCGGGGTCTTCCTGCTGTGCCAGCAATTGCTCTTCATCGCGATACAAGAGGGTGGCAGGACCGGTGATACCCGGTCGCAGGCTTAACACGATCCTGTCATTTCCCTGAAGTTTGTCGGCGAATCCAGGCACATCAGGCCTTGGTCCAACCATGCTCATTTGACCAAGCAGTACATTGAAAAGCTGCGGGAGTTCATCAATCTTTGTTTTCCTGAAGAAACTGCCAAGTGCGGTGATCCTGGGGTCACCGCTGGCGGTAACTGTTGTACTGATTTGTGATTCTGGCCGCATAGTCCTGATCTTTATCACCCTGAACAATTTTCCACCCTTTCCCACGCGTTCCTGGGTAAAGAACCCGTTCCTCCCTGTATCAATTGTTGCCAGCATGGCGGCCAGTATTATAAGCCACAGCGTCAGTGTGAGCCCTGCTGCCGATAACAGTATGTCGATGCTACGCTTCATGAATGCATTGTAAAAAGACAGTCCCCTTGTATCAGCCATGGTATCCATATCTTGCAAGTTCATCTTCTATAAGCGGCTTGACTTCACTCTCCCGTGAACCGCCAAGCGCTTCACGGCCTTTCCCGACACTCTTGTCAGATACATTCCGCTGTACAGAAACAAGTATTTCTCGGGGGACATCCTTCCCCAAAAAGTTCGCCATACTTTCAAATTCCTGGGCCGGATGAACCACAAAATCCTCATACCGCACACGGATAATGCGTTCCCTGTCAATTGCCGATAAGTCCCTTTCAGCATTATTCACACAGGCCCTCCACTGCAACGCGCATACCTGGAGTAATGAATAGTCTTTCAGGAGCCTGTCCATACCATCCAGTTGCGGCCCCCAGAAGGCGAGTCGGCTCTCACGGGATATGAGTCGGTGTAAATGATTGGCAATATATCTGCTCGCATAGTATGGAAAATCTGCGACAGGGACATAGCGTGCCTTTCTTGCTAGGTAGGGGATGTCCATACCTGCCTTCCAGCGGAGCATTGCTGAACCAATCACATCCAACCCATCTCGCAAAATGAATATGTACCTGGCGTCAGGTAACACCTCATCAACAAACGCAACCCGCAAAGAATTGGCGCAGGTCTTTTCAACAACGGTATCCAGTTTTCTCTCCCTGGTCAGCTTCGAAAACTGCTTCAATATATAGTCTTTGACGGCCCGAGATGCCATATGGCGACTAAATTCATCCGAGGGATAACGTATATTACCATGTCGCCATATGTAATTTATCTCGTCACAGGGCCAGCTCCCGGTGCCGGGCAATAACGCAAGCAAATCCCTGAGCATATTTGTACCCGACCTGGGTGCCCCGATAATGATGACTGGACTATTATTCATACCCATCCTGTCTATCTAGCGTAACCTTAAAAACTTAATAAAGCTGTGTAGCGCTGCGCCAAGTCATTTCCCCTGAAGCGTCTGTCATAGGTATCGATGATCCTGCGGCCTTCCCAGATGACCTTTTCGGGATCTTCTATGTATCCTGTCAGGACTTACCTTAGCCCAGGCTCATATCCGGATAAACATCGACCCACTTTCTCACTTCGTGCCGTGGCCCCGCCAGTTACATATCCTCCTTAAATGATATTCAGCAACTGCGGCAATACATCCGGCATCGACTTCCTCAGATACTGCCCTACAATCGTTACTCTCAATGAATCATCAACATCAAAAGACCCGTCATTTCTGATGCGCTGTCTCGCATGGTCCCTACCTTGCGGGTGGCAAAGTCGCTCCCGTCCGAGCCTATTTGCATCTGCTTGCAAAGTACCGGCGGAAGCGCTGAGTAGGCATGAATTTAATAACCGGCACTCACATGAAATATTCTAGTTTGAGTGGAAAGTGTCAGTTCTGCTCCCACTCAAACACCAAGAAAGACCACTCTATTTAATATCCACCGCAAACATCAATTACAAGCAGGAAGTGACGACCAACGCAAGTGCACACCAACAAATAAGATGGAGTCACCGCCAATGGGGCCAATATCGATTCAATATCTCCACGCATGATGTCGTATCTGATATCCTGCCTGCAGGCAAAATTATCAACCCGTTTCCCGCTACACGGGATAATAACAATCTGTATATCTTTCCAAGACCCTTTAACTGTAACGGAAGGTTTATCATGGTTTCATATAATAAATATTATCCCCGAATGGTAAAGCCGGTTTTTGGATTGTTTCATACCAGTTCATCAGCTTCCCCTGCAGCTTTTTTGCTGCCTCCGGTCGGCTATCAGCAAGGTTTGTCATTTCGCTCGGGTCACTATCAATATGCGGCTTATAAAGCTCCATTCGACTGCCATCCATATTCACCAATAGCTTTAGACCATCAGCATATATGGCCATACGAGGACTCAGGTTATACGGCTTTTCCCACCATGGATATGGCTGGAGTGTTAGCCAGTAAAGAGGGGTTCCCCTTGTTTTCCCATACCCCAATAATGCATCACTCATATCCTCACCCGAAAGAACATCTGGCGCATCGAATCCAATCAATCTTGCAAGAGTTGGCAGCAAGTCAATCGTTGATATAACAGTCTCCCTGTCTATCTTACCCTTCGGTATGCCGCCGCCCGGCCAACTGGCGATAAATGGCACCCTTATGCCACCCTCATAAAGAGAATTCTTGAATCCACGAAATGGCCCGTTACTCCCAAATTGATCCATAGATATTGAATAATTTAGGCTGCTAGCCGCCCCATTATCAGAGACAAAAATAATGATAGTGCTGTCAAGCAAATCATGCTCAACTAGCAACTCAATTATACGCCCAATATTTCCATCCATTTGGTGATTCGCTGCATAGTATATTTGCGCAGGGGTAATCGGATTTTCAAACTTGTCCTTATGAAAGAGCGCTAAAAAACCGGATAAATGGCCAACGGATTCCAAGTCTTCATCATTCGGACATAACGGTTGATGTGGCGTATGAAACCAGAGATTGAGATAAAATGGCTGGTTGTTATTAATGGCTTTTTCCATAAAGAAAATAGCATGATCGGTCATACGATTATCACGCTCGCTCCAATAGCGCGGTCCTTCGCGCTTAAGTTTTTCCAATTCTTCTGGAAAGTCGCTTTGCTTGATATCCCAGGCAAAAACATCATCGACTCCATATGCTTCCGGTGACGGAGTAGTCTTTGTACTTCCCAGGTGCCATTTACCAGTATGTATGATCCTATAACCCTTATGTTTCAACAATGACATGATGGTGGGTATCTCAGGATCAAGAAACGCCACCTGGTTTATGTCAGTATTTTTCTTAATTGCACTGTGAAGCGTCGTAAACACTCCTAGTTCGCCAGGATTACGTCCGGTGACTATAGCAACGCGTGATGGTGAGCATACCGACGCGGCTACGTAGCCATTCTCGAACAATATACCGCGCTTTGCCAACGCATCAATGTTCGGAGTTTTCGACCAACGATTCCCGTAAGAGCGTAAATCACCCCACCCTAGATCATCTGCCACAATGATAATTACATTCGGGGATATGTTTTCAGCCGCACAAAATGTAGTTGCTGACAGAAGAATAATAAGAATCGGGATTTTAATGCCCATAACCGTCCTGGCAATTATTTTCAATATGTAAATCCTTCATTACGTCTATATTCAGAAGTACTCACCCTGTAATAAGATCTGCATATCGTTGCGCAAGTTCACTGCCTCTGAATCGCCTTTCATAGGCAACTCTGGCATTGCGGCCGTCTTCGACAACCCTTGTCCGATCCTCCAGGTATCTTGTCAGGATAGTCTCGAGCTGGCGGTCATCGCCGGTTTCGGCCACCGCCCCGCATTGTTCTTCATTGATAACACGAGCCACTTCACCATCAGCAGCACCCTCATAAACCACAGGACGTCCCACGGCCAGGATACCGTAGAATTTGCTTGGCACAACCAGCCCGCTGAACTCTTTACGCAGAGAAACGAAGTGAACATCACCTGCCGCCAGCATCCCGGCAAAATCGGCTGCCGTCTGGTGATCCAGCAGAACAATATTATCTGCCCCGTCACGTACTGCAGCCTCCAATTCAGGTCGCCTGCTTCCCCTGCCGATAAATACGAAAACTATATCTTTCCTGTTTCTCAGCCTGTTAGCTACTGACAATATCGTGTCAAATAAATGGAACTGCCCCATATTACCTGCATACATCACAACCAGCTTTCCTTCGAGCTCATATTCTTTACGAAAGCTGCTGCCATTACCTGCCTGCTGCTCCAGCATTCTGTCCGGCCAGTTCTCCACGACCATCACATCCTCGATAGCGGCCCCTCTCTCGCAAACTATTCCCTTCATGCATCTGCCGATGGTGATGACCTTTTCAGCACCTGAAAATGCAGTTGCTGAAGCTTTTTTGATCCATTTCGACAGAAAATTCCCAGCAAGCCAGCCGGATTTCTCAAACAGATCCGGGTAAAGATCCATGACATGCAGGTAATATCTATTGCCTTTAAGCCGGGCAATTGCTGAGCCAAGGATATAGAACAGCGGCGGTTGTGACAGAAATACAATCCGCGTGTCTGAAGATGCTGCGGCAAGTACAAATGGACAGGCGAAATAATAAAACAGTGCGCACAGGCGGCGATTTTTTCTGCACGGGCGCGGGACCCATACCTGCTTTAGGTTCTTCACAGCCAGCTGCCATTCCTCCAGTCGGTACTGGCAAGCGCTAACGATTGCTATCGGTTGTATGCCCGCAATTTCCAGTTTTGGAAAAACATCCCGATACAGCGGAACTACAGGTTCGAACGTATTTACAAATAATATTTTTTTTGCCGCCACGCCGATCCAGCTTCCAGGCTCGTTATCCGCTGATTACGGCACTGTTGCCAGGACCTGCCGATATTGCAACTTCATCTTTCCAGCCAATCAGAATAGAACGTCTGGGCTCTGAATTTCCAGTCATCCTTATCAGGAAAATAGTGCATAGAAAAGGTAACAGATCCAGAGTTATCTGATACAGGGCAACACCCAGTCCATTATTGAACAAAAACACACAGGATCTGGTTGTTATCATTGCATAAATAACAATCATGTAATCCCGGACGACAGGTCGGGCAACCGTTTGCAGCAGCCTCCTTAAGCCAATGCCAGTCAAAGCCATGCCGAAAAGCAGTAAGGGATAGCCACCAAATGCATATAACTCGGCGGGAAAGCCCAGCGGTACGCCGGAAGTTTCCTTGAAGAAAACCTGCCCACCGGCTGCACGACCCAAATTCAGGTAGGCTGCCAACAAGCCTGCGTCACGTGATGGTCCCGCTTCCGGCATCAGTGTCCCACCCGATGAAAAGAAATTGTACAAATGAGCATTTTTTGTCAGCTCAAAGAAATAACGACCTCCGAAAATGTGATCCATCAGCGTCTTACCCGCTCCGGCCTCGCTCCTGAACTCGGATATGAAAAAGAAAGCGGACAACACGACAACTACCGCAGGCAGCACCAGACGCCATGAAATTTTTCCTCGAACAAAATATACAATAATCAGCGCATCCAGGAAAAGAATGACAAGGCTCCCTCGATTGCTGAAATAAAAGGAGATTATCATTGACAGCAGGAACGAAATAAGCGCGAGGGTAATGGTAATTACCTTGCTCTCGCGCTTGATGCTGGACAGCGATGCCAACAGAAATGTATAGAAAGATACCTTGACGAGAAAGGCCGCCTTGAATAGATAGTAGCCAACATCCGCAAAGCGTTCTGACGGCAGGGCGTCTTCCGACGAGAACCGCTTACCGGATATAACTTCTGAACCTGAAAACAGAATGATGTATACAAGAAAGAAGGAGAGGCTCAAGCAGAAAATAACCAACCCGATAACGACCGCGCGACGCCCGGAAAAGTGATGTACGATTGAGGCCGGTCTGTTAAATGCTGCTCGCGAGGGCAGAACGTAAAACAGCAATAAACACACCATCGACACAGAAATTATCTCAATGCCGGGCAATAATGATTCGATACCTTCTCCAAGCAGCAGAAAATCATCAACCATCGGGTTGGAACCATAACCAACCGCCACGTATACGAGCTTACCGAAGAAACCGATGCCTGTACTGATCAGAATAATAGCGAGCGGCTGGAATATGCCACCCTCTCTCACATACCAGTACGCAACAGCAAAAAGCACCAATAGCAAGCTTACAAACAACGCTACCGGCAATATATACTCAACTGGCCATTCAAAGAATATAACGCCCAGAAAAAACGGAATAGACATCAATATAAGCGCTGAAGCCGTGTACCTGTCAGCGTAGCGTGCGGTTTCAGGCATAATGCTCACCCGACCACCCAGCTGCGGTCTTTTTCGTAACCGCTATAAATCAGTGCTTCGCCTGAATACTGATCAAAAACCTCTCTTGCCTCTTTTGTAAAATGGTTAATCCAGTCACCCGAAATCCCTTTCCTTACAAAAGATGCCTTGTTCTCGATGCCGGTTTTCCTGCCGGCTACCTTCTCAAAACTGTACTTGTCTACGATTTTTTCCAACTTTACCCGGTCTATGTGCACGACACCCAGTGCATTTATAACCAGGGTCATCGCTGCAACCGGTGTCGAGAGCAGGTCTTCATACCTGATCACCTGCCCGGCAGGGACATTTTTCAGCCAAGAAAAGACGAAATCAGACCAGCTGAAATGATTAAACTTCCTAGCCCAGACGGTATTCATGTATTCGATAAAATCCGGCAGGTTTTCCCTAATATCCTCAAAATCCCTGAATCCCAAATAATCCCGATGCCTTTGCACAGAGGGATGATGATTCCATTCATTAAAAAACAGGTGATGATAATAAAACGACACCATTAGATCCCGCCCATCTCGCAACACAACAGAGACACGATCACGATAACCCTTGTACAATTCGTGTCCATGCATTACACACTTCTCGAGCACAGGCTTGGTGGTGTTCCTCGGGAATGGTAGTTCCAGGTAATCTGCCAGCATCTGGCTGTACCATGTCCCGCCGGATTTCGGGTATTCCGCCACCAGATAAACGTCATATTTATCAGCAAGCAGTCGCCAGATGAGTTTCCTCTTTAATGCATACAGCCTTATCATGAAAAGGCTTTCCGGCTTTCTGCTGTTTCTATTTTCAACCATTCAAATAACTGAAACGCTTACTGTACACAATGTTTTTTCGGCAGCAAAAAAGCATATGCGGTTATACCCAGCCTTTTGTACACGACGTATGACGCAAAAAGATTCTGAAAGACCAGTGACAGGAATACCGCGATTGCCGTTCCCCACTCGGCAAAGAACGGAACCATGAGAAAACTGGCAACAACACTGAACAAGGCCGACACAACAAAAATATTTCTTATCTCCTTCTCGTTACCAGTCATACTTAGCATCAAACCTACGGAACCAACCGAAACATTGACTACCTGTGCCAGCGTCAGCAATTGCATTAGCCCGGAAGCGCCTTCATAACCTTCCCCATAGAGTTCGAGCACTACATCCGGAAACAGCAGGAAAAACGCCGCTATTGGAGCAATAACGACCACCATCATTCTGGTTGATTTTCTGAACAGTTCCTCTATGGTCTTGATCTCATTCTGCGCAAATGCACTGGCGATTCTCGGAGAGAGAATCCCGTTGAACACGAACAGTACAAAACCAACCGCCAGCGTCAGTCCGTAAGCAGCGTTATATAAGCCGACCGAGCCGGCCCCGGAATAGTACGATAGAATCAGTGGCGCAAACCACTGCGTCAGGTATCCCGCCGCAGCCATCACAAAAAAGCTCCAGTTCAGGCCTGTTATGTTTTCCGGCCGGCAGTCAGTGCCGGATGATTGCGATTTACTTACTGGACGGACCCTGTACACAAAGGCAATCCCGACAATGCTTGTCACCATGCAGATAGCTGCCAGCAACCGGATGGCTGTCTGCGCATCCATTGCAACGCCCTGCCTGCCGAGGGCAAGAATGGCCAGCGCCCCAAACATGCTCGCGGAACCGACCTCGAAGAACGGGGCGACCTCGGGTTTTCCGGCCGCCTTTATCAGTGCTGAAACGAAATATGTCAGCGAAAACGGGACTATTGCGATTGCCACGACGCCGAGGACGTCGATATAACCTGCCTCTAGCGGCCCCCAGCCCGTCATTATCCTGGCAACCATATAGACGATCCCGCCTGTAGCCGTACCCAGCACAAGCGCGAAGCCAATCGACCTTCTCGCAAGCCGCCTGAAACACTCAGGTCTGTTTTGGCCCAAGTATATCCCACCGAGCTTCATTAACGAGTTGTCATGACCAAACCGGACAATGACCCCGAACCCCATCAATGCAATAAAACCAAAGGAGAAAAGACCGAATCCCTCAACACCCAGCGTACGCCCCAATACGACATTCATTAACAGCAGACCAAGGGCAGCGGCTGCCCTGGCCCCGAAGGTAAAGGCATATTTTTTATATAAATCTGACACTCGGACGGCCAGTTACCCGAATATGGCTGGCATCTTCAGGATTTGCGCTGTGTTGAGACCAGGTGGGTCACAAAGGCCAGCATCACGCCAGCAACAAGTCCCAGGATGCCACCGAAAATCACAATCAGCTTCTTCCTTGGTTTGACAGGAATGGATGATGCGCTTGCCGGCTGGGTAATGCGCACTACTTCGATTTCATCACCCTGAACAGCGAGATTGCCAAGATATTCTTGTTGCTTAATCAATTCCACCAGTTCCGGTATAAATGGATCATTGTTTTTCCGGTTAAGCAGGGCTGCCTTTTCAGCTTCAAGCACCTCGTAACCTTTATTGTAAACAGCCTGATTGTTTGTCGTATCAACAATGATTCCGGATGATGTATTTTCTGGTTCAAACAACCCCGCACGTTTCAGGTCGAGACTCCTGGCTATGGTAATGTTCTCTTCGAGTATGGCCAGCTGTCTTTTATTCTGGACCTCACTCGAACTTCTCAAAGATTCAATATTTTTTTCAAGCCTTTCAACACTCAATTGAATTTCACTATTCAACTCATTGACAAACTGCAATGTGGTTCTGTCAATTACCATTTGACTGTACCCGTTCAGAAGCGCCGCACCTTCAACGGAAATCGGCCATTCTAGTGTTGCGCTCACAAAAGCCTTGTCAGCTATACTGCCCCTCGGCCTATTCAGCTTCAGGTCGTGCAAAAATTTCTTCTCGAAAGCCTGGCTGATTTCCTCATTGCTCGGTGCATCATTGTCCAGATATCCACGGTACAATTGCTTGTCCATGAAAAAATCCCATAAATTATTCCGGGCCATGAAATTACTTTGAAATTCTCCATATACATCCACTGGCGTATAAGTCGTACCGAGAACACTTACATTCAGGGCATCAATGTCCTGCCTGAGCGGTGGAAGGAAATGGATGGTAGCCTGATATACAGGCGGAATAAGAAAAGCGAACACCAGAGATGCAAGTATGCTTATACCAACAACACCAAGTATCAGGTTTCGCTTCCTACCTAATAGCCTGAACACATCTGTAAGGCTGATCTCGTCGCCCTGCGCCGCCAGAATGATATGTGGCGGAAAATATCTCACCGGGTAATCAGTGTCGACCTGCCCTTCAGCCCGATCTGACAGGGAATTCGATTGTTGCGTATCTGACATTGCGTTTATCCCTGATGTTCATCAGATGACTGGCGGGGCTAGATGAGAACTGTCATCTGCATCCCATAAAAATTTTGCCAATATTGAGTAAAGCCCGGCCATTGCTGATTCCCCCAATAACAGCAACCCGGGCTTGAACGCCGGAATCATCATAACCTGTTGTTTTTAATATACTACACTGTCCATGCTGAAGGATGCGGCCAACCATGCCAACAGCGAGTCCGGCAACGTATTATAAACAGGATTGTCCGCTGATGTTGGGCAATTCATATGCCGCCACAAAGAATATTCTGTCAAACATATGATGGTGAGTTGTATAATTTCTTGCCAATTCCCGCGCAGGGTCGAACGGCACTGCGCGGGAATAATACTGAAGATCAAATTTTTTCCAGGGATTTTGGTGATGGGCAATATCATACCTCGTCTCAAGGACCTTCTAGAGGATCTGTTAGACCTGCCCCGTGGCATCAAGCGCTTGATCATGGTAGTTGCGGACGCTGTCATGATTCCATTTGCACTTTGGTCAGCATTCTATCTGCGTTTGGGAGTACCCTTTTCTGACAGACTGCTGGGCGGCTGGGTTTTTCTGACGCTGCCGCTGGTAACAATCCCGATTCTTGCGCACCTTGGCCTCTATCGCGCGGTTGTCCGTTTCATGGGGGGACAGGCGGCTATGGCCGTTCTCAAAGGCGTCACCCTATCAACACTGATTCTCGCCACCATGGTGGTGTTATCCGGGAAAACAGGGGTGCCGCGCTCTATATCTATTATCTACTGGGGTGTAGCCCTGCTTTATATTGGCGGAAGTCGCTATTTGATGTATGCCTATTTTTATACTTTGCATACTTCCAGAAACACCAGCAAAAAGGTATTGATATACGGTGCTGGCGCATCCGGAATCCAGCTGGTAAAGGCCCTTAAAAGCGGCCACGACTGCATACCGGTTGCATTTCTAGATGATGACCAGAAAAAACATAACAGCATCATTCACGGCTTGAAGGTGTACAGTCCGAGAAAAATGAGCGGGCTGATGGAAAAGCTGGATTTCCAGGATGTATTACTCGCAATGCCAAGTCTATCACGCGCTGACCGGCGCGCTATCATCGAGCAGTTGGAGAATCTCCCAGTACATGTCATGACAATACCGGGAATGCAAGACCTGATATCCGGCAAGGCAGGGATTGATGATATACGAGAGGTAGCCATTGAGGAACTTCTGGGGCGGGATGTAATTCAGCCGAACAAGGCTCTACTTGACGCTTGCATCAGGGACAAGGTCGTACTGGTGACCGGGGCGGGGGGGTCTATCGGTTCGGAGCTTTGCCGGCAGGCTCTAGACCTGCAACCAAAACAGTTACTGTTAATGGAAATTTCAGAATATCATTTGTATAAAATAGATCGCGAATTACGGGAAATATCAGCGGATTCTGACGCCACGACAAGTATTATACCGCTGCTGGGAAGTGTAGCTGACCGGAAACGCCTGGAAGGTATATTCAAAGCTTTCCAGATTGACACCGTCTACCATGCTGCCGCCTATAAACATGTGCCGATGGTTGAACACAACCCGCAGGTAGGAATATTAAACAATACATTTGGAACCTTGCGCACGGCTGAAGCAGCACGGCGGGCGGAAGTCGAGCATTTCATTCTTGTTTCCACGGACAAGGCCGTAAACCCAACCAATGTAATGGGTGCCAGTAAACGCATGGCGGAAATGATTTTACAGGCGATGAATGCCACGGGGGTAAAAACGATATTCAGTATGGTGCGTTTCGGCAACGTACTCGGATCATCCGGCTCTGTGGTGCCGCTGTTCAGGGAACAGATAAGGGAAGGTGGCCCGGTTACCGTCACCCATTCCGAAATTACCCGCTATTTCATGACCATCAAGGAAGCCGTCCAATTGGTAATCCAGGCTGGCGCAATGGCGGAAGGTGGTGAAGTCTTCGTTCTTGACATGGGGGATCCGGTAAAGATTTTGGACCTGGCAAAACACATGATCCGGCTTAGCGGACTGGAAGTCAGAGACGAGGAAAATCCCGATGGCGATATCGAGATTGAGTTTATCGGGCTAAGGCCCGGAGAAAAGCTGTACGAAGAACTGTTGATCGGCAATAACGTAACCGGGACAGATCATCCCAAGATCATGCGTGCGGAAGAGGAAATGCTACCATGGGACGATATCAGCATCTGGCTAGATAAAGTCAGGCAGGCAATGGAAGTATCCGACCTGCCAACAATACGTACTCTGCTCCGACAGGCAGCAAAGGGGTATATTCCCCACGAAGTAATTGAGGACCATACGTGGAATGCTTCTCTGACCGCGAAAGAAAAGGCTATACACTAAGTATCCCCCCGGAAAAGCCGGGGGCTTTAGTTTTTGAGCCGCTCAAAGCGACCTGAATAATGGATTCCACCGGCTCCTTGAGCCCTTCAGAGAGGCCGCCACATCAACTGTAATTGGTCAACCTGCGATCTTCCGCCTCCTGGTGCCGAATATATTCCCTTATTACCTGCTCGTCCCGCCCACCATCGAGGCGAAATACCCCCTGTCCGAGTAATAGCTGATACTATTCGCTGCAATTCATTGTACAGAAGGAGCGTTACGCGGGATGTCGAAAGCCTTTCGTGAGAGATACGTGAATCAATCGCTGATGTTTCCGCCCACGGTGCATGATTTTGTGCCGGCAGGGCATCTGGCCAGACGGCAACCGCCAGGATGTGGGCCCGCTGACAGCGAATTCCACCGTGTTGGTGGAACAACGGCCGCAAGAAATAATCGCCAGTTATATACCCGTGGCAGGGGGCGGGCAGGGCCGCGCCGCCTTGTAGTGGCCAAGTATCTTTTTCGCCTTATCAATCTCACCGGCTCCGACAGACTGGTTGCCCGCCATCCCGTCTATGATCTTCTGCTGTATCTGTGCCGCCATATCGCACTGCCCCGCCTGGGCATAGGCCATGGCCAGTGTTTCGCCATGGAGCAGCGTCGGGCGCGCCTTGAATACAAGCTGCGCAAGCTCCACCGCCAGCGTACCATCTCGCAAGCTGCTATCCGGGACGGCCGCCAGGAACCGGGCATAGGTGTGTACGATCAAGCCATCAGCAGGTAACTTCTCGTAGGCCTGTTTCAGAACATCCCCAGCTTCACGATAGCGTTTGTTGTTAATCAGCAGTCCCGCCAGTTCTATCCATCCGGTAGTTAGCTGTGGTGCCAGCTTGACTACCCGCTGATAGTGCCGATACGCCTCGAGCGGCTTGTTGTTGCCGCGCCTTGCCCTGGCCATGCCCAGCTGCGCCTGGGCATCCCGGGGCCGGGCTTCAAGTACACGCTCGTAGTGCTGCGCAGCGCCGACATAGTCGCGCTGTTTCAGCAGCAACTCCGCGAGATTGAAATTTGCCGACACGCTGCCGGGCTCGGCTTCCAGTACCCCGCGGAATTGGGTAATCGCGCTGTCAGCGTCGCCGATATGCGCCAGACTGGCACCCAGGTTGACGCGCGCACTGATGCTGTCAGGCGCCTCTTCCAGTGCTCGCCGGAAGTAGTCGACGGCGCTCTCGTAGTCCCCCGCATTATACGCTAGCCTTCCCTGCAATATGGCAACACGTTCACCGCGTTCAAGCTGCTCCAGCTCATCCACCAGCGGGTCGGGGATGCGTACACCAGCCGTACCGCTGTGTTTCAGGTGTTCACGCGCCTTGCCGGTCAGTCCTTCGCCTCGGTATGCTTGCGCCAGAAGATAGTGCAGGCGATCCGCTTTCGGTGCCGCTGCAAGCGCCTTTTCCAGCAGTTCTATTGCCAACTGATAGTTCCCGTCCGCCAACGCGAATTCACCCTGCATCACAATCGCAGCTGTTAACCCGGGAGCATCCTGTAACGCCGCGTTGAGGTGTTCACGCGCCTGTTGCGGGCGGTTCAGCAGAAGCAGGACTTCCACCATACGCAGGTTCGTGATCACATAGTCCGGACGCAGCCGCAATGCCGCAGCGTAGGCATCGAGTGCCGCATCGATACGGCCTGCCTGTTGCAGGTCACGCGCCAGCAGGTAGTGCATTTCGAAGGAAGACGGTACCAGTGAGATGGCGTTGCGGTAACAGGCCTCCGCCGCATCCCATATGTTATAGACATGATAGAGTCTGCCGAGATCGCCATAGGCCTTGAAACGCGCGGCAGTACCGGCCTGTGTATTCTTCTGTATCGATGACAGCGCGTCCCGGGCTGCTTGCAGCTGCTCCGCCACCGCGGTTTCGAACTTCGCGAGATCCGGGAAGGGGATGGGCAGCAGCAGCGTCGATGCCGGGGCCTCCTGCTTCGCTACCTGCGTCACCGGCAACCGCTGAGGCATCGACGCGGGCCTCCTTGCAACGATAACCAGTAGCAGCACCACACAGATCGACAGGATGCTGATGGCAATGACAGTCAGACGATTCGCCGGAATCCTAACTTTCCCCATCGAGGCGCCCCTTGTACAGGGTCGTATAGTGGTTCAATCGGGGCTGCTGCCAAAATTCGACTTTACCGTCGGGCCAGTGTATGCGTACGGACTTCAACTTGTCATTGGCACCCAGGCCCACCAGCAGGCGTGCATCGTTGGCCGTGGCATAACTGCCATCGGTCCTGACTTGTCGCCAGATCGGCGGTGCGTTTTCACGCAGGACTTCAACCCTGGCGCCCGCCACATCGCGCTTCAGGTCCGGGTCCACCAGGCGCATGCCCAGCCAGCTGTTGCGGTTGCCAACATTATTGATCAGCAAACGGGCGGGACCGCTGTTGTTGAAAATCATGACGTCGGTATCGCCGTCGTTGTCCACGTCGCCGAACGCTGCGCCGCGGCTGACATTGGCGGCCGCAAGGGCAGGACCTGCGCGGGCGGTCATGTCGTCAAACCCGCGTCCCTCCCGGTTGCGATACAACTGGTTTGGCTCCTTGAGCGGATAGGGGTCACCCCCGGCAAGCAGGGGTTCCAGCAATCGGACAGCGCCATTGATAACAAGGAGGTCCAGCCAGCCGTCGTTATCGTAGTCGATCCAGGCGGTACCAAAGCCGGTATAAGGACTGCTCGGCGCCGCCAGGCCATATTCATTGGTGCGGTCCTCGAATATGCCGCCGCCCCGGTTGAGATACAACGTATTGGTCTCACCCATGAGATGCGTCATGAACAGGTCAAGGTCGCCGTCGTTGTCAACGTCGCCGGCATCGACACCCATGCTCGCCTCGGGCCTTCCGGCACGGTTGACCGCCGCACCGGAGAACATTCCGTCATCCCGCAGGGAACCATCCGCTTGACCGAACCATAGATGGTTCGGATATCCATCATTGGCCACGTAGATATCGATACGTCCGTCGCCGTTGAATTCACCGGCCACAACACCGAGACCAGCGGCCGGCTCATAGTCGCGCAACACCCGGGTGGTCACATCCACGAAGCTGCCATTGCCGAGATTATGGTAAACACGATCACGCGCCGGCGTGAAGGTATTGGGACCGCAGTAATCACGCCGGGTATTGCGGGCGAAACAGTGTGGATTATTTTCCGTGTCATACTCGACATAGTTCGCCACGTACAGATCCAGCCAGCCGTCCAGGTCGTAATCGACAAACGAGGCGCTGACGCTCCAGGACGGATCTCCGGTTCCCGATTTCCTTGTAACGTCACTGAAGGTTCCATTGCCATTGTTGTGCCAGAGCCGGTTGATACCGAAATTCGTAACGTACAGATCGACCCAACCATCGTTGTCAAAATCACCGGTAGCAGCACCCATGCCATACTCGCGACCACGTATGCCGGAACCGGCGGTAACGTCAACGAACCTGATCGGATCCGCGCCCTTGAGTTCATTACGGTACAAACGGTCGGAGGGCGTTTCCTCGGCCGCCGGGAATATCGCATCGACCGGTCTTTTATCCTTGCCCAGCATGGCTCCCTGGACCATGAATGCATCGAGATCGCCATCGTTATCGTAGTCGAACAGTGCGCCACCCGCTCCAACCATTTCAACGAAATAGAGTTCGCCGGACATGCCGTTGAAATGAACAAAATCAAGTCCAGCGCTGTCACTGACATCCTTGAAGATTGGTGGTGCGTCGGCGGCCTGCGCCGGCAGTTGCAGGAACAGCGACAATGCGAAAAGGATAGCGGACAAACTGCATGGACTCGTTGCAATCACAACGGCAGGTACTCGATCAGATCTTACTGGAGTGGTGACACAATACATAAACCGTACCCAGTATCCCAACTACAACAGGTATTTTACCGTCCTGACCCGGTGTCCGGATGAACCAGTCCACCTCGAGGTGACTTGATTTCCTCGCAACATCCGGCTAGCGTGCATATCGGTTTGTGCGGGAATGCCGTGTTCGGGGCAATCGAGGTCCGCTGGCCGGACGGGCAATAACCGGCTCGATTCACCCGAAAGCAACCGCTATCATCAAGTGGCACTCCGGGTGCTGACTTGCCGCCTCGGGAGTGAGCCCGAACCACCCCGGCAGCCAAATAAGTATATGTTATGAAATGATTTGTTTCACATTAATGATATGTTCGGAATTCCTGGTATTTTTTATGGGTACTAGGTCTGGCGTGTAACTGGAACTTGACACAAACGGCGGGTGACGGCATAAGTTCACCCGGTCGAGCACATTTTCGAGACGGCAATCCGTTCTCCGCCCAAGGAGGGAGGTAACTGATGAATATCCCATGGTCGAATCGGCTGCGGCAACAGTACCGCATTTTCCTGGCAGTGACCGCAATGCTGTGTTGCATTGCCCCGGGAATTCCCTGGACAGCGACAGCCGGCGAGGGTGGCATTGCCAGTGTCAATCTCTCACCTGGGGGAATACAGTGGTCCCCGCACAATACCTACGAGCAGATCAACCTGACCATCAGCGGGCCGGGGGACCTGTTCATCACCCGGACCTTCGGCAAGGGTGAATCGCCGGTATTCACCATGAACAGTAGCGACACGACCACCCTGCCGGACGGTAATTACAACTATGAACTTACCGTCGTCCACATGATTGATGCGGATACCAGGGCGCAAATGGCCGCAGCCCGGGACTCGGGAGACATGTCCGTGGTCGAACACTTGCGCGACGCCGGCAAACTGCCCACAGGGCCGACCCGCCAGGGCGGTCATTTCTCCATCCGGAGAGGAATGATCATTCAGGATGCCGGAAATCAACCGGAATAACGGCAGAACGTATTCCACCTGATGCCAGAACTGTTCACGCGACTACCATATTACGGCGGAGGTCTGCTCATGAAACCCAGTAAACTCATCCCTGCCCTGCTATCGGCCCTGCTTGTACCAGTTGCCGCAACAGCAACAACCTTTACTGATGATGTGATCATCCAATCAGCTGATGTCGACCTGTTTTTTAATGATACCGATTCGAGTAGCACATACTGGTCAATCGGGATCAACGAGGAATGCAACGATTGTTTCAGCATACAGAACGATGTCCAATCTCCTCTGCTGTTTCTCAACGACAGTAATGACAATCTTGGACTGGGCACTTCGAATCCGGCAGTAGAAATTCATACAGTAGACGGCAATACCCCTGGCCTGAGACTGGAGCAGGACACCTCCAGCGGCTTCTCACCCCAGACCTGGGACGTGGCCGGAAATGAAGTCGGTTTTTTCATTCGCGATGTGTCCAATGGCTCACAGCTGCCACTGAGAATCCGGCCCGGCGCCCCCTCAAGCAGTATCGATGTCTCCGCCACGGGGGACGTGGGTATCGGCAAGAGTTCGCCTGCTGAAAAACTGGATGTCAATGGCACAATCCAGTCAACGTTCACCGGGAGCCAGGCGGCCAGTGGCGGTCTGGTGCAGCTGTTCAAGATGAGTTCCGACAATTCCGATGCCACCAAGAACTCTGATGTAGGGTTTGCGATGGAGAACGTACGTGAGGATTTTGCCTGGACATTCCGGACCTACGAAGGAACGGGTGGTAATGCCAAGGGTTTCATTGCCTCCAAGCTGGGCTCCGGCGGGCCCGAATTCACTGTGGAAAATCCGACCGGCGTATACTCCAATGTGGTGTTGCGCCTGGGCAACGGTGCCAGAAACGAAAATGGCCAGTGGATCAATGCCTCCAGCCGGGCATGGAAGGATAACATCGAGGACCTGCGTGCGGAAGACGCCATCACGGCGCTGGAGCAGTTAACACCGGTGACCTATACATTCAAGAACGACAAAGACAAGGAAATGAACGTGGGCTTCATCGCCGAAGATACACCGGACCTGATCGCGACGAAGGACCGCAAGGGCCTCAATCCCCTGGAAATCGTTGCCATGCTGACGAAGGTTGTTAAGGAACAGCAGAAGACCCTGGCGCAACAACAAGAACTACTTGACAGCCTGATTGAAGAGCGTGAAGCAAACAAGCAGTCTGATACAATTACGACAAGTCTGTTGACAGAGTAAGCTTCTTGTACGACTCGAGGAAAAGATCCACCAACAAGCGATCCAGCGCCTGCGGATCGGCGGCGATCTTCATGTATCGATTTTGCGCCGCGCTCGCCGCATCGCTCAGCTCAAGCCGGTTCAGCGTACTCGAGGCCGCCAGCGGGCAGCCCTTGTCGCGATCCCGTACCCGCCGCTCGCCTGCTTCCCGCAGGTCCAGAACGACACGCGGTGCACCATAGACACCACCACTGGCGGCATACGATGCACGAATAAGCTCCAGCAACCGCAGGTCTTCAATCGCACGACCCGACAAGGGTTTGTGCAACCATTGATAGAAGGCGCTACGTGATAAACGGAGTACCCGACACATTGTGGGAACAGCATGCTCATGCCGTTTATCGTTAATAAACCGGTACTTTATTCGGACTCCTTTGCAAAGTACCGCGCGGCCTTTTTTAGGATACCGCGCTCCTCTTCTGGGCGTCGCAGCTGGGCACGGAGCCTGAGCACCTCGCGCTTGGCCTCGACCGGTTCGGCCGTGTTCTATACTCTGTCTTGTCCGGCTGAACGGCCTTGACCCGCTCGTACAGGCTGTGACTGGATACATCCAGGCGTTCTGATACCTCGGGTGATGAATAGCCACGTTCGATGAACTGGCGGACGGCTTCGTCCTTGAATTCTGGGGTAGATAACGTTGACTGCTCATTGGTCTTCCTCCTATGCTTTTGAGTTATAAACCGGAGGCGTCCACTAGAACGTGGGAAGTCCATTGGAAGCTATGCGGTGTCTACAAAACAGAGAGAAGTCCAGTATTATTGATTTATGTCAATGCAAGATATTGAATTAATTAATATGAATGTGATTTATAGGAAGCATACAAAATACTAAAACCTTAGTGATACAGCACATTGAAGGAGACTAGTAATGAAATCTTTAATAAGGAAACTACCTTTACTTGTATTGTGTTACATTGTTTCGGCAACAGCTTTAGCGAGCGGGTCTATTGGATGGACAAAGATAAAAATGCTCAATCAGCGTTCTTGTGAGCCGAATTTCGGTCTGGAAATAACATTCACAACGGCACATTTAAATCCTGACGTTTGTACTAATTCCAGAACGGTTGATGTTGATTGTGACTTGCCAATATATAAGCAGATTCTAGCAATGGCCTTGACAGCGCAGGTTGCAGATATGGAGGTCAATGGGTATGTAAACGCATGTGATACACAGGGTCAGGCCAAGCTGGAATTCATAAGGATTCGCTAGTAATTTGCAGTAAAACAACCACTGATGTCCAGTTAACGCGCATAAAAAAGGCTTAAATCTCAATGAACTGTTACAATGCAAGTGCGACCAAACACTGTAATAGAAGGAGATTTAAGCCTTGGCGCATCATAATACCGTATTTTCACAATTGCTCAGATTTATCCCGAGACATGAATTCGAGACCCTCGCCAAGCAGCACCATAGCGGTCGTTGTTTCCACACTGCATCAAGGTGGTCACAGTTTGTGACGATGTCCATGGCACAACTGGCAGGTAGAAACAGCTTGCGTGATATTATCGAGAATATCTCCGCGCAAGCGCATCGTCTGTATCATCTCGGCAGTGCCAGGCTTACCCGCTCCAACCTCTCTAGAATCAACGAAGGCAAACCCTACGCGCTGTACGAGGCCCTGTTCGGGAAACTGCTGAATCGTTGTCAGGGTATGTCGCCCGGGCATGATTTTCACTTCAACCACCCGTTATATTCACTGGATGCGTCGACCATCGATCTGTGCCTGTCTACATTTCCATGGGCTGATTTCAGGACCACCAAAGGCGCCATCAAACTCCATATCGGAGTTAAATGACCCCCGGCAAAGCCGGGGGTCATTTAACTTCTATCGGTGAGAAATGCGGGCTAGCACCTAATCCGCCCTACGTATCCCTGTGCATTTCTGTACATTGTCAGGAATAGCAAACCCGCTGCTAAAGATTCCTCGATAACTGCTCCCACACCTTTTCGGGCGGCAGGCTGGTATAGCACGCCGGAAAAACAGCAGCCTCCCCGGTAAAACCGCATTTGCGTTCCTGGCAGGGTACGCACGGGAACTGCGCGCGCAGGTGCGTCTGCGACGGCCCGAGGGTGCCGATCAGGCCGGGGTCGGTGGCGCCGTACAGGGTGATGCAGGGTGTCCCCAGAGCCGCCGCCAGATGCACCAGTCCGGTGTCGACCCCCACCGCCCCGCGGGCGGCGGCGATGACGCCGGCAAGTTCGCCCAGCGACAGGCGCGGCAGCACCTCGATTCCCTCGGCGACAGCGGCAATCCGCCCGGCACGCTGGCGTTCGGCACTGCTGCCCCAGGGAATCCGGACCTGATATCCCGCCGCGATCGCCAGGCGGGCCAGTTCACGCCAGTACTCCTCCGGCCAGTGTTTCGTCGACCAGGTGGTGCCGTGCAGAAACACCAGGCGGGGTTCGCGCACCACCACAGGAAACTGCCTGTGCAGACCGTAATCGGGCGGCGTCCCCGGTGACTGATAGCCCAGCGCGGCGGCAAAAAGCTGCCGCACCCGGGTGACCGCATGCTGCTGGCGGGCAATGGTGAATTGCTTCCGGTAGGCAAGTGCCGCCGGTGGCTCCCGCGCGCTGCGCCGGTCCAGCCCGGCACTCGGCCCCCGGGCAAACAGCGAGATCACGGCGCTCTTGATCAGGCCCTGTGCATCGATGATCGCGTCATAGCGACGCCGGCGCAGGCGCCCGATCATGGCCTGCGGCTCGCCCTTGCGCAGGGCGCGGAACGGCCGGCGCTTCCAGCGCCGCAGGGCGACCGGTATCACGTCATCCACGGCGGCATGCCAGGCCGGTACCTCGGCAAAGGCCTCTTCCACCACCCAGTCAAAACGCACACCGGGAAGCCGCCCGGCGGCATCCGTCAGGGCCGGCAGGGTATGCAGGACATCACCCAGCGAAGAGGTCTTGATGACCAGCACCCTCACCGTTTCATCACCGCTTCCATCGACTGCAGTACCCTTGCCGGTTGCAGCTCACGCAGGCAGTTCAAATGCCCCAGCGGACATTCACGCTGGAAACAGGGACTGCAGTCCAGACCCAGTCGCACCACCTCGGCCGTCTCCGACAGGGGCGGGGTGAATCCCGGGTCGGAAGAACCGTAGATCGCCACCAGGGGACACTGCAACGCCGCCGCCACGTGCATCAGTCCGGAATCATTGGTCACGACAAAGGCGGCCAGCGACAGCAGATCAATGGCGTCCTCCAGTCGCGTACGCCCGGCGATATTCACGCACAGCTTCTGCGCGGCGGCATTGATGCGTTCACATACCGGCTGATCATTGACCGAGCCGAACAGCCACACCTGCCAGTCCCGCTCCAGCCAGGTTCGGGCAAGCTCGGCATAATAGGCCTCCGGCCATTGCTTGGCGGGCCCGAATTCGGCGCCGGGGCACAGGGCCAGCACCGGTTTGCGGGCAGGTTCCAGGCCCAGCCGCTGCGCAGCCGCCCGTGCGCTGTCTGCGTCCGCGAGCAGCAGCGGGTTCGGTACCGGCGCCGGCAGGCCTGCCCCCGGCGGCAGTCCCAGGGACACGAAACGCTGTACCGTCATGGGCAATGCCTGCCTGTCGAGGCACCTGCAGTCATTCAGCAGCCACTGGCGCAGTTCGCCCGTAAACCCGGTGCGTCGGGGTATGGACGCCCAGAACGGCACCAGGGCGGATTTCAGCGAATTGGGCAGTACGATAGCCTGATCGTAGCGCCCGCGCAGGCGACGGCCAAGGCGCCGCCGCAGCCCCAGTCCGAGGTCGCCGTGCCCCAGCGGCATGTCGATGCCACTGCGTACCTCCGGCATGCGTTCCACCAGCGGCAGGGTCCAACCCGGCGCCAGGACATCGATGACGGGTTCCGGATCCTGGGCCTTGAGCACCTTGAACAGGCTCTGTGCCATGACCATGTCACCGACCCAGGCGGGGGCAACCACAAGTATGGCTGTCATGAACGACGCCTCACGTGGCGGAGGATGAAAAGGGATTATGGTGTGGATCGATGCATCGGTTCAATGCCGGATGGTATCAAAAAAGCGGCATTAACCAGGAAATACACTGATAAACAAAGGAACAAACCGCAGAGGCGCCGAGGACACAGAGAAAAAATTAATGATGAAACCTATTCGTCCTAAGGAACCTGATTAATTCTCAACATCAAATCATCAAGATTCGTATCATCTGCAGGGTGTGCCGTGCGCACCGGAATGCAAATGCAAGCTGTTGATTAATGGTGCGCACGGCGCACCCTGCAATAAATCGACAAATAAATCAGGATTACCTAATGTAGGCAGGAAGCGTATGGAGCCTGCAAACCAGACGGAAAAAATGTGAATATCGAAAGCTCCCGGCTCAAATGACGCGTCCTGCCGCAGGTAATGTCCATTTCTTCTTTATTTGTGTAATTTTCACTCCCTCTGCGTCTCTGCGGTGAATAACATTCTCTACACCGGTGTCAGCCAGTGGGCATGTTCAGGGGTACGGCCGTGGACCACGTCGAAATACAGTGACTGCAGACGTTCGGTCACGGGACCGCGGGTGCCGTTGCCGACGCTGCGGTTATCCACTTCCCGGATCGGCGTCACTTCCGCCGCCGTACCGGTAAAGAACGCTTCATCGGCCAGGTAGACCTCATCCCGGGTGATGCGCTTCTCGCGCACCGTCAACCCCTCCGCCGCGGCCAGCTGCACGATGGTGTCGCGGGTGATACCCTCCAGGGCCGAGGTCAGGTCCGGTGTGTACAGCACGCCGTCCCGGACGATGAAGATGTTCTCGCCGCTGCCTTCCGCCACGAAACCGTCCACGTCCAGCAGCAGGGCCTCGTCGTAGCCCGAGCTCAACGCCTCGTTCAGGGCCAGCATGGAGTTGATGTAGTGGCCGTTGGCCTTGGCCTTGCACATGGTGATATTCACATGGTGGCGCGTGTACGACGAGGTCTTGATGCGGATCCCCTTTTCCATGTTTTCCGCGCCCAGGTAGGCCCCCCACTCCCATGCCGCCACCATGCCGTGAACATGGAGATTGTCGGCCCGCAGGCCCATGCCCTCGGAGCCATAGAAAAACATGGGGCGGATGTAGGCCGACTCCAGGCCGTTTTCCCGCACCACGGTGCGGTGCACCTCGTTCAGGGTCTCGGCATCCCAGGGCACCGCCATCCTCATGATATGGGCAGAACCGAACAGGCGCCGGATATGGTCCTGCAGGCGGAAGATCGCCGCGCCCTGCCCGGTCCCGTAGGCACGGACCCCCTCGAAAACCCCCATGCCGTAATGCAGGGTATGCGTGAGCACGTGGATCCGCGCCTCGCGCCAGGGCACGAGTTCGCCGTCCATCCATATGACACCGTCACGGTCAGCCATTGACATGATTCAATACCCTGAAAATGTGAAAGGTGAAAAGTGTGAAGTAAAACAAATAATGGCCACGGAAGTATACGGAATGACACGGAAAAATAACCGGCCAATGTTCGAAGCATTTTTTTCTTTACATATTCTTCCGTGGATTCCGTGGCTATTCAGGTTGTTCTTTTTGCTTCTCACTTTTCACCTTTCACTTCTCACTCCCCACCCATCACCTGCCCCCAGAGGGCAGCCACGCTCTCGCGATAATCGAGCAGCTCGTCACTGTCCACGAGCGGCGGCTCATCCTGCAGGGCCAGGCGATTGATACGCTGCCGCATGGCAAGGTAGGCCTCGGCAAGGCCCCGGGCATCCTCACCGGGCAGCAACCCGGCAGTCGCGATTGTCTCCAGCAGCCGCAGGTTGTCCGTGTATTTCAGCAGCCCGGCGTGTTCACCGGACCACCGCAGGACCATGAATTGAACCATAAATTCAACATCAACGATACCGCCCCGGCCCTGCTTGAGGTCGACCCGGCCGCCCGTCGACTCGTCGAGTTCCTGCCGCATCCGCTGTCGCATATCGACCACTTCAGCACGCAGCTTTTCCGCATCCCGCGGTCGCGCCAGCACCCCGGAGCGAATCCGCATGAACTGCCGGGCGATCCCCGCGTCACCCACGACCACGCGGGCGCGTACCAGCGCCTGGTTTTCCCAGGTCCAGGCACTGCGGCGCTGGTACTCGGCAAAGGCCTCCAGGCTGCTGACCAGCAGCCCGGAATTGCCGTTTGGCCGCAACCGCATGTCCACCTCGTACAGGACCCCGGCCGGGGTGTAGGTATTGAGGAGATGGATAATACGCCGGCCGAGACGCGTGAAGAACTCGCTGTTATCGACCACCCGGGGACCCCGGGTATGCTGTTCCTCGCCGGCGCTGTCATGCAGGAACACGATGTCCAGATCCGAGCCATAGCCCAGCTCGATACCGCCCAGCTTGCCATAGCCCACAATGGCAAAGCCTGCCTCGCGCTGCCTGCCGCGCAGTCGATAGCACGGGAGGCCGTGGCGCGCGACCAGGTGGTTCCATGCCTGGTTCAGGACATGCTCCAGCACCACTTCGGCGATACAGGTCAGGTGATCGGCGACCCGGGCCACCGGCAGCCCGGACACGATATCGGTAGCCGCCACGTGCAATGCCGCCGCCTGCTGGAAGTGCCGCAACCGGTCCATCTGCTGTTCCAGGTCATCGGGCGCGATGCCGGCGAGACGAACGGCCAGCGCCCCCTCCAGGCCGACCTTGTCGAGCGGGGCGTAGAGCGTGCGCGGATCAAGCAGCTCATCCAGCAGGATGGGATGCTGCGCCAGTTCGGTGGCCACCCAGGCGCTGGCGGCACACAGGCGTGTGAGCTGGGACAGCGCCATCGGGTGCTCGACCAGCAGGGACAGATAGGTGGTGCGTCCGGCGATGGCCTCCAGCAGCTCACCGAGGCGCTGCAGCACCTGCATGGATTGTTCCGTTTGCGCCGCCTCAGCCAGCAGCAGCGGCATCAGCGTATCCAGTCGCTGCCGCCCCTGCTCACCCAGAAAGCGGCTCACCGGGCCGTCCCGAAAACGTCCCAGCCAGTCGAACGCCCCGGCCGGATCATCATAGCCGGCCGCCGCGAGCGCCGCGACGCCCGCCTCCTCGTCCAGCGTCCCGCGCCAGACGGCATCCAGATCCGGGGCCGCCCGGTTGTCCGGATCATGGCCGCTTTGGCGCGGCGCGGCGAACACCTCTTCAAAATGGGCCTGCACCACCCGGCGGTGTGCGTCGAGTGTATGCGCAAACGCCTCCCACTCCTGAAAGCCCATGGCGAAGGCCAGCCGTATCCTCCCGGATTCATCCTCCGGGAGCGTGTGAACCTGCTGATCGTCGAAGGCCTGCAAGCGATTTTCCGTCCGGCGCAGAAACACGTAGGCATCGGCCAGCTGCACACACACATGGGCAGGCAGGTATCCCAGTCTGGCGAGGGCGTCCAGCACGTCCAGGACGGCGCGCTGCTGCAACGACTGCTGGCGCCCGCCGCGTACCAGCTGAAAGGCCTGGGCAATGAACTCGATTTCGCGGATGCCGCCCGGGCCCAGCTTGATGTTGTCCTGCATGCCCTTGCGCTCGACCTCGCCGGCGATCTGCTTCTTGAGGTCGCGCAGTGACTCGAAGGCGCCGAAATCCAGGTAGCGCCGGTAGACAAACGGCTGCAGGAGCTGCATCAGCTGCCGTGCGGCGGCATCCGGACCGGCGACGGGCCGCGCCTTGATCATGGCGTAGCGTTCCCATTCACGTCCCTGCAGCTGATAGTAGTCCGCCATGGCATCAAAGCTGGCAACCAGCGGTCCGCTGTCCCCGTAGGGACGCAGGCGCATATCGACGCGAAAAACAAAGCCATGCTCCGTCTTGTTGTTGAGGGTATTGATCAGCTGCCGGCCGAGCCGCAGGTAGAATTCATCGGGACTCTGGCGGCGGCGTTTCCAGCCCGAACCGTCGTCCGGGTAGGCGAGGATCAGGTCGATGTCGGAGGAAAAATTCAGTTCGCGGGCGCCCAGCTTGCCCATGCCGAGCACCACCAGTGAGGGCACCGGCGGCTTCCCTGACTTGCCCAGCCGTTTCGCGGCCCAGCGGTTGAGGTGTTCCAGCGATTCCGCGATGCTCGCATCGGCCAGTGCCGAGAGATCATGCAGGGTTTCGGTCAGGGAAGTCCATCCCGCCAGGTCGCGCCAGGCGATGCGCAGCATCTCCCGCTGCCGGAAAATGCGCAGCCTCCTGCCCAGCATGTCCTCGTCCCGCACATCGGCAAGCATCCGGGCGAGCTGACGCCGGTATTCACCGTTCGCATAGTCGGCCAGCAGATCGCCGCTCTCGAGCAGCCCGAACAGCACCGCGGGATCCTGGATACACATTTGAATGACGAAGTCGCTGCCGGCCCACACGCGCAGCATACTGGCAGTGAAGTCGGGATGGCGGGGAAGCGGGAGGCCCGCCTCGCGAACACTCTGCGCGAAGGATTCCCAGGACGCCTCCAGCTGGTCTTTCAGTGCCGCCGGCAGCCTGGATGCCGGCGACCGGTTAATGGCCGTCGGCATGTTTGCTGGGTGGAACATCCACGAAGCTTAAAAGGAAACCGGTGAAAGGGGAAGCCAGTGACCGGGGTCCTGTATTGATCCTGGCCCGACACAGGACCCGTGCCGTACCGGGGACGAGCATTCCCGGCCAGGGGCCGGTCCTGCCTGTTTAATTAGCGCAACGCCGCGATTCGCGCCGGGGGCGGCGCTACCGCAACAGACGCTGTTTCAGCAGGATGTACTCAAGTTGTCTCCCGGCTGGTCGACATCTCGTTTCACAGGTATTTATCTGACAGGGGATATAAAGTGGATTTCAGAGCCTATCTCAAGACCATGGTGGACCAGGATGCCTCGGACCTGTACCTGAGCAGCGGTGCGGCGGCCAGTGCGAAAATCCATGGCACCCTGACCGCGATCGAGGAGACGAGACTCAGCACGGAGCAGATCAAGACAATCGCCTATTCCGTGATGCACGCCGAACAGATCGCTGAATTCGAACGCAGGCCGGAAATGAACCTGGCGATATCGGAACAGGGAATCGGGCGCTTTCGCGTCAACATCTTCCGCCAGCGCAACAGCATCTCCATGGTCATCCGGAACATCAAGACCGACATCCCGCAGTGGGAGGCGCTGGGACTGCCGCCGATACTCACCGACATCATCATGGCCAGTCGCGGACTGGTATTGTTCGTGGGAGCAACCGGTTCTGGCAAGTCCACCTCTCTGGCCTCCCTGATCGACTATCGCAATACCCGCAGCGCCGGTCACATCATCACCATCGAGGACCCCATCGAGTTCGTCCACCAGCACAAGCGCTCCATCGTCAACCAGCGCGAGGTCGGCGTGGATACGGACAGCTACGAAGACGCCCTGAAGAATACCCTGCGGCAGGCGCCCGATGTCATCCTGATCGGCGAGATACGCGACCGTGAAACCATGGAACATGCCATCGCCTTTGCCGAGACCGGGCACCTGGCCATCTCCACACTGCACGCCAACAATGCCAACCAGGCACTCGACCGCATCATCAACTTCTTTCCGGAAGACCGGCGCAACCAGTTGCTGCTGGACCTGTCGCTGAACCTGCGCGGCTTCGTTTCGCAGCGCCTGGTCAAGACCGTGGACGGGAAGCGCGCCGCGGCCGTGGAGGTGCTGCTGGGCACACCGCTGGTGCAGGACATGGTCCGCCGCGGCGATGTGCATGAAATCAAGGAGGTCATGCGGAAGTCCGAGAACCTGGGCATGCAGACCTTTGATCGCGCGCTGTACAAGCTGGTCGAATCCGGCAGAATCAGCCTGGATGAAGCCATGAAGCACGCCGATTCGCCCAACAATCTGCGCCTCGAGCTCAGCCTGAGCAATACCGATACGGCGCAACAGAGGCCGGCGGCATCTGCCGGTCTCAGCCTCATGGAAGAGAAGGATGACGATGAAGAAGGCGGTGAGTTGCTGGCATCACAGGTCTGATGTAAATGGGTAGGGAATTGGGGGACAGACCACGATTTTCAGATCAGCTAATACAATGGCTGTCTGCTATTCACGACAACCTGAAAATCGTGGTCTGCCCCCATCGTGCTGCCATATCCTGCACGCTGTTCTCCCGAGTCTTGCTTGCATGGCGGCACTTACCTATCATCACGGACCATGAATTGCCTCGTTACAGGCGGTGCCGGTTTCATAGGATCACACATCGTTGACCGATTACTGGCGGACGGTCATCCGACCCGCGTTCTCGATAATTTTTCCACCGGCAAACGCGGGAATCTGGCAGCTTCCCCGGCCGTGGACATCATCGAAGGCGACGTCGGCGACTTCGACACCGTCAGCGAGGCCATGGAGGGTGTGGATACCGTCTTCCACGAGGCGGCAATCGCATCAGTCCCCGAGACCGTCGACAACCCGCTGGCCAGTGAACACACCAATTACCGGGGCACCCTGAATGTGCTCGAGGCCGCGCGCCGCAGCGGCGCCCGGCGCGTCATCTTCGCCTGCTCGGCTGCGGTATACGGCGACCTCCCGGGGCTTCCGAAACGGGAAGATATGCCGGTGAAGCCCCTTTCTCCCTATGCCATTGACAAGCTTGCCTCGGAATATGCCTGCCGGGCATATCATTCCCTGTATGACCTGGAAACCGTCTCGCTGCGCTACTTCAACGTGTTCGGGCCACGCCAGGATCCATCCTCTCCCTACTCGGGCGTGATATCCGTTTTTTCCGACTGTCTCAGGCAGGGACGGCAGCCCGTCATTTATGGAGACGGCGAGCAGACGCGGGATTTCGTCTTTGTCTCCGATGTCGTCGAGGCCAATATCCGGGCCGCCGTCTCCGAGACCGCACCAGGCAGGGCCATCAATATCGCGACCAACAGCACCATTTCCATCAACCTGCTGCTGGAGACCGTCTGCCGCTTGTACGGGCAGCCTTTCGCACCCGACTACCGGCCGACGCGGGAAGGCGACATCAGGCACTCGCGGGCCGACATCGGCGCCGCAC